>ERZ724522.1372-NODE-1372-length-13206-cov-35.106532_pt1 | contig 13206 bp, 19 predicted proteins | sample MGYA00376055_ERZ724522 | MGnify/ENA primary metagenome ERZ724522 (study PRJEB28724, sample SAMN07190884) | wastewater metagenome | isolation source: effluent of sewage treatment plant in Hong Hong | place: Hong Kong | collected 2016-03-17 ... | reverse complement strand
TATCGGTCTGCCCGAACTGATCGATCAGGGTGCCGATGATGGATGTCCCGCCGGTGAGGTAGGTGTAGAAGTCTTGGACGGCCAACCCGACGGCGGTAAACGCAGCCCCCAGGGCGGTCACAGGGTACAGGGCGGCAGTGAACGCGGCGACGTATTTCCCGATGGATAGCAGGGCTGCGGCGATATCGTAGAGTTTTCCGGCAGAATCAAAGAATCCACGCAACCCGCCAAACACATTGCTAAGCGCCGTTCCCGCAACGCTCAACTGATCAAACGCCACCACAAGATCCGACACAACCACTTCAAACTTCTGGTCAATGATGTCCTTGTTGACGGTGAGCCAGTCAAGGAGTTTCGCGCCAAGTTCCGCCAGAATCGGGATAAGTCGGGCCCCGAGTTGCTGTTGTAGTCCAGTCGCAATCCCGGTGAGGGTGGCCCATACATGGGTGAGTGACTTGGATTCTTCGATGGTGTCTTCGGACAGGATCAGGCCAAAATCCTCGGCTTGATCGCCAAGTTCCTCCAGTCCCTCCGATCCTGTCATAAGCAACGGCACCAGCGTCTTGGCCATTTCGTCACCAAGCAGCTTGCTGGCGAGCGCAGCTCTTTTTGACGGATCGGTGATTTTCTGGAATCCATCCGCAAGCGCGGCCAGTTGCTGCTCTGGCTTCATCTTCAGGTATGCGGAGGACGAGACACCCAACGCCTTGAACGCCGCTGCCGCATCCTTGGAGCCGCCCTTGGCGTCCGTCGCCTTTGTCGCGATCTTCCCCAGTAGTTCTGGGATCTTCTCTGCCTGAACTCCGTATCGCTCAAAAGCGTAGGCCGCTCGCTGATATTCTTCGGTGCTCAACCCAATCGCATCGGCCTGACGCTCCACCTGTAGGGCGTCCTGTGCGACGTGCAGGCTGTTGGCGGCAAGGGCGGTTCCCAGGGCCGCCACGGAGGCAGCAGCGACGGCGGTGGCTTTGGCCACCTGCTCGATCACACCGACGGCAATCCCCATTGCGCCGGCAAAATTGGCGATGTTGTTGGCGCCGAACAGCGACGAATCCTGCGCCGCCCGCCGTTCCTCCATCGCCATCTTGGCCGCATTCTCCGCCGCCTTCTTCTCGCCTTCTGCAATCTTCGTGAGCGCGGCGGCGTGCTTGGCCTCCGATGCCGTCAGCGCCTTGACCGCCGCCTCATCGTCCCCCGTGGCAGCGGCCGCCGCAAGGATCGCCTCCTGCTCCCGGCGGAAGGCGAGCGTTACCTTGTCAACCGCGCTTGCAGATGCGCCGATGGTTTCCAGCTTGGCGCGCGCTTTTTCGACGGCGGCCGCCTGCTGATCGGCGGCTTTGGCGGTTGCACGGAGCGACGCCTCAGCGCCCCGGTCGACGGGCGCACCGGACGGGGAGGCGACCGTGCCCACCTTGCCCGCTGATTTGAGGGCCGCCATCCGCTCTTGCAAGGCGGAGAGTTGGTCGACCAGAGGCGACAGGGCCGCGCCGGACGCACCGAGGGCGGCGATGGATGCGGAACCGGCAGAAGCGACCTTGGCGAACGATTTCACCGCAGACGTGGCCTGACGGGTCAGGGCGTCGAACCGCTCCAACATGGCCAAAGCGTTGGGATCGGCTTTGACGCCTAAGCCAACGAGGAGGTCTGCGATGGTGGTGGGTTCAGGCATTACGCGCTTCGGGCCTGCTCAACCTGCGTTTCCTGTTGGTCCATGATGAGGTGCATATGGTACGTCTCCAACAGGGTGGCGGTGCGGTCGGTGTACGACATCAGGGGCGGGTAGGTGCCGCCGGACGGGAGCGGCACCCCCATGCACAGACGGGCACGCCACCACCGCACCCCGAGGCGGCCGGACTGGATCGAGTGGCGGCGGGCGGGGCCATCTGCGGCTATCCCGGCGTTTGCGCGGGCAAGATATCCAGCAACGAGAAAAAACCGTTGTTGTCTACCACCTCCCAGAGCGCGGCCCGTAGTTCGCCATAGTTGGCAGTGTAAGCAGATTGGAAGTACCCGGCGTTCGACAGGGCGTTTCCGTCGCGCGTAGTGCGGGAAAGGATTGAGCGAACGAGTTCCGGGGCGATGCTGTTCAGGGCTTCCCGGATGGCCGGGAGGATGCGTTCGGGCTGGATCTTGTCGAGGATGGCGGCACGCTTTTCCAGGGCTTCCGGAGTCGGCGGGTGCTCATCGTCGTTGGCGGCCAGCGAGGCGACCACCACGGCAAAGGCGGTTTGCGCGTCGCCAGTGCGGACAAGTTCATAGAAAGCGGCCAGAATCGGGGGGCTGACTGCCGCCATGAGTTGACACGACAGCACGAATCCGGAATCCGGATCGTGCGGGGCAACGACGTATTCGTGACGGTTGCCCGCCCGGTCCTTCAAGGTGAACGTATGCTTTTCCAACGCGGCTTCCTCCCGGTTGTTGCTGGTTGATCAGGCGGCCTTTTCGGCGTAGTTCTGGAGCCCTTGTGGCAGTACCAGTTCCCACGCGCGGGTTCCGGCCTCTTTGCCGTATGCCTGCGGTGCAAACTTGGTAAAGTACGCATCGCCCGAAACAGTGCTCTTGGTGATTGAATCGTACACGGTGACGGCCACCTTGCTGAACGCGTCCTTGGCGCCCTGATTGCGCTGCTTCTGCGCCAGTTCGGACATCTTCTGATTGCCGGTCGAACCTTGCATCAGCGAGACGGCAAGGGTCATGCGGGCGTCACTGCTTGCCGACACGGCGACGGTGCCATCTGCACCTACCGCCGTGGTGGCGATGTCGCTGGACGGACTGACAGTGATCTGGCTGTCAGGAGCGAAACCCTGAATACGGACGCCAGCAATCGTGAGGACTACGGCGGCGGGGGAGTAGGTGATGGTAGGAGCGGCCAAAGGTCACCTCAGGCGATGGAAGTGGTGTCGGTGTAGACGTTGACGACGACCTTGTTGGCCGATTGTGTCAACAGAGCGGCCGCGTCGAAACGCAGACGGAAGGCGGCGCGGTCGGCAGGGGTGATCGTGAGCGGGGTCACGGAGGTCCCGGGGCGGCCGAGGTCATCCGACGCCCGCAGCGAGCGGGCGGCGATGCCGGTGGAGAAGACGCTTTGGATGCACCCGACCACCACCTGTTGACCGGCGGCGTCGATGGTGATTGCGAGGTTCTGATCGGCAAGATCGACCTGCGTGTCCGCAATCGTCTCCTGAATCGTCGCCGCAAGCCAATCAGCGGTGACGATGTTGGTCATCTGGCGGCCGGCCTGCGATTGGCCGGGAGAGGCGACGGCGGCACTGTTGCCGAAGCCGGTCATGAAGTCGACGTTGATCGACTGGCCAAGTTCCAACTGAGCGGCGTCCACGCTGCCATTCGGGTACGCCGCCACACCCACCACCGTCCATTTGTTCCACGGCGGCATGACGGTGGACAGGGCGACACTGAGGCGGCATTGGTGTGCGGCGTCGAACCATTCGGTGGAGGTGGGGTGCCAACAGAGGATTGTGCGCTCATAGCCTTCCAGGGCGGCCAGGGCGGCGGGGTAGGCACCGGTCAGCAGGGTGGTATCCGCCGATTGCGCGGCGAAGATCATGTGCTTGAACGGGTATCCGACGTCATCGGCAGCGGTTTTGTCGCCGCAGGTTTCGACGGCGAGTGCCACGCCGGCGATGTCGGTGGACACGCGCGAAGTACAGATCACGAGATAGAAATCGGGATCGGTGGCGATGGAGGCGATCAGGGCAGCGGCGTAGGATTGGCTGCCAACAATGTCCACATTTGCGACGCTCACACCCTGGGACGGGGAGTTGGTTTGCGCGAAGATGACCGTGATCGCGTCCAGCGTCGCCTGACTGATATAGCCGGCCAACTTCGCCGCTTTTGCGGCGGCCAGGGTGGCGTAGACGGCGACGGTGTTGCTGTTCAGGGAGTTGGTCGCCTTGGGCACCAGAATGCGCGGGCGCTGGAAGGCGTCCGTGGTGTTCGTCAGGTTGCTGAGGTAGACGTTGACTTGAACGTCGGGGTTGAAAGTCGCGTTCTGGTCGGCCATTTAGGGCTCCACAAGGGCAGTGAAGGGGAGAGCGGGTTGCCCGTTCGAGGAAGAAACGGACCCGCCCACAAGGATTGTTGTCGCTTCAAGGCCGGTTTGCGCCACGGACCAGAGCGAGTAAGAGAGCGTCAGGACGCACGAATACCGGAGTTCGTAGCCGGTTCCGAGATCCACGGTTTCCGGCACGATGTCTCCGGCCGCTTGCACCGCCACGCCCTGAGTCCGCTGAATCGCAAGGCCGGCGGGGGAGGCGAGGTAGGCACGGGCACGCTCGATCCAGGGGCGCGAATCGGTACCATAGCCCAACAGGGAGAGCGTCGATGCCCGGAGCCCTTGCTGCACTGTGGCCGGGAGTGCGTGCGTCTGGATCGACAAGGGGCCGTCGACGGACACTACCGGAGCACCAACCACCGGAGTGAGGGCAAACGACGCGCCGGCCTGCTCTGTCTCGAAGGTGCCGGTGCCGATCAGGGCGGCGCAGAGGGCCGTGGCTACGTCGGCATTGGTGTCGGTGTCGGTGCGGGTGTAGACGACCGATTCGGCATCCCAAGCGACGGTGTAGGTGTCCCCTTCCGTCCCGCCGGTGACGGTCAGCAGATCCGCCCATGTGGGGGCCTGCGAATCCGTCGCCTGCACTACCTGATCGTGGGTGTCCACAATCACGGCGAGGTAGGGCAGCGCGGGCCGGGGCATCGGGGATGCCTCCTGCACCACCACCTGTGAATCGGTGAAGGGGGTGGGGATGTTGGACGCCTTGATCAGCGCCCGACAGGCTTGCAACAGGCGTTCGGCTACGGTGGTTGAGAGGTCCGGGCCAACCGGATCGGCCTCGTTGAGCCGGTAAATATCGGCCTCGTAGTGCGGGATCGGGCTCCACGCATCGGCCGCTTGCACGCTTTCAACCTGGAACGTTCCCGCATCCGGTCCCGACGGCACAATCACCTGATCGGCGACGGGGCCGCCGTTGGGCAGGGACACCTGCAGATCGGTCAGGGCAGACAGGACGTGCGTGGCTTTCCGGCGTTCGCCGCCGGGTTCACGTTGGAGGTCGGTCTTGATGGGCTGATAGGAGCCCCAGAAGGTCGTGTCCGTCGCCGCGCCGTTGACGTAGCGGCCGGAGCTATTCCAGCTTCCAGCGGCATAACGGCGGCGGGTCAGGGGGCGGGCGCCGACGGGGAGGACGGGCATTACCGTATCCTCCAGACGATCGCGCGTCGCATGGCGCCGGTGTCGATCAAGGGGGTGGTGCCGGACTTGCGCGCAAGGGTAGGCGGGGCGTTCGGCGGGCGAATCCCGGCGTCGATCCGGCGGAGGATGTCACGGTGGTAGAGTTGAGCGCACAGCCTCACGCCCTTGGTGGCCTCCGATGCCTTGCCGCTGCGGATCGCGAGGGCAACGCCGGAGGTGAGGCCGGTTGCGTAGACACGCCGGTACAGGGCGGCGGTGGACACCAGGAACGAGCGGGCGGGGGCGGTGTCGGTGCCGAACTCGTTGAAACGGCCCTTCTGCGCGTTCTCCGGGTCGGTGGCGGGGATGCCTACCTCGGCCTGTGGGGGCGCGGTGAGGATTGCTCTCAGGGCGTCCAGGGGGCCGAAGTTGGTGGTAGTGGTGGCGGTGATCGTGATCATACGCGCACCGGGCCGGGGGCGGCGATGGTCAGGAACCGGAAGGCAGGACGGGTGCGGATCATCTGGAGCAACGACCGCCCGTAGGGAGTGGTTGCCCATTCCGCGGCTACGGGACCGAGGTTGACACTGTTGATGCCGGGGTTCCCGTAGGCCACGGATTCCCGGATCGTTGTCTGCCCGGTGATGGCACCGGGAGATCGGGCGGCAAGTTGGCCGCCGCCAAGGTCGACGGTGGCGGCAGACCCCATGCGTGTCCAGTTGTGGGCGGCAATGAGGGACTGTGCGCGATTGAAACGGTCGGATGAGCCCCAGCCATTTGCGGTCTGGTTGCGGTTCATCCCGTTGTACGCGTCGTCAAGCCAAAACGTGTACACCGCATCGCCCAACGCATAGAGCGGCGGGCAAAGTTGAGCAAGGTACTCAACAGCGGTGTACGTCGTCGCCATGTTACGCGGCCAGCTTTTGCAGGGTGCCGGCTCTCACCATGCCTGCAATTTCGGGCGTCTCCAGAACCCAACCATCCACCTGCTGACGGAAGGGAGTGTCCCCCTCGATCTGGCGGGCGGGCGCGGTCGGGTTCTCCGGGTCGGGAATGGGCATCGGGCCGAACTTTATTTCGGTTGTGCCATACTCCGCAATCCGCTTGTCCCCGTCCATGCGCGATCCGGTTTCGCGCATCAGCACGATCCGGATCGGGTTGGGGGTGCGGTTTTCCAGAATGCCCGATGATGCCGACGTGGAAGGTTTCTTGCCTTCCAGTTCGGCAATGCGGGCCTTGAGGGCCTTGATTTCGGCGGATTCCGCGCCCGACTTGCGAGGGGCGCGGGACTTTTTGACAGATTCAGCAGGCATAACTTCCTCTTATGCGTTGCAGGATTGACTACGGAACCACCTGGACAAACACCATGTTGCACGCGCCGGGGTTCTCGGAGCGGAACCCGCCGATGCCCTGGTAATACAACTGCTGCATTTCCATGTTGACGAACTGGACAGGGAGCGCAACCGGTCCAGGAACCTTGATGATCTGCGCGTTGACGCCGCCGTCCTTGTAGCGGTTGTAAACGAACATGCCCTGCACGACGGTGGTGCCGTCCAGCGGGCTCACCAGGTCCGAAAGTTCCTGGGTGACGTGGATGTCCTTCTTGATGTCGATCCCGGACTCTTCGCAGTGGTCCAGGAACGCCGCCCACACGGTCTTCGTCACGGCAGTCCCGCCGACGGTGATGAAGTACCGCTGGAGGAACGTCTTCAACTTGCTGCTGATGGCGATGGAGTCACCAGCGAAGGTATTGAAGTTGTCGTTGAGGATATTGTCCACACTCTGCGCCATGTAGGCGAACCACTGCACAGCCACCGCGCTCGAAGAGGCGTAGGCGGCGGCGGTGAAGGCGGGGAGGTGGGAGTAGGGCATCAAGGGGTGATTCGCGGTCACACCCCAAAGCTGTTCCGTCTTGTTGCCGAACCACACGGTGTAGTTGGCGGTGTTCTGGAGGGCGCGAAGGGCGCCTCCGGTCAACCGCTGCTGCAACATGAAGTTCCCGGCTTCCGCGCTGGCAAGATCCTGAATGCTGATCTTGTAGCCGGCGCTGGCGTACCGCACGTTGGAGAGCAGTTCCACCTGATTGATGCTGGACTGCGACACGTCGACGGCGCCGGAACCGGAGAACTTGGCCATGACGCGCGCGTTGGTGCGGCGGGTGGCAAAGTTCTGCATCCCGTTGGCGGTTTCGCCGTTGATGCTGAAACAGGATTCAGCGTTCAGCGGGGGAAGGGGCTGCTCCAACACCTGCCCACGGATCTGCACGAGATCGTAGGGCATGGCCCAACCGCCGTAGACGCCGCCGCCGATGGCGTCCATGCGGACTCCGGCGGGCACGGCTTCCTTCATGACGATCTGGCCCCATTCGGACGCCTTGAACGCGTCGAAACGGGCCCTGTTCTCCTTGGAGCGCTGCACAATCATGTCGTGCAGGTCGCCGGAGGGGTGCATCTGGGCGAGATTGGCGATGTCGTGCCGGAGCGCGACGATGGGTCGCGCATCGAGGCGCTGACCCTTGGAACTGAACAGCACCGTGCGGGCGGCTTCGCGCTCGATGGTGCGGGCCATCGCCTCCGCCTGGGGACGGTAAGCAGGTTCAATAAGTCGGCCTTTGGGCATGGGAGCCTCCTATCAGGCGGGGATGATCTGGTTGAGATTGAAGCCGGCGGCGTTGTTGGCCGCTTTCGGTCGCCACTTGGCGCCCACCCACTTGACACGGGTGGAACTGGAGTCGTTGTAGCAGAGCCCGGCAGAAGCGCCGGCGGTAAGCTCCACATACACCGAATCGGTCGGGAGTACGGTCTGTTCGGAGTACACCAGGACGGGCACACCGGAGCCGGCGACGGTCATGTTGCTGTTGGCAACGTAGACCTGACCGGGGACACCGACCGTGGAGGAGGGTTGGTTGTTCGCCAGAGTTGCGATCCCGGCGCCGACCTTGTTGAAGTCCTGGGCGGCGGTCGAAACGAGGTTGCCGCTGCTGACAGCGATGTGACCACCGGTCGCGCTCGCATAGGACAACTCGAACCCAATCCCGGCGAGGTTGCTGGTGATGATCGCGTGGTTCGTCGCGCCCGACACGGTGACAGGGATGCCGGACAGGGCCGCCGTCAGGGCCGCGCGCACGGCGGTCGCGGTGGTGTTGCTGTTGGTATCGGCCAGAATCGGGCCGGTGGAGTAGGCCACCCCGTACAACGACAGGGTGAAGCTGTAGGTTTCGCTGGCGGCGTAGGTGATGGCCAGGTCGACCGCCTGTGCGGTGAAAAGGCTGGAATCCACACAGGTGCCGAACAGAGTGCCGTCGTCATCCTGGCCGCCCACCGGGATCACCACATCGCCGAAGGCGACGGGGTTGGCCGTGGCGGGGGATGTGGTCAGCGCAACCGACATCTTGGAGTCGGAGGTGCTGACGGTGTTGCTGATGCCCACGTCGGTTGCGGTCAGGATCACCGTCGCCGAAGAGGCGCGGGCGCTGAACATGCTGGCGACGTTGCGATCCAGGTTGAAGGCGGCGGCCATGCCGGACGCGATCACGGTGTCCGTCGCAGACGTGGCCACGTAGGCAAAGGCGACGCCGCCCACACTCAGGGTGTAGGTCGCGCCGTTGGTTGCGGTGCTGATCGTGACGGTCCACACCTGCTGAGCCTGCGGGGACTTGTTGACGAGGGTGGTGCATTGATCAAGCAGGTTCGCGTTGACCAGGGCGCCAACCACACCCTGAGGCAGGTAGCGGGTGACCGAGTTGGTGCCGAAAAGTTCGGCGTAGGTGCTGGAGGCGGGGGTGCTCATTGGGCCTTCCGATTGTTCGGGTGGAGCATGAAGGAGGGGATCGGCATATCGGCACGTTCGCCGCCGGTTCGGGTGGCGAGGTAGTCGTTATCGATCTGCGTACGGGTAGCCGTATGGATGGGATTGGGGTCCGAGTCCAGACGGATGCCGGGAGTGGTCAGGAGGGCGCGGAGGACTTCGGGTTTCCCCTTGTAGGAATCCACCATTTCCGCCGGGAACCGGCGCTTGGCCACCTCCACGGCAAGGGCATCGGCACCCATCGCCTCAGCGTCCATGCGGGGCACGCCGGCGGTGAGGGCCATCGAAAAGAGGTTCGCCCGTGCCATAGCGGCGGCATGGAACGCCTTGAAGGTAGCGGAACGTCCGGCCTTGATGGCGTCCTTTCGCGCGCTGTCCATCTTCGCGCTCTTGGCGTCGTCCATCATCGGGCCGTCGTCCGCGAGGGCTTCCAGGGCCTCAGGGGCGGCATCGTCGGCAAGCAGTTCGTGCTTTTCGACCATGACGGCAAGGTCGGACTGCGCCTTGGCGAGGTCGCCCGCCAACTTCTGGATCTCCGCCTGCTTGGCGGCGATTTCGGGCGCTTCGTCCTTCTTCATGTCGTCGTCTTTCTTGGCCGCCTTCATGAGCAGGGCGTGCGCGTCGTCGTCGGATTTGCAGGCGGCGATGTCGTCGTCGCTGTACCCGTGCGCCTTCATGGCGGCGCTGAGGCTGTCGGACATTTTGTACACAGGGGGCTCCGTGGGGAGGGTGGAGGGTGCCGGATCGGCGGCCGCTTCGGGGGCCACCTCCACGGCGGAATCAGTGCGGATCAGGCGAATGTCGGCGCCGCCCCGGGCACGGTCGCAGAGCGCGGTGTGATTGCCGCCGTAGCGTTTGACTTGCACGGCGTCGTATGCGCCGAAGTCGGGGTCGGTGCCGGGGGTCGGGTCAAGGTCGACCTCGTAGCCGGGGGACAACTCGACCTTGCCCGAACGCATGGCGGCGATGGCGTCGGCGTCGTCGATCTGGATCGGCGCGGTGACGTAGCCGCCGTCGAAAACGACCGGGGCAAGCACCATTCCCTTTCGGTATTCGCCGATATTCTCCGGGGTCAACATGACCGGGGGATGCTCGACCGTCAGCGGCTTGTTTTCGAGGCTGGCCAGAAACTCGGGATCTTGCAGCGTTTTGGCCGGGACAAGCTCACGGGTCACCTTGCCGTAGGAGTCCCGGTAGGTCATGATTCCCGGCTTTGCAATCCGGCCAATCGTGCGGACGTAGCCTTCGGGGGTGCGGGTGAACTCGGCCACGGTGCCACGGTCGCACCGATAGGCGCGGGTCAGAGTGGGCGTGGCGGTTCCGTCGGGCATGGGGGAGGGATACCGCGCGCGGCGGCTGTGGTGCCATAGGAGCGGTGCGGACTGCCGCTCCTTGCCGGCATACGTCCGGCGTGGTATCGTGCCTCTGGAGGGCTTATAGTGGCCGAGAAACCTATCGGACGGCTGGATATCCGAATCCGTGATCAGCGCGACAAGGACGATCTCGATCTCGTGCGCCGGGACATGCGGCGGCGCGACAACTCAGAGGTCATCCGTGATCTGGTGCGCGAACGAGCCGATGCGATCCGGGAGAAGCAGGCGAAGCGTCAACCCTCCCGGTAGTTCGCCGGCTTTCCGTCGGTGTACCCGTGGGCGCGCGCGGCCCGCCCTTGCGCCTCGGCCTGCTGTGTCGCGCGCTCCCGGCTTGCGGGATTGCCGGGGGTGTACGGGTATTTCGCGCCGTGTTCGCCCCATTGCATTGCGGGGCCTTCGGGGGTGACGGTGCGGTGGACGGGCATGGCTACCCCTACCACGTCCACGGCGGGTTGGTCAAAATCCAATAGCGCAGCGGGTCGATCTGTCCGTGAAGCGAGATCGGCGGCGGGTTGCTTGGCTTCCAAGACACCAGTTCGCCGTCAATCCATGCTGAGTGCATGGACGCCTCCTCACGCGAGATCATGCAGTCAACCTGAAAAATCGGTTTCAATGCCGCCTCCGCTATCGGGTCACGGGGGATTGCGCTGAACTCGGGCTCATGCCGTGGCCGCAAGCCGACAAATTGAACCGGAAGTGCCCGGATGGCGTCCCGCAGTCGCCCTACCATGTGATTACCTCGCTCGGCATGTGGCGGCGCAGGTAGCGGCGGCGTTCGCATGGAGTGCGCTTGTGTAGCAGTATCGTCCGCTGTGGCGGTGCAAGTTGTTTCCGAAGTTGCTCCAACGCTGCATCCGTAATCGAACCAGCGTTGTGCAGGCATTCCGCTTCGTCGATGGTTGTGATGGCGATGGTGCTCACGCTTACTCCTATTGAGATTCGGGCGCCGGAAACAGTGCCACGGCAGCGGTCAGGCAGTCACGACAGAAGCACAGATCCTCGCACTCCACCATCTGCACCACCGCGCCGACAAGCGCCCCACAGACACGGCACGACGGAACCCATGTATAGATGCCCCGTATGAACGGGACGGCGGCGGCTACGGTGGCATCCACGTCGTCAGGATGCGGTGTTGGGCCAAGCGCCCGGAGTGCGTCCCGGATCTGGTGTGTTGGTGCGGGGTTGTCGTACACCGGCATGACCGAGTAGCAGCCTTCGGAATCACGCACCACCTCCTCCCGGATGACCCTACGTGGCGCGACATGGCCGTCTGGGTGATTGGCCTCCCATCGGGCGGCGGCGGAGTTGGCCAGCGTTTGGCGCGTGACCAGTCTCATCGGAGGCCCCGCACCATAACCGCCGCCATCCCCAGGGCAACGAGGGCAGCGGGGGCAAGGACGATCCATGCGTTCTGCCATTCAGGGGGCATCGGGATCGGCCTCGATACTGGTATTCACGGAAACAGCATCCACGGGCATGGATGCAACAAACCGTGACAGCCACTCCGCCCGGGTGGTGAGCCCTTGAACACCGGCCACACGTCGGGAAGTCTGAACCGTGTCGTAGGGGCCAAACTCTGGATGAATGCCGGGTGTATTTTCGACTTCGCAGATAAAGCCGATACAGACAACCGAATCCGGCGGCGGTTGCTCGTTCATGTCTACCGGGACAACCAGCAAGCCATCGTCATCCACAACGGCAGGGCCGGTGATTGTGCCGATGATTCCGGCCAGATTTTCCAGGTCAACAAGAGGCTCAGGGAGCCCAAGTTTGATCGGCCTTCCGTTGAAGGAGTTGAGAAATTCCTGATCGGTAGTGACTTCTGTGGGCACAAGTTCTCTCACCGTATCTCCGAGCACTCCGTAGGTCACAACTCCGGTTCGCGTAACAACGGGCAGGGCAGTTTTCACGTCATCTCCATAACTTCTTCCGGCACTTTCCGGCCCACGTTCGCCCGCTCGGCATGGACGCCTTCCGGGGCGCAGGGGGTGCCCGGGGTAGCGTGGCAGGTCGGGCACGGGATGGCTACCGCGCTCGGGAGGTGGCGAACGGCACCGGAGCGGGCGTCAACGAGGGCGCGGGACCGGATGTATTCCGGAACCGAAAGGCCAAGGGCACGGGCGGCTTTTTCCAGTTCCGCGACTTCGGCGGGCGTGTAGTTGATGGTGAAGTGTTCGGAGCGGGTGTTCATTTTTGCTCGGGGCAAGGACTATGCAACAGGATCGGAAGGTCCCGATGATTTGCTTTCACGAGATTCGAGAGCTTCCAGACCGATAATACAAGCCCTTCGCAATACCGAGTGACGGGTCGGCTCACATCCCTCAAAACGCGCCAACCGCTTGACCAACTCGTCAGCGCGGGAAAGAATCGAAGGAGGAAGCCTGACAGCCTGACCACGTGGGTTTTCCAATGTCGCTCCAAACAAAGCGGGAACCGACCCCAACAATCAGGGCCGTGGTTGCTTTGGTAGGGACCCGTATCACAATCAGTTGTAGGCTGCAACCATTTACGCATTCTTATCGGCGGCGTTCATCTGGCGCACCAGTTTTGCCGCCCATGAACGCCCGGGATCGCCGCCCCACAAGGCCCACGCGACGCGACCGGCGGAGGGGAAGCCGGGTCCAGGGGTGTAGCCCTTGCCTTTCTTGTCGCCTTGGTGGCGGCTAAAGTAGCGGTTCATGCGGCGGACGGTCTGCGGGGAGATAGTGGCGCGGTTGGACAGATCCCGGGCGCGGGCGACGCCGACGCCGGTTCCACCGCGCCCATGTTCGCGCCGCCATTCAAGGCCCCGGCGGGCTTCGTCGGCGACGGATACGGGCGGGGTGAAGTTGATGTGCT
>ERZ724522.1368-NODE-1368-length-13243-cov-6.493403_pt1 | contig 13243 bp, 17 predicted proteins | sample MGYA00376055_ERZ724522 | MGnify/ENA primary metagenome ERZ724522 (study PRJEB28724, sample SAMN07190884) | wastewater metagenome | isolation source: effluent of sewage treatment plant in Hong Hong | place: Hong Kong | collected 2016-03-17 ... | reverse complement strand
TGTGAGCAGGGCCCGCAAGGGCTTTGCCCTGTATTCGTTCACGTTCGCCGTCGTTTAGACTCAAGGCGATGGGCCAGCGGGTTGACCTTGCGAAGTTGACAAGCAAACGGTATTTACATAAGCCTGCAAGCCTATGAGACGCGCTGCCAGTTGGTCAGCATCTGCTGCCAGTCCAACAAGAGCTTGCGCACAAGATTGGAGTAAGTCTCGCTCAAGTCCGGCGATTCCATAAGTTCTGCCGGGGGAGGAGGTATCTGTGCCGGTCGAACTACTGTTGATGGCGCTGAGTTGGTCGCGCAGCCGGTCAAGTTCAGATTGATTAGCAGCGATAGCAACACCGCGCAGCTTGACCTGTTCAACATAGGCGGCTCGTACTTTGGAAACTGATTTTGCATATTCCTGCTCCTTTTTCCGCGCCGCTTCGGATGCCTGAAGCGCTAAGGCTTGATAGTGGTCGTTCACGGCTTGCTCTGCCGCCAGAACTGCGCGGTGTTTGTCGTATGAGTGACCGATGAATAGCGCCACGACTAGCGCTAGGAATAGAATCCAGCGGCCCGGATTTAGCGCGTCCATGTGTCCCCCAGTGCCGTGATAACGCCTGCCGTGATTGCCAGAAACGTGGTGAAACAAAACCACGCGGTCAGGACAGGCCACGCAATGAGCATTGCCGCAGTGGTGGCTAGGCGCGATAGCAGTTTCACGTTAGTTCCTTCATGCACATCAGCCGCTCTTGTTCGCGCCGCTTGACCAGTCCGGGCAGCGTGATCCCTTTTGCCTTCGTCCACTTGCTGAGTTCTGAGCAAGCTCCAACGGTGTCGCCTGCATTCAATTTGCGGACAAGCGTTGAACCGCAATAGTTCGCTACGCCCACGTTGTAAGCAAAGCTCACCAGCGCAGCCTTGCGGTATGGCGGGAGTGCAACCTTTGTGCAAGAGTCCACGCCGCGCCCAAACTCCTCCACTCGCGTCCCGAGCATTTCACGGCATTGCTCTACGGTGTATTCCTGTCCCATGCGAACACCGAGCGTTTCACCGAAACAGGCAGTTGGTATGCCCACGGGGTCACGGTAGGCGACCGTCCTAAGCCCCTCTGCGCCGCCGATACATGCGGTAGCGATGGCGACCCATGCGGCTTTTTTGCGGTGCTGTTCAGGAATCATTTTTTGTCCCCAAAACGTCAAAGCACCGCGTAAAAGGAGCAAATGTGCAATTGATTGATCTCATGGCGTCAATCCCTCTGCGCCAGAACACGGGTCAACGGCGTCAGCAAAGCAACAAGCGCCGAAGCCGAAGCGAACAGCCCACGCGGGATAGCATCTGAGAATATTGGCAGCGCCACTTCAGCCGCACCTAGCAGGCCAGCCAACAGCGAGAATTTGACGCTCCACGCTTTGTTTAAGACAGCGCGCCATTCGGGGATTAGGCGGGGCTTCATTGCTTCCACCCGTGCGACTTGAGATAGTCGAGCATGACGTATCCAAGAAACACGATTGCAGACCAAACCAGACCCGCTAGGCTCTTTTCAATGATGGCTTTGCGAAGCTCCACGGACTGCGCTTCCCGCTGAATCGCCATGCGTACCCATCGCAATTCATCCTGCGACAGAACTGGAATGTTGACCGACGATGCAATAGCAGCCGCTACATCGGAGACAAATGCTGCGCGTTCCTCTGGTGTCATTTCCAGCCCCATGAAATAGATAGCGCCGCCGTTGCCGGGGTCACTCGGTGAATCGCAGGAATCAGCATCAAGTGCAATTCCGTGGTGTCCGTGATCCTGAGAGACACCGCGCCAGCCGCGTAAGGCGTGATCGTTGTCTTGACGTAGCTCGCAGGGTTCCATGTCCACGTCCGCCAGTCCTCTTGCGAGAAAACCGAGCGCGTCCTGACGCCTGCAATTGCACCGATGCGCACATCTCCGAGCTTGATGGGCTGATAGCCGACGTATCCATAGCCACCGGGCATCCCCCGGCTATTCATCAGCAGGCTTGCTCCGTAGAGCCGGTCGCCGTCACGACACAAAACACCAGCGCCCGGAGTGCTTGAGTGCATCTGCGGTGCCTGCCAGTGATGCGCTGCAATGTGGAGGTGCGCGGCGCAGTCCATATCAAGCCATCAGCTCCAGCACTTCAATGAAGCTGGAGACTACGCCGCCAAAAATACGCGTGCCGTTGTATCCGTTGAAATTTGTGGTGCCTGCTGTTTGCTGTCCGGCGCGGATTTTGAAAGTTGTTGCGCTTGTCGTCCCCGCTTTCATTGCATAAGTGGTAGCCAACAACACGGGACCAGAGGAAACGCCTTTGGCCTCTGCGGTACAGGCCAATGCACCTGCAGTGCTGTCTTGAAACAGCGCCTGAATCATCGTATCGGTGCCGCTGGCTGTGTTTGAATAACTGCCCTGCGCACGCACTGCCAGCACATTAGCCGCGCTGCGTGGCGTAATGGCCTGCGACATATATTGGTCGCCCTCAGTGTTTTGCGGGATCGTGTCATCAAACGGGATCAGCGTGGTTCCGGTTGCCAGCGCGCCGGTGGCATTGCGCTGCACCTGCACCACATCGCCGGGCAACTTGATCCCCGGACCGAAGGTTTGAACCTTTGTCGGAGTTGTCCACGTTCCTGCCGTTGTGAGGCTTGACCATTCCGCGTAGCCCAAGACGCGCATCGCCTTTGAAGTGACCGCAGTGCCTGTGTAAATCACTTGTGCCGAGTCAGCAGCACCCGCGCCGCCCTCTGCCGTGGAGGATTGAATATCGTCATCCATCAGCGACATAATGGAAGTGCCGGAAAGGCAGTTAACCGCGCCGATTCGGAATGTCCCGCCGTCGTTGAAGCCGACAATCCACACACGAAGCGCAGCGCCTGAAGTCGCCCCGAGAGTTGACCCGCTAGACAGGACAAGACTGGACGCCGCCGTGATGTTCAGAATTGCATAGTCACCAGTCGCCGCTGTGACGTTGCGGAATGGCACCGTTATCGGAGTTGTGGACGTTGCATCAGCCGCCGCACGGTCTTTAACGGCAATCGTTAACGCACTCGCAGCGCCTGTGACAGACAGGCTCATATTCTGGATGTAGCCGAATGAGCTTGTCGGGTCGCCCATTTCAGCGAGTGCCGAGCGCATCGCTGCGACGAAGGTCTTTTTCCCGCCCTGCGTGACCGCCGCGCCGGTGTAGTCTGTTGAGACTGGGAGAGTGGTTGCCATATCAATACCCCTGCAAAGTTGCTAAAACAGTCCCATCGACTGCCGTGTTTGTTGAATCGCGTGTTGTGACCGTGCGGCTGGCGAGAGACTCCACGCGAACAGTTCGCGCCGTCCCACCGTCTGCAACGAGAGTCAAGCCGATGCCGGTGACGGCTCGCCATGTCTTAGTCGTTGGGATGACCGTTCCCGCCGCGAGAATGGAAACCGTCCCGCAATTTTCTATTTGGTCAACTACGTCAAGCTGCGCGGTTAGTTCGCTGATTGAGCTTTGAACCGCAGCGCTTTGTGTCGTAATGCGCCACTCGTAACGGACAGCTTGAGCCGTCACGGTTCCCGGCCACGGACGCCACGCCTCGACAGTCCACGCGAGCGTTGAATCGCTTGTCCATCCGGGTTCTGTGTCGCTAGTCCAGCCTGCCGCCGCGCCGTCAATGCGGTATTCGATAACGTAGGCCGTCGCCGTGACGGTGTTCTGAAGCGTGAGTTGTGCGCCTGCGTCAGCTGCTGCGACTTCATAGACCGTTGTGACGTAGGTCAGGTCTTTGTAGGTGGTCGTCGTCCATCCAGCATCTGTGTCAAGCGTCCAGCCTGCGGTGTTTTCGTCAGCGGCCCATGCAAGAGGCAAAGCGTCCGCATCTGCAACAAGGTTGCCGCCTGAAATCGTGGCGTTGGTCACTGTTCCGGGGAAGCTCGCCGCTTTGTAGTCGTATGACGTGACCACATTGGCAACGATTGGGTCGCCCAAACTCACCACGCTAGAGGCGACATTGGCCGAGACATTCCCGGACGTATCTACCGCTTTCAGCATGTAGGTCGCCGTACCGCTCGGACGGATGCCGATGGTGTAAGGACTGGCAGTCAGGATGCCTTCATGTAGCGGCGTGGCGTCGCCCCATGAGGTGTTATTGCCGGGTTGCCAGCGAAGCAGGTAGCCCGCAAGGTCTGCCGCCGTCACTGCCGTCCACGTTGCTACGCCGTCCGCATCAACGCTGAAGCTCGTAATGTCCGGCGGCGGCTCAGTCTTGCCGATGACTAGGTGCGGGATCGTCGTCCAGTTGCCCTGCACGTTCAATTGATTGACAAACCGCGCACGGATCAGGATATGCGTTCCGTCCGGGACTCCATTGATGTAAACACTTGTCGCGGTGCCGTCTAGCGGTTGCGTGGTGTTCCATACGTCATCTGTCGCCGTTGCGCTGCGCCATTGGACTTGGACACTGCCGCCGCTTGTGACATAGGTGCTATCGCTCGCATTCCACGTCGCATAGACCCGCGTCTGTATCGTTCCATCGGACTGAATCAACAATTGATCCGTGCCGCTTGATGCTTGCAGGTTGACAAGATCAGCGCCAGTGAAAGGACTCGGGAGGTTCGTGTTAGGCGTGCTGTCCGCTACCGACGTTGCAGCCGCGTCATAGAACGTGCTGACATCCTCAATCAGTTGAGGCGTCACCGGAGCATGTGGATGGAAACTCCAGTCAGTGAGCCGGAATGTCTTGGCAGTCCAGCCAAACTCCGCATTTGTGATCGCTACGCGGTCGCCCGGTTGCAGCGGCCAGAGGCGCATCTTGCCGGGGTAGTCGATGATTAGCCCGCCCCTGCTGCGCTCAACCAATATCCGCGCAAGGTTCTGACAGGATTGATGGCTTTTCGTAAACGGGAAGCTCACGTCTAGCGCATGTTCGCTGCCGTCTGCCGTCAAGTAAGTGCTGTTGATGTACGGCTTGAAGTCTGCCGAGACTCCCAAGCCATCGCCGTCAACGTAAGTCCCTCTGCATGTGTTGTAACGCTCTTTTGCTGAATAGCTCGCTTGGACGATTTGAATCGGTGCGACCGCATCGGAGTCCGTCAGCGTCATGACGCTAGCGCTCCATGCGCCTGCGGTCACCCGCCATACGCCGCCGCTTTGATGGCACGTCCCGGCAAAACTATCCTCTAGTTGCTGCTTCGTTGCTTCCCGTGCTTGACTGGTTTGGAATGCGCCGTCACAAGTAAAACCCGCAGCGTCCGCAGCATTGGCCGACGCTATGATGCAATCACTGTCAAAGCTCGCCTGCGCCGCCCCGAAACCGGCTTCGCTCATCACGAAGTCAGCAAGACACAAGGCGGGGTTGTTGCTGTAGATCGTGGTCGCCGTGCGCCAGTCGTAAATCTTTTTACCGTGAACCTTTGCAGAGATAGCAGGCGGGCCACCTTGGAAACGCGACATCGTTTTATCGAGCGTGATCCAGATATAGGTGTAGCCGCTCAGTTTGTCATCGGCGGTCAGTTTGTCTGGGCACCGTGCCTTGACGAATGCGTCAACAGTGTCAACGCCTGACGGTGACAAATGCACCTGAACATTCACGCGAGGCGTGATGGTCAGATATTCGTAAGTGACCCACAGCGTAAGGCCCGCCGTGCCCGTTAGAGTCGTGCCCGAGCCGGTGACGGTGTATTCCACCTGATTAGCGTCAACGGCATAAACGACGCGGGAGATTGTCTGCAACGTGGTTGCATGTCCGCTACCGTCAAATGTGACCTGTTCTGTCGTCGGTAGAACAATACCGAAGAGAGTTGTGAGCTTACCTTCGGCAAAAGCGCCTTCGGTCACCCATCCGTCAGCGTCAACGGTGGACAGGTGAACCGGCTCGCCGTCAATGTAGACCTCATCGAGACTTTCGCAAGGATGCGATGCAAAGACGATTTGCAAGTGCGAATATTCGTCACGGTCGCCGCTTGACAGCATGTTGACCAAAGCGCCGCCAATAGGTGCAGGGTTGCCGTAGACAACCTGCCACGGTGCCTCCGCGCTCAATACAGTGACGTTGCGGTCTTGCAAGCTCGCGTTGTATTGCGCCCGCGCTGCTGCCGCCGCTCTAGCCTGCTTTCTGCGTGCGACTGAGCTACTGAGCAGGGCCGATCCTGCGTAAACCGCCAGCGCCTGTAAGCCGGTCAACGACCCTAGTTGAACAATCGCCGTTGCAATGAGAGAAATCGGGTCAGCATTCGCCGCGACGGTCGCCGTCAGCAGGCCCGCGCCAATCATCAACTTGGAAAGACGGCTTAGACGCGCCATGCCGCCTCCGACTGACTCAATGGCATCAACCCGATGCCGCAATAGCCTGGTACTGCGATCTGCGTCCCGAGACACACGCCGAGAGCATGTGCTTTACGCTCCCGAAGTCGAGGAATTGATACAAGCGCAATATCTCCGACGCGGGCATATGCTCCGGGCACCGGCTCGCCTAAGTAGTGATTTGTTGCTTTCAGCAGTCCGCCAAAATCGCGCAACGTCCGCACCGCTTCTTTTGCTGTGTGCGTCAACGGAACGACGATCGTCTTACCCGTGGCGATGTAGACCCAACGCGCAGCAAATAGAGCGCAGTTCTGCGCGTGCCAGTCGAAACAATCCCGCTCATGCCGCTGGATGTATTGATCTAGCAGAAGGGGCCAGTTTTCGACGCGGGTCATATCTGCTGAAACTTTTTACTCAGCCACTGTTGCGGCTTGCCGATCAGGTCTTGGATGTACCTGAAGCCCGTTTCTCCGGGATGCCGCGTGGAGTGCTGCGCCTGATTCATTCTCAAAGCAGCAGGATTGCCGCGCACGTTGTAGCCGCCCGTCTGCAATTCCAGATTGACCTTGCCGACGCCTGATTCATCGCGGGTAATGGAAACCTTGTCCATGACGCCAGCAAACCGGAGTTTTGGCGTGCCGGTGATCTGATAGGTCGCAGGGTCAACGAGCGCCACATAAACCAGCGCGTCACGCCCTTGATACGTTTCGACAGCGCCTAAAGCTAAGGCGAGTTGACTGCTTTTGACCTGTGCAAGCGAGAGCGTGAGTTTCTGGAAATTGCCGTCTTCGCTTTCGCGGATTTCTCCGATCTCAGCGAGTGAGCCAACGCCAGTCCAGGTGTAGCCCAAAACGGTCACGTCAAGCGGCCAATTCGTCACCCGAATAGTCCCGCCCGTGAAAGCGAGCGACACCAGCACAAGCGCACCTACGGCGTCCGCAGCGGCTGCGGTGTCCCATGATGCGTCTGTCGTGATCGACATTACGCCTCCCAACTTTCGATCAAGTCGAGGCTGTAGCCCGTGCGGATAGACGCCTGATGACTCCACCGGCTTTCTGCCGTGGTCTGCCTAAACAGCGCGGTCGGCTTGTCCCACGTCACAGAGTCGCCGCTTGTCACTGCGTAGCGCAGCGGCTGACGTAGCGTTAGGCTGATAACTCCCGAGCCGTTCGCGGTCGCGTCCGCTGCAACGCTCACAAGTTGTCTAGATGACCCGCTTTGACCAAACCCGAGCCAGTCGCCTTTTAGGAGCGTGGTCGCCGCCTGTCCTGCGCCTCCGGTAATGCTGACGCTTGTCGCCCCTGCCGATGCAGACGCGCTAAACGTCAACGTCCCGCGCATCGTTCCGCGTGGTGCGGTATTCCCAAGGTCATACAGCGCGAGTTGATTCACGCGCCCGTTCAGCGAGAAAATGAAGTCTCGCCACGCCGCCGCCTGCGCTGCGGTGTTGTGTTCCGGGCCGATCAGCGCCGCAGTCCAGCGAGGGGGGGCGAGTAACCGCGCTTGCGATGCGCCGGAGTCAGACCCCATATGCTCAAGGTCAAAACGCTTGATGCCCCACTCAACGCGAAGCACTCCAACATCTGTCGGTAACGTAATGATGCTCATGCTGCGATGACTCCCATGCGCTCAAGGTCATCGCGTTGCTGCCGCGAATGCTGTGCAAGCATCTGACGCACACCGGCATACACACTCGCTGCATCGCTGCGGCTGTCAATGTTGACGTTGTATGTGTTGACGATTGACGCGCCGCCTGCCATCTTATTATTCGGGACAACCGTGCCGGATGAATTTGGAATGAATAGCTCAGGGCCGCGCTCGCCCACGATGTACGGCGTTCCTCCATTTGCAGAACCGCCGCTTGCGAGAAAACCGCCAAGGTCTAGGTTTCCAAAAGAGCTTCCTGTTCCAAAGCCGCCGTTCATGCTCATCTTCAGGTCATTCAAGGCACCGCCCATCATTCCGGGACTAAGCATTCCTCCACTGCCAAACAATGACGCCATCAACGGCCTGACCACTTGCAGGCGCATGAACTCCGCGATGATGGTATCTATCAGGCTGCGAGCGTTGAGCTTGCCCGTCGTGAAAAACTGCGTAAGCGCATCCTCTGTGCTTTGGAGAATGCGCGTTGTGGCTTGCCCTGCCGCCGTGCCGACGTGCTTCAGTTCGTCGGAATAGTCTTTGATGGCTTTCTGAATGCCGTTGACCATGTTGTCGGTCAACTCTTTTTGTTTGGCAATCTGCGCATCCATTGCCGTCGCTACATTGCCGCGCATCGTCTGCGCGAGCGTTTCCAGTTCCTGACGCGTCTCGCTTGTGGCGTTCGCCATCAGTTTTTTCATCAGGACATCAACTTGCTCCTGTGCGTCAAGCCGTGCCAGTTCCTCTGTGTTCAGTCCGATGCGTGAGGTTTGCCGGATGATTGCCGCCGTCGCGTCATTGCTGGACGTGACAAACTCGTTTACAAGATCGCGTTGCGCCGCGTATGCATTCGCTTCGTCAACGTGATACTTGACGTTGTTTTTGATTGTTTCGCCTAGCCGCTTCTCTACGTCAATTTCCGTTGCTTTGGCGAGCGCCTCGGCCTTCTGAACTGGTGAAAAGTCTTTTGCGTTGATCCTGATGTGCTCCATTACTTCGTCATACTTGGACGTTGTTTTGGTCAGGGTCGCCATTTCCTTTGCGAGACTGGAAATGTATTTTTCTGCGTTGTTGTTTGGTGCAGTCTCTTTTGTACGGTCAGCGACTGGCGCGGCTGATTTGTAGCCAGCATTGGCGAGCCTGTCGGCCTCACCAGCAACGGAGTCATAAATCAGCGAGTCAAAATATTTCTTGCGCTTTTGTGCGGTTGCTAGTTCTGCCTGCGCCGCTGCGAGCCTTGACGACGAACGACCGGAACCGCTCGGGCCGACGAATGCTGCGCCGCCCGCGTTTTCTCCGACGCCGCGCTGCCCGCCCTGCAACTTCGCAACTTCAGCAGTCAGTTTGGCAACGTCATCAGCGGCTTTTTTTGCACCGTCTGACCAGTTATCAAACGGGCTTGTTTTGATGCCAAGCTCGTACAGCGCCCCAAGATAGCTACCAAATGCCTTCCGCCCTGCGAGCAGTTCATTGGTGAAATTGACAAGCGTCTGGAGTAGTCCGGTGTCCCCGAGAAATGAAACTTTCGCCGCCTCTGCCGCGAGTTGCATCCGTTTCAGGTTGTCGTTGAAATCCGCCGCTTGTTTTGCAAGGTCTCCGCCGTACACCGCTCCCAGTTGCTCGGCTTCGGTGCGTAGGTTGCGGATTCCCTCTGCACCAAGGTTGAGCAGCGGGATCATGTCCGCGCCTGACTTGCCGAAAATCTGCTGCGCTAATGCAGCCTTAGCCGCGCCGTCCTCGTAATTCTTGAAGCGGTCGGCAATGAGTCCTAGAACTTCGTCAGAGGATTTGAGCTTTCCGTTTGAGTCTTTGACCTCAATGCCCATTGCGGCATACGTCGCGGCTGCATCCTTGCTACCGCCTGCCGCCTCCGCCATGTTTTTCGACAGCTTCTTAATGCCGACAGCGAGCGACTCAAAAGAGACAGAATTGACTTCGCCAGCGTAGCGAAGGGCAGACAGCGCATCGGTTGCAATGCCCGTCTTTTCCGCCATGTCGTCGAGCTTGTCAAGGGTGTCAATTGCACCCTTCAGCGATGCGCCAGCGAATGCCGCTGCAATGGCGGTGCCAATGGTTCCGAATTTTGTCGAGAGCGCTGCGGCCTGATCCCCCAAGCCGGTCAGATTCTTTTTCGCAGAATCGATAGCCGCCTTAGTCTGATCGACTGCGCTTAGAACAATTTTTGCTTCGTTTGCCATTTGCTTATTTGTTCATCAGTTGAAGCGCTTTCCGCTCCATGATCTGCACACAGTCCACAACTTCAGGCCACTCGCTGCGCTTCACGTCACACACACGCATGACCACCAGCAGCGCTTCGTATCTCAACCCGACATATCCGCCCATCCCACCGACTTGCCACTGCGTCAACATCCTGCGAAACACATGCAGCGCCTGCCAGTTTTCAGGCCACATCCCAAGCGCCTGCGGCTCTGCGTCCGCTTCTAATCTCAGTCCGAAGGCTGCGAGCGCTTCGTTTTGCTTTTCCCCGTCATCCCATCCGTTGACAAGGATCGCCGCAGCCTCCGTTAGTTTTTTACGCGGGACTCCACCAGCTCGCGCTTGTAAGTCCTGAACAAATCAGCCGTTGACGCCGGGTAGTTGTCAAACAGTTCCTCGAAAAATTCCGCCTGCGGTTTATCAATTCCGGGAACCTCAGCGACCATCGCAGCAACAAGCTCGGCGTTGGTCTTTCCAGCAGCGGTCGAAAGAAACTCTGCAAATTTCTTAGCCGTCATATGCTTGAAAACCACCGGCAACGGTTGGCTTTCGCCACCGGGGACGGTGACTTGCACGGTTGCCTTGAAGGTCGGGTTTGGTTCCAGTTTGAACATGGCTTACTTCGTCACAATGCGGATTTCGTCGTTACCGGATGACGGCACAAAACGCAGGTCATACTTTTGCAGGCGCTTGCCGTTGATGTCCGTTTTCGTCGGATTGATCAACTGGACAGCAGGCGCGTGGAGCAAAACAATGTTCCCCGCCGCAGTTCCGTGCGTGAAACCGATTGATTGCGTGGTGTTAGCCGTGACGTAGCCCATAAAGGTCACTTCCTGCGCCGCCGTCAGGTCAAGCTCACAAGAGCCGGTGACCGAGCGTGCAGTAATGTCCACGGATTCGCCGCCGAGCAGCGGGATATGGTTGACGGTGTTGCCGATGTCGATTTCAAGACCGCGTGACGGGTAAGCCGTGCCTCCCGTGTTCGATCCTGCGGAATAGGTCGCACCGAGCAGGATGTCGCCGGTGTTCGTTTCCGTGATAACAAGCGGTTTCTGAAACGCCGTCAGGGTCGTGGAGGGAACCGACGCAGCGGTCACGCCGCCATTGATGCCGATAAACTTGTATTTCCATACCGGACGGTTTGACAAGCCAAGACCGATGGCAACATTGCCACGCGCACCGAGCAGCTTGTAAAGCGTGCCGTCGTCGTACCAGTAAATCGTCACGCTTTCCTGTGACGTGCTGATAGGCGAATAGCTGACGTAGGTCGTGACTGTTTCAGCAAACCCGCAGGCACGCAGCAGCGGCCCCCAAGCGGTCGCAGTTGCCGCCGTACCAGACCCGGCGATTTCCACATCAAACGAGCACTCGATAAACGCCGTGCCCACCAATTGCCCGGATCCGCCAAAGTAGTTCCGCACAAGATCGCGGTCTACGTTGTTTGCGTTGAGTGGCGTCAGGCTGATATTGCTGACAAGGATCGCGTTGGATGATCCAGACGGCGTAGAGTCCGTGCCGTAGGTTGTCTCGATCTTTGCAAGGATCGCGCTATTGCGTGCGTAACGGGAAGCCATGATGCTTACTCCTTAGATTCAGTTTCGACAACACGCACCAGCGAGCCGTCAGGGTTGCGCCGATAACTCCCGCCCTCTTGCGGCATGGGTTCCGGCTTTGTCTCTTCGGGTTTCTTTTCGTCAGTCATGCGAGGCTCTGCGAGTTGATTTCATGGAGAACTTGCCAAGTCATCAGGCAAGAGTGCGCGGGCTTTTCGCCGGGAGTTGTCTCGAAACTCAGGCTTTGAAGCATCGTGTCCATTGCTAACCCGGAAAGGGTTGCCGACGCACGGATGCGACCTGCAACAGCAGCGAGCAAGGTATCCAGAGCCTTTGCAGCGGATTGCCCCACCGGGCCATATTTCCGAAGCTCAATCTCCAAGACTGTTTGCACGATGAGCTGCCCGCCAGAGATCGCAGCGGGTTCCATCTGCGAGTCAGTCACCCGGACAATCACGCCGTCGGTTTCTTGCGCCGCAAGGATGCGAGCCTCTGACGTTTCGACATTTGTAGAAACCGCCGTCGACGTGTTCAGCAACGCAACGACAGCATCCTCAATCGCTGAAAATGCCGCGCTCATGCCGCCTCCAGTAATAGAGTCGTCATGCCGGTGCCGTCAGGGTGTGCTTCGACTACGGTATAGCTCGTTGAGTTGACAACGAGTGTCTTACCGACAGGCGAAGCGGGAACATCAGAACTCGAAAGCTGAAAACCGGGATTGCTTGACGCAAAACCAACACCAGCCGTAGCGACTTCAAAGGCACGATCAAAAATGCCGTTGACAGAAACGCCGTTCAGCGTGCCCGTCACGGCAAAATCTGCGGTGTTCAAAAAGACCGTGAAGTCTTCAGTGAACGCCATTCACGCCACCTTGAGCGGTTTCAGGATTTCCAGCGATGCAGCGTTAGCCTTTGGAATCGCGCCGAGAATCTCAAACTCCTCGCCAGCCTTAAACATCACGTCTGACTTCAGTTCGTAGACGCCCTTACCCACAGACTTCAGCAAGTGAGCGCGAGCGCCCACCTGAGCCGGGTTAAGGCTCAAGCGGGCACCCTGCCCCATCGTGGTCGCGGTAAGGGCGCACACCTTCATGGTCAGGTCAACGTGACTTGGCAAGCACCTTGCCAGCGGCCATAGCCGACGTTGCGCCAAGAGTCGATGCCAACTTGGATGGCGTCGTTGTCGAAGGCGTATTCCGATGCCTCGTCCTTCACCTTGACTTGCGTCGCGGTTTCTTCCTGACGAATCAGCGGCTTGATGGAACCGTCGGTGCGGACGACAACAAACTTGTCAGTCCACGACGCGATGGTCAGGCGCGGATTCACGGCCAGTTGAATGGTCATGCCGTCAATCGAGAAGGTCGAAGGGCCAGCAATGCGGGCCATCGACAAGCCAGAGCGAGCCGCGTCAGACAAGCCGACGGGAACCATGACAAGGAAGCTGGACGCGGTTTCGTTCAGCGGCTCGCCCTGATCGTCAACGAACGTATGAATCTTGCTGATGCCAGCCAGAATCGACTGCTGCATTTCCTCGGGGCTCGGAGCGGTCGTGGAACCGTGCACCGACGCCGG
>ERZ724522.1366-NODE-1366-length-13249-cov-5.938154_pt1 | contig 13249 bp, 16 predicted proteins | sample MGYA00376055_ERZ724522 | MGnify/ENA primary metagenome ERZ724522 (study PRJEB28724, sample SAMN07190884) | wastewater metagenome | isolation source: effluent of sewage treatment plant in Hong Hong | place: Hong Kong | collected 2016-03-17 ... | reverse complement strand
GCCGGCGTCGGCGCCGGGCTCGCAGGCCAGCAGGCCGCCGAGAACGGGGCAGGGTGGGGCGGGCAGTTTGTGGCCAGCCTGCTGGGTGGGGTAGCCGGTGGCGGCATGGCTTCCGGCGTCCAGAGCCTGGCGGAGTCCGCGCGCCGCAGCCTCAGCGCCCGCCTGACGCCGGCCGCCACCATCGAGGCCCGCGTCACGGCCGCGCTTCAGAACCAGGGCATCGACCCGCGCTCCATCAACCCAGCCATGCGCAAGGCGCTGGAGCAGGACGTGCGCGAGGCGATGAAGGCCGGTGCTGAGGGACTGGACGAAGCCGCCCTGGCCCGCCTGGCCGACATGCGGCGCCTCGGGATGACGCCCACCAAGGGCCGCGTGACCCTTGACCCCATCGACGTGACCCGCGAGCAGAACGCCATGCGCCTGGCCGCGGCCACCGGTGCGCGCGACGCCCGCCTGCCGCAGATTGCCCAGGACAACAACCAGCGCCTGCTGAGTGCCATGGAGAACCTAGGCCCGCTGAATGACCGCACGGCAGCCGGCAGCGCGGTAATCGCACCGATCCGGGCACGGGACGCCAGCATGCAGGCTGCCGAGCGTGCGCTCTACGACCGGGCCCGCAGCATGGCCGGTGGGGACATCCCGTTGAACCCGAATCCGGCACTAAACAACATCTTCAAGAGCCTGGACGACGACCTGAAGACGCCTTTCCTGCCGGAGGGCATCGCCAAGGTGCTGAACGAGATCCAGGCCGGCACGCGCCCATTCGACACGCGCACCGTCGACGTGCTGAAGACCATGCTGGCGACCGCGCAGCGCGGCAGCGCAGACGGCAATGTGCGCCGCGCGCTGGCCCTGGTGCGTGATGGCCTGGACAGCGCTCCGCTTCAACCGGCAGGCACGGTGACGGGCGCGACGGCCGCCCTGGTCGATGACGCGACCGCCGCCGCGCTGCGCCAGCGCGACCAGGCGCCCGGCCAGCTGATGGATGCGTTGAACGAAGCCCGCCGTGCCGCCGCGCAGCGCCGCGGCTGGCAGGAAAGCGCGCCAGGCATCACGCGGGCCCTGGACGATGCGATCAACCCCGACGCGTTCATCAAGCAGAACATCCTGTCGCCCAGCGCTTCCGCGCGTGACGCGGGCCGTCTGCGCGCAGCCATCGGTGAAGCGCCGGACGCCCTACAGGCGGTGCGGGGAACCATCGTCCAGCACCTGAAGGACGCCGCCATCGGGCGCGGCAACCAGGCCAGCACGGCCAACTTCAGCGGGCGCCAGTGGTCGGCTGCGCTGTCGAACATCGGCGACGCCAAGCTCCGGCTGTTCTTCAGCATCGACGAGCTGGAGCAGTTGAAGGCCATCGGCCGCGCCGGCACGGTGGAAACCTTCCAGCCGCGCGGCAGCGCCGTGAACAACAGCAACACGGCGGCTGGTGTCGCTGGGCTGCTGCAGGGGCTATCGAAGTTCGTGAAGCCGGCAGCCAACAAGCTGCCGTTTGGTGCGAGCGCGATCAATGCGCCGCTGGATCAGATCACCCTGTCGCTGATTGAGCGCGGCACCTTGCGCGCGCCCCAGGGCCTGTTGGCCGGCCAGCCTCAGCAGCCGCGCGGGCTACTCGACGCGCTGGTACTGCCGGGCACGGTCGGTCTCCTGCCGGCGCCGCCGGTCTCGCCATGAGTCGAGGGCCCAACCAATGACCGCCAGACAAAGCATCGCGGCCCAGGTCGGGTCGATCACCCCGAACAGGAAGTCCAAGTTCATCCTCGGAGCCTAACCCATGCCCGCCCAAATCAGCACCTCTCTGAAGGACTGGTCCACCACCGCCGGCTCCAACCAGCCCGGCGGTTCGGCCAACGTCGGCCCGGACCTCGACGACAACCTGCGCGCCATGCAGGTCCCGGTGCGCAACCTGATGACGCGCGACACGATCGCCAGCGCGGCGACCTGCGACATCGGCACGAAGGAAGCCCACCAGCTCACGATCACCGGCACCACCGGCATTACGAGCCTCGGCACCTCGCTCGGCTCGGCCGGCTATGGCATCCGCAAGAAGCTGACCTTCGCCGGCATCCTGACCCTGACCAACAGCGCCAGCCTGGCCTGCATCACCTCGGCCAACATCACCACGGCCGCCGGCGACGCCTGCGAGGTCGAGTACAGCGCCAGCGGCTGGACGATGCTCTGGTACGCGCGCAAGACCGGGGCTCCGGTGGCGGTTCAGTCGTTCGCGCTCAGCGACCTTGGCAACGCAACTGCCAACAAAACATTGGCGAATGGGGCATTTTCGCAAACTTGGGATTGGACCAACCTTACGGGTACGAACGCTGGGCTGAAGATCACCGGTACAGGCAATTCGTCCGGCCTGGGCTATGTGGTGTCCATCGAGCCGGGCGCGGGGAACTTGCCCGCTGCCATTCTTCGAGTTGTAGGGGGGTCCGGTGCACTGTTCGTGTGCTACCCGAATAGCTTTTACCTGCGCCCGGCCGCGCTGGCGGTTTCGGGCAACGCCGCCGACAGCGATGTGGGCGCGCAGTCCGCCAACTCAGGCGCCAGCAACTCCAATGGTGGGACGCTTTACCTATACGGCGGCAACAGCGGAAGCGGGGGGACTTCAACTGGGGGTAATGTTGTAATCAATGGCGGGATCGGCGGCCCCGGCGGCGACGGCGAGGTTCGTCTGCGCGACCCTTTCGGTCTCTACAACACCCTGAAGGTCGGAAGTACGCAGATTTCTCTCGCCGGCAGCACGAAGCTGGTTCTGGACCAGAAGCACGTCTTCGTCGACAACACGAACGGCACCCCGACCATTTCAGCAGGCGGCGGCACTGGCGCCACTATCGCCGGCAGTGATGTGCTGTTCGAAGTCACCTTCGGCACCGGCGCTCCGACCTCGGTCACTGTGACCTTCGCCAACGCCTGGGCCAGCGCGCCGCAGGTGCTGGTGTCCGGCACGCAGTCCGGCCAAGTGTTGCACTACAGCGCCGCCACCAACACCGTGCAGATTCTCAGCAGCACAGCCTTCAGTTCCGGCACGAAGGTCTCGGTGCTGTGCCTCGGAAAGCAGTGAGGACGGCCATGGACCAAGACCAACAACAGCAGGTCTTCACTACCCTGGCCGTGCTGCGCGAGCAGCTGCAGACGGTGATGGAGCGAATGGAAGAGCTCAAGGCCGGCGTTTCGGAGATGCTGACGCTAGACCGGACGATCGCCGAACTCAGCGTGCGCCACGAGCAGCAGACGCGCGAGCTCAGCACCCAGTGGGCGCGCATCGATGGCCTGGCCAAGGAGCAAGACGTCACCACCCGCACCGTCGACGCTTGGGTCAACCGAGGGCGCGGAGCGTGGGTTATGGCCGTCTCGCTGGGCACGATGGCTCAGGCCCTGGTGCTCGCATCGGTGGCCTGGACCTTCAACCACGTCCGGGCGGCCGAGGACGCTGTGCTGTTGCTGAACCAGCGCGTGCAGATGCTGGAGGCCCAGCAGCCGAGGAAGGTCGCTCCGTGACGCCGGCCCTACTGCAGGCCGCCACCGGCTGCACAGCGGCGCGCGCGCAGCTGTTCGCGCCTCACCTGGCCGCTGCCTGCGCGGCGTATGGGATCGACACCCCGCAGCGCCTGGCCGCCTTCTTGGCGCAGATCGCGCACGAGAGCGGCTCGCTGCGCTACGTGCTGGAGCTGGACGACGGCCGGCGCTACGAGGGCCGCCGCGACTTGGGCAACACCCAGCCGGGGGACGGCCCACGCTACCGGGGGCGCGGCCTGATTCAGGCCACAGGCCGGGCCAATTACCGCGCCCTGGCCGAGCGGCTGCGCCCCTTTGACGCCCCGGACTTCGAGGACTTCCCCGAGGCCCTGGAGGAACCCCGTTGGGCGGCCTGGTCGGCTGCCGACTGGTGGGGTGCGCACGGACTGAACGACCTGGCCGACCGGGGCGAGTTCATCGCCATCGGCCGCGAGATCAACCGGGGCAGCCGTTACAGCTCCAAGCCTGCCAACTGGGAGGCAGACCGCTTGGCGCGCTGGGAGCGTGCCAAGGCCGCCTTGGCGAAGCAGGCCCAGGAAACCTTTCAACCGTCGCCGGCCAATGAAAGCCTGGCGCCCGAACCTTTCCAACAGGAGCGCACCATGCCGCTGCAAGCATTCGTCGCCGCCGCGCTGCCGGCCATCATTGAAGCGATCCCGAAGCTGGGCAAGCTGTTCGGCTCGGGGTCCGAAGTGGCCGAGCGCAACATCAAGGCCGCCGAGCTGGCTGTCGAGATCGTCAGGGACGCCACTGGCGCCAGCAACGCCCAGGCGGCCGCTGAGGTCCTCAAGGCTGACCCGGCGATGGCCCAGCGCGCGGGCCAAGCTATCGAGGCGCGCTGGCTGGAGCTGACCGAGGCTGGCGGGGATGGGATCGCGGGCGCGCGCAAGGCCGACGCCGCGCAGCAGGCCGCCGGCGCCCTGTGGCACTCGGCCAGCTTCTGGATCGCCCTGGTGCTGGTTCCCCTGGTCTACCTGCTGACGCTCAGCCTGATCGGGATGATCGGCACCGCGACCTGGAGCGACGACGTGCGCGCCGGCCTGGCGGGCAGCTTGATCAGCGCCATCGTGGGGGGATTGGTCGGCTACTACTTCGGCCAGACCACCAGCCGCAACCGCACCCCGAGCTGAGGAGCCGGCCATGAACTATCGAGTTTCCGACCAGGCCAGCCCGCTGGCTCATCTGCGCGTCGACGTGGGCATTGAGACCGCCGGCGCGCACCCGACCATGCAGCGGGTCGTGCGCGAGGCCTGCAACGCGCACAACCGGGCAATTGACCTGATGCTGGGGGAGGGCGACTTCGCGGCCGACTGGGCCCCGCCCAGGAAGGACGCCCGGGGGCAGGCTGTCCACCAGGCGCACGACCCCGGGCAGTTCGCCGTGCCGCTGGACTCGTTGTGCATCGAACTGCGCAGCAAGCAGGCGCCCACCAGCTACCCGGACGCCGACCTGGTGCGCCACCGCTTGGGCCTGGTGCTCAACCTGGACAGCGCGCATCCGGTCGCGCGGCACTGGCGCGTGCTGCAGGCCCGGTGCTACCCGCCCGGCATGGCCCGGGCTTGGCCCGAGATTGAGGCGTTGGCTGGCTGACCATGCGCGCCGCCCCGCTGACCCTGGAGGAAGAGGCCACGCTGATCGCTGGGCTGCGCCGCAAGGCCGATCGCGACGACTACCTGCGGGAGGTGGCGGCGAGCCGTGGCGCGGGGGAGGCAGAACGCCTGAGGGAGCTGGTCTTTGAGCGGCTCAGCCCCTCGGGAAATGCCCCTCCGGAACCCGCATGAACGCTGGGGCCAGAAAGCGGCCTGATTTCCCACGGAACGGCCCGCAGGCCGCGCCGTTGCTTGCTAGACGGGCTGGACTTGCCGTCCTTCCAGGGCCTGGCTTCCATGAGCGGAAGCAGGCCAGCCGCGCTGGCGCGGTCCCTTGGCCTGGTCATGCTGGCACGGTCCATCGTGGACCCTTGGTGGCGGTGTTCGCAGTCTGACCGGTCTGGCGCTCCCAGTCAGCCCGGCGCACCAGGGGGCGACCGTTGGGCTTGCGCTCGACGGGCAGGCCCAGGCGCTGCAGGAAGCGGACCTTGGCCGCACTCTGGGTCAGGCCGTCGCAGATGTCGTCGATCTCGGCGTCAGTCAGGTAGGGCAGCACAGGTGCCTCACATGTTTTCTGGTCAGGTCAAGACACCGAGGGTCTTGTCGCCCACCATCCAACCCGGCGGTGCCGGGATTTCTTGGTCGACAGGGCGCCACAGGTGCAGGCACCGGCTGTGGTTGTTCACCCACTCGCTGCGCGGCGGATGCAACTGCATCACGCAATCGCCGTCGCTCCAGAACATGGCCTTGACGGTGCACATCTCGTCCCATGTCGGAATGCGATCTGGCAGGCTGACGCTGACGTGCTCCCAGCCATCGCCATCGCTGGCGATCACCTGGAAAGGTGGGCGGCCGGGCCGACCGGGAATCCAGAATGCGCCGTTGTTGCCGTTGCTTTCGTCGCTCGCCATGGGGCCGCGACGGATGCGGAATTGGTTGGGGACTTTGAAGGTCATGCCGCTTCCAGGGTGTCGAACAGGCTCGGCATTGACACTTCTTCCTCGGCCGCGCGCAGATAGGCGCAGCCGTCGGCAAAGTAGGCCGGGTTCAGCTCACAGGCCATGCCGGTCCTGCCGAGCTTGACGGCGCGAAAGGGCACGGTCATCAGACCGCCGAAAGGGTCATAGACCACCTCGCCCGGCATGGTGAACTGGCTGATGGTGCGGTCGGCGATGTCGAACTGCATCGGGCAGAGGTGCATTTCCTTGCCCTTGGCGCTCTGTGCGCCATTCAAGGTCAGCATGCGCGCCACGTCGGTCCAGACGTCGTCCTGCCAGCTTTGCGGCTGCAGCAGCATGAAGGTGCTGGGCAGCATGCCGATCTCGTCCAGCCCTTCGCACAGGCGGACGTGGTGCTCGAAGTCGTACACCTTCTCCAGGGAGTGGCGCTTGAACATCTTGAAGATCTGATCGTGCGGCAGGCCGGCCAGCTCTTCCGGTGTCATCAGGCGCTCGCCGCTCGAGCGCGTGAAGCCATGAGCATCAAGCTGCCAGCGGCCGCGGGTGTACTGGCCCTTGTCCTTGACCACTGGTCGGTCGGCATAGCTCTTCTCATTGCTGCTGGGCGGTTTGCGGAACAGCAGCAGGTACTCGGGCATGCCGCAGCCCATCTTGGTCGCGTCCTTGCATTGCTCGGTCCAGCCCAGCCGGTAGGTCTGGTTGTTCTCGCGCACCACGTCGGTGACGATGGTCTTCATGCCCATGTAGGAGAAGCCATGCCGGGTGTAGTGCTCGATGCAGCGCGCGTGGAAGGGGTAGACGGTCTGAAAGCCCAGGCCGGTCATCCCGCCCGGCACGATGCGGTCCTTAACGTGAATGGCGGCGATGCGCCCGGGTTCCAACACGCGCAGCAGCTCGGGCGTCAGGAAGTCCATCTGCTCGAAGAAGTGCTGGTTGTGGTCGGTGTGGCCGAAGTCGGCGTAGTTGGGCGAGTACTCGTACTGGGTGCTGAAGGGGATGCTGGTCAGCACCAGGTGCACGCTGTTCTCGGCCATGCGCGCGGTCTCGCGCACACAGTCTTCGTTCACCGCGGTGTAGTGGCGGCCCTTGACCTCGACGCGATCGACGCCCAGCCGGCGCGTCAGCGCGGCGGCCTTGGCGGCGTTGCACAGGCCGAACTCTCGAATGATGTCGGTCATCTTCTTCACCATCGCGTCGTGCTGACGCCATTTGCGTTCGAGCTGGCGCCGCACCTCGCGCTCGCTCTCGGTGTAGATCAGATCCACGCGCACCCGGCGCTGCTGCAGGAAGCGGTGCAGGCGGTGAATCGACTGAATGAAATCGTTGAACTTGAAGCCGATGCCCAGGTAGATGGCCCAAGCGCAATGGCGCTGCAGATTGCAGCCGCTGCCAAGCATGACGGGCTTGGCGGCCAGCTCCTGCAGGCGGCCTTCGCTGAACGCCATCACGGCCTGCTCGCGCTCGTCCAGGTCCTGGGCGCCATAGACGCTCGTCACGCCCGGGATTGCGCGCTCGATCTCGCGGCGCTCGGCTTCCAGGTCGTGCCAGATCACGCGGTGGGCGTCAGGGTCTTCCTGGCGCAGTTCCAGCAGCTTGGCCAAGCGCGCGCCCAGGCTGTCGCGCTTCTCGCGTGCCGACTCGACCACGCCCAGGGCCTGCTGCTTGAACATCCGCCCCTGGCCCCAGGCCTCGGCGCCGGCGTCGCTGTGGTCGCTGGGGATCTCGTGCCAGCGCACGTCCAGTTCCGGCAGCGAATAGCCGGTGTCGTCGAAGCCCAGGTCGGACGGACGCTGCACGAACAGGCCCCAACTGGCCACCCACAGCCAGAATTCGCGCTCCTTGTGCGGGTGGATGGTCAGCTCGTCGGCCTTCTCGCTGTTGCGCTTGAAGAACCGGGTCTTGGCTTGGCCGATGTCCATGACGCCCAGAAAGGCGCTGTAGGCCAGCAGCTCGATGTATTCGTTCGGGCTCGGCGTGGCCGTGGCCACAAACCGGTACCGGACCCCATCGGATCGGATGCGCTGGCCCATATCGCGGCGGTCATCGCCTGCCATGGTGGCCATGGCCTCCCGGAATGTCTTGGTGCCGCCAAAGCCGCGCAGGCAGGCCGCCTCGTCCAGGCTGACCACGCTGAAGGCCTGCGGGTTCAGCTTCCCGTCGCGCACGGTCTCGTAGTTGGTCAGGTAGATGCCGGCCTGGTCATCCGCCTCTTCGATGCGGCGGATGAACTTCACCGGGATGCCCAGCATGGCGGCGTCGCGCATGAACTCGACGCGTACGCCGAGTGGGATCACGATCAGACCCATGCCGCCGGCGCGCTCGCGGGTCAGGCGCACCACTTCCAGCTGGATCACGGTCTTGCCGAGGCCGAAGCTGCAGAAGATGCCGCGCCGGCCGCCGGCCACGGCCCAGACCACGATGGCGCGCTGGTGCGGCTTGAGCAGGGGGTTGACCTCGGCCGGGTCGATCTCGAAGCCAAGCGTGCTGGCGCTGGCTACTTTGGCCCGGAGGAAGTCCTCGTAGGCCTTCATGCCTCCGCTCCAGCGCGCGCATCCACAAACAACGGCCGCTCGCCAAGCTCCTCGCACGTCGCGATGAAATGCAGGGCGTCGCGGTTCTCGACCGCCGCATAGCGCGCGCAGGTCGCGTGCCGATCGCAGGCCACGCCGTAGCAGGCCGGCACGCTGGGGCTGATCGGCGTGATGCTCACGGCTCAGTGCCCTCCAGCGCGTCGATCTCGGTCTTCGCCTCGTCGCTCTCGTCCAGGCCTTCACCGTGGGCCTGCGCGAACAAGTCGCCTGCGTCCGGGTGGTCCGCATCAAAGGCCGCCTGCGTGCCGTCGATGGCGTCCGGCTTGGCCTCGGGCGCGTGCAGCTGGATCTGCACCTCCTGGCCCAGCTTCATGGCCAAGTGGCCCATGTAGGTCTCGTCCACGTCGCTGGTGCTGACGCGAAAGCTCAGCTCGACGCTCCCGCCATCGAAAGGCTCGCAGCTGAACTTGTCGACCTTGCAATCGTGCAGGTCGATGGCGCTGTCGTCGCCGATGCCGTGCTCGATCGGCAGCTGCCATCCGAGCATCTCCGGCATCTTGAGCTTGATGCGCTCCAGCGCGCGGGTGCGCAGCAGGGGGGTGGCGTGCTCGACGCCGGGCAGCACTTCCTGGCCTTCGACGGCCTTGTAGAGCACCTCGCGCAGGCCGGGCTGCAGCAGGTCCAGCAGGATGTTGGGCCCGGTCAGGGTCAGGCCCAGGGTGACGGCCGGAACGCAGTCCTCGCCGTGGCGCTCAATGCGCGGGGTCAGGCTGTTGAGCTTGGCCGCGGTGCTGGTGGGGATCACGAACTGGTGCATGGGTTGCTCCTTGGGGTGGTTCAAGCCAGCGCGGCCGCGCGCTTGGCGCGGCAGCCGGCGATGTGGGCGATCAGGGCGTCGCAGATGCGTGGGAAGTCGCTTTCGCGGTAGCGACGGGCGGAGCCTTCGCGCTGAGCCTCAAAGCCAAGGCCGGACAGGAAGTCCGCTGTGGTCGTGAAGCCCAGACGCGCGCAGATCTCGCCCAGGGGCAAGGTGGCGGGCTCAGCGGCTGCGGTGGCAGGCAGCGGGGCGGGGGGCGGCGCGAGCTCTGCCGCCTTTGCAATCGGAGTCGCCGCCGGTGGCTGGGCCGGTGCAGCGGCAGCCAGTTCGGCCGCAGCTTGGCGCTGGGCCTCCCGTGCGGCCGCGCGCTCGGCCGCGGCCCGCTGCTCGGCCTCATGCTGCGCCAGACGGGAACGCACGATGGCTTCGAAGTCCTCGGAGGCCTTGACGGCCAGGGTCTGCAGGTCCGGGAACATCGACGGGAGCTGAGCGGCGCCCAGGCCGGCCATGGCGGCCAGGTTGCGGGTCACAAGCAGCGCGGTCTGGTTGGCCTCGGCCTTCGCGGCGGCCAGCAGCGAGCCAACCGCATCGCGGATGCTGTCGATGCTGCGTTTGCCCTTGATGGCCCCAGCAAAGTCGGGCGCCGGTGCGGGGACCATCGGCTTCTGCCACTGGCCGGCGCGGTTCAGCTCGGCCACATGGGCTCGAAGCTCTTGCTGGGCCTCGCTGACGATCTCCAGGCGAATGGAGTCCTTGCGGGCCTTCACCAGCTTGTCCAGGTCCAAGCGGGTGCGGCGCGCCTCGGCGCTGATTTCGTCGATGGCGCGGAACAGGGCGTCGATGCTTTCGGTCTGGCTCAGCGCGTGCTGCTTGGCTGCGGCCAGGCGGTCCTCGACGCCAGCGCACCATTTCACAGTGGCCTCTGCGTCGGCGAAGTCCTGGTCGGTCTGCAGGTCACGCTTGATGCCGCCGAAGACCTGCAAGGCGTGCGACTTGAAGGCGTCCAGGTTGCTGGCGGTCACCGCGCCAGTTACTTCGATGCGCAGGGCCGGCAGCAGCTCGGGGGCCGCACCAGCCGCCTTCGGCGCGGCCTGTGCCGGCTTGTGATTCGCCAGGTCGGCGCGGAACTGGGTCCAGCCGGCCACGATCTGCTCACGCAGCTTGAAGTCGGGCCAGTACCAGCAGTGCCGCTCCTCGATCAATTCCTCACCGCTCCAGTCGGAAGCCATGAAGAGCACGCACTCGGCGCCACTCACCAGCAGCTGCTGCTCCATCTGCACGCGGTACATCAGCGGAAGGCAGCGGCATTCGCTGCGCTCCCTGTGCTCAGGGTTGATGGTGGCCATGTCTTCAAACGCAGCGCGCAACTCGGCGTTCAGCGTCTTGTGCTCGAAGGCCTTGTCATAGAGCAGGGTGAGCCCATCGAAGCTGGCCGACAGGTCGCCTTCGCTGCCGGTCACTGGGTAGAGCTCTTCTCCCAGGAACTCCTCCGCCAGAGGCCGGGCAAGAGCCTCATTGCGATGGCCGGCGTCGAATCGCTTCTGCTGCGCGACGTCTGGCTCGGCGGCAATGCCGGTGGACAGTTCGTCCAGAAGCTGCGTGCGGGTCTTGTAAGGGCTGCAGCCCATCATGGCCGGCGCGTCGCTGGCGTTGAAGTGCTTGGCGCGGTAGGCCTTCCACTCGGGCGAGCCTTGAACCAGGTTGTGCGTCTGCATGGCGGGCTCCTCAGGCTTCAGCAGGGGCAGGGGTGCAGGCGCGAAGCGCGGCCTGCTGGTCGTCCGTCAGCGGCGCCTTGCTGCCGACCATGGCGATCAGTTCGTCAGCCGTCTTCCTGCCGGACTCGATCACCTCGCGCCACTTGGGCAGGTTGGAGTCGAACTGGTCCTGCGGGTAGTGCTGCGGGTCGGCCTGGGTCTTGGGCACGACTTCTGCCGGGCCCATGTCGCGCGGCCCAGCGTCCTGCAGCTCTTCAGCAACCGGCATGCCACGCAGCACGTCAGCAAACACATCGCGCAGGGCAAAGGCGCGGGCGCGCAGCTGGCGCATGCGCTTGGGGTACTGGCTCCAGGGGCCAGACTTCCCGGCCAGGCCGGCTGCCTTTGCGTCATCGACGCTGAAGGTCCGCGCCTGCTCAGGCTCGCCGCGGCGCTTGACGCGGCAGGTTGCTTTCTGGCCGTCGTCTTCCTCGATCACCCACTCGCAGAGCGGGCTGGAGCGCACCAGGGCCATCAGGGCGTCGCCCCACATTGCTGGGCGGCCATTGATGACGGCGATGCTTTGGATGGCCTGCAGGGGCTTCAGGCCCAGCTCGGCGCCCCACTGCATGGCGATCAGGCAGTTCCCGGCGTTGCCGTGGAAGTCCTTGGGCACCAGGGCGCTGCGCGCCAGGTACTCGCTGAACTTGATGGCCTGCTCGAAGGTCTGCGGGCCGAGGTCAAGGGCGCCGCTGCTCGGGTTGCGGTTTGCCAGGGGCTGGCTGTCTTGCGTAGTCAGTTCGGACACGGTGTCTCCTTCAGGGGGTGGTAAGCGCATCAGCCCGCAGCCGGCAATCCAGCTCCTGCATCAGGCTGTTCTTCAGGTACTCAGGGCCCACGGCCCCGGCTTGTTCGTAGGCCTCGCGCTCGGCGCGGATCGCGTCCGCGTTCCAGAGCAGCAGGCGGCGGCGGATGGCGCGCAACATCACCAGAACCTCGCAGTGAAGTGGGCGATGCCGATCCAGGCCATCGGCGCAAGTGCGCAGATGAGCAGCAGCAGCGCGATCGGGCGCGGGCCCTTGCCCTGCGGTCCGACACCGGGCTCGTTCTCGAAGCCCTTCTCGGTGCAGGCCTCGGCCGGGAAGTGCTGGCGGGACTCTTCGAAGTCGGGGCGGGCGGTCATGCTGCGCTCCCGGTGGCTTGAATCCATTGGTGAGTCGCGTCGAGTTCGTCGCCCTTGATTCCGTTTTCCTTCATGAACCGCGCGGCGGTCTCTTCCAAAACGGCGAACCATGCGCCATCTGGCAGGTCATCGTTATCGGCCGCGTTCATGCAAGAGACAAAGGCATCGAACTTCGATGCGGGGACGGGCCCCGGCGTGTGCTTCGCGGCGCTCATGCCAGCCCCCCGCACCGGTTCAGCAGCACATCCTGCGCCGCCCGCAGCGTTACCGGCGGCTGGTGGCAGTCCACCAGCAGGGCCAGCACCTGGGCGGTACTCAGGTCGGCCAGATCCTCAGCAGTGCGCTCGCGCGGCTTCTGGAACTCGACCGGCTGGCAGCCGAAGCAGGCGCCGCTCAGGTGGTCGGCGAAGGTGTCGGCGTCAAACGCCGGTTCCAGCTCTTCCTCGTCCGGCGGGCCGGCCAGGAGCTGGCGATCCCAGGACGCGAGGGCGCGGGCGTCAGCGAGCGCGATGTCATTCATCGTCGCGCTCCTCGTCTTTGTCGGCTTCGACATCGACTGCAACCGGGTTGCCGGCTTCGCCCAGCTCGTACCAGGTGTCCGCCTCGATACCGTTCTCCCCGACCATGGACGAGAAGACGCCAAGCAGCTCGCCGCGCCCGTTTCGCCGGGCGAGCACGATTGCCCCGCCTGCTCCAGCCTTTGCCTTGGCGAACATGCCGAGGGAGGCGGCCACGGCATGCTTGCCGGTGGTCGCCGCGTTGGCCCTGTAGCCGGTGGTCGCCGCGTTGGCCCCGTTGCCGGTGGTCGCCGCGTTGGCCCTGTAGCCGGTGGTCGCCGCGTTGGCCCCGTTGCCGGTGGTCGCCGCGTTGGCCCCTTCGCCGGTGGTCGCCGCGTTGGCCCAGTTGCCGGTGGTCGCCGCGTTGGCCCCGTTGCCGGTGGTCGCCGCGTTGGCCCTGTAG
>ERZ724522.1365-NODE-1365-length-13258-cov-10.452549_pt1 | contig 13258 bp, 9 predicted proteins | sample MGYA00376055_ERZ724522 | MGnify/ENA primary metagenome ERZ724522 (study PRJEB28724, sample SAMN07190884) | wastewater metagenome | isolation source: effluent of sewage treatment plant in Hong Hong | place: Hong Kong | collected 2016-03-17 ... | reverse complement strand
CGCCTCAGTATCGGCACGGCTGTCCCATATGCGATCTGGCACGAAGTCGGAACGCGCCGGATGCCACGCCGGCAACTGGTGGCCTTGAGTGCGGCGCGACGGCAACGCATTACCCGAATCTTCCAAATCGAGGCACTGGCGGCGGCAGGTCGCATCGGGCGGCAATCGCGAACCGGCCAGGCCACATAGGTGTTTTATGCGCGCAATCGTTGGAGCAATCGACCGACGGACCGGCTCACTGGCGACGGCAACTCAGTTTGCCGGCACGCTCGATAGCACCGGTGAGGTCGCCATCCCGGTTTCAGGCGCCAACGCCAAGACCGCATTTGCCATTGAGTTCACAACCCAGGTGGACGGCGCGGTCACGCTGCAGCGCTTTAACATCTCCGACACTGACAACATCAATATCCGCGCCTCTGATGGTGGCTATGCGTCCGACGGGGCGGGGATCGTAGGATACTATGTCTAAGCTTCGATCACTCCTTGCTGCTGCTGTTTCAATTCTCCTCTGTGCGGCAACTCTGCCCGTCAATGGTGGGCTGCCTAAACGGCATCCTGCCATTGCGGGCTATTTTTTGTTTCAGCAGGACATCCCCGCAAAGACCGTGGTATTGAAGGGGCAAGGGTCAACACCGGCGAACCCATCAGCCGGGTGGTACAAGTTATTCGTGGATAACACCGGGGTACTCAAGCTTTTGGATAGTGCTGGCGGAGTGACGACGTTCGGGGCTGGCGGGGGCGGCTTTGAACTCCAGACCGAGACGAGCTTCACCGATAACGGGAACCCTGCTCTGTCTCTTATCGGTCCGGTCGGGAGTTCGACGTATTTTGCATCGTTTACTGATTCAAATTACAACTCCATGTTTTCAGTTTCTCAAGCAGGGCGAATGTCGAGCGTTGATGTCGAGGCAACGAACGGAACGTTTATTGCCGGGAATAACAATAACCTGACATTCTCAATGGGCATGGAAGGAACAACGCTTCGTTTCTACAAATACGGATCGTTTGAGGTTGTTTCAGCCAGCACATTAAATTCCGGTCTGCCGAAGAGTTTTCTTACATGGACCGGCGCTAATAACCATAGTGGTATTACGGCGTCAACTGAATATAAAGCGTTCTGGTCAAACCCCGCGCCCACTTACACATGGGGAGCCGGAGCACTAACGAATAACCGGTTTTTTCACCTGGTTGCTCCGACGATGGCGTTTGACGGGGCAAGTACTGTCACTAACGCAGCAACGCTCGCCATCTCAGGTGCGCCCGCAGCGGGAACGAACGCCACAATCACCAACCCATATGCTCTCTGGGTTGAGTCAGGTCTCAGTAGATTTGACGGGCGAATCAATGCCGTCAATGCCGATGTCTCAAATCCGGCGATTCAGGCCCAGAACGACACTGGGACAGCGCTGCGTGGCATTTCGCTATCGAGTTATGGCGGCTATCTCACTAGCCGAAGTTCGATTGCACTGAACGCCATTCAGACCGGGACACTCCCCGGGAATACTACGGCGGCTACGGCGCTCATAAAACGCGAGCACGTTCTCAGCGGATTCACCTCGACTGGGCCAGTGCTCCAGGTTGAGCAGGCAACCGGGACGGGGAATCTGCTTTCCCTCGTGAACAGCGGAGGCACGGCAGCGGCGTTCGACCAGAACGGCGTGCTCTTAATTGGGAGCGCATCATCTCCTGGTACAAATACCAAGCTGCAGTTGGGGACGCCCACAACTAGCAACAACAACGTCAACCTTTATCTTGAGCCGACCGGCACCGGCGTTACACCGCTCGCGATTCAGGGGAATTCGTCGCAAACAGCGGACCTATTCCAAATATTTAATAGCTCTGGAACAAAAGTGTTTTACGTGAACGCTAAAGGGGTTGCTCACGGATCGCCGAGCGGAATCGGGGTTAACGCTACCGCGTTTGGCCATCTGGCCCTAGATGTGAGCGGGGGTGGAGTTAATGCCACAGTGTTTGGTTATAGCGCCGGATATAACCTAAATAGTTCAGGCACCGAAAACACACTGATTGGCTCTAACGCAGGGTACGGACTTACTACAGGGGCACATAACGTAGTCGTGGGGTCTGCGGCTCTGCAAAACGACCAGACAATCAGCAGTTCCGTTATAATCGGGGCGGCGGCGCTCAATCAGAGCAATGGGACATATACCGGCACTGGACCAGTATTGGCGATTGGTCGGAGTGCTGGAAGTGATTTGACAACCCAAAATAATATTGCGGTGTTTGGTTCTGCTACTTCACCGCTGAATGACTGGTACTTTGGGGAGAGTTACAGCACCGCCTCCCCGAGTGATATTACGTTCCAGCCTTCGGTCGGGAGCGGGACAAACATTGCCGGGTCGTCTTTCTATCTGAAAGGTGGCGCTGGTACCGGGAATGCCACGCCCGGCAAGCTCTATCTTCAGTACGCATCGGCGGGGTCGAGCGGATCGACGGTTCAGAGTTACACCACAGCCGTCACGATTGATTCATCCGCCACTGACATTGCGGGACTGCTTCAGATTGACCGAATCGCGGGAACAACAAGTGCCCCCTCGATTTCAGCGGGGGCTGCGGCAGGAACAACACCGACCGTCTCGGTAACGGGGACGGATTTAGCAGGCGAAATTGTCGTCACGACCGGCACCGGGTCAGTTGGGGGCGGAACACTCGCGACAATCACCCTGAATGTCGCATTTGCAAACGATTGTTACCCTGTACTTCAGGCTGCCGATGCCGACTCGCGAGGAGTAGCGGTTAGTGTCACTCACTCTTCGACTGGGTTCACTATTGTCGCCGGCGCGGCTGGTTGGGCTACATCAACCGAATACCGCTGGACTTACATCGTCGCAGGAAGGTGATACAAATGAAGAAATATATCCCTATTGCCATTCTGATTTTTATTCTCGGTGCCGTCGCATTGATTGCCTCGGCAGGGCGGGCGGCAACCGCCTCTGCCCCGGCAACGCCAGTCGCAATCGAGTACAAGGATATTACCTGGGAAGAGTACCTGAATCGCGCTCAGGCTGAGGCCCAGCGGAATGTAATACCCAACCTGAAAGTAATAGTTGACCCAGCGGCGACATTGCCGCCATTCCCGATTTATCGCCAGACGGAATTTAATTTCCAGACCGGCAAGCTCACTGTCGAGCGAATCGGCGCTGAGCGTGCGGAGAAAAAGTAATGCAGATCGTTCACCCCGGCCCAATCATTGATCAGGTCCTGCGCCTCATTCAGGCAAACCAGGGCACGAGCGCGTCCGGGGCAATCAAGACCGTACTGGATTCGCAGACGTGGACGCTGCCAACAGGGATTGCCTATATCACCGACCTCGCGCCAGTCGGGCAATTTGAGAAAGACCTCGACGCGCGCATTGCAACTCGCCCGTGCGTGACGGCGACCGCCCAGACGCAATTTGCCGACCCGCGCTCAAACGAGGGCGCAAACGTTGTTCACCGGATAACCGTGGAGTGCTGGATCAGCGATGCGAACCGTGGGGTAAAGATGGCCCAGGCGTACCTGTACGGCCAGCTACTTCACTTAATCTTCACCGAACTCGCGAGCCCATCAGACCTAACGACCGGAGTGACCAATCTGATGGCGCTTTGGTTGCGCCCGCAAGAGCTGCGGTACGGCGCTTTTGAACTCAACGACCGCCGCGCATTCGAGGGCGGCGTGGTCTTCGCCTTTGATGTTGGCTGCCTGTCGCGGTAGTCGAACCTGAACCCAGGGCGGAGAGCCCTGACATCGGCTTTCAGCCTGGAGGAATTATGTCACTGATTACATTTGAGCCCTATATCGCTCAAGGCCCGTTCCTGATTTACGCGGTCAACACGTCGGAATTCCCGACCTCGATCTTTACGCCAATCCAAACGCAGGCCGATGGTGCGTTTCTGATCCCAAATACCAGCACGTACGCGTCGGCAAAGCTGCTCGCTTACACTGAGGGTGACGTATCGTTCTCGCGTACACCGAACGTCAACTCGTATAAGTTCAACGAAGTCACCGGAACGGCGCTTCAGTTGTACACCGACGAAGACGTTACAATCTCCCTCAATTCACAAACCCCGTTTATGCCAATCGGGCTCGATCTGATTCAGGGCGGGTTCCACACGCAGAACACCGGCCCAACGATCACCACCGATTACATCTACGGCGGCAATACGACAACCACAAGCACAATCGGCCTGATGCTGGTAGCTAAGCAGCAGGGCGGCTACCCGTTGATCATCTGCGTGCCGTCGGTCTCGCTGGCCGGCGAGTTCGGGATTGCGCTCCAGAAAGGGTCAATCGCGCAGCCGGGCTTCGAAATCACCGCGCTGGCCAGTGCCGGACGTGAGACGTGGTGGATCCATAAGACCTACGCCACACCGAGCTAAACCAGTCAGTCAGTTCGTAGAACACACCGGGCCGGGCAGATGCCTGGCCCTTTTTACAGGTGGCCACAATGCCGACCAATTACAAATCAAAAGTTGCCGAGGCGTTCATTGGGCCCGCCACGCTCTGGTACGGCACGGTAGTGCCATTCTCGTCAGGCAACCTGAGCGGCGCAGAGCCGACGTCCGGCAGTCTGGTCGGGCTGACAGAATTCGGTGACCCGGTGCAGGTGACGCTCCGAACCACACTAGACTATTACCAGTGGGAAGGCGACCGAACAGCGTCTGAGGCATACGTTGCGGCTGAAGAGATGGAGATTACCGCCACAAACGCCACGCTGTACGGCACAAGCGGCAAGGCGTTTTGGGAGATGTTGAGCGGCAACAGGATCAACGGGAGCGGTGAATTTGGGAAGACGAGCGGCGGCGCATATGCCTCGACGTCATTCACGGTTGTCGGCCAGAACCGGCGCTCACCGTCGCAACTGATCGTCGTCTCGATGTACCGGTTGACCTGCGAAGAAATCTCGATTCCGTTTCAGGTCAACGGGCTCACTAAGGTTTCTTTCACGCTCAAAGGGCTGATTCATTCAACTGCGTCAAATGGGATAGGGAAAATATTCTATGTCTGAACGATTTATGAAATACCAGACTCAGTCCGGGGTCGTCCTGGCGCTCCGTGAGCCCGACGTTGCGGCAATCACGCTGGCCGGGATTTCGATTTATGGGCTGGATCGGGTGCTCGAAAAGCCTGACATCACCCGCCAGAAACCTGCCGATATGCCCGACTCGATGTGGGAGCATATGAAGAAAGCCGGGATGGTCAAAGAAGACGACCCTGGCCGAGCCGCTGAGCAGATGCGGGACATCCTGGTGAATATGCGACGGCTGGTCGTCTGGATGGTTGCGGGGATTTACGACAGCGACGGAAATTTCCACCCAGGGCGTGCAACACTCAGCCCAAAGGGCAGCTACGATCTGGACGCACGCACCCTGGGCGAAGAGGATCTCAAGCACATTTGGAATCTGGCGCTCTCCGCAGGGCAGAAGGAGGTGGGCAACGTGGAAGCGTTGCAGGACTTTCTTGCGTTCGTCCGAAAAATCGGCGCTTTTTTTGCAGATCACGGTATTGCGACGGACGGCGGCGGAGATTATGGGGATTACGAACCCGTTCCTGGCGGCGGAGCTTAACCGGGTGGTTTGCATCCTAATGCGCCTCGAAAAATGGGCATAAGTGGGGAATAAATGGCGAACGCAGGCAGCACCGCTGAGATTCTATTTACCGTTGGCGTCCAGACGCAGCAGGGGCAGGCTGCGTTTAATCAGTTTTTCCAGAACCTGAGTCGTGGACTAAACAACGCCGAGGAGGCATTCGGCGACTACGAAAACGCGGTCGCGACGACCAGCGAGATTCTGGAGCGGGCACAGCGGGCCGGGGAGAGCTACTTTGAAAGTCTGGACCGAAACGCCCGCGAAACAATCGAGACGATTCTCAAAGAAGCGGAGCAGTTCCAGCGCGCAATCCAACGCGAGCAACAGGAGCGGCTGGAGCAGGTGCGCATTGAGCGCGAGGCCGCACGCCAGCGATTGGAGGTAGCCCGCGACGCACAACTGGCGGCCATTGCCGGGACAGCCAACGAAGCCGCTGAGCGCCAGCGGATCACCCAGCAGTTTTCGGATAATCTGCTCGACCTGGACCGCGACATCGCCAACCAGCGGCTGCGGATTAACCAGACAGCAGCAGAGCGCATTGCCGAGGCACAGCAGAACGCCCAGCGAGCAGCAGAGATCGCCCAGGAGGGGACCGGGATCCGAGGCGCGTTCAAAGATATTTTCGGCGACCTGGCTGACTCAGCACAACAGGGGACGCTCTCTATTGACGACCTGACGGGCGCAGCGGGGAAGCTCGCTGCTGCGTTAGGACCGGCAGGCATTGCCGCGATTGCACTTGGAAAGGGTATTATTTCGGCTGGCACGGCACTGGCCGAAACGACCAACAAAGCGGCGGAATATGTCCAGTCGGTGGTAGCCGTATCAGAGGCAACCGGGGTCGGACTAGAGACGGCTCAAGGGTTCGTGACAGCGTTTCAGGCAGTAGGTGGGAGCGCCGGAGATGCCAGCGACGTCATCGCCCAGGTCGGGCAAGTCCTCGATGAGGCACGCGGTGGCGCGCAGCAGGCAACCCAGGACCTGCTTAACCTGGGGGTGCAACTCGATACCCTTAAAAGTGGCGACCTGAATGCGGTTCTGACGGAACTGGCCGGGAATTTCGGCAACGTCTCTGAGGCGGTAAAGCAGTCTGGAGCGCTTAGCCGGGTATTTGGCGAAGAAGGATCGCGGCAATTTGGCGCGGTCGCCGGGTCGATCAACTTGATCAAGCAGCGGCTTCAGGAACTCGGGATCGTCTTGAGCGAGGATACGGTCAAGCAGTTCGCCGCGCTCAAAGACCAAAACATCGAAATTGACGCACAAATCCAGGCGCTAACGTTTGCGCTTGGCACGCAGTTCGCGCCCATTCTGTTTCAGATCAAAAAACCGCTGGCGGACATTATCCAGTCGTTCACTGAATTCATTACCAATAATCCGCAGGTACTGACCGCGATTGGCGATCTGGTGACGATCCTGGCGGACGTGACGGTGTTTCTCGTCAAAGAGATTCCACGCGGATTTGTGGTGGTCAATGCCGGGATACAGCTTCTAGCGCAAGAGGCTATTGCGTTCACGAAGGTCCTGGAGGCGGTCGGCGTCGCGGTCAGCGAGTTGCTCAATGGCGGCGTGACGACGCTATTCCAGGCTTTTGCGCAGGCGGCAAGCGGTGACCTCACCGGCGCGTTCGAAACCGTCCAGAAGGGCTTTAAGGGCACGGGCGCGGCACTTGCCGAGGCACGTACGATTGCCAAGGACGCCGGGCAAGACTTTCGGGACGTGCTCAACGCGCTTACCAAGGATAGTGGCGCGGCAGGCGAGGCGGCGGCGGGCGCGCTCAGCCAGAACAAGCAGCGAGTACTTGAGCTTGGCGCGGACCTCAAAACGCTGGGTGACAAAAACAAGGCAGAGATGGACCGGGCAAAGCTCAGTCTCGACCTGTTTGCCGAGGCCGGGATTATCACCCAGAAGCAGTATGCCGAGGCAATCCTGCAGATCACTCAGGAGCAGACTGAGGCGGAACTGGCGATCATCCGGCGGAACATTGAGGAGCAACGCAAACGCTACCCGGAGAACACTGCCGAACGACTTAAAGCCGAACAGGAATACGATGCCGCATTCCTCGATATTCAAAACCGGCGGCTGGAGGCACAAAAGGCGCTCAATGCGGCAGCGGCACAGGAACGGCGCGAGCAGTTTGACGAGCAAACGAAAGACCTGCAGGAGCAGGCAAACGCTGAATTGCGCACCATTGAGGATAAGCGCGAGCGGCGACTAATCAGCGAGCGCGATGCAGCGGTTCAGATCATCGGGGTAGAGCAGGGGATCACCGAGCAGAAAATCCAACTCCTCGAAGAGCAACTCCAGGCCGAGAATGTCGGAGCCGAAGAGCGGAAGCGCATCACCCAGGAAATCTCCGACCTGGAGCGGCAACTGGCCGAACAAGACGCCGAATCGGCGCGCACGATCCGCGAGGCCGAGCAGAAGGACGCACAGACTGCGCTCGACACCAAACTCGCCCAGCTTGACCAGGAGATCGCCAAAAAAGAAATCCTGATTGATCAGGCACGGCAGCAGGGCGCAACCAGCCAGGAACTGGCCGCACTTGAACAGCAATTACTCAACCTGCAACTGGAGGGGCTGGACGCGCAGATCTCGGCAGCACGGGAGGCTGGCGCATCTGAAGCGCAAATCATCCAACTCCAGACGGAACGACTGCGGCTGATTGCGCAGATCAAGGCTGCACAGCTTCAGGCATCGGGCGAGATTGTTGATGCGATTAACGCAGAGGCGGCGGCGTACGGGCAGGCCGGGCAGGCTGCGGAGGATGCGGCAAATCGCGGCAAAGCGGCTGCCCAGTCCAATACCGCCGCAATTTATTCTTTCATCAGTAGCCTCGTTGGGCAGGCATCAAAAGTCACACGCGAAAACGCCGACGAGATGCTGGAGTATTTCCAGGATCGCGTGCTAGAGGCAAGCCTCGGATTAGCCAACACCCCGCCTCAGATTGCTGGCCTTTTCGAATTTTACTCACAGCAGGCAGCCCAGGCACTTGATACCCTTCGTCGGAAGCAGGCAGAGTTCGCCGCTGAAGATGCACGTAATCGGGCGGAGGCGCAACGTCAGGAGACCGAGCGCGCCCTTGACGATGCCCGTGACCTGTATGCGGATTACACCAGCGACCGACAGGACCTTGAGGAAGAGTACGCGCAGACGGTCCGCGACCTAAACAAGGAACTCAAAGACCTGCCAGCCGAGCGGTTGGCCGCAGAGACGAAACTCAAGGACAGGCAGGCTGATGAACTGGCCGAATTTGACAAACAGATCGCCGACAACCAGATCAGAGAGGCGAAGCGGGCGGCGTTTGAGCAGCAGAATATCGAACTCGACAATCAGGCTGAGTTGCGCCGGATCCGCGAGAATAACCAGCGCGACGCGTTGAGCGGCGAGGCGGATTTCATCGTCGAGCGCGCCCGGCTTCAGGCGCAACTGGCTGAGGCTCAGGCATCGGGAGACACGGAAGCGGCTACGGCTGCCCAAACCGAACTGGACGCACTCAACCAGCAGCAGCTCACCGAAGAGCAGCGGCAGGCCGAAATCGAAACCGCCCTAACCTCCGGCAAAACCCAGGAAGAGATCGACCTCGAACTGGAGGCGATCAACGCCAAATATGACGCCCAGCAGGAGTACAACCGACAACGGCTGGAACTGATTCAGCTTGGCGATACTGCCGCCCTGGCCGCCCTGGACGCCAACTTTCAGGCACAGCAAGACCTGATCCAGCAGCAGTACCAGAATGAACTGACCTACCTGCAGCAGAAAAACACGCTCGCCGAACAGGAGCGACAGGCCGAACTCGCACAGGAGCAGGCCGACCTGGAGCAGCGGCGCAACGATATTTTAGCCCGGCAAGCGCAGGAACTGGCTGACCTGCAAAAACAGTTCGACGACCGCGAGACCGAAATCAAGACCCGGTTAAACGAGGAAAAGACCGCCTACGATGAGGCGATGACCGCGATTGAGACCCGCGTGGCCGAGGCGTACGCCAAAATGACCGACGCGGCCAAGAGCTTCTTTGATCAGCTTAAAGCCGGGGTTGATCTGGCGTCTCAGGCGGCGGGAGGCGGAGGAGGAAATAGCACGACAAGCGGCGGCGGAGGTGGCGGGTCAGGTGGTGGGAACAGTATCCGCGACACCTCAACCCCTCCTCCACCCCCACCACCCCCACCACCGAATACCCAGTCCGGCAGTGATAACGACGGGGATCAGGCTGGCAGTGGCAGAGGCGGCGGCAGAGGTGGCGGACGTGGAGGCCGTGGGCAGAATGGCGGGAATGCGCCTGATGACGATTACAACCTGGCGGGGACACTTAGCGAAGCCGAACAGAGGGCATACCAGGCCAACCTGGACGCATGTCAAAAGGCAATCGCAGAGTATAAGGCGGGCAAGACAACATTTGATCAGGCATTTGCGGTTGTTAAAGGATTGTTTGATGCCAAAAAGATCTCAGTTTCGGACTTTGCCGACTTTGCCCAGGAAATTGACGCGATCCGGCAGGAGCAGGAAAAGAAGGGCTTAGGAATTGCTGACGACATCACCAAGCCAGGGGATTTAGGGGCGGTGACGACGACCGGACCGGGACGGCAATCACCAGGGCCACCGGCAACGCCGCCGCCAGCGGCCAGCACGCCGCCTCCCAAGCCGGTACGCAACGAGAAGCTCGCCAACGACCTGGTCTTTGCCGCACAGAACGCGGCCACGAAAGAGAAGGGACAGGCGGTGCTCAAAGCTGCGGCCGAGGCGCTCAAGGCTGGCGTAATCGACGACAGTGACCGTGGGCGGATTCGTGCGATCCTTGACTCCGTGGCGTTTCAGAACAACTACCTGGACGGATTTGACACTTCAGCGCTGGGGCAAAACAGTACAACGCAGATCAAGCCGCCAGGGACTCCGGGAACACCAGGAGCACCAGGGCGCGTTGGATCTGTCAGCGACGCCCAGAGTGCCCTCTCGTCGAGCGCGATCACGCCGCCATCGCAGATTCTTGGCACTGGGGCGGCTCCGGTGAGCGATATACCTCCGCCACAGCCTCCAGTCGTAAATATCGACGTCGGCGGGATCAGCGGAAATAGTGAAAGGGAGATCCTGGACAAATTGCTCCAGGCGGTTCGTAGCGGACTTAACGACGCAGGGGTGACAACCTAATGACAGTTTATCTCAGCATTGATGGAGAACAGCACCCAGTCCTCATTGGATCACTTTCGGCGTCACTCCAGGCCGGCCTGGCAGGGACTTCCCTGTCCGCGCAGGTGTGCTCAATCGGCACTTCTCCCCCTAACCCAAACGCAAACCTCCCTGTGGAGTTGACCATCCGCTCGCTGACGTTCAATTGCCGGCTGGCGAGCGTCTCACACGAGAGTCGCAGCGGTGCCAGCGTGGTTGTCTATTCCCTGCAGGCAAACGGGCCACAGGAGCGTCTCAGGCGCAACGTGGCCTATTCTAGCCGCATCACGACCGCCGTCAGTTCAATCCTTGACGACTTGCTTTCGGGCAGCGGGTTGACCGGGTCGGTGCCGGACGATAAGAACCTGACTGGCGGATTTGACTTTAGTGGCACACTTGGCGACGCAATCACAAAACTGGCAACGCGGGCCGGAATGGGAATCTACATCGGGCCATCGGGCGTGGTGAATCTGCGCGACCTGACCAACCTTGACGCCGCCCCATTCGCCTGGACCGTGGGCAGCAAGAACCCGTTCAGCAACTTCACCAAAAGCCGGAGCAAGGACCTGCCGATCACCCGAGTGTACGTCAAGGGCGCGGTTGAAAAAGAAGACCCGGCGGATCCGGACAGCGATACCCGTACGCTCCGATTCACGATGAATGGGGTTGACGCGTGGGTGGATATTCCTCGCGATGTTCTATATGACGAGATCACGGATGTGCGGCTGAACTCAACCTCGCAGACGATCACATTTCGCGGCTCTGGGTCGGAAGCGGCAGCGCAGGTAGTCCACTACCAAAAAGGGCGGCGGTTATTCTTCAACACGTTGCCAGCCGACACAGATGTCGTCGAGGTGGATATCACGATCCAGTACGCCTACGGGATGGCCGAGGATACAGCGGTTCAGGCAGAGCTGAGCGCCATCCCACCGTCAGGCTGGGACGGGATTGTCGAGCATACGATTACCGACGAATCCATCCGGACCAGCGGACAGGCGCAGCAACTGGCAGACGAACAGATCGTTGTTCTGTCCCAGCCGAAAAAATCAATGGGGGCAACCGTTCACTCTGCGTCAATTTTTGAGCCGCTGGAACTGGTCACGGGCACACACTCAGTTGACGGGTGGAGCGAGCAATTGCCGGTAGTATCAAACCAACTCTCCTGGGATAACGCCAAAGGGGAAATCAAACAGGAAGTGTCGTGCGAGAACGGGGCCGCCCCAACATCCGGCGGGACATCTGGGAGCGCCGGAGGTCTCCGCAGCCTGATCCGCACCTCGACAACCGCAAACGCGTCGAGCCCGCGTCCTGTACCGACACAATCATCCAGTGCAGGCCCCCCGCTCCCACTATTCGGGTCGATTCAGGATCTTGCTTTCGACACAGGCGGGAATTGCTACATTACGGATAATAATAATTCCAGAGTGCGGAAAGTCAGCGCCCTGGGGATACTTTCAACCGTGGCGGGCACCGGAGATCCTGAAGATAACGGCGACGGTGGCCCGGCTGTAGCCGCGGCGATTAGTCCAATTTCTATCCGGGTAGACAGCGCAGGCAATTTATTCATTGGGTCGGACCTTTATCGAATCCGAAAGATTGACACAGATGGAATTATTTCGACTTTTGCGGGCAATGGGACAACAGGAGACCCTCCGACTGGAGACGGAGGACCTGCGACTAGTGCGACGATCTATGTTCCTCAAGACTTGGCGATTAATTCTTTAGATGAAGTGTTCTATTGTGCGGCCAATGTAAATCCAATTCGATATATTGATAATAGCAATGTGATTGATACTCTACTGGATGGGCTTGGCAACCCAATCGAAAATACCCAGTATATGAATTTCGACCAGGCAGGGGGTGACTTATATTTTACAGATGGAAATACTATTTATAAATTATCAGGTGGGGTAATTAGCACGGTTGCCGGTACTGGAATAAATGGGTACACCGGGGACGGAGGTGCGGCTACTGCCGCCAATATTTCCAGTTACAACCTGTGCCTGGACGACGACGGCAATATGTATTTCTGTCAACTAAATGAACATGTAATACGGAAAGTTGATACCAGCGGAATCATTACAACGTTTGCCGGGACAGGTACGGCAGGGTATAGCGGTAACGGCGGGCCAGCCGAGGATGCCGAGCTAGAATCCCCCTTTGGCATCACTTTTTACGGCGGCGCACTTTATTTCAGTGACCAATTTCAATCATGTATCCGGAGGATTGACCTAACGACGGGGAATATTAGCCTATTTGCCGGGACGCCAGGGCAATATGGGTTTGGCGGCGATGGCGGGCCAGCCCATCTTTAAGGAGGGTAAAATGGATTCAGATTCACGCAAAATCTTAGGGCTGGTTTTTCTGCGCATCGGCGCGCGGCTCGGGCTGATTGGGACGTATACAGTCTCATCCGAGCGCCCTGACTGGATAATGCTCGCGGTGGTGATCTTTGCGGACGTTCTCGTCGAGGTTGGGGCGTATCTCTTCAACCCGGAGCGCCGGGTAGCGATCCC
>ERZ724522.1361-NODE-1361-length-13271-cov-4.338529_pt1 | contig 13271 bp, 17 predicted proteins | sample MGYA00376055_ERZ724522 | MGnify/ENA primary metagenome ERZ724522 (study PRJEB28724, sample SAMN07190884) | wastewater metagenome | isolation source: effluent of sewage treatment plant in Hong Hong | place: Hong Kong | collected 2016-03-17 ... | reverse complement strand
CCTTTACTTTTGTTTCTTGAATTTTACATTTATTTATGCATCACAGTAGAAAGCAGATAATTGAAAATCAAACTAAATACAGAGAAGAGATTACAGATTATTTAAAAAAAGAGTTTTCTGATATGAAAAAAGAGCTCAGAAAAATTCAAACAAAGGACAAGGAGATCATTAGCGAAAAAAATAAAATGCTTGATAAAGCAAAAAAAATAAATATCTCAAGAGAGATTAATAATTATTTTATAAGCTGGAAAAATATTTATCCAAAATTTTATGCTTGGTGGGACGAAAATACTAATCAGGTAATAAAACTCAAATATGAAGATAAATAAATATGAAAAAAGAAAGAGAAAATACACAAATAGTATTGATTGACATACAATATGACGGATCTATTAATTCCTTTGAATGTGAATATGGAGAAAATATTTCATATCAAGAAATAGAACAAAAAAGTTATATAGAATTTAAAGAATTGATGTTTTTAAACATTAATAAAGATATTAAGTTTAGAAAATTTGGAAGAATAGGTCAGGTTCTTACAATTAAGGCAGATATGTTATCTAAAGAAATTGATAAATTTATTAAAATGATTTCTGACAATGAAATTAAATTAATTCATAACTGGATAATATCAAATATTACAATAATTAAAGACAGCAATAAATTTGAAGAAAACAACAAAAAAATGAAAATTCTATCTAAAATAGATGACGATTCCGAAGAAAATGAGGATGAATAAAATTAAATCATATTTATATAATAATATATACCATGTCTAATCAAAACTTAACACCAGAAGAAAAAAACAGTATTATTGAGCAAAAAAAGAAACGCTTGCAATCTATGGGTATTCCTATTCCTATGACCCCTATTGTACCGAGTGGAGTTTCTAATGTGAAAGACCCCAATATGTTAAAGCGTATTCAAGAAATAAGAAATGGCAAGATGAAACAGGAGTTCAGAGCTTTTGAGAACAAAGCTGATGGAAAGCCTGACTTTAATGAAATTCCTGTTCCTAAGCCTAAAAATAAACCAGGGGCACAACCGGAAAATAAAATAAAAGTACCACTGGAAGAGTTTGTCGCCCATAGAGATCCTCAAATTGATAATTTAGAAAAAATGTTTGACTTTGATAGTTCGAAACCCAGAACTGTTTCAGAAATGAGCAATCAGTTTCAGTCTCAAACTGATGATGCAGGAAGAAGTTTTATACAAAATGCCAAATCAAAACTCCAAAGAATAGCTCAAGAGAAGGAACAACAGTTTAACTCGTTTTCTAATTCAGAGACAAATCATACCTCAAATTATCTTCAAAGCGGAATGATTATTTTAAATGAGGAAGATTTAAAAAAGAAAATTATAGAAATTGCAAAGCCTATTGCTAAACAAGTTGCTTCCGAAGTTATTAAAGAAGTATTAAAAGAGTATGCAAAAAAAAGTAATAAATCCTTGGTTTCAGAAAAAAAACAAGATATACAAATGTTACCTTCCGGTAAAGTAATAATAGCTGGTAAAACTTTTAAATTAATTGCAGATAATTAATGTATAGACAAGAAATAAAACATAAAACAAAATTTGAATTGATAAATAATCAACCTAAAATATCTATAGGTATTAAATTTAAAGATTTCTTTACTGAAGATACATATATGTTTATTTCTGAAAATAATAAAAATTTTGATAAGAAAAATATATTTTTTGATTTTAGTATTAATAATAAAAATATAAAAAAGTGTCGATTAGAAAATTTAAATTTTGAAAATTTTTTTAATAATGAATTTGATGAAATAGATGATTTTGATTTTAAGAATTTATTTACCAATGAGATAATAAAAAAAATATCTTCTGATGTGTTAGAAAATATTAAAAATTATGAAAAGGAAATTCTTTTAAATGAAGTTTCTTATGAAGGAGAAATTTTAAGAATGAAGCAGTTGTCTGGCCTAAAAAAGAAATAATGACTATCCGCTTATCTGAACCTAAAAATAGACATTAATATCACAAAACTTAATATTTAGCATTTACTTTTTCATCGCCTGGGTATTTTTTTAAGAAAAATCAATAAAATGAATTTTGAAAATACTCCAGTCACAGGATTGACCAGTGGATTGATAACATGCACTGGTATCACGTTCATAAGCACAAATTCAATAGAAAGTGATGACGTGCCAACACCAGTAAACATAATTCCATTAAATAAAAATTAAATGAAAGTAAAAGACTTTTTAAAACAAATTATCTCTTATAAAGAAAAGTATCCAGACAATAATGTTGAAGAATATGAAATAATATTTAAAGATAATAAACAAAGTTCAGAAGACAATTATATAGACATTTCTTTTTTTCTGGATGATGTGAAGAAATTTACATTGGGAGGCAAAAATCTTGCAACAGAATTTAAGAACTCAACTGCTGACAAAAATGGATTAGAACCTTTCAACATTTTAACACCATGTGGTGATAAAGCATCTTTAATATTTAATGAACTTCCAGATGTATCAGCAGAAGAAAGTAATGTTAATTCAGATGTTGCTACAAAACAAATAGTTAAATTGGAAAAAGCATACAATATACCGGCAGCAGAATGGACTTGAAATGGTCTTATTGAGCTGGAGGTTTTAATTCCAAAGTCTATGACTAAGAATGAATATATTTTGAATTTTATTGCTCTTGACGATTTGATTTATGACAACAAGGTTGTTGTTCCAAGGGGTGCTAAAATTAGATATTTTAGTAAGCTTTATGAAGTAAAAGAATATGATAAAGAAAGTAATGTTGTTGAGGCTGCATTGGACATACGTCCAACAAACACGTTTGGAAGTGATTACGTAGCCGATAAAATGTCTAACTTTTCAATAACTGCTGTGGCATATACAAAAAATTTATGATGAGAATTCAGTAATTCCTTTATAAAGAACGGTTTTCAGGAATATTCACTGGAAAAACTCTCCATTGATTATGAATTGTTTGTGTTTAATTTTTGTATTTTTAGGTTCAGATAAGCGGATAGTCATTAAAGAAATTTTTATAATTTTATCTTAAACCAGATAACTTTTGCATTCTTTCTTTATGATTTTTTATTATAAAAATCTTTGTTCTCTCATTTTCTTGAACTACCGGCTCGTTTTGTATAGGCTCTGTTTTTATTGATTCTGGAGCACCATTAGTTGACATATTAATATCTTGTTTATCGGAATTTGGTATACTTAATTGCTTTGACCATTCTGTTTTCCAAGAATCATAAAAATTTTTCAAATTAGTTATTATCTTATAATTATTATCATTAAAATTACATTTTATATCAATAAATGGTTCATTTTGTATTGAAAAGCTCCATTTTATATAATTGTCTTTATTGAGCATAATTGTACCTGCCCATATAGCTTCGTATCCGCTTTTCCCATTATATAGTTTCATGGAACCGTTGGCGGTTCCGTCATTTTCAAATTGAACTAACGGAGATACGTTTTCTTTAAACTTGTTCTCCCAATCTTGAATTTCTGATTTTGTTATTTGAGGTTTATTTTCCAAATCCTAATAATTTTTTATTGTTTTTTTTTCTTTTCTCTTTTACTTCTTCCGGAGCATTTCCTACATAAAAAAGCATATCATCAATATCTTCTTCATTTTGAAGAACAGGTCTGTATTGTATTTTTTTATTTTCTTTCCCTCCAGGCTCTCTTAAAGGAGTGTTTAGGATTCCTGCAACTTCATCTTCAACCATTTTTAATAATTCTTTTTTGTTCATTTTTATTATAATTTGTCTAAGAAAAAAGAAGATTTTTCCCAAAATTGTCTATATTGTTTTTTTAACATTTCACGAACAATTTTTCTGATTTTTTCTTCGTCAGATTTGCTTTTTTTTTCAATTTCATCTTTAACCAAATTTTTTATATCTTCTTTGGTCATATCTTGAACTTTGATTTCGTTAATGTTTTTTTTCATTATATACAATAAATATTAAATAAAATACTTAAATAATAACATAGTTGTTTTTATCAACTTTTCCAGAATTATGCATAGATAATAATTCACGTATACTTTTACCAAACATCTTTTCTAAATGCGGATTGTCTTTGAATTTCCAATCACCACCCCAATCATAGCCGCATTCTTTAAATATTTGAACCACCTGCATCCAATCTTTGTTTCCGTCATCATTTAAATCTTCAGTTAAACTCCATGTAATACTCCCGTCTGATTTCAATAGACAAAAATCAAAAGCTAATCCATAATTATGATTAGAAAGTCCTCCTTTGGCCTTTGTAACGATGGGTCCTGGTTTAGTTCTTCCTTGAGCATATAATTCATCTTGTTCCGCAAAAGTTCTATATCCCTGAACAACTCTTATTTTTAATCCTTTTTTAAAACACTCTTTAAATAAATGTAAAACTTCAAATCTTATTTTTGGATGCAAGGACATAATTCTTAACAGAGATGGCGGATCAATTTTAGAATTAAAATCCACATCACTATCCAACAAATTTAAAAAAATAGAATCTACTTCCTTTGACTCTATTAGTTTGTTTAATTTTTGAAAATTATTTACACATAAAAGTGTACCTGAGCCAAAATCTCCGTCTGTATCAAGATCGTATCCTAATTGCTTTAATTTTTGTTGAAGTGAATTTACTTCGTTTGACTTGTCTCCAAATTTAATATTCATGATAATTACTTTATCATAAATATTAATATTTAATTAAATTAAGCATTGTTTAACCAACTTGTCAATGGGCTGGTTTCATATTTTATGCCTATCGGTTTTAAAGAATCTCCATTTTCTGTTGGTCTATATATTGAAAAAACAAATGTGTTTCCCTGTTCTAAATTATCATTACCTTCTATTTCTAAATAGTCTCCTTTTTTAAGCCTTGTGCTATTAGCAGCATCTTCGACTTTCCACATTAGATCGTTGTCAATCATTCCTGGGGTAGATCTTTTTTGTCTTCTTAACTTTAATCCTTTTATATCTTGAAAGCTTAAACTAATAACGTTTCCTGGTTTTGTATGAAATATTGTTTCATTTTTTCCGCCTTTTTTTACTTCTGGCTCTTGATAAAAAACATTATTATTGGAAGTTCGAAATTCTTCTAATAATACATTTAAATCATTTGTTATCTTTTTTTTGGCTTCTAATAATTTATTTATTCTGATTTGTTTTTGAATTTCTTCAGTAATCAGACTTTTTATTTCTCTTGCCGTATATTTTTGAGAAGTTTTTTTCATTTTTTTTTTAAAATATAACACCTTTTTAGTTAGGAATTTTTATATAAATAGGTTATTTTTTTAAAAATTTATAATAAATTTGTATAATCATGGGTGTTGTAAAAATTAAAAAAATCAGAACAAATTTTAAGGTTAGATCATTTTATGATGAAAATCTTATAAAATATATAAAAAAAATACCTTCAGATCAATTAAAAACCTCTTTTGATACTATTGTTGTAAACGGTCAAGCAAAAAAAGATTGGTTTCATATATGTAATGCACATGGATTGATGAAAATTTTATGGTATTGTCATGAAAATAATGTGCAATATGTTTATGAAAATATATCTGAAAAAGACATTTATAAAATAGAAGCTTATACTAAAAAAAAGAAAGAACAAATAGAAAATGTAAGAAAATTTAAAGAAACAGATATAGATGTATCTAAAGATGATTATTCGTTTATGAAGATACAACCATATCCATATCAAAAAAAAGCAGTAAGGTTTTTTGAATTATGTAATGGAGTTGCAATTCTTGGGGATCAACCAGGCGTTGGAAAATCATTAGAATTTAACGAATTAGTTGCTACTAATAAAGGCTGGGTTCGTATTGCAGATATTAAAATTGGCGATAAAGTTTTTAATCATGATGGTCTTGCCTATCCTGTAACAGGTGTTTTTCCACAAGGTAAGCTTGATTCATATAAAGTAACATTCAATGATGATTTTACGATTGAATGTAGTATTGATCATTTATGGATGGTGCGTGATGTAAATGAACGAAAAAAGAATAAAGTCTGGGTTGTAAAAACCTTGAAAGAATTAATTGAAAATGGGCTTCATTATAAAAACCGTTCAAAATCAAACGGACAACCAGTTCTTAAATGGGAAATACCAACAACACAACCTATTCAATATCCAAAAAAACAATATATAATTCCTCCATACATATTAGGAGTACTAATTGGAAATGGGTGTCTTGTTGGAAGACCTTTAATGATTTCTACCCCTGATAATCAATTTGAAACAGACTCTTTCCTTTCAAAAATTGATAAACTTAATGTTAAATCCGGTCAAAAATTTATTCCTAAAAATTATCTCACAGGTTCCATAGAACAACGAATTGATTTATTACAAGGATTAATGGATATAGATGGAAGTGCAAATAAAAATAAAATCAATTACCACACTACCTCTAAGCAATTAGCTAAAGATATTGCAGAATTGGTTCAATCTTTGGGTGGTCAAGCTATAATTAAACATTATAGTTGTAAAAGAAAAAATAAGTCTGATGAATGGTGTGTGAATATTAGAATAAACATTTGTCCATTTAAGTTAAAACAAAAAAAAGAACAATGGTGGCCAGCCAAAAGAAATTATGCTTCAAGATACATAAAATCTGTTGAATATGTTGGTAAAAAAGAACATCAATGTATATCAGTTGATTCTCCTGATAATACCTTTGTTGCAAAAAACTATATTGTTACTCATAATACTTTATCAGCCATTTCTTATTCTATAAAATATAAATTTAAAACAATCATAGTTTGTCCAGCCTCTATGGTTTTGGTTTGGGCAAAAGAAATATTGAAATTTACCAACGAAAAACCCTTTGTTTTTAAATATAAGATTTCAAAAAAAGAAAAATTAGATTTAGCTATAAATTCAGAAGAAAGCAATATTCATATAGTAAGTTATAATGCATTAGATACTTATCTAAAATTTGACGTTCATCATAAGTGTCAAAATCCTTATTGTGATTTTGAAGAAACCAGTCAGATAAAAAAATATAAATTATGTCCTAAATGCTTTAAGGAAAAATCAATAAAATCAAAAAACACAGACTTATCTACATTTGTAGACAAAAAGGGTCATGATTTAAAAGTGGGTTTATATGATTTGGTTGTAATGGATGAAGCTCATTATATTAAAAATCCAAAAGCCCAAAGAACGAAACTTGTAACAAAAGCGTTTAAATCAATATCTAAAAAAATATTATTATCTGGAACTGCAATAAAAAGCAAACCTTATGAATTTTTTGTTTTACTGAATTTTTTAGAACCTTTTGAATGGGTTAATGCTCATGCATATGGTGTAAAATATTGTAATGGAAAACAAGATGAATATGGTCACTGGAATTATGATGGTTATTCCAATATTGACGAATTGGTTGAAAGATTAAATCCTTTATACTTAAGAAGGAAAAAGTCTGATCCTGGCGTTCTGGAGCATCTTCCTCCAAAAACATTTACGATAATTCCCATTTACTTAAGTCCGGAAGAACAGTCTGAATATAAAAAATTGGAAAGCGGAGTCTTGGATGAAATGAATCCAGAAGATGATAAAATGACTCATTTGCAAAAAATTCAAAAATTGAAATTTTTTACAGCAAAAATTTGTGCAGAGAGAGCTTATGAATTTATACAAAACATAATTGATGGTGATGAAAAAATTGTAGTATTTTCACAGTATATAGAAACAACAAGGATGATTTATGAACGTTTCAAAGAAAATGCTGTATGGTATACCGGGAAACATACTGCAGAACAAAAAGAAGAAGCAAGAGAAGCTTTTATGAATGATGAAAATATTAAAGTCTTTTCAGGGACTTTTGGAGCCGCCGGAGTAGGGTTGACATTAACTTCTTCAAGTACAGTTCTATCATTAGATCAGCCTTGGACACCTTCTGATAGAGAGCAGGCAGAAGACAGAGTTCACAGGGCTTCTCAAACTTCTGATAAGGTTCAGGTTTTAAGATTGATTTGCCAAGGAACTATAGATGAAGACATAGAAAACCTATTAAATGAAAAAGAAAAAGTAACTTTGCAGGTATTGGACGGCGAATATATTCAGAAAGACGTAAAATACAGTGTATTCGATGATATTGTAAATATCATTTTAAATAAAAGAAAAAACATAAAAAATGAAAAATAAAAAATTCAATAAATTTATTGGTTTAATTGTAGCTTCATCAAAGTTTTTAAAATTTATATTAGCAGGATTATCTTTATCTGTATATTCATATCTTTTTACTTGGCCATTTGCAATCATGTTATTGTTAATGATTTTTATTCATGAATACGGACATGTTGTTGCTATGCGTAAATGTGGTATTCATGTTAAAGGCATCTATCTTATTCCTTTTTTTGGCGGCGTTGCAGTGGCTGATGATAACTTTAAAACAAGAAGAGATGAGGCATATATTGCCTTGATGGGTCCTTGGTATGGATTTGTTGTCTCTGCTTTTTTTCTTTTGTTTTATTATTTAACAAAAAATCCCCTATTTGCAGCAGGAGCAACCTGGTGTTCAATGATAAATCTTTTTAATCTTTTTCCAATAAACCCATTAGATGGAGGAAGGATTTTAAAATCTCTTGCGTTTTCAATAAATAATATATCTGGTATAGTTTTTCTTTTTTTAAGTTTAATTGCTATGTTTTTTTTGATTTTATATTTTAAAATTTGGCTTTTTTTGATTTTGTTAATCATGGCGGTTCTTGAATTGTTTTTTGAGGTTTATTCTATAAATAAAAAAACCAAAGAATTAGAAAAATTAAAAAACAATTTGGAAAACAAAATAAATAATACTAAAACGGATTTAGAATCATTACACTATTATAAAGAAAAAAAAATAGAAGTAGAAAATGAAATAAATAAAACAATTAAACCTCAGATGTCACTTAAACAAATAATTTTATATTCATTTTTATATTTAATTACTTGTTTGTTTTTTTTGATTTTGGCTAGTTTCAGCAATCATGTTCCTGGTTGTAAAGAAGCACTTGATGCTTTTAGGTAACTATTTTGATATTTTTACGTTAAAAAAATAGCAATGAACGAAAATCTCCGAAAAAAAAGTAAGTTTCTATCTAAAATATTGAGGCATGATCCTAAACTTGTAGGTATTGCTCTTGATGAAAAAGGATGGGCAAAGGTCTCTGATATTTTAATGGTTTTCTAAATTAAAAAAAACGAACTCGATGAAATTGTTGAAACCAATGATAAAAAAAGATTTGAATTTGATAATGATCAAATAAAAATACGTGCTCGACAAGGACATAGTATTAAGGTTGATGTAGAACTTCAACCTCATATTCCTAATCATAAATTATATCATGGTACGGCCTCTAAATTTTTACCTTCAATAAAGAAGCATGGTATTACCAAACAATCAAGAAATCATGTACACCTTTCTGATAATATACAAACAGCAATAGCGGTTGGTTCCAGACACGGCTCTCCAGTAATTTTAGAGATTGATGCCGTATTAATGTATCAAGACGGCTTCAAATTTTACAAATCAAACAACAATGTCTATCTCACAGACCATATTCAACTTAAATATATAATAAACATTTTATATATAAAATAAAAACAATGAACTTCTTATCAATTCTAATGAACAATTCTACTACCGCCGCTCAGTTAGCAGAAGTAGAAACAGGATTCTTTACGGGGATATTAACTTTTTTGCTTTTACCCTGGGTGTCTTATATAGTAATAACTATTTTTTTTATAGCCCTAATCATTTTTCATGAAAGAGGGCAAATAGGTTGGTCACATACTGTTTTTATAATAATTGTGGCTTATTTACTTTTTAAATTCAATATAACAGATTTTAAAAGTATTATAAATAACCCTCTACCTATCTTGAAGTGGGTGATAATATATTTGATTGTAGGTATGGCTTGGTCTTTTTTAAAATGGTATTTATATTTAAGAAATACTCTTGAAGAATTTAATAACACTAAAGAACAAATAGCAAGCTCAATCAAACAAACTTCTAATGAGAAGTATGATAAAGAAATTTTTAAAAGAAAATTATTTAGCGTATTTCAATATGAAAAAAATGGCATTAAAATAGAACAATCAGCCATTATTGAAACCATTAATGTAGTGCTTAGTGAAGGTAAAGAAACTAAATCAGTTCCATTAGACATTCATGAATATAAAATTATAAATCCACAAATCACAAAATGTAAAGCTTTGGTCGTTTCTTGGATAATGCATTGGCCAGCATCTCTGGTGTGGACATTAATTAATGACCCAATTAAAAAAATTATTAATTATATTTTTAAATTTATTAAATCCACATTTCAAAAAATTTCTGATAAAATGTTTAAATCTGTTAAGTCAGAACTGTAACCAATATAAAAAGTTCAAAAAAAAATGAATTCAATAGAAAAATATTTATCAAAACTTCTTATGGACTTTTTTATAGATTATAAAGAATCGGAAAAAGATGTAAAAAACGACTTATATGATTTTATTGTTTACAACTCTAATATATATCTTGAATCTTTATATGTAAAATGCATAAAAGATAATGGTAGATTTTATGGGTACATAGCAGCAAGATGCACACCTAAAAAAATAGATTTTGAGTTTTTAATTAAAAAATAAAAATATTTTTAATTAAACCATCTTTCTGCTCTTTTGATTTCTATTTATTATTAGTTAATAGAAATCAAAATGAGTAGTAAATTAAAAGTGTTGTTTATATGTAAAAAAAGAAAATCTAGTGGTCCGGGTCCATACTCCAATTTAATGTCTTCAGGATTGCTAAATTCAGCGTCTTTTGTAAATAATATGCTGGTTAAAAATGGTATAAATTCTAAAATTGTAGAAGTAATAGATAATAATCAAATTGACAAAGAAGTTACTGAATTTAGACCTACTCATGTTATTATCGAAGCTCTTTGGGTCGTTCCATCTAAATTTGAGGTTTTACAAAAACTTCATCCATTTGTAAAATGGATCATAAGATTGCATAGCGATATTCCTTTTTTGGCTAACGAAGGAATAGCAATGGAATGGTTATATCAATATGAAAAATATAATAATGTTTATATATCAGTAAATTCTAAAAGAATTTTAAGAGAATTAAACAACTTACTTTCTAAGCCAGTCATTTATCTTCCAAATTATTATCCTATAAGCAAATCAAAAGAAAAAGAACTCTCTGAACCGGGAATTATAAACATTGGTTGTTTTGGAGCTGTAAGACCATTAAAAAATCAATTAATACAAGCCATATCAGCAATTCAATTTGCAGAAGAGGAGTGTCTTAAGTTAAGGTTTCACGTTAACGGAACAAGAATAGAAAATAACGGAGATCCTGTTTTAAAAAATTTAAGAAACTTATTTTTAAACAACCCAAAACATGAATTAGTTGAACACACATGGATGAGTCATGAAGACTTCACTAATTTAATTAGTACTATGGACATTTCTATGCAAGTAAGTTTTAATGAAACATATAATATCGTAAGTGCTGATGCTGTAAACAACCTAGTTCCGGTGGTCGTTTCTGATGAAATAAAATGGGTTTTAGGTTTATTCAAGACTTCTACGGTCGATAGTAAAAAGATTGTGAAAAAATTAAGATTTACATATTATACGTCTAATCTTGGATTAGAAAGAATAAATAAATTTTTACTTGATTGGAATTCTGATAAATCAGAAACAACCTGGATTAAGTATTTTATGAAAGAATTCATCTGTGAAACTTGCTGTTTTTCGGATTGCCAATGTGAATTGGGTTGTTAATTTAAAATTTTTACAAAAATACAAGTGATTAATTATTGATAATCAATGATTTAAAACAGTAATTAACAACTATGTTGTTTTTTGTTGAAAAGTATTTCTAATTTTTTTTTAAATAAGTCTTGCTTTTAGAAAAATATCACATACATTTGCATCATAATCATTGATCGTTCTTTGAACAAAGATATTTAGTGGGTGGTCTGGCATCCAAAAGGTAAGCCCCAGCAATGGGATTATAGGCATCTTCCAAAATCTTGTCTTACTTATTTGATTATGAAAGTAATTAAATAAGAGCGGGGAGGTGCGCTCCACAGACTTCGCAGGAAGTTGAGAGTGGAGAACGTCCAGACACTGATTGGTACCCGGAAAAGCGAAAGTTATCCGGATAGTCGTTCCGAGACGGCTGTTGAACTTTAACAGGTAATAGGAAAAAATCAGGGTTTTCAGCCTATAGACATATGGGTTGGTATATGAACTATCTAAAAGGTGGTTTTTATATAACGTGCAAATTATGTGCAACATGATAAGTGCGTTAGCCAATAATATATAGGGCGAACTTCTTATTTACTGCTTGTGCAGGGGGTGTGAAAACATTCTTTCGGCAAGTTGGCCATGTTTGTTGAAAACACAGACTTGGTAATGAGGTGGTTGCTCGTTATGTTATCGTAAACTTCGCAGGTTTACAGGAGGGTGAGAAGCATTTTGTGGTCAAAAATCACAAAACTTCATTCACCAGCTCATCCTCCAAAGCTCGGAAAGATAAGGATTCTCTTGATAATGAAAATCAGTTATTTAAAGAGAAAGTCTGGTGACGTATGAGGAAGAAAGTCCTCTAATACTCTGGCCTCTTTCGGTTCTTAGGGACTGAAATGCAACAGAGTGCCATCAAAGCTCTCACAGCAAGATGGTTTGATTCAGGTAGTTATCGCACCAGGAGCTTGCTACTCTTGACGATGATGAAAGAGTCGAGTATCCCATACGAAACGGTTGATACCCGGTGTTTGGTTAGCCAAACACGAAATATTGAGGATGAGAGATACAAGCAGTAATGTTTGTGGATAAAAGAAGGAAACCCAAAAGGCATAATCTTCTCAAAGGCTCTCAAAATATAGTTGTAGTCTCAGGCTATTTTACAGAAATAAAAACCCGAAGAAGAAATTTTTCGGGTTTTTTTTATTATATTTGCATATGGGCAAAAGCTTTTATTTAAAAATAATCCAAAATTATAATCTTGAATATTATTTTGGTATTCTTCTTACAAAAAACAAAGGCGTAAAAAATCCCTATCACAACAATTACCATACTATAACCGTTTTTTTAAATTCTTATCATATTTCTAAAATTGAAGAGTGTGATAAGGATCAAATTAGATCAATTTTAATAGCCTCTATTTTTCATGATTTTAACCATACTGGAGGCAACGGACCAGATTCTGAAAACATTAAAATAGCAATTTTTGAATTTAAAAAATATTCAAAAGAATCAGAAGAAATAAATAATGAAATTATTAATATA
>ERZ724522.1359-NODE-1359-length-13283-cov-18.104929_pt1 | contig 13283 bp, 19 predicted proteins | sample MGYA00376055_ERZ724522 | MGnify/ENA primary metagenome ERZ724522 (study PRJEB28724, sample SAMN07190884) | wastewater metagenome | isolation source: effluent of sewage treatment plant in Hong Hong | place: Hong Kong | collected 2016-03-17 ... | reverse complement strand
CTGCACTGGTCCTTTCAAGCCAGTATTTAATCAAATCTACTAAGTTGTTAACGGTTGTACTGGTCGCCGCGTAGTAGCCGGCGGTTGGTGTGTTGATTATGACTCGGTATTTTTTATAGTTCATTCGTCTTCCCACGGGCTATTAAGTCTAGCCATCTCTTGGTCTATCAGCCGTTGCATATTTTCCTCAGTCATTACGTGAACCCCAATCCTCTACTTGTTCGTAGCTTCTAAATAAATATTTATACAAATCCATTTTCCAACCGCTAGGGTTAGCGCCATGATTCCATTCAGACTTGTTCGCATTTAGTATGGCACGCTTACACATATCAAATCCAGCGTCTTGAAGTCTGGTGTTGATTTTAGCCTTGCGTTCATCCGTAAGTTTATAGCGTTTAATGGCATCATTGATGAGAGTCTCGCGTTCTTCGGGAGTCGCGTAAGCGTATTTGTCCGGGTTAATTTTAAAGTAGATTACATAACCTTTATGTAGGTCATTCATCTGTTCTAAGATTTTTGGACCATATGTATTTATATTAGTATTACTCTTTCTGTTACTCATTTGAGTAACCCCCCCTTCCTCATTTGAGTAAGGGTTTACAGTATTAAATACTAATGTTTTAATAGACTTTCTTTGGTCATTGTCATCGTACTCACAATAGACATAACCTTGCTTACGCAATCTCACAAGACTATTGGCAACACCACTAGCGCTGGAGTTAGCAATACTCCCTATTGTTTTATTACTAGCAAAACAGCGTCCATCCTTGAGACGCTCTAGCCAGTAAATGATTGAATAAACAACCTTGTCTAATGGTTGTAGTTCTTTGTCGTGTTGTACTATCCCGGGCGTGTGATAAAACTCAGGCATGAAGTTAGCTGTCTGATCTTCTTGTTTTTTATTGTCTGTCATATGACCCCCTTGACTTAGTGGGGTTCCAGCGTATAATATAACTATTAGTTAATCTATGCTGTTCGTTAAACGTCACTTACCCAGTGGCGTTTTTCTTTTACCCCAGATTTTAATTAATTCATCAATGCTGTTCGTGAATTATTTTCCATTATACACTATGCGAGCTATAAGCGCAAGTGGTATAATAGAATTATGAATAAAATTGTCACCCAAACTGGTCCGAAATTAGATACGCCAACGAGGATGAAGGTTCTTGCAATGATGGCTCGTGGTGAAAAATATGCAACCATCAAGCGCATCTTACTTGAAGACCACAATATTAAATATTCAGTTGACGGATTGACCAAACTTAAAACGCGTCATTCAGATACTCTAAAAGAAATGGAGTACATGATACTTGAGAAAGAAACGTCAGACGCCGAGGCAGTTCGCGCAAAATCACTTCGCCAGCTTAGTCGTAAGTTAGACAAAGCGGCCACCGATGAAACAGAGATAGAGGAACTTGACCGCCAGTGGCGTGAAGGTGAAATAGAAGATATGTCCGAGTATAGACGGCGTAAGGCTGGATTGCTCAAACTAAATGTAAAAGATCTCGCGGAAATTTCCAAAAATATGCATTCTCAAACCGCCGGCCGTAAGGGTGCTAATGCTTTACCGGTTGATCCTAATGCTACTCCGGCCACTGATCCAAAATGGGTTGAAGCTCTCATGTTAGCCGTCCAGAATGGTGACACTATCGCTATGCAACAGTTAATAATTACACCTAATGCTTAGTTTTAAAACATTCCGCGATAATCTGTCTATGTTCTTTGGCGTTATGTCCGGTACAGATGCTTATATAGATGTTGCATGGTGCGGTAAACTGTACCGTGTTGAAGTTACTGAGATCGGCATAGCTCCACCGCGTAAGCATAAAAAAAAGACACTTAAGCATGCCATTGAAAAACAAGTCTGCCCAGAGTGCGGTGGCCTTATGCTTAACAAAGTATGCATGGCCACCACACCCCATCAGTCAAAGAGTGAAAAGAGTACAGGCTAGGATGCTAACATACATTAAGAATATTACTCCAGCCCATATAAGCGCGCTCTTTACACTGTTGCTACATTTATTACTGGCTAACTCGCGCTCCGGTGTTGGATCAACATCAGCTAGCAAAAAGTTTGGATCGTTAAAGTCACTCATGATTATTGCTCCTTTATAGTTAATTGTTCTAGGCCATTTTCTTTTTGCAAATCTGATTCACTTGGCGGTTGCTCTAGGCCATTTTCTTTTTTATACTTCTGTACCACCTCATAAGCATCCCAGATGCTACTGAACTCATATACATTGATATTATCTAATACCCAATTAGTTATGTCTCCAAAGTTATGATCAATATACAGGTCTATAAATACTTCATATTGACACTGATCATATTCTTTTTTATTCCAATCGGCATGGTTTATATCGTTGCTATAAAAGCTCATAAAATCATCATAGCTAGTAAATTTTTCTTTTATAGTTTCGGCATAGTTGTCATACTTTTTAACTTCATGTACTAGCTTATTAAGTTGACTAGCCGGTAAGGTTGCAAATAGCCTATCGCTACTAAAATTGTAAAACCGGGGTGATGTAAATTCAGTGTACTCAAAATCTAGGCCGGTGATACCCGCCAAGGCAATTACATACTCTTTACAATATTCAGACTGAATAGCTGTCCAATCAATATCGGCCATGTATATTGCATCCGCATCAACCTCCGATAGGTCGCCATAGTCATCTGAAAAACATTGTTCTATTGCTCCCTCAATCTGGCTATCATGAATAGATTCATAAAATCCGGCAAAAGGTAGTTCAATTTCAATTCGTTTCATTACACTCCCTCCACAACATACAGATCCGGGCAATCTGCTATATCGTTAGTTAAATTACATTCTTGGCAAGTAACTTCATCAACTCCAGTCCGGTGCAATATAATTGCTCCACAATCTCCACAAGTTACAACATTAAACCCGGCGCGTTGCATTTCTTGTAAAATTTGCTGGTTGCTATCTTTTAGATATATAGTCTTCATTATATAATCCCATTCTCAGAAAACTCTTCTGTTAAATTAAACTTTTTACCAAGCTTGCTAAAGAAGTCAGACCAATCAGCAAGGTCACTCATAGACAGAGTTGGCCCATCGCCGATCTGATTCTGCTCCCCTGCCCACTGTTGCCACTCAATGGCAATATCCCGGGCCTGATCAGCCGTGGTTATTGTACTTATTTTAGGTATTTTCACCTTACACCTCCCCTAATGTTTTAATAACGCCATTCAACCGGCGTTGCTTTTCGGCTTCGGTTAGATCATCCCAGTCATCCGGCATAATTAAACCTTGGCCGTCTAGTCCGGCCTTAAGCATTCGCAATTTCCAGTCGTTAGCTTCTTTCTGGCCATCAGCTAGAATATCACCAAGCGCCATAATACCGGCTATATTATTTAGCTGTTTCATGGCCGGATCATCGTCTCTAAATTGCCCATCAATCTTGGCCTTGAATATCGTTTTTTGTTCTGGTAATAAAAACTTGCTATCATTCAATAGCTTTTTTAACACTGATTCAAATTCGTAACCTTCCCAAGTACGATTCAAGTAATTTATTTTTACTGATTCTTGCTCGCGCCCATCAAGTAGTAGCGTTGCTACATGCTTAAAACCATTGCGGGTATTTACCCATTCGCAAACAACTTCTAAATTGTCATTGATCTTAAAAGTTTGCATTATATTTCTTCCCTTCCCTGGCGCCTATTTTCGCGCCAATCAAAAGCTTTTTTTACTTCAGTTTCAATACCATCTTCAGTGTACTGATCAGCCGCAAAAAGCGCCTCTTCTTCGGTATCAAAACGGTATATAACATGTAATTCAAACATTGTCTTACCTCTGTTAAATTGATATAATTAAACCATAAATGGCCGGATGTTACTCCGGCCGGATCGTTATTTAATAATCTAATAGGCGCTACCCATTCTAGCCTGTTGCGCTTGAAAACTAGGGCTAACCGCCCGTTCATCATAATTAGCAACCTCGCCATTGCTTAAGCAATAAAAGTAATACTTTAATGCATCGTTAAGTTTCATGGCCTTGGCCTGTACTGTTTTAGGGTAGTCGCGCAAATGGCCTTCTGTTGATCCCTGTATACTACCAGTCATGCCGCCGCCTAAATAATTCTGATAAGCGGTCATTTTTAGCGGGTATCTACTACCAAGGTAATCAGTAGCATCAATTTCAATGCCGCCGCCCCGGTGGGATGCCTCTAGCCTCAGAGTATGATCTTCAAAATATTCTATAAAGTTAGTTTTTGCCATGCTATTTTACCTCCAATTCGTAAAGTTCACGGCCCGCGTATATAAGCACGGTACCTTCTTTAGTTACCTCATAATGGGCATGAGTACCCCGGATCAATGAGCCGATCCGTAGCTTCTTACCAATTCTACTTGCCTGTTTTAGATCCGTGGTACCGATCAAGCGGCCCAATGATCCCGGCGCTACTGTTGCAATTGCTTGCATGATGTTTTTGTCTCCGATCCCGGCATTGCCGGTGTTAGTTATATTGCGGGTAATAATACCCGGGCCGGGGCCAATGTATAGCCCCGGGGCCGCGTGTTACTACTTAAGCGTAACCAGGTAATTATTGCGGGCGGTTATATGTAAAATATCACCATTGCCGGCCTCAAGTAACACGCTGTATTTATGGCATGATCCCTGTACTGCTATAATTTCGCGGGGTGTATAGTCGCGTAAAATCTTATTATAGCTGCTTCTTTTTGCATCTGATGGGCTCTTATACAGATCCTTCAAAGATCGCGCGCCCAATTTGCGGCATGATTCTATTTGTTCAGGTGTTAGCTTTTTTATCCCTGTTATGTAATAGCCGGGGTTGCGCTTGTTATACTCATTTATTAAATCTTGCTTTTTGATCATGATATTTGATCCCTTCTTATTATTTTATACGGGTAGTGCTACCCATTGCCCGCCGGCAAGCCCCCGGCGCGCTAGCGTATCACTATTAAGCAAATTGTAATGTTGGCGCTATCTGGTAACCAATTGCATCCTGTTCAAGATTATATTTTAGATCGGATATGGTCATAAGAATTTTGGCCGGCGTATCATGTATAACCAATACGGCCGTTTCTTCTTCTGATCCTAGCCATGCCCCGGTTGCATTGTATAGCGTATAGCCATCATGCCTAGAGCATATTCTTTTAATTTCGTCAAGCTCTAATTTTTTAGTTTCGTTGTTAGATCCCACATAGATAGTGTAAGTATCCATATTTAAGTACCTCCTGCTATTTTTAATAGCTGGTTAAAATGGTGATATTATTTTTGCTATTTTATAGCGCAAGCTGTAAAAATAGACTCTTTTTTTGTTGTAATATATCTTCATATAATACCCTTATTATTTATTTTATATAATCGCGTATTTTGGCCGTTGTTACTACTTATCGCCGGTGGTGCTAATCATGCCACTAAAAACAGTATATATCAAAATATTAAATAATGCAAGCATTTTAATGCTGGTACACTCAAATAAAAAAACATTACACCTTAAAAACTGTGGACAACTATTCTATTTGTATACGGGGCATATTGTATATATGATCGTGTTGTATATGTACATTGTATATATGATCCTATTGTATATATGATCCTATTGTATACGGGCATTTACGGGGGGCAATAGATCACACACCCCGCCGATCTTTAATAAAAACATATGCATCTGTTACAACCGGCCACACCTAAAAATATCAATGGCGCACAATATACATTTTGCGACATTACAGGGGTAGAATAGGTATTTTTTAGCGTATTTACTACCAAATGCCCCGAAAAATAAGACTATATAAAAGTTTTAACAGGGGTAAACAAAAGAGTTGTAATAATAAGAAATCATTTTATAATATACTACCCAAGACCCCCCCGGCACCCAATCCGTTCCGGGCCGGGGCTTCACTACTATATGAGTACTACCCCCCCTCCCCCCACAAAAAAATAGAAAAATACGCCACAAAAAATTTTATAAAAAAATAAATAGGTATCGCTCACCCCTAATAGAAATGCCCCACTAAGCTGGCATTTAATTTGCACGAAATTCCCTATAAGAATTTACAGAGGTCAGAAAAATTTTGGGTACGAGCATTGTTAACCCGCATCTTAAATGCTGGCATGATAATAATTGTGTTTTTGGTATGCTAGTAGCGTAGCCTAAATAGCTACACCTCCTTGGTTTAGCCCGGTCGGTGCCCACCCCCTGCCGGGCTTTCCTCTTTCCTGATATACTTACCGTATGAAGACTGATCTTATCTCGGTGGAACAAAAGTTAAAGATGGTCGCCGCTCAAATGGTCGCTGAAAGAGCGAAGGTGGATCTGTTTTATTTTTGTAAGTATATTCTTGGCTATGGCGAAATAATGGATGCCCGAGTCCATGGCCCCCTGTGTCGGAACTTGAGGACGCTATTGTTTTATCAGAACCCCGAAGATGCGTTGAAGTACGAGTTCCCGTCTGATTATGGTATTGAAGAGGTGCCGGGTATTCCTGTTGATGAGCAGATGCCGTCAGAAGAAGCGAAGGCTGCCTTCTGGGAATGGGAAGAGCAGTTCGAGCCGCGAGTCTCTGAGGGCGCTAGCGTTAGTGACAAACTTGATATTACACTTACTAACTTACTAGCTCTTTTGCCCCGCGGAACTTTGAAGAGCTCGATAATTACGATTGCCTTTGCCATGCAGTGGAACTTGAATTACGGCGAAGATCGTATACTGATTGATTCGGAAGTGTTTGAAAAGAGCAAGGGGTTTCTGGCTGAAATTAAAGGGCACTACCAAGATACCAAAGGTCTTCGTGACGTCTACTTTACTATTTACGGGAAGTACCCCGATGAAAAGAAAACCCAATATAATCCCGAGGGTACGGAAGTTTGGTCGACCGAGAAGATCGTACTTACTAGCCGGACCAGACAGAGAAAAGAGCCAACGATTGATTGTAGCGGTATCGGCGTATCAAAGAACGGTATGCACTATGACCTAATAATAATGGATGACCTCCACTCCGAGCAGAACACTAAGAACGCCGAGCAGATTGAAACCGTTAAAGACCACTACAAACTGATGTATTCATTACTGGAACCAGGCCACCCGGCTGTCGTTGTCGGTACCCGCTGGAACTATAACGATTTATATCAAATGATTATTGATGAAGAAAAAGAAGATTTTAATTTTATTACTCGTAGCGCTGAGTCAATAGACGGCGACTTGTTCTATGAGAAGAGGTTGAATCGTAAACAGCTAACTACTTTCAGAAAACGTCAGGGGGCGTACCTGTATTCGTGTCAGTACTTGAACAACCCAGTTGATGATGAGTCGGCAACCTTCAAAAAATCAATGTTCAAACATATCTCCATGGAGGCTATTAAGGATACCAAGATTAATTGGTATGGTCTGGTAGACCCAAGCTGGAAGGGTGAATATTCTGATTACGCGGTAATAATGATTGCCGGCATGGATAGTAGGGGCGAAATTTATTGTCGTTATATACATAGGGCTAAACTAACCTATGCTGAGATCGTCGTTAAGATGTTTGAAATAAATGCTATGTTCTCGCCCCGCCAATGGTTGCTGGAAACCGTTGCTACCCAAAAATCAATTCAGTACTTTTTGGAACAAGAACAAAAGCGCCAAACGACACTACTGAGAGTCAAAGAGATCCGTGGCCAACGGGCCCAAAAAGAAGAGCGCATCATGGCCCTTGCACCATACTACGAACTTGGCAGGGCACACCACTTGCGCGACTGCCCCCAGATTGAGATACTAGAATCGGAGCTTATGAATTTCCCCCGGTCCAAGTATGATGATGTGTCTGACTGTTGGGCTGGAATATTGGAGATTGCAACGCCTCCTAGTGGTGTTGTATTATCTAAAGAGAAAAGCGATAAGCGGAAAGAATATCTTAAAATGCTCAATAAACCGAAATCACCAATGGTAGGATACTAAAATGGCAGATGTAACTAGTTTTAAACATGACTACAGAGGGAAAAAAGAAAATTCTAATGCTGTACTTTCAACAAAGGGAGCTGGAAAAGTATATAATTATAAACCCGCAGGCAAAGAAGACCGAGCTGCACGTAAGAGAATCTATGACCGCTATACTGCGATGCGCGATCATCCTCTACGGAAAGAAGCTGAACGCCGCTGGGATCTTGGTGACAAGATGTACCGTATGTGGTCGCCCGAAAGAGACCCCGATGACTGGCGGGCTGACATTGTATTACCCGATGGTTTCTCTGCCGTTCAAACGCACATGCAGGAAACCATTACTCTTCGGCCTCGACCAACCCTAGAGGGCGTTGAAGGCTCTGATGAGACCCTCCATTACTATGTTAACCACATTTACCAGTATGCAATGGATAAAACTGATTTCGATTCCGAGACATATAAAGCTAGAAACACTTCAGCTATCCGTGGTGATGCTTATACTATAGAAGAATACCGCTATGAAAAGCGTAAAATTAAAGATCCTATTTCTGTTGAAGATGGAGTTATTACTTATAAAGAACGTGAAGTTATTGATTATGATGATGTCTACACCCGCTGGGCAGACAACTTTTCAGTCTTTATGGATGAGACGGTTGACGATTCCAAATATGCTAAAGACTGTGTTGTACGTGAAGTTATAGATTATGATACTTTTAAGAAATCCTATACAGAGAAACCTGGTTTTAATAATATAGAGCATGTTGTCTCGGCCTCAAATGTACCCAAGAACGCTGGTTTCTTTAAGCTTGCTGAAGACATGGCTGGCGAAGATGTTGAAATATTACACTATTCTAACCGCTTAACTGACTCATATGATGTACTTGCGAACAATGTCGTCATTAGAACCGGTCCATTACCATCCCGTCACAAAGAATTACCTGTGGATAAGTGGACATTCTACCCAATTCCTGGCCAACAGTACGGAATGGGTATCCCCCAGATCATCTACACCCTTGTTGAAGAGCGTAGAACTGGTCGAAATATGGCTTCTGACCGTAATAAGATGGGCATCAATAAGATGTTCTTCGTTAATGACTTGTTTGATATTGAAGAGGCAGACCTTACCCCACGTCCACACGGCTTAATTAAAGTAAATACTAACGGTTTACCAATAAATCAGGCAATCGTACCTCTTGAGTACAGCGACGTGCCCGGCTCAAGCCTCCGATTTGACGATGCCTTATTAATGGAAGAGCGACGAGCCCACGGGTTAGACGATCGCCCAGCCCAAACTGCTGGCGGTACCGCTACCGAGTCGGCAATCATCTCTGAAGCTGCCCAAAAGCGTATTAATTTGATTAATACCCTCCAAAACTGGAACACCTTATCTTCAATTGGTAAGAAAAAGTGGTCTAACATTCAGTTCTTCTACCCAGCTGGCCGCATGGAAGAGATAATGGAAGATAATGAAGTCAAAAAGAAGAAGGTTTACAAGACTATCAAGGCCGATGGCCGCGAATTTAAGGTAGTTGGCGATCCAGACCGCGGTGAAGAGATAAAATTGATACACGGGCCATACGATGGCTCCACCCGTATCAAATTAGACCCCACATTTGCCCGCTTTATGGAGGGTAACTACGATGTAGTCGTTGATACAGGCTCTAATATCGCTGAATCACAGGCTGTTAAGTTCGGTAGAATCACTGAGATGCTATCTGCCCTTAGTTCTAACCCACTATTTGCTCGCTACATTGAAGGTGAAAAGACTGTACGCCGCTTGTGGATACTTGCTAATGAAGATCCTAAAGACTGGATGCCTGGCGACGGAATGACCGAAGCAGACTTACAATCGCTAGCCTTACTTGAAAACGACTTAATCATGTCCATGGCTCAGACTAATAAAGTATTCCAATTACCGGGTACCCCAGGGGCTACTGAGGCTCACACCCTTGTTCATTTAAGCTTTGTTGAAAGTGAAGACTTTAAAGCGCTACCACAGCCGATTCAGGATGTAATGACTAACCATATAGCGATGGAGCATGACCAGAATCCAAATACTAATTCCATGGCTGACAAGCTAAAGGAACTTGGTGGCGGCGGCCAAGCCCCAGTTGATGCTGCAATGACTGGGATGCCACCAACTGGCGGTGATGTAGTACCTCCAGGAATGCCTGGCGGACCAGCTCCGGCCGAAATGGGCATGGATGGAACGACTAACGGTGGAGACGTAACGGCGGGTAATGTTGCATAAATAGTATGAAGTGGGGTAATATCAGGGTATGAGCGATTCAAAAGAATATAAGCTTGGAACATTAAGATTAACTGAAGCCGAGAAAGAGGCCATCGCTGAGATGGTTGATTCTGACGGCTTCAGAGTGTGGAAGAAAAAAGTTATGCCCAATCGTGAAGTTCAGATTGCCGGCACAGCTTTATCTGCCATAGATGAACACGGTTTATATACCGCTCGTGGTATGTCGCTTGAAAATCAGGGGCAAGTTACTCGTATAGAGAAAATAGCCAATGATTATAATAAGCATATGTCCGAAGATTAAGTGGAAAGTGACTACTTTAAGAGGCACTTAGAGTAGTAGCAGTAAACTTAACCTCCGCCCGGTGAACAAATCACCTAGCCCGAACAAAAACGGACGAACGCGAAGAAAGGATTTCACATGCCAAAGACCGATGAAGCAAGTATCGATAACGAAATCGATGACGCTAGTAAGATTGCATCCGTAGTAGAAACTGCTAATGCAGAAGACGAAAAGGATACGTCGACTGACGATGACGAAAAAGATACCGATCTTGATGAGGAGGATGCCGACGACGCATCCGAAGATTCTAATGACGATGATTCCGAGGATAAAAAGTCCGACGACGATGAAGATCAGGATGAATCTAAGGATGATAAGAAGACATCTGCTGAACGAAAGTTCAAAAACTTAGCATCTGATGATGATGAGGTGTACATTACTAATATTGAAAAGGCTTATGAGAATAGCTCCGCTGAAGCTATTAGGCTCAACACTGAGCTTGGTAACGCGACGCGGCGTATCAATGCGCTTATGCAGGCAGTCGGAAGTGATCCAGAACTAGCAGACCGCTTAAACAAAGCCATGACAGGATCAGACGCATCTTCTGGAGATGGTGCTACGGATTCTCCAAGCCCGACCGAAAATCCATTTTTAGTCAACGCTCAATCTGAGTGGAAACAAAAGAGTGAACGTGAAGTCCAAGAAATTATTGATGCCAACCCCGAGTTGTTATCGGACCCAAAGATTAACGAAGACGTTAAACATTGGATGGAAGTTATTTCTGCTGAAGAATATAAGACTCATAAACGTCTTATGTCCGGAGGCGAAGCGATGGAAAAAGCTATGCGTATGGTCGGCGTTGCCGATAAACGTAAGAAGCAAGATGTCGCCGCTGCTGCTAAGGATCTTGCGGCTCCCACCCGACCGCAATCGTCACGTAAACCAAAAGCGCAAGCTAAGGCCGTGTCGGAATCAGCTTACAAATTTGGTGAGTTGATGGGTGTCTCGAAAGAGAGCGTTGAGAAATACGCACAATAGTAAATTTTTAATTGGAGACTTTGATTATGGCTGTAACAGCTAAACATGTCGGCAATCTTGCTGGCAAAATCAACGGTGTTACCAAAGAGTACGCAGTTGTGAGTGGTGCTACAGTATACGATGGCGAATTCGTTTATCTAGACGGTTCGACTGGTCGTGTTACTTCTGCATCCATTCCAGGTGTACGCCTTTTGGGTACTGTGGTTGGTGGAAATAGTGGCGATTTAGATCGCGCTTATTCCGGATCTGCTACCGGCAACGCTGGTGGTACGGTAAAGGTTCTTGTTAATATTGACAAGGATGCTCTATATCTTTTGAAGAATGACAATGTTGGTACAACTTTTGCAGTTGGCCATGTTGGTACATACTTCGACTTAATCGGAAACGCTGGCTCGCAATTGGTCGATACGAGCACTACTAGCACTACAGGGCAACTTGTTTGTGTTGGTTACGCACCGCTTATCCGTGGTACAGATACCACCTACGGTCTGTTCAAAATCGCTGAAGCGCAAATTGAACTTTAATTAACTAACGGAGATTTAATACTATGGCTGAAGTACGACCAAAATGGGTGAATGCCCTTGATCCAACCTTCCGTGCAATCTTTCACGAAACTGAAAACAGTTTCGAGACGATGTATGACAAGATCTTCCACGTCATGAACTCCAACAAGGCTTTTGAAAAAGATACTGCTCTTAGTGGTATTGGCCAGTTGGAAGAAGTGAACGAACTTGGTGCTATTCCTTACGAGGATGCAACACCAGGCTGGGATGTAACTTATGTACACCGCAAGTTTGCTAAAGGTCGAATGGTCTCACAAGAGATGATCGACGATGAGAAATTTAATATGATCCAGCGACTTCCAAAGTCACTCGCAACTGCAAAGTTACGAACCTTTGAACAGGCTGCTGCTGACGTATTTAACTACGGCTTCACAGCTGGTGGTGGCGGCCTTGCTGCTTTCACTGGTGGCGATTCCGTAGCACTATTTAGTGCTTCTCATGTTAACCGCGAAGGTACAGTTACCCAAAGTAACTATGTTACTACCGCTCTTACCCAGAGTTCTCTACAGACTGCTATCACAGCAATGAAGACTCGACGCGACAGCAAGAACCAGATTATCACGTTCCAACCTGATACTCTGATCGTTCCTCCTGCGCTAGAGTTCACTGCTCGTATCATTCTCGAGACTACTCAAGAAACAGGTAACAATAACTACAACAACATCAACCCTGTTAAGGGTGCGCTAAACCTTATCGTTTGGCCATACCTTTCCAGCACGACTGCTTGGTTTGTAGTTGACAGTAAAGCTCATGAGCTTAACTTCTTCAAACGCAAGGATGAAGGCGTTAAAGGCCCTGTTTACGATTTCGATACGGAATCTGCTAAATGGAAGGCTGTTGCTCGCTTCTCAGTTGGATATTCTGACTGGATGGGCGTTTACGGTAGTAAAGGTGACGGTTCTTAGGCCACTAAGTCCCAACCTTAACGGAATGGAGTCACCCCTCGGGGTGGCTCTTTTCTTTGTTTTAGGTGTATAATTTAGATATGACGAACAAGCGAAAGAAGAAATGCTAAATGGCTGAAATAAAGTATGCAGTATACCCCGGGACGATCACCACATATTCTGGCGAAGTGGTTACTATGGATGCCCTTGAACTAGCAACTGCTTACGGAGTAGAAGCTGAGTCATACCTTGAAGTTGCTAGCGTTACGGATATACCATCTGACAAATCATACTTAGAGTACATACACCTGAAGATGCGCGAGGATAACGTCTATCGAAACATTAAAGAAACTGCCCAGGACGA
>ERZ724522.1358-NODE-1358-length-13289-cov-17.425193_pt1 | contig 13289 bp, 28 predicted proteins | sample MGYA00376055_ERZ724522 | MGnify/ENA primary metagenome ERZ724522 (study PRJEB28724, sample SAMN07190884) | wastewater metagenome | isolation source: effluent of sewage treatment plant in Hong Hong | place: Hong Kong | collected 2016-03-17 ... | reverse complement strand
AGAGCGACTAACCACCAACCAAGAAGGAGAGAGCTGATGACACCTACAGAACAAGGGGCTTTAATGAAAGCGTCTGAAATACAAGAAGCAGTTAAGAAAGTGATGGGCGAAGACCCTGTTGAAATGGTTGTCAGATACTACGAGGGCTTAATACAGATTAGTGCCGATAGGGTTGCTGAAGAATTAAAAACCATCGAGCATCTAAAACAAGAGATTAAAAGACTGGAGCAACTATGACAACTACAGAACAAGATAAGGAGAGTCATGACACAGATAGATGAATTTAACCTATTAAAAGAATTGGAGGAAAAGTAGATGAGTAAAAATTATACAGAATTAGAGTTAAAGGTTGAACTACTAAAGTTGCGAATATCAATCAGTGATTCAATCAAAAGGCAGAGGGAGAACTACAGGGTAAACAACCTCTTTAGTGTCGATTACCAAGAGGGTATGGGTGATGCGGCTCTAATTGCCTACGACCCCGATAAGCACGACGAAGAGAACCTAGAGGCTAAGCTATGACACCTACAGAACAAGATAAGGAGCAACACTATGAGTAACCTAGATGAAAAATACCAAGTACAGCACCTTAAGGATAATACCTACCAACTAATCAATAGATACACTGGTGATGTTGAAGAACAAGGTTCGTATAGCGAACTAGTATCATATATACAGTTAGAAGAATGGGGGCTACTGTGACACAGATAGATGAACCTAACCTAGATGAACAGATAGAGTTAATGAAAGCAGAGTTTTATGCTAGCGACCTATCTCCAAAATCATTTGACCTAACTATTGGCATAAGAACAAAAATGCTTGTCGCCACCCAAATACAAGAGGCATACAGAAAAGGCCACAACGACAATGCAAGAGATTGTTATTGCGACAGCGCCAAAGTAATAGAGAGCCTTATACCACACAAACACTTAATGGACGATGGAAAGAGCCACGCCTACAACCATAAAACGAAAGGACGATGAATGAGTGTACATTTTAGCTCGCAGCGTATGGACTGGAAAACCCCAAAAGCTGTGTATCAAATATTAGACGCTGAATTTAGGTTTGACCATGACCCTTGCCCACCTAACTTTCAAGTTGATGGACTCACAAGTGAATGGGGGGAGTCGAACTATGTTAACCCACCATACGGCAGAGATTTACCAAAGTTTATCCAAAAGGGCTACGAAGAATGGCAAAAGGGTAAGACGGTTGTATTCCTTATCCCAAGCCGTACTGATACAAGATGGTGGCACGAATACTGCATGAAAGCTACTGAAATACGGTTTATAAAAGGGCGGCTCAAGTTTGACGACCAAAAGAACAGCGCCCCATTCCCTAGCGCAATCGTGATATTTAGAGCGCCTACAACCAATTAAAGTAAAGGAGAAGATAAATGAGTGACCCAACCCCAATAAAACCTTTTAATGGCAAACCAGTAGATAGCCTACAAGGAACTGATATTTCACCAGTAAAAGCGTATATGATGACTGATATTAGTAAGCAGATAGATGAGATACTGGGCGAACTGTTGCATCAGTTTAAGTTTGAAACACCAGAGGGAGCTATGCCTAAAAGCTACGACCACTCCAAGCAAGAAATTCTAGCCCTCATACATACCAGAGAACAGCAAGCGAGGATAGATGAGCTTAAAAGATTTGACCGTAGTTCAGAAGAAATGACGAAATTGATACCATTAAAGATTGGCGAGCGTTTATACGAACTAACCAAACAAGAGGAGCAAACCAATGACTAACTATAACAAAAGACTAGATAAGGTGAGCATGATTGACCTACGACAGGGCGATTGCCTAGAAGAAATGAAGAAGATACCAGACGGGAGTGTTGATTTAGTTTTGACCGACCCACCGTACAGGACAATTTCTGGTGGTAATAAAACACCCAAATGGATTTCTGGTTACGGAACTTCAGTTTTACACAAGAACGACGGAAAAATATTCGAGCACAATGACATTAGCCACCAAGACTGGATAGACGAGGCTTTTAGAGTTCTCAAAGACGGCACACATTTTTATGTTATGACCAACCTTATGAATCTATTTATCTTAAAAGATATTGCCGAGGACACTGGGTTCAAACTACATAACTTGCTGGTCTGGAAAAAGAATACCTGTAACGCAAACAGGTGGTATATGAAAAATGCGGAGTACACTCTTTTCTTTCGTAAGGGAAGGGCAAAGTCAATAAATAACCCATCATCAAAAACGGTTCACGAATACAACAATATAATTGGCAACAAGGTTCATCCAACAGAAAAGCCAACCGCTTTGATGGAGCTGTTTGTATCAAATAGTAGCCATAGTGGGGATGTCATACTTGACCCTTTTATGGGCAGCGGAACAACTGGCGTAGCGTGTAAAAACCTCAATCGTGATTTCATCGGCATAGAACTTGACGAAGATTACTTTGAGATAGCTAAAAAGCGTATAGAGGAGGCAACAAAATGACCAACCAGAGTAACCTATTAAAAGTATTGGAGGAAGTATGAGCTGTGAAGAAACTGTCGATAAGCTATGTGACATGGCGAACAGGCGAGAAAACGCCATTTACAAATTACCCCACAAGAAAGGCTTTATAGAAGAAGTTAGAACCTATGAAGCATGGTGCGAAGATTGCTATAACAAACACACCATACGGTGTAGCTTCAGCTTAGAGAATCCATATATTCTATTTGGCGAGGCAAAGCAAAAGGTAGTTTACGTGCCACTAATTGCAAAGGGCTTAATAACAGCTAACGATATATTAAGTTTAGCCCCCCAAGATAAGGAAAGTTATGACACAGATAGATAAGGGAATACCAGTACCAACCAATAACTACGGAAAAAATAGAGAACTATTAAAACAGCTAGAGGTTGGCGATAGTATATATTTTACAGAAGATAATCAAAGCATATTAAGCTGTTATTACAGTGTCGCTAAACGACTAGGTATAAAAATAACAGTTAGAAGACAGCCAGAGGGCGGTTGTAGATTATGGAGGTTGAAATGACACAGATAGATGAACCTAACCTAGATAAGATAGACCAAGAAATAACTGATATATTGCTAGAGCATTTAGTTTTGGCTAATGATAACGGTCAACCATATATACAGTACACAGATGTAGCAGTAGATAAAATAATCACTCTTATCGCCACCCAAATACAAGAGGAACTAACCAACTTAAAAATAGCTAGGCTTAATTTAGGCACGATAACCACTGACCATGCAGATGGCTACCAAATGGCGATAGATGATATGAACAGACACATAGATAACCGTATTAAAGAATTGGAGGAATCAAAATGAGCGAGCTACAAGTAATACTAAAAGAGCAGGGTGTTGCAACTGAGAATGCAAAACAGTTATTAGAGGCATTTGGCGCCCCATTCGAAGAGGCCGGTGAGATCTTAAGCAACTACCAAGAGATCAAGGTCACTGGCCCAGAAGACACGGCTGCTATGGCTGAGGCTCGTGAGAAGCGATTGGCACTTAAGAAGGTACGTACTACCGTAGAAAACAAGCGCAAAGAATTGAAGGCTGACATCGTTAAGTCCGGCAAGGCTATCGATAGCGTAGCCCGCTTCGTAAAAGAAGTGATCACCCCAGCCGAAGAATACCTACAGTTGCAGGAAGATTTTGTAAAGATCCAGGAACAGCAACGATTGGCAGAGCTACGTGAGACCAGACTACTCGAACTTAGCGGGATCACAGATGATGCTGCGTTGTACGACATAGATAATATGGATGAAGACCAGTACACAGACCTCGTTGAACGATTAAAAGCAGAAAAGGTTGAGCGCGAACGACTAGCCAAGGCTGCTGAAGAGCTACGTATTAAACAGGAAGCTGAAGAGAAAGAGCGCCAGGCTGCTATCGAAGCTGAGAATGCCAAGCTAAAAGCTGAGGCTGCTAAACTTGCAGAAGAACAGGCTGCTGCTAATGCTGTAGTTCAACTCGAACAGGATCGCTTGAAGGCTGAGGCCCAAAAGGCTGCCCAGGAAAAGCAAGCACTTGAAGATGAGATCGCTCGCAAGGCAGAAGAGGAACGTAAGGCTGTTGAGGAAGCTGTTGCTGCGGAAAAGGCTAAGGCTGCTGCGCCAGACAAAGAGAAGTTACTCGCCTATGCTCAGGCACTACAAGAGGTTGAATCACCCAAGCTGCAGAGCCCAGAAGCTATCGAAATATTAACCACTGCTACGCAGTTCTTAGTGCAACTAACCCACAAAATATCGGATAAAGCTAGGAATCTATAACTAATGATTAGTTTTACAATAAACACTGACGCCTCGTTCAGTAGGAAGTTCCGCCGGGGGGCGGGCGCCTACTGGATCAAGGGTGATAATGATTTTAGCGTTCGCGGATCATTCATGTTCAAACAGGAACTACATAGCTCATTCATAGCTGAACTACTAACATTTGAACGTGCATTCCAAGAAGTTAATAAAGTTGTTAACCCGGACCACCGCGGGGCCGTGGTTCTATTCGTGAATACTGATAGCATGTTCGTTGTGAACGTGCTCAAGGGGACTGCTAACATAAAAAGCCGTCGTAATAGGCACGCTGTATTAGCAATCCAACACGCCATCAAAGAATACAAAGTAATACCCCGTCACGTTAAAGCACATACCGATGATCTAACTGAAGCCCGTAGTTGGGTGAATGATTGGTGTGATCGTGCTGCTAGGGAAGAGATGGGGAAAGAATTAGATTTTGGGGTACGCAATGGCTGATATAACAATGCCTGAATCAGTAGAGTCCGAATCTATTGTGCTTGGGTCCATCCTTATCGATGGCCGTGATGGTATGAAAAAGATCGGGCACCTTCTACGCAATAAAGACTTCTTCGATGATCGTCACCGCTACATATATCGAGCAATGGAAAAGCTATACCAAGACCAGTTGGATATAGATGTTGTAACTGTATCTAATCTGTTACGTGACCGTGGTTATATTGATTCAGTCGGAGGCGCATCGTACCTGTGTGAATTGGCTAATGAAGTAATAACGCCACTGCATATAGTCACTCATGCTAAAATCGTTGCTGACCGAGCTGCCCTTAGAAATATAATACGAGCGGGCCGAGACATTATGCAAATGACACAAGGCGACGAAGATTTAGATGAGCTTCTAATTAAGGCAGAAGAGAGATTGAAGGGCGTTACACGTAGTGGTGCTGTCGTTCAAGATAAGCTATCTGTTGTAGATCTTGATGACTGGCGTAAGATTGCCCGTGATACAGAGGGGCGTGATGGATCTATCCGTGGCATAAGCACTGGCATAAAAGGCTTAGATGACATGATAGAAGGTTTTGAAGCTGGTGAGATGATGATATTAACTGGCCATACAAAGCATGGTAAGTCTCGCTTGGCTGCGAACATTGCTTACAATGTGGCACAGCAGGGCAAGACGGTGTACTACATCAATACTGAGATGACAAAGCTACAGATGGGTCGCCGGTTTAATTCGATGGCCGGAGACAAGCCTATCAAGGGTAAGATATTCTTGAACGACAAGGCTGGCCTTAGTTATGTAGATGTGATTATGATTATGGAGAACGCCAAAGAGAAGGGGTGTGACCTTGTAATCGTTGACCACCTCCACTTCTTTTCACGATCTGTTGAAAATCAAACAAGTGAAATTAGTAAGATAGCTAAAGACTTTAAGGATGCAGCTGTTGAGTTTGAGCTACCACTATTGATGTTGTGCCACGTCCAGCAGGCAGACACCAAGAAAACACCAACCCTACAGATGATTAAGAACTCAAGTAGTATCGCCCAAGATGCAGACATTGTAATAACAGTTTGGATGGACGATAGACCAGAAGCGGACGGCAAGATAACTGAAGTATGTAGGCTAGCACACAGATCAGCATCAAATAATAAACGTAAATTCATACTCTACAACGACGGGATGTTGCTCAGTGAAACATCGCCATCAGACGTACCAATCTACGATCCGAATGCCATACTAGGGGAAAGAGATAACGATGTTAAGATCGGAAAATGGTAAGACAATACGGATTACAGCTCGTGGTAAAACAAAGCTGGTTGAAGTACCAAACAACACACATCTAGTATTGGCTGTCTTAAAAGTATTCTATCCACCAGATACGCCAGTAAAACTTGGAGCATATACATTTACTATCAAGGAAATAAATCCTTGGCCACCTCCACCCCCGCCAGAACAATCAAAAATGTTTTGACAAATAATGCCAACTTTGATATAATGGCATTACAAACAACATAACCAAGGAGAAAATTATGGACTCAAAGTTTGTACCACCAGTCACTAAGGCTGAATTTTTAAAACGAGCAAGTGGCATACCACTACAAGGAGCTAGTGGAGTACTAAACTCATTAAAAAGCCGACGTTCAGCGTTGGTAAGGTCACTAGACCAAGAAATTTATTTCTATCAAAAAGTCGTAGAGCTACATGAAGTCGGCGAAGAAAAACTTAAGTGGGGTAATGAATAATGGCTGAGTTTGAGCTCACTAAACATTATGTTGACGACCCCACAGGACCGGCAGAAGTAAAATTCTACCCCGGCATGCATGGTTACTTCGTTACAGACCCAGCTCTTGGATTAAAAAACAAGCGTATGGGTGGCGGTACATCTATAACTGGTCTAATGAACAAGGGCGATGCTCTTATGAAGTGGCCGATGAATGAGATGTCTAAGTATCTGAACGCTTACTTTGAATCAACTACGTTGAAAGATATTGTTGACGACCCGGATACTACCATAGAAGCCATACTACGGGCAGGCAAAGCAGCCCATACTAATAAGAGTGATAAGGGCAAGAGCGTTGGTACTGATGCCCATGCTTGGGTTGAAGCTTACTCTAATGAATTGCAATCATCTCAGGAGAATAAGACTAAGTTCAAGGCACCAGCAGTACCTGAAGTAGAGGATATAGCAGCCATCTTAAAGAAAGGCTACATCCGTGTCATCAACGACCTTAAACCAAAAGAGCTTGATGATTTCAAACGGCTACCAAAACTTATCTTCAAGGAGATAGAGATTCAAGAAAGACTATGGGCAGAAGCAGTGATGGTTCGCCAGTCTATACTTGGTGCTAAGGAATGGTTAGAACAGCACGACATTATCGTGCATGGTGCAGAGGGTACAGTTTATTCACGTAAGTATGCCGTATGTGGTAAGTACGATGCCGATTGGGTTGTTACTTGTACCAAGAAATGTGACTGGTGCTATCGTAATGGTGACTCTAAGCTTGAAGCTAAAGATTTCACCGGCCGTTACGTTGTTGACTTCAAGTCTACAAATGCCAGTACCTATGCGCCGAAGGGCATTTACCCAGAATACCTAGCCCAGTGTGCAGTATACGAGATCGGACTCATTGAAGAGTTCCCCGATCGTAGTTATGATGGTTATCTAATACTTAATGGCTCTAAAGTTCCCGCCGTAGACAAGAAGACCGGTGAAGAGTTCCCACTCTTCAATACCCACTTCTCGTTTAATAACAAAGCGCATCGCGCTTGGGCAGAAAACTTAGCAGTTCTTAAGGAGCAGATATTTTTAGCAAATAATGAAATGAAGGGATCAAATGCAGGAATCAAAATCCCAAAAAAAACGGCGACTAAGTGATCGTGAACGCCGTCGGATTGAAACGATCAAGCAACGTCACGGTGCAGACTTTTTTCACCGTAACGCCAAGAAAGCAGGAAAGATGACGCCTACCAAGTTTGACTCGGCCACTGGTAGTGCAGCAGCTAAAGCTCGATGGGCGAGAGTCCGCGAGAGCCGAGAGGAAGGAAAATAACCAATGGAGAAAACTAAAAATAGTCCAGTGGTGGCAGAAAAGAAAAACTTTTTTGGCTGGATTTCAAAAGTACTAACAGTAATAGTTGAATATGCTGAAACTGCTATGGTAGTCTTGTATATTTTTAATGGCATTGCAGCATTCCTAATCCTATTCGAGTTAGTAGAAAGTAGCACAGTATTTAATAAGTCTGTGGGTGCTCTAGCATTTGCGTTTAGTATATTTACATTAATTGCATTCATTAATAAAGGCGTAAAGCACCAATCTAGTTCTAAGAAAGGACGAAAGTAATGGCACTAGGATCACCCCCATTTGATGGACCGGTAAACGACAGACTTGAACTAGTAATTGAAAATATTAAAGCCACAAGATTGGCATTGGAGATATAATTATGGCGAATCAAATCGTACACCCTGAAGCAGAATATAAAATAGCCCAAGTTGGGCCAACACGTAGCTGGGATTTCACCGGCAATGATGGTAACAAAGTATCAATGACAACATACTCTATTCAATTAGAAGGTATCGCTGACTGGGTTGACCTTAATACAGCAGCCGGCAGTGACGCACCAAAGATTGGTGACACACTTGATGGGCATATTGAAGACGCTGGTAAGTTTGGTCTTAAGTTTACTAAGAAAAGAAAGAGTGGCAACTGGGGATCTAAGGGCGGATACAGTGCTGGTGCAGCTTGGAGCGCAGCGTTCCAGACATCGGCTACTATCACGGCCGCTTATTACGCCGCATCTGCTACTAAACCAAAAGGCTTTGATGAGTTCTTCGGTAAGGTAGAAGCTGTTGCTAATAAGGTTAAGACATCTGTTGATACCCTAGCTAAAACTGCTACCACAACCGATAATGAAGTTACTAAAACTGAGTCTGAGACTGGTGAATCGCCAGCAGATCCAAACGAACCTATCCAATTAGACACTATAAGTGAAGACGCACTAGGTAAATGGTAATGACAAATTCAGTAGCGATTAAAAGCGATGACCGTAAAGCCTTGGAAAATGCTTACTTCAAAGTGCTTGCTGATTCTACTGAATTGTTGGACGAAGTTAAGGTTCATACGCTAACCGCAAGGTTGGCTATGGACCAAGACCCAGTCGACGCCAACACCCTTGCCAATGAGATTGTTGAGTTAGCTATACTAAATCAACGTCTAGGCGACCGTGTTTCAGATGCCGGAATAATAATGCGCGGTGCAGAGAATCATTACAAAACGATTCGTGAAGAGCATAAGGTACGCTTGACTCAAGGTAGTACCGAAGTAGACGAAAAGACTGGTGAGCCTAAGATAATCAAAGCTATGGCGGCTGGTGTTGCTGATTCAGCAAAGATGAAGCTAGCCCAAGATGAATTTGATTTATGGAATGCAGCTGCCGGTATGTATGAGCAATTAAACTATATGAGGAAATCTAGTGATAAAACTATTGACGCAATACGTTCAAAGCTTAGTTTCACGAAAATCGACATCTCGCATTCCTAGAGATAGTGAAACGAAAGGCAAACCACTATCAGAATTTACCCTATATTACGAGGACGTGCCAGATAAATTCTATAAGAAGTGGAAGCGCAAAAAGAAATGACACAAGAACTATTTATACCAATCAGACTTGATGGACTCAACGAATACATAGCTGCAATGAACTCCAGCCGATACGTTGGCAACAAGGTGAAAAAGTATAACACCGACATTGTACACGACACGGCACGATTCAGTCGGCTTGGTCACTTTACGGGACCAATAACACTTAACATTACCTACTGGGAACCAAACGCTCGTCGCGACCCAGACAATATATTGTCGGCGAAGAAGTTTATACTTGATGGTCTAAAGAATGCCGGCGTTATAACTAACGATGGGCAGAAATGGATCAAGGGTATAACCGAACAGTGGCGGGTATGTGGGCCAGAAGATCATGTTGGTGTTCATGTAGTAATGATGGAGGTGGATAATGGTCGAAAAATTAATTGAATTATTTGTAGAGTGGGCTCTGTATTCCCCGGAATGGCAGTTATATACTGGCATGTATGTGCTTATCGTAATAATATTACTAATAGTTAGGAGTGGTCATGGCAAGTCAAAAGAATACAAATTACAAGGAGGAGCAGCAGAAAGCTCGAGACTCCGTGAAGCCCAAGGTAGCCAAGGGGTACTCATTCAACCCACTACCAAACAGGGCGGAGCGTCGGAAGCAAGCACGGGCGAAGAATCAGTCAGCTTGGAAAGAAGCGAACCAGCAGTGGTCGTCGCTGAACAAGCAAACCTCAAACTCCAAGGAGGTCATCCATGAAGAAGAGCAAGCAACTGGAGCACCTGATGGCAACAAGTAAACTTGTTAAAGCGAGTGACCTACCAGATATTGAGTTCATTACTACCGGGATTGCTGATCTTGATGATGTAGTGCAGTTCCCCAGGGGTAGAATAACAGAAATCTTTGGTTTACAAAGCGTTGGTAAAACAACACTGACTATGATTTCTATTGCCGGTATGACTAAGGCTGGGTACAAAACTCTATTTATAGATGTTGAGAATACATTCAATAAGGATTGGGCTAAAGATCAGGGTGTTGATTTAACAAAGCTAACGGTGTCTGAGGAGACTATCGTAGAAGAGATAGCTGAGTTAATTAGGGAGAACATGTCTAAATTTGATGTAATCGTTGTTGATTCTGTAGCTCAAATGATTCCACGGGCTGAGTTTGAAGGTAAGAGTGGTGATGCTGTGATGGGTTTAAAAGCCCGGCTGCTAGGCCAGTTAGTCCGTATGATTACAGCCGATCTTGCTAAGAGCAAATGCTCACTTATCTTTATTAACCAGCTACGAGAAAACCTTGCTATGTTTACTGCTAAATATTCTACCCCCGGCGGACTCGCGCTAAAATTTGCAGCATCGTTACGACTAGAACTAAAGACTACGAGTAAGGATCACATCGTTAAGGATGGAGCCAAGGTCGGACACTGGGTTACGGCTACGGTAGTAAAAACTAAAGTCGGTAAACCCGGAAAAACCGCAAGGTTTAAGGTTATGTACTAGGGGGTATGCACGATGCTTAGAATAAAAGGTAAAACTGAAGACATAGATATGGTAAAAATGCCTAGTGAATGTCTCCAGATATATCGAACAATATCAAGAGTTCAAAAAGAACACTCTATCAGCGGTTTCTACTGGGCCATAGAGTTACTGCCAGAACAAGTACGGGTTGCTCATTTAATAAAAGAGAGTGAGCGCCAACAATATCAACGTCCGGGTATCAGAAGTGTTATACCGGCATATAGGAAGGATTAAGTCATGGAAGATTATGCAATCGTAGAAAAAATAAGCAAAGAAATAAATGCAGTACACAATATACACGCTACTAAGTTATTGAAAAAAGCGGGGCTTGACTCAGAAGCTTATAAAGAAAACCCAAACATGCTTCATGAGAAGGGATATGTTTTCGTACATGAAAGCAATAAGGACGACCACCGTTTTGTTTTAGCTAAGGTTGTAGCAGAAGACCAATATTCTATTAAAGTTAATTTTAATATTGATACTGAGAATATTTCTATAGAAAAGGAAGTCACTAATGACAAAGTGGAAAAGTAGTCTTTACCGAAAGATTGGCCAGTATATTATTAGAGGGACTGATCCTTTCTTGAACACGGAGATAGATATAATATCTTGGTGGAACAAGTACGGTGAAATGATTGTCAATGAGTTTGAAGAAACTGTTGATGAGCTGGGCGACGTTGCTAGAAAAGATGAACTCACAAGTCTAGTCGCCATTATTAAATCAGACGCCAACATAGACAGCGATAATATAAATGTTCAGCGTATAATTTTTCATATTAAATGTTTTATAGAAGAACTTGATCGGGAGGTAGAATATGAAAGCTGGGAGAGTATCGAAAGAGAGGAGGAAGCGTCGTGAAATTTGGATTCAAGATCATCCTGCTAACCACCAAGGGGCGTGGGTATGTTATCTCTGTGGGGCGTGGGTCTATAAAGAGGATATGGAGTTAGACCATGTCGAACCGAAAAGTTCCACGCCTAAAAAAATCGCAGATTCGGACGATAACTTACGACCCTCACATTACCTCTGTAATCGCAACAAGGGATCGAGTCGTGTACCCGAACCGAGAAGCATACGAAATCGACCAAACGTTTGGTGATGATGGTAAAATATGTACTGTATGTTTGGCATCATACAGTCATGAACCTAAATGTACTAATAAAAGACTTCTTTTGGAGGGAAGCAAACGCTCGCCCGCCAAGTGAGCTATCGTTATGAAAGCTTTACTTAGTTTATTAACCATCATCGTGCTTAGTGTAGTAGCACTAAAGACTACACCGCACATTCAATTAGCACGTAGCAATGAATCTTCCCGCATAGAATCCGTTGAACCAGCAAAGACGGTAAATGTGCCAGTCAAAGAAACAAAGGCTGTTGTAGCGCCTGCAGAACAGCCAAAACCTGTACCAGAAACTAAAGTTTCTGATACACCACCACCAATTAGTACCGGTAACTGTACGATTGCGTACAATTATGACTGGCCAAAGCAAACAGCTTATGCAGTCTGTATGGCAGAAAGCAGTGGCAACTATAGGGAATTTAACGGTAGCGACAACCACGGACAGTGTGTTGGATCGTATGGGTTGTTCCAAATCGGCTGTTTCTGGTTCTCGTATTATGGCCATCCAATAACTTATGATGCTAATATCAATGTTGATATAGCTTATAATATTTGGAAACGCCAAGGTGGATTCGGAGCGTGGACAGCTTACACTAGTGGAAAATATTTAAGGTATTTATAAGGAGGATCGTATGAAAAAAATTAAATGTATACTGTTTGGTCACAAGTGGAATATGTATTCTGGGTTTTATCCCAAAGAGCGGATACACCACACAGCATTCTGCTTAAGATGTGGCAAGAAATATAAGTAAACTAAATGATGACATTATTTTTAGTATGGTGTAGCGGAGTCATATGTGGATTCATAGTAGCAGCTATTCTGCATGCTTCGTCAGATAAATAAGAACAGCTAAGAAGCCCAAGTAAAACTGGACTTCTTTTTTTGATAAGACTTCAAAAATCAGATTCGTCTTTTCCATTTGCTATTTGCTCCGCAAGGTAGGCAACGAATTTACCAAGATTTTCTGCTTTTCTCATTTTGGTTGGCCCCCAGTTTTCTTCAGGATCAGGGAGCTCGTAGTAACCAGGTAAGCTCTTTTTGTAAGCACAAAGGTCGTCTGCTGATATTTCTTCTTCGTTTGAAACTGCGTAACCACCATCAATCATTCTTCTAACTAAAATGTCAAAGTTTTCTGGCATTAAGTGTCTAAAGATATGGAAACCGTGCATTGTATTTTCTTCTTGGCTTACGATGTAAAAGATATGGTCGTACTTTTCTTCTTCGTATAAGAACGCTAGGGTGTTTTCTGGGGTGCATACGACTTTTTCTTCGCCTAGATTCAAAACAAACTTTGGTATTTCTGGTTCTCGCTCGTTCATATCTCCA
>ERZ724522.1357-NODE-1357-length-13290-cov-9.403929_pt1 | contig 13290 bp, 14 predicted proteins | sample MGYA00376055_ERZ724522 | MGnify/ENA primary metagenome ERZ724522 (study PRJEB28724, sample SAMN07190884) | wastewater metagenome | isolation source: effluent of sewage treatment plant in Hong Hong | place: Hong Kong | collected 2016-03-17 ... | reverse complement strand
CCACAATTCGTGCATCCACAAAATAGGGACAGAGTGATGGCAGGCAGACCGAGGACGCCGACAAACGTCCTTGAGGCGCGCGGCGCGTTCAAGCGGAATCCGCAGCGCAAGCGGGACGGCGAGCCGGAAGTACGCGCACCTATTGGCAATCCGCCTGATGATCTGTCGCCTGAAGAGCTGCGCTGGTGGCGCGAGTTTGTGGAGCGCGCACCGGTTGGCGTGCTGACTGCGGCCGATTACCCGTCCGTCCTCCTGGCGGCAAAACTCATGGCGGAAGCGATGGCCGATTTCGCCTCGATCAGTCCGGGGAAGCTCGGGCGGCTGCAGTCGCTGCTCGGCACATTCGGCATGACGCCATCCGACCGGGCGAAGCTGTCGATACCGAAAGCAAAGGAAAGTGAAAACCCATTCGCTGCGCTCCGTAAATGACTATGCGCGCGGGGTGGTTGCGGGTCGGATCGTTGCCGGGCTGTGGGTCAGGCTGGCGTGCGGGCGGCACTTAGCAGACCTGGAGTCGGCGAAGTCGGCGGATTTCCCGTATCGATTCGATGCGGAGAAGGCGCTGCGGGTTATCGGGTTCATCGGACAGTTGCCGCACACAAAGGGCCGGTGGGCGGCGAAGCGGCAATTGCTGGAGCTGGAGCCGTGGCAGGCGTGGTGCATCGGATGCCTGTTTGGGTGGGTCCGCAAGTCTGATGGTATGCGGCGTTTCCGCGAGGCGTACCTGGAGCTGGCGCGGAAGAACGGCAAGTCTGCCATGGCTGCGGCGCTCGGCCTGTATTGCATGGTCGAAGATGACGAGCATGGCGCCGAGGTCTATTCGGGCGCCACGACCGAGAAGCAGGCGTGGGAGGTATTCCGCCCTGCTCGGTTGATGGCGAAACAGACGCCGGACCTGTTGCAGCATTACGGCATCGAGGTGAACGCCTCGAACCTGCTGCGACTGGAGGATTTCGCGCGCTTCGAGCCGTTGATCGGAAAGCCGGGTGATGGCGCGTCGCCGTCCTGCGCGATCGTCGACGAGTTCCACGAGCACGACACGCCGGACCTGTACGACACGATGATGACCGGCATGGGCGCGCGCGAGCAGCCGCTGATGCTGGTGATCACGACGGCCGGGGTGAATATCGCCGGGCCGTGCTACGAAAAGCGGGTCGAAGTGCAGCGGATGCTGGATGGCAGCGTCTCGGCGGATCGGCTGTTCGGTGTGATCTACACCCTGGACGAAGGCGACGACTGGACGGACCCAAAGGTCTGGCCGAAGGCGAACCCGAATCTTGGCGTCAGCGTCTCGCGGGACTACCTCGAGGCACAGGTGGCGCAGGCTATCCGGCAGCCGTCGAAGCAATCGACGGTGCTGTGCAAGCACTTCAACGTGTGGACGGGCGCAAAAGCCGCCTGGCTGAACATGGAGCACTGGCGCGCGTGTGGCGATTCGACGCTGAAGCGCGAGGATTTCGCTGGGGATCCGTGCTGGATCGGCCTTGACCTGGCGACGCGGATCGACATCGCGGCGCGGGTAGATGTGTTCGCGCGCGAGATCGACGGCCGGACGCACTACTACGCATTCCCGCGATTCTACCTGCCTGAATCGGCGCTGGACGCGGCGAAGAACGCCCAGGTCTATCGCGGTTGGGCGACGGCTGGGCACGTCGAGATCATGGAAGGCGACGAAGTGGACTATGCCGCCATCCAGTCAGAATTGCTGGCGTCAGCGGGCGAGATGACGCTGCGCGAGGTGGCCTATGACCCGTGGCAGGCGACGCAATTGGCCCAGGCGCTGCGCGCGGAGGGCGTGGAGGCGGTCGAGTTCCGGCACACGGTCGGGAACATGAGCCCGGCCATGCGCGAACTGGAGGCGGCGATCGCTTCGGGGCGGTTCCACCATGACGACAACCCTTGCTTAAACTGGATGGCGGCAAACGTGGTAGCGAAAGCAGACGCGAAGGACAACATCTACCCGCGCAAGGAACTGCCGGAAAACAAGATCGACGGCGTGGTGGCGCTGATCATGGCGATAGGCCGGGCGATGGTGGCGCCGGCTACGCAGCACATTGCCTGCGAGGTATGGGCGTGAAGCTGGCGTTCTGGCGCCGCGAGGAGCGCGAGGAGAAAACGCTCGGCGCTGACGACGTTTTGCGTGCGCTGCTGGAGCAGGCGTCATCGAAGTCTGGCGTGCCGGTCAACTGGCGCACCGCGCAGCAGGCATCGACTGCGATGGCATGCGCGCGACTGATCGCTGAAGGATTGTCGCAAATCCCGTTGAAACTGTTCCGCGATCTGCCCGGCGGCGGCCGGGAGCCGGCGTCAGATGCCAATGTGTATGAACTGTTGTATCGGCAGCCGAACGCGATGCAGACGGCGTTTGAGTTTCTCGAGCAGCGGGCGTTGCATTTGGCGTTTTGCGGGAATGCGTTCGCGTTGATCGTGCGGGTCAACGGGCGCATCGTTGAGCTGCTGCCGTACGAGCCGCAGCACGTCACGATCAAGCGTGACGGGTGGCATGTGTCCTATGAAGTAGACGCGCCGGATGGGCGCAAGTTGCCGGTTTCTGCCGTGGATATGTGGCACACGCGAGGTCCGTCGTGGACTTTCGGCGACGGGCTCGAAGGTGTCCGGCTGGCGCGCGAGGCGATCGGTCTCTCGCTGGCGCTGGAAGATCACGGATCACGGCTTTTCAAGAACGGCGCGCAGCCCGGCGGCCTCCTGTCAACTGACGCCACGCCGACCGCAGAGCAGCGGCAAGCGTTGCGCGAGTCGTGGGAGGCGGCCTACGGCGGGGCCAACAAGTTCAAGACCGCCGTGCTTTGGGGCGGCTGGAGGTGGATGGCGCTCGCATCGCCGAATGACTCAGCGCAGTTCCTTGAATCGCGGGCGTTCCAGGTCGAGGAGGTCTGCCGGGCGTTCCGGGTGCTGCCGATCATGGTCGGCCATTCGGATAAGGCCGCGACGTTCGCGAGTGCCGAGCAAATGTTCCTCGCGCACCAAGTACACACGATGGGGCCGTGGTATCGGCGGCTGGAGCAGTCGGCCGACCTGGCGCTTCTGACGCCGAAGGAGCGTGCGCAAGGGCTGCACTTCCGATTCGTGGTGAACGCGATGATGCGCGGCGCGGTCAAGGATCGCGCGGACTACTACTCGAAGCTGTATGGCATCGGCGCGCTGAATCCGAACGAGATCCGCGCGCTGGAAGAGATGAATCCCTACGACGGCGGCGAGCAGTATCGCGTGCCGCTGAACATGACAGATCCGGCAGCCGAGCCGGAATCACCGCAAGGAGACGCGAATGCAGCACCTTAACTGCGGGCTGATCGAGCTGAAGTTTGCCGAAAACGGATCCGACACGGCCGAGATGAAATTTTCCGGCTACGGCGCCGCGTTCGGGAATGTCGATTCCTACGGCGACGTGATCGAGCCGGGCGCTTTTGCGCAATGGCTGTCCGACGTGAAGTCGGGGAAAAAGGAGTGGCCGGCGATGCTGCTGCAGCATGGTGGCTATGGGATGACTGCCGAGGACATGATGCCGGTTGGCGTGTTCACGTCGCTTTCCGAGGACGGCAAGGGGCTGCGTTTTGAAGGGACTCTTGCGGACATTGCTCGCGCTCGTGACGCGTACACGCTCATGAAGATGCAGCCGCGTCCGGCGATCAACGGCATGTCAATCGGGTACATCCCGATAGAATGGGAGATGCGCAGCAAGCCGGAAGATCCGCGCCGCCGCCTGAAGCGCATCGACGTGGTCGAAATTTCACTGGTGACGTTCCCCGCCAACGGGAACGCGCGGGTCGACTCCGTGAAGTCTGAACGCACCATCCGAGATGCAGAGAGAGCCTTGCGAGATGCCGGGTTTTCGACGCGCGAAGCCAAGGCCATCGTGGCTGAAGGCTTCAAGTCCATGCCTCAACGAGACGGAGAGGATGTGGAAGAGCTAGCCGCGATCTTGCGGCGCAATGTATCCATCATCACACCGTAAAGGAGTCCAACATGGACGAGATCAAAAGCCTCCTGCAACAGCAGGGCGAGGCGTTCGAGGCATTCAAGAAAGCCAACGATGAGCGCCTGAAGGAGATCGAGCAAAAGGGAGCCGCCAGCGGAGATCTGATTGCGAAGGTCAATGCCATCAACGAGGACATCACCCGGCTTGGCCAGGACATCGAGTCCGTCGCCAAGAAGGCCGCTCGCGACCAGTTCGCCGCGGCTGCGGAGATGACCGCCGAGCAGGCCGAGTACAAGAAGGCGTTCGGCCGCTTCTTGCGCAAGGGCTCCACGGACGGGCTCGAGGAACTGCAGCGCAAGGCGATGAACACTGGCTCCGACCCGGACGGCGGCTACCTGGTGCTGCCCGAAATGGACGCTGCGATCGACCGCGTGGCGCAGACGATGGGCGCGATGTATCGCCTGGCGAACACCGTGACCATTGGCACCGCGAAGTACGAAAAGCTGGTCAAGACCTCGGGCATGGCCATGCGCCGCGTGGCGGATGGCGGCACGGGGGGCGAAACGACCGAACCGAAGTACGCGAAGATCGGCATCGAGGTGTTCACCGCCGAGGTCGAGCCGTGGGTGTACAACGAGACGCTTGAAGACGCGATGATCGACCTCGAGGCGGATCTCGCCGCCGAGGCCGCGATCGGGTTCGTCGAAGGCGCGGGCGCGGAGTTCATCACCGGGAACGGTGTTGGCAAGGCGCGCGGCATCACGGCGTACACCAACGTTGCGAACTCGTCCTATGCATGGGGCAAGGTCGGCTACATCGTCTCGGGCAAGTCGGCGGCGTTCGCCTCCGTCGCACCGGCCGACAAGGTGGTCAGTCTGCAGCACGCGCTGAAGTCGCAGTATCGTCCCGGTGCGGTGTGGCTCACCAACGACACCACGCTGGGCGTGATGCGCCAGATGAAGGATGGATCCGGCAGCTACTACCTGTGGCAGCCCGACCCGTCCGCCGGATTTGGTGGGCGCTTCCTCGGCTCTCCGGTGGAAGTGGACGACAACATGGCCGACATCGGTGCTGGCACGTACAGCCTGGCATACGGAAACTTCAGCCGCGGCTACACCATCGTGCAGCGCGCCGGCACCACGCTGATTCGCGACAACATCACCGCGAAGGGAACCACGAAGTTCAACTTCCGCCGCCGGTTTGGTGGCGGGATCGTGAATTTTGAGGCCATCAAACTGATGAAATTCGCGACCTCGTAAGGGCCGACGCTCGTCACCTTTTGACCCCGCTTCGGCGGGGTTTTTCATTTTCAAGGAGCATGCACATGGGCATTCGAGACATTCACAACAACTGCGTTGCGCGGACGGTCATCGTCCCGCTGGCCATTGGCGCCAACGCCACCAAGACCGGCGCGATCATCGATCGCCAGGGCTATGGCGGTGTTGAGTTTCTGGCGTCGTATGGCGCCGTAACCACGACCGGCACCGTAGTGACGCTGGTCGTGAAAGAAGGCGACGTCACCGGAACGCTGACGAGCGTGGCAGATGCCGATTTGCTCGGCACCGAAGCGCTGGCCAGCCTTCCGGCCGCCACGCCGCGCACCACGGGCACGACGAAAGAAGTGACCAAGCGGATCGGGTACATCGGGCAGAAGCGCTACGTACAGGTCAACGCCGTACAGACCGGAACCACGTCGGTGGGCTGCGTCTCGGTCGTGGCGCTGCTGCACGAAGCGCACGTGAGGCCGACGGCCAACCCGTAAGGGCCACAGAAATAGGGCGCGTGCTCACCCCGCGCGTCGCCGTGAAACTCGGCACTAACACATCTCGGGTGAGGAGATACCAATGAGAGAAGGCGAGCGCCAAGTTGCGCCTACGATTGACGGCATCCGTCGTGATCATGTGGCGCGGTATGAGTTCGCGGCGAAGGTTTTGCAGCCCGGCAGCCGGGTGATCGACTATGCCTGCGGCGTCGGGTACGGGTCATCGATAATGGCAGCAGCCGGCCATCGGGTGCGTGGATTCGACATCGATGCCGAGGCGATAGCGTACGCGCGCGAGCACTATGCGTCGACAGGTGCTGAATTCGCGACTGGCAATGGCAACGCGCCTGGCGAGCTGGGCGAGGCGGATGCGGCGGTGTGCTTCGAGACGATCGAGCACCTGGAAGATCCGCGCCCGCTGCTGAAGGCGCTGCGGGAGTCGGCGCCGATCCTGATTGCCAGCGTGCCGAACGAGGACAAGATCCCGTACATCGGGCAGGCATTCCACCACCGGCACTACACCCCGGCGCAGTTCAAGGCGCTGCTCGAGGAGTGCGGATGGTGTGCGACGGAGTGGTTCGGCCAGGAGGATCAGGATGCCGAGGTTGATGAAAACCCGGCCGGCTGGACCACGATAGCCGTGGCGACGCGCGATGCGCTGCCGGAGCGTGCGCCGGACAGTCGGCACATCGCCATACTTGGTCTTGGACCGAGCATTGACCAGTTCCTCGAGATCACCAAGCGGCTCGGCGGCCGGTCGCGATTCTGCGACGAGGTGTGGGGCATCAATGCGCTGGGCAACGTCTTTGCCTGCGATCTGGTGTTCCACATGGACGATGTGCGGATTCAGGAGATCCGCGCAGCCGCGGCTCCGGCATCGAACATCGCTGCCATGTTGCAGTGGATCAAATCGAGCCCGGTTCCGGTGGTGACGAGCCGGGCGCACCCGGACTATCCGGCGCTGGTCGAGTTCCCGCTGGAGGATGTGCTCAACCATCTCGGGCACGACTACTTCAACAGCACGGCGGCCTACGCGGTGGCGTTCGCGATCCACACGGGCGCGACGGAGATAAGCATTTTCGGGATGGATTTCACCTATCCGAACGTGCATCACGCCGAAAAAGGCCGGGCGTGCGTCGAGTTCTGGCTCGGCCAGGCGCAGGCACGCGGGATCAAAGTGAGTCTGCCGAAGACCACGACGCTGTTGGATGCGTGCTATCCGCGCAGTTCGCGCCTGTACGGCTACGACACGCTGGACATCGACTTCAACGTCGGGCCGGATGGCGTGCTGAAGCTCGGCATGACGCCGCGCGAGACGCTGCCGACGGCGGCGGAGATCGAGCGGAATTACGACCACAGCCGGCCCATTGAAGAACAGCATCTAGGGCATAAGGAATGACCAGACCGACGATTGTTACCGTCACGCCGCCGACGCTTGAGCCCGTCACGCTGGACGAAGCGCGCGCGCAGTTGTCGCTCTACGACGACTCGACACACGATCTGCTGATCTCGCGGCTGATCTCGGCGGCGCGGGCATCGGCAGAATCATTGACCGGCATGCGCTGTATGACGCAGACGGTGCGGCTGGAGCTTGATGGCTTTCCAGTCAGCGACATTGATCTGGGCTGCTACCCGGTGGCGAGCATCACCTCCGTGAAGTACGACGATACCGATGGCGTCGAGCAGACGCTGGTGAGCGGCACGGACTACTGGCCGAGCCTCGGCGGGATGTTCCCGCTGCTTGCGCCGGTTGACGGGTGGCCCACCGCCTACCAGGGCAAGCCGGCAAGCGTGCGGATCACGATGGCTGCGGGCCACGCCTCGGCAGCTACCGTACCGCAGGACGTGAAGCACGCGATCCTGCTGCGCGTGACCGAGATGTTCGATCGACGCGGCGAGGCAGTCGAAGCGGTGAGCGTGGCGGACACGCCGCTTTCGTTGCGCGAGCTGCTTGGCCCGCATACCCGGTGGATCGCCTGATGCACCCCGGCCGGCTGGATCGCCTCGCCACCATCGATACGCCGACCGAGACGCGCGACGCCTATGGATCTGTCGTTCCGGGGTGGACTGAGCACGCCACAGTGCTTGCATCGGTTCGGGCACTGATGCCGCGCGAGATCCGCGCCGACGGGGCGCAGGTGGCCATGCTCGGGTACATCGTGACGATCCACTACCGCGCGGGCATCACGCCTGCGATGCGCGTGGTGGTCGACGGCAGGACGTTCCTGATTCGCGGATCATCGGAGATCGGCCGCCGGCAGTGGTTGCAGTTGTTGTGCGACGAGGTAAACCCGTGACCGAGTACGCCTTCGATGAGTCGCTGAAGAAGGTGCTCGCCGAGCTGGACAAGCTGCCGGCGAAGATCGAAACCAACGTGGCACGGGCCGCGATCCGCGCGGCGGCGAAGCCGTTTCTCGATGCGGCCCGCGAGAACGCGCCGGTTTCGTCCGGCCGGCTGCGCGATTCGATCCGTATTTCATCGAACACGGACAAGCGGGGCGGAATGCTCACCGCGTCGGTGAAAGCGGGCCGCACCACGACCAAGGCGCAGCGCGCGAAAGGCGTTCAGGATGCGTACTACGCGTACATGGTCGAGTTCGGCACCAAGCCGCACCTGATCAAGGGGCCGGTGAAGCTCGGCGGCCAGTGGTACAAGAACATTCATCACCCAGGCTCTCCGCCATCCGGGTTCATGCGACGGGCATTCGACTCGCGCCAGAAGGCGAGCTTCGACGCCTATGCCGACTACATGCGCAAGCGCATACCGAAGGAGTTGGCCAAGAATGGCGGCGGCTGAATCTATCGCCTATGCGCTGCTGTCCGGCGTGGCGAGTGGTCGCGTCTACCCGGTGATCCGGCCTCAAAATGGCACGCTGCCTGCCGTGGTCACGACGATGATTTCACTGGTAGCCGATGGAGTGCTTGACCAGACAGCCGGGCCGAACCTGTACCGCGCCCGCGTGCAGGCCGATTGCTACGACGACACCTTTGCGGGATTGAAAACACTGGTAGACGCCGTGCGCGCGGCCGTTCACCTGAAATCCGGCACCTACGCCGGGAAAACCGTCGTCGCGTCCGTGATGGACGTGGTGGCGGCTGATGATGTGGATCTCGACACCGGGGTCTATTCGCAAGCGGTTGATTTCCTGATCACGTTCTACGACTGAGGACCACACAATGGCCATTGCCTCCGGTATCGCAAAGCAAGTCCGCTACAAGGCGGAATCGACCTACAACACGGCGCCCGGCGCATCCGGCGCGCAATCGCTGCGGCGCGTCGAGTCGAGTCTTGACATCACGAAGGACACCTACCAGTCGTCCGAGCTGCGAACCGACTACCAGATCTCCGACTTCCGCCACGGCACGCGCCGCACGGCCGGCTCGATCAAGGGGGAACTGTCGCCCCTGACCTACGCCGACTTTCTGGCCGCGGCGCTGCGAAAGGATTTTGTGGCGGGAGTGTCTGCCTCCAGCCTCTCGATCACCGTTGCCGGCTCTGGTCCGTACACCTTGACGAGGGGCGCAGGATCTTGGCTGACGGACGGGTTCAAATCCGGTGATGTGGTTCGCCTCACGGCGGGATCGTTCAACGCGGCGAACATCAACAAGAACCTCTACGTGGTGGCGGTCACTAGCGCCACGGTGCTGACGGTGCAACCTGCAAACGGTGTCGCGCTGGTAGCGGAAGGCCCGATCGCATCGGCTACCTGCGCTGTAACGGGGAAGAAATCCTACACGCCGACTACTGGGCATACCGACAAGTCGTTCGCGGTCGAGCACTGGTTCAGCGACATCGCGCAGTCGGAGCTGTACCTGGGCTGCAAGGTCGCCAGTGTTGATATCGCGCTGCCGCCGACCGGGCTCGCCACGATCGACATGGGCATGATGGGCTCGGGATCGGTTACCACCAACACCTCGGCCTACTACACCTCGCCGACGGCGGCGACCACGACGGGAATCGCGGCGTCTGTGAATGGGCTGCTTTACATCGGCGGCACGGCGGTGGCCACTTGCACCGGCCTCAGTTTCCGCATCGACGGTGGCTACAGCGGTGATCCGGTGGTCGGCTCGAACTACATGCCGGCGATCTTCCCGGGTCGGGTGAACGTCTCCGGGCAGTTTACCGCGTACTTCGAGAATGCGACGTTCCGCGATGCGTTCCTGAACGAAAGCGAACTGGCCATCAGCGCGCTGCTCACGTCGGACAACACGGCCACGGCCAACTTCCTCGCATTCAACGCGCCACGCATCAAGCTGGGCTCTTCGCAGCGTTCGGACGGCGAGAAGGGTTTGATCCTGACCGCGAACTTCCAGGCGCTCTACAACGGATCGGGTGGCACCGGAATCGCGAGCGAGCAGACGACGCTTTCCGTGCAGGACAGTGCAGCGTAATAACCAACAGCAAGGGTGAGTGCATGTTTGACATAGGATCGATCGTAGAGCAGGACGCGCAGAAGCTGGAGCTGTTGCACCCGCAGACGGGGGCACCAGTAGGCGCGACAATCGAGCTTGCCGGTGCGGGGCACCCGAAACGGCGCAAGATCGAGATGCAGCGCGCAAGGGAACTGCGCGCCCGCATCGCCAAGCGCGGCAGGATCGAGTTGACCGATCCGGCTGAGGACGAGGAGTACGAACTGGATCGTCTGGTTGCCTGCACGCTGTCGTGGGATGGAATCGCCCGCAGCGGGCAGGCAATTCCCTGCACTGCCGAGGAAGCGCGGGATTTGTACGAGTCGGCGGCGTGGATTCGGAGGCAGGCGGTTGCGTTCCTGGATGACGCCGCAAATTTTCTGCGGAGTACGGGCGCCGATTGACCGATCACGTCCTGCACGGCGTCCATCTCGGGCGCCGTGAGCCGGACGGGGCGACGCGGCGTGATCACCTGATGGCGGCCGAGCGGGCCGGTATCCGTACCGGCGAACTCGACCCGCCGCCACTGCCTCCGGGCGGAGATGTCCTGCTTGACGTGTACTGGCGCCTGCGCCGTTCGGCGGGCGGCAACGGCATGGGGATGAACGCGGTGTCGCTGCATGACGTGCTGGCCTATCAGCAGGCGTATGGCGTCGCGCTGCTGCCCGAAGAAATCGACTGGCTGCTTGACATCGACGCGGCCGTACTGGCTGCGATAGCGGAGAAGGATTGATGGCGACGACCGTCGGCACGGTAGAAATCGAGCTGCGCGCCAAAATGGAAGCGCTTGCCAACGATTTCAAGCAGGCGAAATCCGTCGTCGATCGGGGTTCGCGCGAGATCCAAAGCGCTGCCGACTCCATCGGCAAGTATTTCAAGGCTCTCGGCGTCGGGCTGTCGATCGAGGGGTTCCGCCGATTCATCCAGGCGGGAATAGATGCGGCCGATGAAATGTCGAAGCTCAGCCAGAAGACCGGCATCGCGGTGCAGGATCTGGCGGGGCTGCAACTGGCGTTTCGGCAGTCTGGCCTCGAGGCCGGATCCCTTCAGACGAGCATGTCAAAGCTTGCTCAGAACATGGCGAAGGGCTCGGAAGCGTTCGCCGCGATGGGCCTTGCCACGAAGAATGCAGACGGTTCGCTGAAGTCGACGCGCGACATGCTCGGTGAGATTGCCGACAAGTTCGCCTCGTACCGCGACGGTGCGGAAAAGACGGCGATGGCGGTGAAACTGTTTGGCAAGTCCGGCGCCGAGATGATCCCGCTCCTGAACGGCGGGTCGGAGGCGCTGGCCGAGTTCGACGCGATGGCCAAGCAACTCGGTCTCACGATGGATGAGAACACCGCGAAGAACGCGGAGAAGTTCAACGACACGATGGACCTGGTTGGGCAGGGCGTCATGGGCGTTAGCCGGCAGATCGTGGCGCAGTTGCTGCCGACGCTCACGGGGCTGGCGGGCCAGTTCCTCACCGCCATGACCTCGGGCGACAAGCTGAAGAGCACGGCCGAATTCCTCGCGACGGCGTTGAAGGGGCTGTACGTCGCCGGGATCGCAATCGTGGAAGTGTTCAAGACTGCGGGCAACACGCTCGGCGGCTTTGCCGCGGCGATGGGGGCGGCGATGAGCGGCGACTTCGCAGGTGCAAAAAGCATCTTGAGCGAGCTGAAGACCGACATCGGCAACAGTTGGATCGAGACACTGAACCAGGCAAAAGCAGCGTGGAACACCACCGGCGACGCCGCCGTCGAAGCGATGGCCGCGACCTCGGCGGCGGCAAAGGCTGCGGCGCCCAACGTCGAAGACGTCGCCGCCCAGGCGAAGGCGACGGAGAAGGCGCTGGAAGCGGCCGGCAAGGCGCTCGACAAGTATTTCGAGGCCGAGACGAAGGCATCCGAGGCGCGCGCCAAGACCATGGGCGACATGGAGCACACCGTGTCGGCGCTCGAGCGGCAGGTTGCCGCGGTGAAGCAGGGCGAGCTCGCCACGCAGGCGCTGAACCGGCAGCTGTACATCGAGAACGCCATGCGCAGCGACGCGGCCCAGAAGCTGCTGCCGCATCAGCGCGAGGAATACGCGCGGTTGGTGGCGCAGCAGTACGACCTCGAGGCGGCGATGAAGGTCGCGGAAGAGGCGCAAAAGGCGCAGGCGGCCGAGGCGGAGAAGGCGGCCGAGGCGATGCAGACCGCCTACAACCGCGCCATCGAGCGGGTGCGTGACGGCATTGGAGACTTTTTCATCTCGATCATCCGCGACGGCAAGGCGTCGTTCGACACGCTGCTCGACTTCTTCAAGCAGATGATCGCGGAGATGATCGCCACGGCGGCGGCGAACCGGATCCTGATCGGCCTTGGCCTGGTGAGCGGGTCGGCTGGCGCCGCTGCCGGAGGCGCCTCCAGTCTTCTCGGCGGCGGCAGCATCCTGTCGAAGATCCCCGGCATCGGCGGCGCGTTCGCGCCCGGCGGGCTGGCGCCGCTATTCGGGCAATGGGGCGTCAATTCGGGCGTGCTGAAGCAGACCTTTGGCGCGGGTGGCATGGGGCCGCCGCAGACCTCGTTCAGCCTGACGGGCGCGGCCGCCAACATCGGCGCCGGGGTCGCCGGCAGCTACCTCGCGTCCAGCCTCTACGGTGGCCGCGAGTCGAGCGGGATCGGCGCGACCGTTGGCGGCATCGCCGGGTCGTGGTTCGGCCCGGTCGGCACCTTCGTCGGCGCGGCGGTGGGCGAGGCGCTCGACCGCGCACTGTCCGGCTCCGACTTCAGCGGCAAGCGCGTGAAGCTCGGCGTCATCACCGGCAGCGGGGCGGCCGGCAACGAGAACGTGCGCACGCTGGCCAGCGGCCTGCAGATCGGCAACATCACCCGGCGCGCCGGCGATGCGGGACTGTCCGACGAGCAGATCAACACCTACCTCTCCGCGTTCGACGTCCTCGACGCCGGCCTGACCGCGATCGCCCGCGGCGCCGGCGTGAACGTGAACCTCGCCGGCACCACGCTCGCCGGCCCGCGCTCGGCGTATGACGGCGGCCTGACGCCCGAGGGTTTCTTCGGCAGCATGGCGAAGGGCGAGCTGCGGGGCAGCCTGCAGGACGCGCCGGCCCAGTTCGTGCGCGCGTGGCTGGATGCGACCGCCGACAGCTTCGACGAGCAGATCCGCCCGTTCCTCGCGCGCATCGGTGGCACCG
>ERZ724522.1356-NODE-1356-length-13291-cov-4.729979_pt1 | contig 13291 bp, 11 predicted proteins | sample MGYA00376055_ERZ724522 | MGnify/ENA primary metagenome ERZ724522 (study PRJEB28724, sample SAMN07190884) | wastewater metagenome | isolation source: effluent of sewage treatment plant in Hong Hong | place: Hong Kong | collected 2016-03-17 ... | reverse complement strand
AATGCGAGGGCTTGCTAGGCTTCTCACAGTTAGTTTAAGTGAGATAGGCGCTAAAAAGCCGAAGTTGAGAAAGGATGCATTGTCATCCGGCTCTGATCGAGGCGAAAAATAGATCGGAGAATTATAATCGTGGTACATACTCCACGTTCTCAACAACAGCCACCCCGATTAAGCGAGAGCAAACACGCGACCTCGTTGCTTAATAGGCAGGCTCAATACGGAATCTCGCAAATTCTGTATTGCCACGGATGGCGCTCCATAGATGCATATATGGAGTATCCGTGGGACTATCTAACTCAACTCACATACCAAATGGAGATTGGGTGTGAGTTGAGTTTAGTTTTAGGAGTTAAAATGCATAATCTAGATAATGTAAAATTTGTTAATACTTTAGTCTTAGGCTATAAAATAGTTTATATGCCTAAACATCCATTTGCAAATGGAACGGGAGGTTGGGTTTATTTTCATCGTTTGATTATGGAAGCCAAAATAGGAAGATATATAGAATCAAACGAAATAGTCCATCATATAGATGGAGATAAATTAAATAATGACATTAATAATCTAGAACTTTTGTCAGATCAAGAACATACACTAAAACATATTAAAGCAAAAGTTTCTAAAAATTGCATTTTATGTGGTAAAGAGTTCATTTATAATAAACTCAAAAATAAATACTGTTCATCCGAATGTTATCATAAATCTTCAGAACATATTAAATGGCCTACTATAGAAAAATTATTAGAAATGTTAAAAGAATCAAATTATACACAAGTTGCCAAAAAATTAGGTGTAAGCGATAATGCAATACGAAAATATTTATTAAAACATAGGGTCTGAAGCTTTAAATTGAAGCAACGGCCTTTTAAGCCGTGGAAGAGGGAGAGTTACCCTCCAGACCCACCATTCTTTCAATATTTATCTCACCTTTCCCATTTAAGGTGAACATGGGCAAACGCAGATTGTCTCTGAAACGATAAGAGATATGTCCTGACTGCAATTTGCGAATTATCAACAGCATAGTGATGTGTAAACAGCATGACAACAAACCTGTTGATAATGGTATTTAAATGGGCAGCAACACCAGAATACCCAAGTGGAGCAAATAGGAACTATAGCCTAAATGCATAGAAAGTTGGGAATAATCTTTTCTGGTGTTGCTAATACTTTGGAGGATTCTTGCACCGACTTCCAGATAATATTAAGTTAAAAATCAAAGTTTGTGAATCTGGATGTTGGGAATGGACAGCAGCCATTGATCGATATGGATATGGAAAGGTTTCATATAATGGCGTGAAAGTAAAAGCACATCGAATTGTTTTTTTACTCATTAGAGGAAATATTAAAGGAAAACATTTAGATCATCTATGTCGTAACAGAAAATGCGTCAATCCAGATCATTTAGATCCCGTTACAAACTTACAAAATACACGCAGAGGTATAAAATCAAGGAGTAAAAATGGTAATGGATCGTAAATATCATAAAAAATATTCTCGTGAATATTACCATGATCGTAAAAATGAATATATTAATAAATTAGGAGGTAAGTGTGCAATTTGTAAAGGTGAAGAAGATCTAGAATTTGATCACATCAATGCTAATGATAAAAATTTTCCAATTGGAAAATTATTAAATGTATCAAAAGAAGAAGCGGAAAAAGAATTACTAAAATGCCAATTATTATGTCATAAATGTCATGCTGAAAAATCAGTTATTGATCTTCGTGAAAAACGTCGAAAAACATCAAAACTAAATATTGAACAAGTCAGAGAAATTAAAAAACTTTTAAAAGATGGATTGACCCAAACAGCAATTGCTAAATTATATAATGTTGGTCCTATGACTATTAGTTCAATAGATCGTGAAATTACATGGAAGGATGCGTGAGTGGTTTAAACGAACGCACTTGAAATGCGTCGAAGTTAATAGCTTCCGAGAGTTCGAATCTCTCTCCTTCCGCCAATTCTTTTTAGGAGATTTTAATGGACATGTTAAGTCTCATTTACTGGATCGGTTTTGCTTATTGGGGCACCATAACAATGTTTGGAGTTATGAGTTTGCCTCTCACTCAAGCGGAAAAGAGTGCGGCAATTGTTGCTGGTTACATTCTTTGGCCTATCGTTCTAATCAAGTCCCTGTAGCTCAGTTGGTAGAGCAATTCCTTTACACGGAATAGGTCGTAGGTTCGATCCCTATCGGGGACACCAATTCTTAGGAGAATTTCATGGATAAAATCGTATACCACGGCAATTGTACAGATGGAGTTGTAGCGCGAGAAATCGCGCTTTTTCTGTTTCCTAATGCCGTGACTCAATCATTTGTTTATCAAGATGATTTTACTATCGGCCCCAATGAAATGTGGGTCGATGCAAGCCCGAACACTTATGAACAGATGGAAGCTATCGTATCGCAAGGGGGGATCATTCTAGATCACCATGCGACTCGTTACGAAATGCTTCATAAGCTGAAGGAAAGCTATCCCGATCAAGTTTTCATCGGATACAACAATGCGCCCATTCCTGAAAGTGGGGCTTGGCTTACTTATAAATATGTTCGTGATCGTATTACTAATGATCGTGTAACAGAACTTGAAGAATCTTTTGAAGAATTTGCAAAGACAGTTGCTACTGGCGATACCTTCCGAAAAGATCGTCCTGAATTTGCCATTGCTCGTAGTCTTGCTAAAATGATGATGTTCTATGGTAATAACTTCGAATATGATTATAATTGGTACTCTTTGAAGCTTCAGGCTGAAAAGATGATTCAGGTCTTTCAGGACAAGGCTCGTACTTCAGCCGAACGTGCAATTATTCACGTTGAAGGAAAAGCTCGTATCGCTTTTCTGAACAATCCCGGCATTTCGGATGCTGCGGATTATCTCATTTCCAATGATAAAGCCGATATTGTTGTCGGTTGGACTGTCGGACTCAAAGACAATACCGATCAGATTGTTGTATTCTACTCTATTCGTACTTCTGAGCCTTTTGGTCCTTTCGCCATTCAGATTGCTAAAGCAAATGGTGGTGGTGGACATTTAATGGCGCATGGTTTCACGGCACCTTATATCGGTGAACCTATGGGTGCTTATCTCGTCTTTGTAAAAGAACTTGCTAATAATTTTTAGGAGAATTCATGCAAGCTTATAGTCCAATTTCAAAGCACAAGTTTGAATGCAAGAGTTTGATTATTAATCCAGGGGATTGGGGCAAGCGTATTCTGCCATATGGCAGATATATCGATAGAAGGTATGTGGCAAATTACAAAAAAGCCTGGAATGAAATCGCTACAACCAGTATTTTCCGCTTTATTAAAAAGAAGGATGGAACCTTCATTTGTATTGATGGACAGCACCGATGTACGGCATTATCAGAAATTGCAGAAGAAAAGAAGACGCCAATTAAAGTTGCTCTTGCGTTGTTTTATGATGAAGAGCAATTTCAGGCTGCCGATAGTATCGCAAAATTAATCGTTGAAGTAAACGATCAACGTAAACAAAGTTTAAGCAATCGTCTTGAAGCCTACAAACATACCCCTGGATTCTTTCAAGATTTCATTGCCACAGAACCTCGTATTAGTTTCAAAAATAATACAAAAACAATTCAGTTAACGGCATTACTTGATGCATTAATGCTTAATAAAGCAATTCATGATGATACGACAGTTATTCGACCAAGGCGTGTGTTTGATAATTATTTGGTTTTCATTAATTCATTAACTCAGCACGATCTTTTGGAGATTACGCAATTCATTGATTGGTGGCTTCCTCTTTGCCATAAAATGCATGATAATAAAATGAATACCTTCAAGAGTGCGTCTTTCTTGACTGCTGCTTTCATGGTATGGAAGCATAACAAGAATGATCCGCAGATTTCAAAGCTTGTAGCGAAATTCTTGAAGTATCCTGGTATTGATCGCGCCAGACTTTACTCATATGCGTCTAAATGGCGTGAATGTGTTAATTTTATTGTCGAGGTCTTTAACTACCAGAGTCGTTCTAACTTTATCAAGCATCCAATTGGGAACTAATATGCGCTGTAGCCTTGTCATTGATGGCAACAATGTTTTCCATTCCGCAAAGGAGCATGGTATTACTATTGACTATGTTGCTTTGCGGAATATCTTAATTGAGGGCGAACTTGTTTCTGCTGTATTCGTAACGGGCACAGATTCAAAAGCCGACACGAATCAAAATAAATTTCTTACCTGGATGAAGCATAATGGATTCCGAGTGCGAACCAAGGAGATTGAACAAGATGATTCAGGATCGCGACAGATCAATGTTGAACCAATCATCATCACGGAATTGTGTCTTGCTGCACAGAACTGTGACTGTATTGTATTCGTTGGTGGTAATCGGGATCACCATTATCCTTTGGCTCGTATCGTTGAATCGGGCAAGCGAGTTGTTGTCGCAGGGTTCAGTAATTCAGTAAGTAATCTTCTTAAGGAAACTGCTGATGAATTCGTCGATCTAACTAGAAGTATTGACAATATCACAAAAAAGGATTGATATGCTTTGTGACGTTATGTTCGATGAAAAAATAGACCTATTAGGTTCTATTTTAAATAAAGCCAAAGAACATACTCCAATTGAAAAATTGGCACAAGGCGTTTATCTATGTAATCATCATTTATTTGAATATTGTATCATTGATAAACATTCAACTGAAGAAGAGGACGGTTTTGATACGGGAACTTGTGCCTCTTTTGAAGAAGTAATTGCTGAACACAAACATCTTTTCAGTAAGCGTCATAAATTCTGCATTGGGCTTCATGCACAAGGCAAAAATCTTATTTATAAAATAATTCCATTATTGGAGCTTTAAATGACCACCCCTTCAAAGCCCTCTTTTAGTGTGGAAGACATTCGTAAGGCGTTTAAGGATGCGAAAGCCAAAGCTGGCTGGAACACGGAACAGTCTGAGTTTGCGATTGAGGTTACTTGCGAACTTGGAAGGAATCTTGGTCTTTCCTATAAGGATACACTCTCGCTAGTCATGCCAAATGGGAATACAGCATGAGTACCAAGGGTACTATTTCTTTGATCGAAAAAGATGAAGTAAATTTTCATCTATACGACGAAAGTAATGATGGAAAAATCTATATTGATATCTGGACTCCAGAACACGGAACAATCAAGACCGTGATCCCTCCAGAAACATTCAAAGATATTTTAGGAAATTATCTTTGTAAACGATACGCACGAACTGGAACAACTTTTAAAAAGGAGATACCATGAAGAAGTATTGGTAAAACGAAGGGGCCATCAGGCCCCTTTGTTTTTTAGCTGTTCAAGTTCTTCCATTGTATATCGCTTAACCGGCGGTGAATTATCTGGTTTACTTAATTCCTTGAGTAGATCAGCAGCAGCATCTTCATTGCCAGCGCCGAGTTTCTGCAACTGATCAGCAGCTTTCATTTGAAGTTTAAGATAATCCATCAAACGTTGTTCATTATTATCAGCCAAGAATTGACGAGTTTTCAGTTCTGCAATCTGAACAACATTATTAACCATTGTCATTGGATTACGACTAACGGCAATCGGGATATTTAATAATGGATAAATAAAAGCTTTAGAACGATTTTCTAAACAAGCTAGCCAAGACTGTTTCTCGCTATCTACAAATTCATTAATAAAATCTTTTTTATCATGATAATTCATTCCAATAAAATCGGAAAAGTTCTCCAAGTAAACCTGGAGAACTCTTGCGTCAATAAGATCATTATAAGTTCGTGTAACTTGTTCGATATCTTGAATACGTAAGCCGCACATACTCATGATATCTACTTTGAATCTTAATTCATCATTATAAAGTAAAGATTCAAAATGTGGACCTTCAATCAGATCATGTAATTCTTCAAATCCACATTCTTTAACAAAGTGATCAAAAGCCTGTTCATTATATTTCCCATGAATAATGCTCATGGGCATAGTTTTCTTTTTTAGATATTCGACAACTTTAGGTAAGAAACTATGCCTAATATAAAAAGTCCTGAAGTACCTGTCAATTATCCGAGCTAAGAGCTTGCTGTCTGATTTTCCATATCGAACAGCAATGTAAATATAGGCTCTTCTAAAAGGAATGTTGTGCATTAAACCCCGGATAACTCGTAAGCTACCTCTGAAAGTGTTGACATGGCTTTTGTCAAATTTTCTTCATTCAGAGGAACTGCTTGCTCATTCAGTCTTGCCGCAAGCGTCAAATGAGCGAGAGAGTCAATAGTATTGTTGATTTTAGGAATATACATTCTATAACGCTTAACATTTTCAGGTGTCATTAATCTCAGATTAAGAGCAGTATCTACGACTTCTTCATCACCCATACCTGCCGCAATCTTGATAATCTCAGAAGAATCGATAATTCTATGAATCTCGTAAGCTTTCTTTTCCATCTTCTGAACTTCTGCTCTCTGTTGCGACTGGCTCGTTGTAGCCGTAGGAGCAACATTGAAGGTAAAAGCACCAGTAGATAAAGCTTGATTAACCGCATTCTTTGATTCTTCTTCACTTAAACCAGCATTCATTAAAGCCGAAATCGACTTACCTTTTTTCATCTTCTGGAGATATTCAGGAGCTAATCCGGTTACTCCAGAATCAATTAAGGTAAAGTATGATTTATCTGGTGAAGTTGTCAAGGTCACTTTGACTGAAGCGGCAGTTTTTGTCAGCGGAGAAGCAAAATCCATGCGATGCCCAAGCCAGAAAATTTTGGCCGAAGCAGGGACATAAACGTGATCACCATCAACTAAAATCTGAGTTACGTTGCGCGAAGAATGAAGATAGAACTTATCGTATTCAAAACCATCACGAATTGTATAAACCTCTCCATCGCCCATTGAAGCTTTATTTAAAATTTCAAAAGGACCATAGACCATATTATTAAGAAGAACACCAAACGCTTCTCCAGCAAATTTTGGAGGATTTGGACGTTCAATATCGTCCGTTTGGCTCTCTACGGCACCACCAGTATGACTGCCAGGACCGGATTCAGCTAAATTATAGAACTTATCTTTACCGTCTTTAAATACGAAATATTTGGGTTTCGTATTTCTGGTAGTTAAGAAAATAAAGCCCTTAGAGCCATCTTCAGGATGACTTACATCTTTCAGTTTATAAACATTTCCACGTTTAAATCCAACGGCACCATCGGTTATGTTCAACGTTACCGGATACATGGTGTCTTTACCAGAATCCCAATGATACTGAGATTTATCCGTTTCGCCAATTACTTGCGGAGTATCACCAAGTTGCTGACGATAAATGCCACTTTTGAGAACTTCCTGAACTACTTTCTTTCCAAAACGTGCTTCAGCAGCGGTTAATGAAAGAGCCTGATCAGGACCATCAAACATATGAAGAATCACTTGACCCAATGATGGATTAGTTTCTAATGAAATAACTTTACCAGCAACAGGGCGTGAATCATTTACAGTTTTTAAATTAACTGAATTAATTTCATGCTCCACTAATCTAGCCGCAACTTTTGGCATCATATCAACTACTTCGTCAAGAATTCTCTTTTGAGTAACATCTTGACAAGCCCGAGTCAAATCAGGCATTGGAAGATATTCCGCAACTTTAAACATTTTGGTTACATCTGTCTGATCAGCACCACTAAACGGCCATGATGATGAACAAAGAGACTGAATGGTACGCCGACACATATAACCATACTTACCATCTTTAATAAAGATATCAATAGGTAATAACATAAAGTTTTTAATAATAAATGGAATACGGAAAGAATCTTTATTAATCAAAACATAACCAACAGCATAACCTCTAGTTTTTTCGATCTTAGTAAACACAACTTTATCGATTAAAGTTGTTAATTCAGGAAATTTCCGTGTAATGATACCAATGATGGTATCGGGCCATGCAGTTGAATTCTCAGAGAGTTTTGCTTTTGACTCTGTTGGGAAAAGTTCAAGAGTATTCATTAGTATTTACCCTCTGGATTATGAAGTTGAAGTTCGCCTGTTACGAATGGAGCTATTGGATGATAACCATGTACATCAGTTTGTGACGCATACATAGCTCCATTTTGTAAACCTGACCTTAAATGACGGAATGCGATATTCCCCATCCAATCGCCAGTCTTAGTTGGAGCAAACGATGAACCAATGTACGCACGATCATATTCAATTGGACGATGTTGGGCATCAATTGTTTTATGATCTTTTAGCTTCTTGATATGAGTATGATCTAGAACTGTACCAGCAGGGATGCCAGCAGTTGCTTTAGTTAAGATCATACCATGAGCGTGTTCGGGGTTGGTAGCTTCAGATTTGATTCCGCGATTAAATTCTAAAACTCTATTTAAACGAATTACATCATTTTCAACTAAAGTAGGATGACTTCCAGAGTCTTTAATCTTAGCAAATCCAGTCAAACCACGAACTACTGTTTCTAAATTTCTACGATCAATATTAATTCCACTTGATTTATAAAGATCATGCAAAGAATCTACTACGACTTGACCACCCTCATGAGGTCCAAGGAGTTCGATTGTGTCAATTGGATGTGGAATACCATGATTTAAAAGATCGCCCTTTTTAACGTGTTGACCCTTTTTGACTTTTAATTCTCCACTACGGGGAGTAATGAAGTGATTTTTTCCACCAATCTCAACATGGAAGCCACCAGCAGCACCAGGAGTAATACTTTCTACGACTCCATCCTTAGTTGCAAGAATAGCTCTATTCTTAAAGGTTTCAGGTGCCTGTAAGAAGTTTTCGATAGATTGAAAACCACCAAATACACCGCCGCCACCACTGGCAGTACCGCCAGTGTGGAAGGTTTTCATAGCTGCCTGTGTTAATGGCTCAGACATTGCCTGTGCAGATACAATACCTACATTATGACCAATGTTAGGAACGTGACCAAATTCATTAATACCAAAACATTTCTTACAGACCCCATGTGTTGATTCACAGGTCTGTGGTGAACGTACAACTACATATTCTTTATTTTTCAGATAATCAGCAGTAATACGATGACCAGTTACATCAAATCTATTCATAGCATGGGGATCAGAAGCTTTTAATTTTAACCCCTTATGCGTTCCACAGTCTTCTTCAGTAACAGCAACATCAATTGTACTGTTGACAATTTCTTTGTTTAATGCTCCTGGTTTAGAAGTCTGCATCTGTTTATCAAGCACACCTTTTCGTGCGCCATAAGTAGAAGTCCAATAATCATGGAATTCCATTCCAGAACCATAGTTACTCAACAAAGGCCGAGGAATAGCTTTACCATTATGATCGACTAACATACCTGGAGAGAATAAAATTTGTTTAAGCTGTTCTTGAGAACCACGAGCCTGAGCGTTGATGGCTTTAACAAAATTATTATTTGAGTCAAATGTCGATGAAGCTTTAATGGCATTGTCAACTTCGGTAAAAGCAGCTTGACGCTTATTTTCGGGTAATTTATAAGCTTCACTATAAAGTTTTCTAGTAATGGCGCTATTGCTAGATTTTAAATCATGAATAGATAAAGAATAACCAGCTAACGTAGCGGCTTTATCACCTTCTTCTTTAAGACGAGTAGCGATAGCTCCAAATTCTTTTGGATGACTCTTTGCAATATTTTCAAGAATTTTAGAAACATGAGATTTTTTAATTACAGAATCAATCTTAGGAACACCAGCAGGAAGCATACTATTAATATGCGCTCTGCCTTTTTCAGATTGCGAAAGAATATGAAGCCCCATCACGGCTTCTTGATCTGGAGTAAAATTCAAATCCATATTTCTTGCATTATAAAGATTTTGCGATGGCAACATTCCTAATGCTTCTTTACGCGCCTGTTCTGTAACAGGTACATGAAGCATGACAGTATCGCCATCGAAATCAGCACCAAAGGGCTTAACAATAAGGCCAGGAATGAGGACCGATTCTGTGTCATTGATTTTCGGCTTAAACGCCATGATTGAGAAACGGTGTAATGAAGGGGCGCGATTCATCATTACCGGACGATGTTGCATTTCATTCTTAATTGCTAAATTTCCAATATGAGTTTGTTCGTCAATGTGACGATGCGCCTCTGTTGGAGAATAACCCTGCTGAATCAGAGCCTTTGTCGCAAATGGCCGATAAATTGTATGGGCCATATCTTTAGGAATAGAAATTTCATCCATTTGAAGATTGTTGTCCAAAGCAATCGTTGCTCTAGCTGATACATCTTGCTGTTTACGCAAAACTTTGTTTTGGAAGAAACCACGCTTAGGAGTGCTTCCGGTAATCAGGGTCATTGCGCCCTTGATTTTCTGTCCTCGCGCCTGTGGGGAGACTGGATCATTGACTCCCTGAATAGCCCCCACTGATTTATAAAGCTCATGGTACAAATCGCCATTCATCCCATGTTCTTTGGCTACCTCGGCAATTGCGCCCATATCACGATAAAGCACATTAAGATTCGACTTCATCGCAGAACCGTTCGGAAGTTCTACAACAGGTCTAAATGATGGCGGAACAATAGGAACGGTTCCCATCATATAAGCATCTTGCGGCTTTAGATTAAGATGGCTCAAAGCTTTAAGAAGTTTGAGTTTCTTAATTACTTTGTCTTTTTTAGATGCGGCTAAAGATCCATGCAGCAAAGCTTCATGTTCTGTGATTTCTTTTTGAACATCAATTTTTCCAAGGATGTGTTGGAAAGCTTCGGAGCCGGTTTTGCCATCGATATGATGAGTATGATTCAATAAACCATTGAATGTTTTATCGTCAATATTAGTAATCGACTTAATAGCCGACTCAAACATGGGATTCGGTATAGCATGGGTAAGATCATATTTAGACCATTTGTTTCCTTGAGGTCCACCAGTATTCTGAACGTCAAATAAACCACCTTTAATCGGATTAAAATTATGATCTAATGCCTTGAAATTTTCAATCTTATTCAAACCAGCAGAAGCATGAACGTCTGCATCTGTCATTGGAGCCAGGATTTTTAAATTCCCGTCCTGACGAATATTGATGCCAGATGCGGCTAATAAGCCTTCAAACTTCTTATAAGCAAACGGAACTTGTGGCTTTGGTAACGGATGACCCATCTGTAACCGTTGCCAAAACTCAGGATTGTAATCACCCTTAAATGTAGATACTTCATTTAAAATAGCTCGATTTCCATGAGCCATCAAACCATAAAGCGTTAAAGCGTCTACAGATTTAGAACCTTCATCACCACCAGTTACAGGCTTATGATCAATATCATAAGCACCAAGTTCTCTAGCAGATAAATTTCCGTGTGCTAATTTGAACAGTTTTTGTGTAATTGGATATCCGGTTAAAACTTGACCATAGCTATGACCAGTCTTAGGATCAATCAATTCTTCTGTATCAGAAACACCATGAGTTTTCATGTCTTTCTTAATACGTTCAACTTGATCTTCTTTATCGAAAGATTCAACTAAATATGGTTTACCAGTTTTCTTGCCAATCTTTGATGCAGAAGTCTCAAGAATCTGTCCCATACTCATACGAGTAATAACAGATAAAGGAGACTGGATAAGATCAATTCTTTCCCCATGTTTTGTATGAGGCATTTCTTCGTCTTTTACGATTCCAGAGATAACACCCTTGGAACCATGACGATTAGAAAGCTTATCACCAACTTGTGCTGGAGCTTCATAAGTAACATTGACTTTACCAAATGTTCCTTTTAAAACAGAGTCAACAACCTTAGCTGGATGAATACCAGTCCAAGTTTCGCTTGCGTCTTTATAAGGATGAATAAGAGCTTTATGTAATTTACCTAAAGCTGCACCCTCTTTACTAACTTTTTGCTTTTCTGTTTTAAGATAAATCGGATCACCGGGCTCAAGAATGACTCCTGGCAACGGCATTCCGTTATCATCGTATTTATCTAAAAGTTTTTTATTGTATTTATTAGGAAATGCAGCAACGAATTGTTTCTTACCCATGATCGTTTGACCATGAGTAATCGCAAAATCATGTGTTGCCATATGATTTGAAGTAAGTTGCTTGGCACCAGATTCAGAAATTACAATACCGTCTTCAAAGTTCAAACCATGCCACGGCATATATGCAGTATGCATAGCTGTGCCAAGAGCCAGATGACCGTCTCTTGTGAAGTTAGAATCAAAGATTACTTCACCTTTCTTGAATTCCATTCCAGGTTTAAGATGATTTATTTCAGAATGGAAATAAGCTTTATTTGTTCCTTGGTCATATGTTGAATAAGTAAGACGCATTTTTTCTTTAGTCTTAGTATCTTCGACATGAATATATCCAGGTTCAATTTTATTGATTCTTAAATTAAAAGGAGCGACAGCGGCACCGCCCTGTTCTTCTCCAAGTTCTTTTTCATAAGAAGTACCAAACTCAGTTTTAGATTGAACGTAAGGAACACTACGATGAACCAAGGATGTAGCTTGGGCAGCGTGTGCGGCTCTCATTCCAGCACGATTAGCTTGGTTGAATCCTAAGAATGGAGCAATTAATGAAGTTTCGGCAAATGCATCATGAGTATGATACGGTTCGTGAGTAATTTGCGAAGGTTTTACTTGAACCTGCTTGCCTTTATGAATAGCTGTAACGGTTCCATCTGGAGCAGGAGTTCCAGGCAATAATAAGAAGTTATTCCACATATCAATTGGAGACTTCTTTTCTTTGCGGTCAGTCTTTACGTTTCTAAATTCTGCATAAGGCTGATTATTATGAATTTCAATATTATTGGTAAACTTAACAGCAATACCAGCTTTAGTTGATTGTGGTGAATCTAACGGATCAACAAAGAAAGCCTGACTTGGATGAACTGCCTGAGCATCAGCAGTAATTGAATGCTCATTCTCTAATCCACCCTCACCAGTTGAAGTAACCTTACGGAATGCGCCCATCTGATGTAACGGGTTATCTCGTGCGGCAAATTCGGAAATTGAAGAACTATTGAACAGTGGTTTAATTCGAGAATCCAAGAGGGACGAGTTAATTGGCGTCCCTCTCACTAATGCATTTTTCATGTCCCAAAGGATTGAGTTCTTGTTCTTGCCTGAAAGACGTTCGCCTACAAAATCCTCAACAGCGTGAACTGTTTTAAATGCCAAAGCATCACGTTCGTCAAATTCTGCAAGACCACGCGAACCATCAATAGTTTTCTTAACGATAGCTGCGATGGCATCACGATTCAAATGCGTGAATTTCTTACCTAAAGTGATTTGAGTAACGTCTGGATCGAGCTTCGCTCGATTCAGGCTTTCAGCTAAAAGTTCTGGAGCCTGTTCAGGAGTCACATCTTTGAAAGGTGACAAGTGAGCAGACAGTTTT
>ERZ724522.1355-NODE-1355-length-13292-cov-9.016167_pt1 | contig 13292 bp, 34 predicted proteins | sample MGYA00376055_ERZ724522 | MGnify/ENA primary metagenome ERZ724522 (study PRJEB28724, sample SAMN07190884) | wastewater metagenome | isolation source: effluent of sewage treatment plant in Hong Hong | place: Hong Kong | collected 2016-03-17 ... | reverse complement strand
TGATCATGAACACGCTCGTCGCCCAGCTTGCCAAGTGTGATCAGGTGCTCGCGGAAGCCAAGGCCGAATTAGCGGCATGGGAGAAGCTCGATCGACGTTCCGCCGCCGTGCGTGAAAACATCGCATCGTTGATGATGCTGATCTTGCGTCTGAAAAGCATTCAGGTGCGTTTGCAAAACGCGATTGAAGACAAGCGTGCGGACCTCCAGGCCCGCGAGTTCGAGGCGATGAATCGTTACGAAAGGGGGCTTGGCTCGTGAAAAATGGATTAAACAACATGGAAGCCAACGCTCAACAAGCAGTGTTGGATGAAGCCCACAAGCAGATTGCGGAAATGAAGGCCGCAATCAAGGAAACTCAACAATCACTCATTGACCAGTTTGGCTATCGCGTGACGATGGTCAATTTCGCAAAACTCATGAACATTAAAACGTGAGACCGATATGGGCGAGCTTTAGTGTAACAGCTAAGGCTCGCTCGTTGCACGCCATTGGCGTGCATGCAAACACGTTCATGAAAGAAAAGAAATCCGATCGTCCCTCTTGACTCTGGCTCTTGACAGTCTATAATCATAGTAGAGATCACGATCACGCTTGACCTGGAGATCGCCATGCACACCACCCGCATCCTCAATCTGGAGATTCGTGATGAGGCTTCGATCGACTCGCAGCTTCCTTACGCTGTGTACGACCACGACCACTACACCGGCAACGTCAAGATGAACTATCCCGTTCTGATCGCTCGGTTCAACAATACCGTTGCGGCTCATGAGTGGGCCAATTCGGTTGTCGGGATCGACGACGAAGAACCGGATCAGGATGATTTCGACGACAGCATGGATGGGGACTTCGACTCAGGCATGGCCTCTGCTGGTCATGGCACCGATGAGGACTACGGCTGTTACCACGACAGCTATGAGGACTATTGATACACATATAAGCGGGCGTTGGTGTAACAGCCAACGCTCGCCCGTTACGCCCAGTATGGGCGTATAAAAACACATTCAGAAAATATAGATTTCCCGGCCATACCTCTTGACTCTCTGCGACCATAGCTTATAATTGGGTTAGTGGTGGACGCCAGGCCCATTCTTCAGGAGAACGATCATGGCCAAGATGTTCGACAAGACCCGCTTTGAGGGTTGGGAAGATTTCGACTGGATGGATCTTTACCCTGAAGTCGGGGCATTCGTTTCGCCAACTCGCGGTGATTACGAAGTTCACGGCGAAATCATCAACGCTCTCAATTACGAGCACGCACGCCATTCATGGTTGTGGCGTAAACTCGAAGAGTCCGGAGAAGAACGCGGAACGTGTTGTCATTGCAATAAGCGTATCCGTTACGCGGTCATTTATAAAGATCGGGCGGGGAAATTTCATATCGTAGGTCAGGAATGCTCTCAGTTTATTAGCTCAGGGCTCGATCTCAACAAGTATAGAGAGCTTCAATTCTCCCGCGACATTAAGAAGACTAAGACTAAGAATGGTGAGAAGTACACTTATTCCGATGAGGTTCCGGCTAAGCTATGGGATCTTTCCCGTGAGAACAGGCCGAAGTTTATTTCTCTATCTAAATTCACGCCTCCAGGACGTAACAACAGACCTAAGTGGTATTATACGATTTGGGGCGATAATAGAGATGAGGTCGTGGAGCACTATCATACACTTCTTAATCTATTGAAATGAGATTCGGCCCGCTTCGGCGGGCCTTTTCTTTTGTATTAGCCTAAGCTGGCGTGTTGACCCGCATGCGGGTCATGTAGATACATTCATGAATGCAAAAAAATCCGGCCCATACCTTGACTACGCTTGCCAGGGGCGTTATAATGAGATCAGGACAGGAGCAATCAGGCGGAGAAAAGATCATTACAGGAGAAATTGCAATGCTCGTATCTCAGGTGCAGGTTGACGGCCAGAATGTTCGTCCGAAGGATCGGATTGAATTCAGCTATCACGGAACGATTCGTCACGGAACCGTGGAGGAAATCAGGGATGGTGGGCACTATCTCAACTTGCTCGTTAAGGGAAAGGACGGCTATAAGCAGTTTCACGCTAGCGAAATGACTGATGTTCGGGTGAAAAGCATTTGGGGATATGTTCGTCGGCTGATCAGCTAACCCGCTTCGGCGGGTTTTTTATTTGTCACAGCTAAATCCCGCTCGTTACGCCACATGTGGCGTATGTAGATACGTTCATAAGTAAATACCGCCCGCCCGGTGCCTTTGTAGGTTGACAACGCTTGCCACGGCTGTTATAATAACGGATAGGCAAAGGGGGCACGATTATGACGCCTAATCCAGTCGATCTAGCGGGCATTAAAAAAAGTAGGCTAGAGGCTAACGTTAGGAGGCCACGAAGATGGTCTAGTAATGCATGCAAGCGTGGTTGGTATGCTTTTCATCGCCAGTGTCGCTTTGCTCGTTTTCTAGGATTTTCTTTGCCGCCGGGCTTGACCTTCAGACCGTAGGGGCTATAATGAATATAGAGGTGTGGTTGATACTCTTCCTGATCGCGGGCTTTTTCGGAGAGATGATATGCAAAAGTCTGAAGAGAGACTGATCGGCGGTTGGGCTCAGGTGGAATATTCGGACATCAACGAAGTCAATTCCATTGGGGTTGACGACCTTACCGAGCTAACTGAGTCTGAAGTCAATACGCTCATGGGCTTCAAGAAAAAGGCAAAACGGACCCGACATCATGATATTGATGCCGTGCTCGCCTTGCTCAGCGGTCGGGAAATCGACGTCGAGACAAATACGGTTTTCGGCAAGCGAACGGAAAAAGAATTCGTCATGCAGCCGTTTCGATCGATCGAGGAACACGCTGCAAAAGTCAAGATGATGGAAGATAGAGGATATGCATTCGACAGCGAAGACAAAACAATCGCGGATAAGTTTTCCCCGCGTGAATTGGCTCCGATCGCCCAAATGATTTTCGGCGTGATCAATAGCAGGCCCGAGGATGGGCGAACCGATCGACTTATTCACAAGAGGGCAAGATGAGACTTCTAACGCTGGCGATATTCACTATCATGGCCCTGGGTTTCATCTCCGTCATATCGATTGCGTGCCAGGAGAGAAATCCAGGATTGCCCGAGGGCAAGCAGGCTGAACTAGATCTAGTTGTGCAGCGGCTTAAAGAACGCGGATTGTATGACATGAATCCCGAGGTCCGAGCTAGGTCTAAAATCCATCTCAAGTATGAATGGGATTCAATGGAGTTTTGCGACTAACCCGCTTCGGCGGGTTTTCTTTTTGTTTTAGCTAAACCTCGCACGTTGCCAGCCAGAAGGGCTGGCATAAACACACATTCATATATGAATACAACGCCCGCCCATACCTGCCGGAATCCGTTTGACAACCCTTGACCAGCATGTTATAATTACGGTGTAAGGCAAGGGAAACCAAGTAAACGGGCTCAGTGGTCTGATCGCGGTGACAATGCTAGCTCAGTTACCAAGATACAGCCAGAGTCACACCCATTGCGGTTATCCTGTAAGACCTTACTGCGGCGACGAATATCTGTCGGTGGTGAAAAACCAGGAGCTTAATTGATGAGAGTCAGCGTACCAATGCATTCGATTGTTCACGAAATGACGGTGTTGGATATGGAGGAATGCAAGCGGCTCATGGAAGATAGGATGAATTATTTGAAGATGATCAGGGGCGAATTTCCGCCGCACACCGGGGAAACGGTGGTTGAATACTGTCGGAGATTGACCGCATTCACTAATCACTCTTTGATGGATTGCCGAGAAGCTTTTCGACTTAAGCTGTAACACCCGAGGCTCGCACGTTGCGAGTCCGAAGGGCTCGCATAAAAACACATTCATATAATAATACCGCCGCCCCGTCCCTCTAGCGAAAAGTATTTGACTACCCTTGACCGATTCGTTATAATGGCGGTAGAGATCAGACAAGTTGCCCGTTTTCTAGGAGTACACGCTATGGCACTCGCCGCTCACAAGACCGATGATTCCGAGATCGTGCTTTCCAAGTCTGATGTTCCGGCTGTGTTCGCCGGTCGTCCGGACAATGTTAGCGCTCGTTACGTCCACATTCACACCGCCGATTTCATGCAGCCCGCTAACGATGCGGGATGGGTGCTTTTCAACGCCGGCACCAAAAAGCGCAATCGTCGCACAAAGGCAAATAATCCGAATGCCATCGAAACCGCCGGGCATTTCCTCGCTTTTCGTCCATCTGACGATTGGATCAACGCTCGCGGCCTGGCCAACAACCTCAATTTCAACGGCGGGATCGGTCGGGTGTCGCGGGCAATTCCTCGCCTTATCCTGTACAACTCTCACGATAAGACGATGGCTCTTAAGGCCGTGTTGGGGCTTTTCGAGTTCATTTGTTCAAACGCCGCCATCATGTGCTCCGATAGCTGGGGCAAGTGGTCGTTTCGGCACATGAACATCAACCCCATGAAAATGTTGGATTTCTTCCGGCAAATCATCGAAGTCGCCCCGTACATTATCGACACGCGGGATGCGATGTCGAAAATCGAAGTCACGCAAAATCAAGCCCTCGATTTGGCCGAGCAAGTTATCGATCTTCGCTGGAAGGATGGAGCGTATCAGGTCGATCCGGCGACTCTCGTCGCTCCACGTTTCGAGGAACAAAGCGATTTGACCGCGTACAACGTTTTCCAGACCGTGCAGCATCACTTGATTCAGGGAGGAGATCACTTCACGAATAAGGAAACGAAAAAGGTTCGCAAGCAGCGTGTGATTAAGGACTTCAAGAACGATTTCAACATCAATCGCGGCCTGTGGCAGATTGCTAATAAGTGGCTCAACGATATGGGCCATCAACTGCCGCCGCCGCCAAAGCTGGACATTGATGTCCGCTGAGATCGTGGCCCGCTTCGGCGGGCCTTTTTTATTTGTATTAGCTTAATCTGGCCGTTTCCCTGGCGAAGCCAGGGATGTAGATGCATTCATGAATGATATAAAACCCGCCCGTCACATTGACAAGCCCTGCCCGCTATGGTACAATGGGAGTATCGGCCTAGGATAACACATGTAGGAGTGTTTATAATGGAATCGAATGGATCTTTAGTTATTTTGCTACTGCTCGTCACCGGCTTTATCGCGGAGCACTTCCGGCTGAAGAAAAAGAATTGACAACCGCTGCCGGGGATGTTATAATGAGGACGTAAGGCAAAGACACCCGCTCTAAGGAAAGGATCTCACGATGGCTTACACGCTTCGCAACGTTTCCACGCTCGCTCACACGCCGCTGAAGGAAAAGCTTCTCAACGGAGAAACCAACCGTGGAATCGGTTCGGTTAAGAAGATGGCCCAGGAGGCCGCAAAACGCAAGGCGGCTGAGGCTGAGGCGAAATTCAATCGCGAACTTGAGGGCGAGCCGTCCGAACTGGCGACCGACAATTCTTAGCGTCTAACATGCCGCATATATCGTGCGGCATAACGAGTCGCTAGCTCAATTGGCAGAGCAACAGACTTTTAATCTGTTGGTTCTGGGTTCGATTCCCAGGCGGCTCAATTAGTGGGGATCGGTAGATTATTGGCCTATCGCCAATGTTCAAGCCGCAACGAAATAATTAATGATTGCTTAACTCTATGGTGCGCAACATGGGGGTAATCATTAGTTAACTACGTGAAATACGTGGTAGCCCACTAATCTTTTTAATCAAGCGGAGAAAAGCAATCATGGTGATTGTGGTTTATCAAGTGACCGGGGCAAAGATCGCAACCTATCATCCTTCATTAGTGATTGGGGGTAGAAAAGTCCACAGGATTGCGGGCGAAATGAATTTGTCGTGGGGCCATTACGTTTTCCAGTGGATTTAACCGGGAGCAATCCCGGTTTTTTATTTGTATCAACGCACCCTCACGGATTTGCCACTTACAGTGGCAATATAAACACATTCACAATTACTTATCGATCCGCCCCATACCATTTGACAAGCGTTGCCCACGATGTTATAATGGGGACGGTTCACCACCTTAACCTTTTTCCTGGAGGTCGAAATGGTTGGCAAGGATTTTTCTCTCGATCAGGGCGTTACCACGGTTCCGAACATGACGCCCCGCGAGCGAGCGCAGGCTGTGAACGAAATCAACGCGGAATTTGCCCGGTTCTATCGCGACAATTATTTCCGGTTTTCGGCAATGTACGCTGGGTCACTCACGATTCAGGACAAGGAAGTCCAGTATGCCGAAATGCTTCCGGCCCGCGTGCTGGCCGAAATGATGATTCCGAGTTGACTACCCTTGCCAAGTATGTTAGAATGAGGGCGTAAGACGGGAAACGGTGACTGAAAACTAACCAAGGTTTAGGAGACTAACAGATGGCGAAGTTTCTTGTGAAGAATAATGACGTTGTGGACGCTGAGGCGACCGCCGATAAGGTGCTCGCGGCCCTGGAATCGATGGAGTCGGAGCTGGGTGGTGCTCTGGGCGTCGATACCACGGAAAAGGGTGATAAGATCGCTAAGGCCGATTTGCGGGTGAGTCCCGCGAAGCGAAAGGATTTGCTGGCCCGAATCAATTTCGTCAAGTCGGCGATTTTGGCCGACACTACGGGCCTGGCTCGTGGCCGTGCTCCGCTCGTCAACCTCGACGACCTTCTGTTGACCTATTTTATGGTCAAAAATACGCATCCGGGAATCGAGGGGAAGGCGCTTTGGGCCTGGACGGCTAGCACGTTCAATAACAAGTACCTCGCTCACAATCCGGTCGGGCATATTGATAAGGATTATGTGAAAAAGAAGGAAAAGGAACACGGCTGGGATCAGCTTCCCGTTCCCGAAATGGATGTCGCGACCGTCCAGTCGTAATCAACGCGGTTTGCCGGTTCCGCTCAAAAACCGGCTTGCTACCTCATCGCTTTAGGAGTCGCGGCAATGGCAAAGAAAAATAGGAGCGGCATTGTGGTTGGTCGGGTCGTCAAGTTCAAAGCCCTGGACAGTTTCCTCCGGAATAACGGGGGCGTTCGGGCTGTGGCCTATCAGGGTGGAGGGACATTTTCGGTTCTAGCACGCAACGGCAATTGCACACCGTTTTTCAATTCCGATATCCCGAGTATCGCGGCGTTGCTCGGTTCGGCCAAATTCGATTCAATCCCGGTGAGGTAAAACCTGCCCCGCTTCGGCGGGGCTTTTTGTTTGCATGGATGTATCACCTGATCCCGCCCGGTTCCCCACCGTAGGTGGGGATAAAAACCCATTCGTAAATTTGGATATCCCGCAAGCCACTACATATGTTTGTCTCAGCATATGTTCACGGTTTCGGCCACGTAGTGGCCGATAAAAACCCCCTCAAATTTTGTGGAAACCCGCCAGGACTCCTTGACAAGCCGTGCCAGGGATGTTATAATGATGGAAACGGCCAAGATAAAATAAAGCGGAGGAAGAATATAATGGACTTTACTATGAGGATTAAATAATGCCCCGCCCCGTTAAACCCATTGACCAAATTGGCATGCAAAAGATCGTGGACTCCATTAAGCCCGATCAGTTTAGCAACACAATGGCTCTTTGCAGCTATGTTGCCGAACGATATAACAATGAAATTTTCCCGCACAATCAATCTGCCCAGGTTGACCATCAGCTAGTTAAACTCCGCATGAGCGGTGAAAATCCGGTTATTAAACTAGCTTTCCCTATGCCGGTTGGTAGGCGTGGTCGTCAAAAGGGCGCTACTATTACTAATGAGCAAAAGGAGAAAATGCAGGCTGGCCGGATTAATAAGAAAAAGATTGCTACTGTCGCTAATGGTGATGGTATGCAAATGTGGCAGCAGAATATGCAAGAGGATTTTGCGGGGAAAAAGATCCTGTGTGATGGTCTATTGGCCGGTAAGAAGAATTCGGCTATTAAGGCTATGTGCATTAACTGTATGGGAGGCTATCAGAATAGATCGCCGGAAGATCCTCCGTTGACTAATGCTATTCGTGATTGCCGTGGATATTCTTGTCCGCTTTATTTGGTTCGTCCTTTTCAGAAGAAAGGCCAGAGCGAATGACTACTAATCAATTCAAGACGCTACTGAAGAAAATGAAAGCCTGTAAGAGTGGTCGCGATTGGGTTCAGCGACAAATCAAAAAGGGTAAATCCACCAAGGAAATTTTGGAGAGTTGTAATAACGACAATTATTTGTTCTGGCTATATGATACCATGCTAATACTTGACTGGGATAAGTATTTTAGTTTTAAAACCAAACATAAGATGTATTCAATGGATTATTATGGTAAAGAGTACAAAGCACTAAGGATAGAGTTTATGCACAAAACCGTCAAGTATAAGGATTTCCACACGGCGGCTATTAAATTCCTCAAAAGAAATAAAGCGGGAGAATTTCATGTATAGGGTGAAGTATATAGACGGTAAGGAAACTATTACTAGGGACTTCTCTACTAAATGGGGAGGAGAAACATACGCCAGATGTATTCACGACATTCTTAATGTACAGGTAAGCGTTATTAAGGTGAGTGAGGAATTGGTGCTTAGTCTACTTCCTAGAGGTAATAATGAAGCTAAAGACAATTGATATCTTTTGCTCCAAATGTGATAGATATGGTTTTTTACCCTCGCCGCCACCGGGAGAGCCTTATATGTGCGATAAATGTAATGGCAATGGGTTTTTTACCTATAAACCTCCGCCAATAGTGAGGGAGAATAGGGGAAGAGTGGTAATACGTAAACATATCCTCAGTGAAGAACCCCTAATGAACTATACGGAATAAAGCGGGAGAATTTTCCATGTACATTATTGTAGTAGTACAAGCTAAAGGTTATCCGGAACAATATATCCATAATAGTCATGGTGGACTGACCTATATGTTTTATACTGCCCATAGGTTTTTCCCAGAGCAAATCCCGGAGATTATGGGTAAAATCCTAGCTAGTCAACCACCATACTCAATTAGGCTAATGAGTATTCCTGAGTAGGTATTCTTCTCCCGCGTTATTCTTATGTATTATACGTTGGCATCTTTTTTCTTTCAAGGGTGAAATCGTGGTTATCGCAAAATCTCCCGTACTGGTTAATGGTCCGGACAGGCGGCAGGTGGTCCTTAATTATAATGAAAAGCCCGGTGAATTTAGAATCGCCGTAAACTCTCTGTACGTCCAGGACGGTAAAACCTATGAGGAGGATAATAGCGGTTTATATACAAAGGACGAACGCCGGGCACAGTATTTATTCCTTGAAAATTGGGAAACCTTGCATAGTTGCGGCTATATGATTGACCAGGATGATCTCGCGGGAGAAAATAATGTATGATATGCTTTTTTATCAAGGCGTCTATTACACACTTAATCCTAATAATACTCCGGACTATTACATTAGTTATTCATATCAACGCAGGTATAAAGGCGAAATCGTAGATACCATTACAATCTATTGTAAAAACGCTAACGATTTTCTTAAGTTGCTCAAGTATTGGAACGGTATAGACAAGAATTGGATTTATATTCCTGTTTAAACGGAGACGATCGATGCTTAATGTTTTCATCCACGTTGATGGTTCTTCTTCCGCCCCATTTTGTCAGCTTGGTAAGTGCGAGGTTTATAGGTGGGCAAACGGTGATTGTGTTCTTATGGAAGGAACGCAATGTGATAATCCCGCCTGTACTTGTAATATTCAATGGCCTATTTCACGCAAGGGAACGATCGAGGAAAAGCGGCAGTTCTACATTACTCAATCACAATTAGCGGGAATTTAATCGAAAAAATTAATGTTGTTACTACGAAAGGAGTTACGTCATTACGCCCACCGAGATTCTAATTATTAGTATTTTGTGTCTACCTATTTCTGGTTTAATCGGCGTGTTGCTGGCAAAAATGCGAAACTGAATGTCACTTTTCTCCGCGTTATTCAAACTTACGTCAAAAACGCCATTTTCGCCCGTCCAGTAAAAAAGGGAGTCGGTTTCAAAAATTCCCATACCTATAAGAAAATGAGATTTGACGTAACTTTAAATCTAGATTCTGCAAAATAATGTCACAACAGTTGACAACCGCTGCCCCGTATGGTATAATGGAATCAGAGCAAAAGATAGGTTTAAACGCCGGTTTTTCCTCATTTTTAGGGCAAAAACGATGATTTTCGCTGAAGTTGTACGTGTTACTATTGATAACTATACCCTATTTTCTATTTCTATTTTATCAATGTGGTCTGGTATGATATTCTTTGAGCTTAGGGATATTAACAAGACACTAAAAAACAAGTAAAAGGGTAGTTTTTCCAGGGAAATCCTTTTGTGCGTGCCACGGAGGTTATACTGACAGAAAACCAACAAGCAAGACTTAATCAGCTACACAGTTATTGTAACCGTCTTAAAGAGATTTGCGGTGATGATGAGATTGTTGTTAATGTATTAGCTTGGCTTCTGCTGATAGAAACGGACCAATAAGAATGAAAATCAAAATAGAGCCTGGATTCCTATACGCTCTTGTCGTTACTACTGAGTTATTTCTTATAGGATATATTGTAGGCTGCGTTATAAGTTCGGGGATTAAACCATGAAAAACAATGCTATTCAAAAATGTCGAGAAATCATATCTAAAGCTGATGGAGATATTCAATTTATATCTAACGGTAAGTTTGATGATGATGAAGATAGGAGGTTTGTCAATAACATTTTGCTTCAACTGGAAGCTATGAAAAACCATATTAGGATTTATCAAAGGGATAAAACGTCATGATCTTCTCAGAAATTGTTGTCGTAACTTTCAGTGGCGAAACTTGGTTTTGGCTTGTTGTAATGTTCTTACTTCATAGTTATAACCAGGGCTGTATCGAACGAGCAATTCGGTGGAAATAATTCGGCAAAATAACCGGGGAATTAAAGGAATTAAAATGTATACCCAGCAATCTCTCGAACAAATCATTCCTAGATATACTCTCAGGAGTATTTGCGGGTCTACTCAGAACTATCATATCATCAGTAAAAAGACCGGATTTATTGTTGGAACAGTATACATTAACAACACTTACTTCGATTTCTTAACTGAATATAAGGATACGTTCTGGAACATTCACGACAATATGGCGGCTTCCGAACTAAGATTTAATATAAGGTGCATGTAATGAGAGAATATCTCACATATTTCATTATGGGCGTAATGTTTGGTATCGCCATATCTATTCCAATAACAGTATATATTATCTGTAATAGCGAAATGCCCATTCCGGTTATTGGCATTTTAACGGGAATGACGTTAAATACAATTTTTACGCTAGTATTACTTATCGCGTCAGGAGACGAATAATGATTGATCGAATGACTAATATCACAATCGGATTGCTGGTCGGTATTTTGATGTCTTGTATTATATTTTTGTTCGGACTGGCTTTCTTTCTTATTGTTAAAGCTATTGGGTGGTAATATCATGAATCAGCAAAAAACCTGGCTTGAATTGCTTGGACCATGTACAGATATGGACTTTGTAAATAGCCATAATATTGTAAGATGTATCGAGAAACATAAGTACAAAATCTTGTGGACATTTGAAAGTAATAATCAAGCGGCAGAGGTTTTTGAAATGTGGAAAAGGGAGACTTATGTTATGCAAAACAGAACGCCCAATAAGCTTAAGTTGAATCTTTCTATTAGGCTTACAGATAGAGATGTTATTGATATTCTTCGAGATAAGATTGCCGTAGAAAATCCCGGAATTGTGCGGGAAAAGATTAAGGTCGAGATTGTTTGGATTGGACCGCCTGGAGAACGTTATCAGGATGGTTATAGGTTTTATCTGGAGAACTAAACGTGCGAGATAACGATAACTTAGGGAATATCTTTGCTATCTTTCTTTTGATGGCGTGGACATTAGCTCTGAACTTTATTATTCTTTGGAGCGTGGCCGAAACTAGAAAGCAAGTGACGGAAACTAATAGGATCGTCAAAGAGATTCTCGCGGAGAAAAAGCAATGAATACCACAAAAGAATATAAGTTCAATCTGAGCATTAGGTTATCTCCGAAGGACGTTGAAGATATCATTCGGGAAAAGATTGCTCGGGATAATCCCGGAGTCGATCCAGAATCCATTTATATGGAAGATGTTACCGAAGGTTCTTACGACGAAAAAGAATATGACGGATATGTTGTAGAGTGGAGGAATAAGTAATAAATGGATCTTGCTATACATTGGTTGCGTTGGCTATTCTGGATCATTATAATGGGAGTATTTATCCTATTATGGTTGATTGAAATAGCTTACGTTATAAGAAACATATATAATGAATTGAGTAAAATGAACAGGAGATGATGATGAGCTATCTTATCGTATTTAATACTATCGCCGTTCTTTTTATCCTATATAGGATGTTTTGTAAGTGGTGCAAGTCGGCATTTACTGGAGAGAGGTAATGCATATTATCAGCACAAAAGGTACTGGCACAAACACTTATGTTAAAGTTGAGGATGTCGTCAAAATTTTGCGGGATGAAGCTAATACTCTCAACATGCTGAGTTTGGAAGATAGGATCTTTTATCTCGCCAGCAATCTAGAGGGTATTCAATTCCGCAATCGATCCGGGAATATTCAGATCAAGCAATGACGCCCAAACTTCTTTCCGCTTTATTGTTTATAGGATGTACACTATGGTATTTTATCCGATCAACGAAAACACAGATATAGCTCAGGCTATGAAAGGCGAACATAGATCGCAAATACAGAGAGCGTTAGCTAGAATTGTCAAGCGACATAAGCATAAGAAACAGCGGCAGTTAGATAAAAAGATAATTGCGGGAGATGAATCTGTTCCATCAGAAGTCCCAAAGAAAGATTATGAACCGGTTATTTACTATCAGGAAAGAACATGATTACAACTCTTCTCGTTTCTATTTTATTCGTGTTTCATGACACTGAGCCATTCGAGCCCATCGATAATAATATTAAAGTAGATATTAATTTTTATGATTGGGCTTTTATGAGCGTGCAGGAACAGTGGGTAATGGATAACACCGCTTGGAATAACGGCGAGATTGTTAAAAATATTATTCCAAACAATGTTTATAAATGGATTAAACGACTCGATGCCGATTGTTACAAATGCCGCGAAATTGCGTGTAAGAAACTAAAAGGATTAAAGAACAGAGATTATATCTATTTGCTCTGGATATATAATCACGCTAGCTTAGAGCAGCAGAAACATTTGTATCATATCATTGGCCATCACGCCAAATGTTGGGTGGTTCATGAATCAGAAGTACAAAAATGTCAGGTGTGTTTTGGTATTAACCAATTCTGGCCGATTTCGGCGCTAGAAGCCGAAATCGGCCAGAATTGGTTAATACCAATTCTGGCCGAT
>ERZ724522.1354-NODE-1354-length-13294-cov-36.245109_pt1 | contig 13294 bp, 12 predicted proteins | sample MGYA00376055_ERZ724522 | MGnify/ENA primary metagenome ERZ724522 (study PRJEB28724, sample SAMN07190884) | wastewater metagenome | isolation source: effluent of sewage treatment plant in Hong Hong | place: Hong Kong | collected 2016-03-17 ... | reverse complement strand
ACGGCATCTGGAACACAGGATGCGGACACCTGTTTGAGTTCACGGCAGATGGACCACCCGAGAACCAATTTAGGTTTTGCCCCTATTGCGGGGCCAATATTTCAATCTATGAGGAGAAGCAAAATGAAACTAATTGATCTTGGTTGGTGCCTGGCAAAGCTCAACAAAGAAAAGGCCATTCTCACCATTGTTAGTCCAGCAGATGAACAAATGAATTCGTTTGTCCCTGCCGCTTCAGTAGTAATCAGTGGAGTAACTGATCTAAAGCGACTCCGGGACGCCCTAAACGAGGCATACCCAGAATGAAAAACGCTTTGAAGTCCATCTCCAAAAGCATGAAAGTATCGGCTAAATGCCAGCTCCGTAACAACGCTATGTACGCGGACGCCATAACGCATAGCTGGGAGAACTTGCAGATCAATAGGGATAACCTCACTCACTCCAAGAATGCGAACCGTCTCATGATGAAGCGCTTCGAGCTTGAACACTTGCCGTTCGTCTCGGTGTTGGAGGGGCTACTGGAATTGATCCCTGCGGATCTCGGCAGGCAAGAGCCGGTCGAAGAGGCAAAGAGGTTGATCGGGCTGATGAAGTCGGCGTAGGAGAAGCCATCTCAAAGAGACAGCTAGAACGCGAAACGGAGAGTGAACATGGGACGAGAACTGAAACGTGTGATGCTTGATTTCAAGTGGCCGGAAAACAAGGTTTGGGAAGGCTATCGGAACCCGCATTACACCAAAAACCACGAATGCCCGGAGTGCGACGGAAGTGGATTATCGCCCGAGGCGAGGCGTCTGAAAGGCCAGTGGTACGGCAATGCGCCGTTCAAGCCGGAGGAGCGCGGCAGTACGCCATTTCTCCCAACGCATCCGATAGTGATGGCGCTCTCAGAACGCAATGTGACACAGGCCCCTGAATACTACGGCATCGGTGAGGAGGCGATTGAACTAGAATCGTGGCGGCTGGCGTGTCACTTCAATAGTTGCTGGAACCACCACCTGAACGCAGATGACGTGGCGGCGCTGCTGGAAGGTGGTCGGCTGAGGGACCTGACGCACACATGGACCCCGGAATCGCGCTGGCAGCCAAAAGAACCTCCATACGTGCCGACACCGGAAGAAGTGAACACTTGGAGTCTGTCTGGGCTCGGGCACGACGCTATCAATCAATGGATTGTGGTCGGCGCAGAGTGCAAGCGCCTCGGCATTGACTCAACGTGCCCGCACTGCGCGGGTAACGGCGTGATATGGGATTCGCCTGAAGACGAACAAGCGGCAGAGGCATGGAAACCCAGCGATCCACCGGCAGGCGACGGCTACCAGATTTGGGAGACCGTGAGCGAAGGTAGCCCGATTTCTCCTGTGTTTGCCACTCCGGAAGAACTGGCCCAGCACATGGCCGGCAAGCCATGGGGCGCCGATGAAGGCAGCAGCTATGAAATGTGGTTGCGATTCATCAACGGCCCTGGTTGGGCACCAAGTGGAATTATTGATGCGAACGGAGTTCGAACCGGCGTAGACGCTGCATTCTAACGAATAGGGTAACCGGCGAGCCGAAGGCGAGTCCGCGTTGACCCGCCAGTTAGGCAGCGCCACAACGAGGACGAAGAATGAAGTTCGAAAAGCTAAAGCCCGGCATGGTGGTTTACGACGTAGGCAGCGGACGCTTGGGCAACACGACGCTGCGCACCGTGCGCGTGTGGGAAGTGAAAATCATCAGCGTGGATGAGACGCGCCGAGAGGTCACCGCAAGCTGGAACACGAACACGCCTCGCACCTACACCGAGCGGAGCTACAAGCAATGGCGCGAGAAGCGGCCAATGCTCGTTGGCACGCTGATGGGCGGCTATCGGCTGGCGAACCGCGAGGAAATCAAGGCTGCGCGCGCCTCAGAGGCGACTGCCTAACTAATGTTATACAGATTCGCCAGGCACCCGGGCTCCATTGGGTGGCGCGAGTAGAATGCCCTAACCTGCCGCGCAAACCTGGCACCTATACGGAGAAATGATGACTAACTTTGGCAGCATCCCGATCATCTGTCCTTTTTGCGGCAAGCCAGCATTGGCAAGCCCCTCAAAAGGGATGTGGTGTCAACATTGTAAAAACGGTCAGGGGAAACAATGAACAGCTTTGACTTACCTATTTCAGGAGGAATATACCGCCACAAAACGGACTGGGAAACGGTATCTGGTTGAGGGAAGCTTCAGGATAAAAATCCACGGAGAGTGGATCGAGCATGGTGTAGCTATCTATGTAGACGATAAAATGTGTCACTCCTATGCGCGGCTAACTCCAGAGTTCCTGGAATCATTTGAGTTTGTCGAGGAATCATGAACAACGAACTCAACCCCTGCCCCCTATGCGGCGGTAGACCAGGCCTGCACTGCTTCGAGCGGGGCGGTGACTGGGGTGGAGAATGGGAGATCGACTGCCCATCCTGCGGGTTGTCGCTGAGAACCTACTTCATTCAAGACATCGGAAAACCCAAGAAGAAGGACAGCAAGGCGTTCAACCGTGAACTGGTGATTACAAGGTGGAATCGGAGAGTAGAGAATGATCCAACGCCTAGAGTTTAGAGAGTACACCCGATATGGGTTCGCAGTAGAAGGCTGCGAACTCGACACGGGCAAGGCAGATACCGTCTATCGCGTTAGGTGGCTGTGTTGTGGCACCGAAGACAGTGTTAGTCACGCGAGTGCCTTGAAGAGAATGCGGAGGAGTAAAGCAGGGCAACGTCTATGCTGGCGTTGCGCCCGGCATAAGAATGGGGTTGCGGCGATGGCGCGGCTGAGATCCCCTTTCAAGACCACCCTCGATGAGTTCACGCCTAACGTGCCAAAGATCCCCTATTTCGTAGACGGCATGATCTCCGCTGCCGCTGCCTGGCCCGTCCCACCCTTATTGAGAGCGACCCTATGAGCATCCTGACATACCATGAGTTGAAGCAGCTTGTCGAACAGAACGTCATGACGAACGTCCCCCCTGACCAGATCAACGCGGCGTCTATCGACGTGACGTTAGGCAGTACGTTGTACCTTGAACAGGCACCCCGAGGAGGTTTTGATCGTGTAGACCTGATCGCCAAAGAAGTCCCCCTGCTTCAGCCTGTCACGATTCATGGCTACTACGACCTGGCTCCGGGCCAGTTCTGCCTGGGTGCTACTCAAGAGATATTCAACCTGCCTAACGACCTGGCGGCGGAATTCAAACTCAAATCGTCGGCTGCGCGAGCGGGGTTGGATGCGTCATTGGCGCTTTTCGCAGACCCGGGATGGCACGGGTCGGTACTGACGTTGGAGCTGTTCAACAACCTCAAGTATCACTGGCTGCGGTTGCGCCCTGGCATGAAGATCGGGCAGATGATCTTTTTCCGTGGGGAGCCCGTACCCGATTACGCCAGCTACGCGACGCGGGGTCACTACAATGGAGACAAAGATGCCACACCAAGCAGGGGGATACAGTAATGTACCTAGACGAATACACACCACGATGTTTTGACGACCGTTGTGAAGTCAAGACGATCTGCGAGTTATGGCTCGACCGTAACAACGAGAAGGCGCGGCTGCGCTGCAACACACTCCGACATGGTAACGAGTGCCACGACGACCGCTGCCGCAAATCCCTGGAACTACTGAGAGGTATGATGTGAGTGAGGATAAATTAGAGCTAGTTACCCTGTTAGGGTCGTTCGGTGACGACCTGATGGTTGCGAAAAGAGGTGCCCATGACTAGGTTTTCAGATGATGAGATAGAAAATATGCGGGGATTGAGAGCACAGGGAATGCATATGGAATATCTTGCGCTGCTCTTTGATACCAGCTCCAGCTATGTATATAAGCTCTGCTCTGGAAAGGCCCGCCCCCATGCGCCAGGGCCTATTACTACCAACCGTCGCTACACACCAGCGTACCTACTAAGTGAAGAAGAGCGGAGAGACATCCGGCGCAGGTATCTGGCAGGAGAGCGCGGCAAGGGCCTAACCTTAGACTATTTACCGGCCAGCCGGACGACGGTAATGCGCGTCGCTCGTAGCCAGGTACAACAAAGGAGCAGACTAGATTGAGCGCTGTCCCCATAGAAACCCTTAAAAATGCACTTGCGTACAACCCAGACACGGGGGAACTCATTTGGAAGCATAGATGTGATAGAAATAACGCGTGGAACGCAAAGCTTGCTGGAAAACAGGTGGGGACAAAAACTAGCTGCAACCAAGTGCTGCCGAGTAAACGAATAACATTCGGGTTTGATGGAAGACGGTTGTCCGCACACCGAATCGCCTGGGCTATATTCTATGGGCAGTGGCCTGTAGGAGAAATAGACCACATAAACGGAGACCCCTCCAATAATAGAATAACCAACCTTCGCGACGTTACGCGGCAGGAAAATGCAAAAAACCAACAAGTCAAATCTAATAATAAAACGGGTGGTATAGGGGTTCACTTCGACGCCCAAACAAAGATGTGGGGGGTTGGGGTTATGGTGTCAGGAAAACATATACGCCTAGGTAGATTCAAAGACTTTTTTGAAGCGGTCTGCGCAAGAAAGAGTGCCAACGTAAGATATGGGTTCCATGAGAATCATGGGCGCAGGCTGTTCCCCGTATCCTGGAAAGCACTAATGGACGTTAACCATGAGTAGATACGACTACTGCTACACCGTTCGACAGCATATCGCGGCCAACGTCCGGCACTGGCGTGAAAAGCAAGGTATGACTCAGGATGAGTTAGCCGCGAAGTCCATGACTTCAACGAGCTATGTGGAGCGGCTGGAGAGAGACCAAGGGGGTGTAGCCTTGTTCAATCTCTGCCTAATCGCCGTGGCCCTGAATGTCCTGATCACGGACTTGTTTGAACCAAGAGAGAAAGCCGTTACCCGCAGTGGTAAAGGGGCTAACTGTGTCATCAACCGTAGACGTAATCGGAGAGAAGCCGTTGAGCGAATCGCGTAACAACCAAGTGGGAGGAACCCACTACATGGCCCTGCCCGTGCAGCCCTGGGATATCATCGACACCTGGGGGCTCGAACAGCAGATCGGCTTCCATCTTGGCAACATCCTGAAGTACACCATACGTTTCGGGAACAAAGACGCCCCGCTGCAAGAGGCTCGCAAGATCGTCCACTACGCCCAGAAGTTGGTCGAAGTCCTAGAGACGGAACAGGGCACGGTGTCCCCCTGGCCGGAATCTGCCTGGAAGGAGAGCGAGAAAAAGCTACCCAAGAAAGGCTTCGTCTAGCCGAGCTTCTTACTCACCAGTTCCGGTCGTGGCTGGGTGTAAATCTTCAAGCTCCGCCAGTCATCGTGGCGACTAATACTCGCCACCTCCTCAACCGTCAGTCCCTTCTCGAAGAAGCGGCTGATCGCCTCATGCCGAAGATCGTGGACACGGAAGCCCACGATACCGGCTCTCTCGCAAGCCCTACTGAATGCCTGAGTAATCGAGTCCGGGCGCAGACCAAACCCCTGCGGGTACTCTAGGAGAATCCTCCGGGCTCTTGATGACATGGGTATCACCAGAGTCTTGCCCATCTTGTCGAACCCCTGACCTATGCATTGCGAAGGCGAAGTACAGGTGAGAATGCGGCAATTAAATCAGTGTCTTATATCTCGGTCCAAGGCCCTTGTACCCACTATGCACGCTCTATGCACAATCCCTTAACCGGCCCATCGGGCGTTCTGTGCGTAGGGAGATGTGCGCTTATCCAGCAGAACACCAAAACTGTCGGTGCTTTGCTGGTTCTTCTGGCGGCGTTGGTAAGCCTGCTTCATGTTCTCCGTCGTGATCCGGGCCTGGGGGTTGCGGATATTGAACTTCGTGATTTCTTGCACCGCCTTGGAGACATCCCCACCCTGGGCGCGAGTCTGACCGTACTCGGACAAGAGCTTTGTCCGCACGTCGTTGACAGGCTGCATCGCACCCTGGATCGCTTTGGTCCGGTCGTAATATAGGGACTTCTTCATGGGCGTGACACCCATGAGTTGCCAGATTTCATCGGTCGCTGTGAAGTCCCCCGGGTCGAGCCGTTGCTCCCCCGTGCCGGTCTGAAGACCCTTTGTCCCCAATGCCGCTGCCCGAGCCATATCCTTCAGGAACTTCAGGGGGACCAGTTTCTCGGTCGCCTTGAGCATATCCCCATCGAGCAGGGCCTTGATGCCGTCATACACCGCCCCCGCACTGGTAGCGGTCGCCCCGCCGAACGTCCTGAACAGGGTCTCCTTAACGACATCCTCCCCACGGTCGGTGCTGTCGTACCGGGCGTAAGCCAGGGGGTTCATGAGATTGGCCGTGCTGAACCGGGAGCTGAAGTCGGGAGCGGCATCGCCTGGCAGCAGCCCCCACACACCCTTGGTGAGGTAGTTCTCAGCCCAAGGCATATAGTCGTGTAGCCAGTTCTTGATCATGCGCTCGGCATCAGGGTCACGGTCATCCGGCCCCGCCTTGAACAGTTGCGTCAACAGTCCCAGGCCCCAGCCCATGAAGGGTAGACCAAAGGCTCCCGCAGTCGCGGACAAGGTGAGTGTCATGCCTATCGCAGTGTCCCTGGCGGTCTTACGGACGGCGGGATCTGGGTGATTGAAGGCGTCTTTCATCGTTGAGAGTGTGAGATAGGCCATACCCTGCTGGAACTTCCAGAACTGGAAGGCGATCTTGGCGAACGCCTGCGTCCCTGGAATACCCATAATAGTCTTAAGGTTTCTAGCGGTATTCGCCGGATCGTAGTTCATGTGGGTCTTACCCACAGCCTCATCTGCGAACTCGACGGCTTGGTCGTGCGTGTGCCCGTTCTTGCGGCTAATCCGGTACGCAGCCAGGGCGGTAGAGCCCCGGTTGATCAGTTCGGTGACGTTGGTCGGCGTATTCAGAGATCGCTTGAGTTTGCTGATCGCCCCATATTCACCCTCTGCGATAGCCCCGATGTCCATGCCAATCGTGAATTCCAGCTTGCCGCGCTCTTTCAAATCCTGAAGCATCCGATGCTCATCCGCTGTGATACCAGGGACGTTCTTGGTCGGGTCCAGCTCTGACCGCAGCTCGCCGTTCTCGAAGCTGATAGAGACCATCTTATAAATCTGTTTGGCCCCTGTCGCCAGGGCCTTGATCGTCGCCCCATACCGATTCTGATTGCGAGCCGCAAGCCAGGGAAGCGTGATGACCGGCACCTGAGAGAGGTTCAACAGCCAGAAGGCAGGGGATGCGCCCAGCATGGCGTAGTAGTTCCACCCTGTCGCAAACCTCACAAACACGGGATCAGAAGTACGGGTATATGCCAGGTCTTGCTGACGCTTCAGCTCGTTGAGAACGTCACGGGCCATCTGGGCCTTGTCAGGGGGGTTACGACCGAAGGCGCTGTAGGCGTCCAGCTCTCCCATCTGCTCTTGGAGATCGCGGACATGGAGAAGCCGACTCAGGGCGAAAGCCCTGGCCTGGGTTGCCTTGGCGAACGACCGCATCATGTCCTCGTTCCAGCCGTAGATCCCCTCGCGGTGGAGCTGCTGCTTCAGGGCATGACCTTCTGGTAGATTGCTTATCAGCAAGTGTTCGTAGGACTGTTCGAGGTTACTCGCAATATCCCCCTGGACACCGAGATCGGCCAGGATCTTCTGGAACTTCTCCATCTCCGGGGTGATGGCAGCGCGGGCCTTACTCGACACGAAACGCATGATGTTACTCGCCGCAACCATGCCTTGAGCCTCGTACTTGCGCACGGCTCTGGCGGCGCGAGCCTCACTTTCGTGACCCTGGACGACGTAGGCTTTAGGGTCTTTGCGCATCTTGTCATACAGAACTTGATCGGCTGGGTTGAGCGAACGCCCGGCGTCTTCCTCCGCCAGCTTCTTCTCATGCAGAGCGTAGAGTTTCTGGGACATCCCCACCGAGTAGAACTCACCGAGACGTAGCAGGGGGAAGTAGACACCCTTGCGGTTCTTACTGAGCGTCCTGATCGCAGCAACCAGGTGGTTGATCGAAGTCGCCTGTTTACCCGTAGCACTGGCCTGAAGCTTGGTCAGATAGGCATCCGCCTCTACCAAGTCGTCCTGGAAATGCTTCCGGGCGGCAAGATAGACTGGCACAGCCTTGACTTTAGCCGTTGCATCCAGGGCCTTGAGCTGGCTCCACCACTGATCAAGCTGCTTCTCAATGGGCTTAGTAGCGACGGTCGTGGCATCTTCTGGATCGTAGCCGTTGAGTGTCGCCTGGGACATGATGTTGTGCATGACCTCCTTCTGCTTCGGCGTCAGCAGGTTCCACATCCGTACCGTATGGTCAGCACGGTCGAGCCAGTGCTTGGACTGGGCGGACATCTCCCCAAGGGTCTTGGCAATGGTCTTAACCATCGGCAGGTCTTTACCGAAGCGATCCGCGAGCTGGTCCACACTCATCCATCCCAAGATGCCCCGCTTGGTGGCATGGGAGTAGGTGTCCTTGATCTGGTCGGTAACGGCAGACTGGATAGCGGTCAAATGCTCGGGAGCATTGAAGCCGTACTGGACCTTACCAGGAGAGGTATCCCCACCAACCGCGTTAGCCACACGGAAGATGTTCTTGTCGTTGAACACGACAAGATTGGTGGAGCGGTTTGGGGGAGGCCCTAATTTATAGCCGTGTTTCTCCCAAAGGAGAAGTGTGTCAACCACCCTCGTTATACCCTGATCCCGGGCTTCTGCTATCGCCTCCGCGAGCGAATTGAAACCGTTAATGAACGATTGCGACGTTCTAGGGTCTGGCCCGTCAAGTTTAGCGATATGACCGTCTTTTGTAAGTACAGCCGTTTCATAATTACGGCTAGGACGGTCCCAATGCTCCATACCTTTGATACCGATGGAGTCAAGGAACATAGAGACATCTTCGGATGGGGTAGAAGCGTAACTCCCCCACCAACGCTCCGAACCTTCGCCGCGATCCTCAATAGCGACCATTCGGGCATATAGTTCCCTACCTGTTGGGTCGTCTCCGGTCATAACCCAACCCATCTCTGGTACATGGATCGCCCGGTATCCCCCCCGTTCGCCGTTGCTTACCTTGTTGAGCGCCTCCTGCACCTTCTTGGGCTGCTCGGAAAGCGGTAGATCCCAGTGCATCACCTCGTCCGGCTGGACGTTGACATCAACACGGTAGAGAGCGCCTTCTATTGGTTTTGGTGGCTCGGAGCGGAAAAGCCTTGCAGTTCTACGCAACTCGTCAAACCACGCAGCAGCTTCTTCTCGTCTTCTTACCACAAGGGTGCTATTTCCGTATCTGTGCATATGTTGGGTATATTCCCTGACCGCGCTATCAACCAATTCATTGATCGTAGTAGCACCGGACGATAGCGCGTTATCGACGAACTTGCTCAATTGGGAAATGATGCGGGGGTCGCCGCTGTCTCCGGCGTGCCAGGCTACTAATGCGTCGCGTTTTATCTTGTTCCAGTCTTCTCCGTTTATCTCTATACGAGGGGGCGTACCAACTACTGGTGTTTTCCTCCACACGTCCGCTTCCATATACCCCTTACCAATCCCGAATCGAGCGGCGAGATATGTTCCCCAACCGTAGGCTTGAGCCCCTTCTCCAGACCCCATGTACGCATGGTTGAACTGACGGAACTTAGCTGCCGTACCATGCCAGTGAGTAGCCAGCTCTAGGCGAGCCGCACCGTAGGCGAGATCCACCAGATGCTGTGGCTCCAGCGTATCCAGGTTCGTCAGGCGGACTTTGCGGAGTGCCCGTTTGAATCCGTTCCACAACCGACGGAACCACGAACCCAGGGCAGTCGTCGCCTGCAAGGCGAAGGGGTCAACACCAAACTGGGTAACAGCAGACTCGACGAAGTAGGCAATGGCCTCCCTGACAACATCGTCCATGGTGTACTGATCCGACTCACGACCCGTCTTTTCCCGCTCGGACTGTGCCGCATCCACCCGCGCCATTGCCGCCATAGCGATCTGAGACTCCAGACTGGTGTCGGCTTGTAGCGCCCACTCCTTGATCTTGTCGTAGAGGTTATTCAGTTCGGCCTTGGTGAGAATGTTCTCTATACCAAGATGTGCCCCCACCTCATGGAGGAACTTACCCAGTTCTGTCCCTTGTTGGATGCGGTCCAGAATGAAAAAGGCGTGTTTTACCCCCTTGATGTCCTTAGCCCACCCATAGGCGTTGCCGATTTCGCGGGGGGTGTTGCCAAGCGACGTATCTGCCAGAGCCTCGTCTAGGTTCTGGTAAACATGAAGCCTCCAGTTACTGCCCTTACTCAGGACGGACGAGACAGCCTTCTCGAACTGCTCTTTGGTCGTGGGGTTCGCAACTTCCGCCTTATCCTGCCCCTGCTGTACTTCAGGAGTCGCTACTCTCCGCTTGGGCTTGGACTTGACTTGGACTCCGGCGAGGGGCTTGTCTCCGACGACGATGTCGGGCACTGGGTTATCAGCCCCTGCTTCAGGGCTTCCAGCTTCTGTGCGAACTTCAGCGCCGGTTGGTGCTTCTCCGGTAGGCGATCCTGTATCTCCTTGGGTAGGTGCAGTAGCAGTTGTAGGTCTCGGATTGAGTATGGCATTGGCTCTTCCCTCAATAATATCTTTTACGGTGGTCCGCAGAAACTCTAGCCGCTTGCCATCTGGCGCGGACATTCCCGCCGCGTGACGAAACAACCCCATCTCTTCAGGGGTAAGCTCCGTGAACGGGGGAGCCCCCTCCAGCTTTTGAGTCGCTGCATTGTAGAGATCGACAACCAGCTTACCACCCATCTGCTGCACTTTTCCAGCTTCTGTGCGCGTGATCGGTGTACTGATTCGCCCAACACGTAGTTCTTCCGGCTTGAACTCGCGCAAAGAAGCAAACAAGGCCTTAAGGTTGGTAGCGGCCTCCGCCTCCTGACCTTTAGCGGGTTTCAACCATTCTTCTGTAGACCCAGCCCACAACTCCCGAGCCAGGGGAGGAAGTTTCTTCAGCTCCTCAAGCGCCTGGGCTTTCGCCTTGGGCGGGTCGCCTTCTACGTCGTATCCGGCCAGCTCGGCCCACTTTTTAACAATGTTCCCAGTGATCTTGTTTCCTGCCGCAGAATTAGCACCGCCATCCCCAGCGTACTTCGTATCAGCGTTGTCAAACTCAAACTCACCGCCCCACGGGTCCGCCGCCTTATCCGTAGCATCTCCCTGCTCTCTGCTCCCCTTCTTCTTTTTGGCCCGAGGTGTCTCGCTAACCGTATCCGCTTGCTCGTCGTTTGGGTTAAACTCTCCAGAATCGCTCCCTACCCGAGATGGCACCGCATCGTTTATCGCCCCATTGTTATACAGGGCGTCGTTTACTTCTGCGTTAGGACTTTCAGAGATCCTACTTGGGACATCTTCTTTCGTTGTGAAATTAACCCCTCTCGCTTCGAGCGCTTTACGAATCACAGTGTCGATGTCCCTGATCGTCGTGTGTGTCCACAAGCTGTCTTTCGTGCCCTGCCGAACATCCATAAGCCCGAGCGGCTTACCGTCCGGCCCGACAATCGGATCGCCATGCGCATCACGTTGAATGAAGTCCGCAGCAATCTCATCGAAGGATGCCTTGTCTGAATAAGAACCGAGCCCTCGGCTCTTGGCCATTGCCTCAACAATGGCCTGGTGCAACGCCTCCATACGACGCTCTCGGTTCGCAACCGCCTGATCATGCTCTGCGACTTTCACAGGGTCCGTCTGGTCTTCGGGTGACAAATCGGGAACCGCCTTGATCCACTTGCCTGCCCGAGCCGCCAGCTCGTTACGCAGCACATCGGGAACCAGGGACCGAAGGACATCATCCAGCTCCCACCCTTGCAGCCGTTGCCCAGACAGAGCTTTAGCCTTCAGCTCGGGGTCGAGCTGAGGTGTGGGAGTTGGGACGAAGGGCTCGACGACGGGGATAGGGATTTTCGGGCTGCTCGGCGTTTGGCTTGCTTGCGGCGTTGGCGGGACTGCTTGCGCATCGGGTACCTCAATAGGAGTGGGAGTAGGCTCTTGTGTAGCACTGATAGGAGGAGTAGGCGCAGGAGTCAGCTCTTGGTCGGCTACGACAGGAGGAGTGGGGTTCTGAGCGGTCTTGAGGTCTGCCTCCTGGCTTGTTGGGCCAGCGGGAGACTCAGGCTTGGCCTGCTCTTGCTCCGCTTCGCGGATTGCGATCATGTGGTCGTAGAGGGGGATATGCCACAACGGCATAGGGGTATTTTTGGCAGCTTCCAGCTCTTCGGAAGACATCGAAGCGATCTTCTGTACCAGCTTGAGCGCACCCTGGTGAGGTTGCCCATCCCCTTGCCGTATTTTGTTAGCCGGGAGCTTGGCGATCAGGGCCTGTTCAGTTTCCGAAGTATCCGTGTTAGCCGTAGGCTTGGGTGGGGTCGCCTTGAGCTTCTGCTTCTCGTCGTAGGCGGCTTGCCACAACGGCTTGAGAATGATTCCCGACTTGGAGTTAATCTTGCGCTTGAGTTGCTCTGGAGTGTTAGTAGACGCTTGACGTAACGCATCAACTACCCAGCCCTTAACCGTCCCATCAGGATTCAACGCCGTGAAGTCCGGGTTGCCCGTGTTAGCCCCCAGCGAGCCTAACAGGCCCCTCTCAAAATCAGAAAGCTGGTCGGGTGACACACCGGGGACAGGGGTAGGAGGTTTTGCCGCCGCAGCCGGAGGAGTAGGCGCAGGGGTAGGCGCAGGGGTAGGCGCAGCCTGATTAAGATCGGGCGCAGGAGGGGGAGGGGCCTGAGTATCTTCAGGAGTAAGAGCAGGAGGAGGTGGAGGAGCGGGTCTTGCCCCACGGGGCATCACACCGAACGCACCACCCATAGCGGCACCCGAAAGGCCGCCCATCAGGGCTTGATAGGCGACATCTTTACCCAGGGGGTCTCCTGTAGCGACATTCTGTGTCGCCTGCTCCCAAGCAGATTGGGGAACTTCCTGAAGTGTCTCCAGAGCCGCAGAACCGCCTATGCGTGGGAGTAGGCTTACAGGCTTCGTGCCTTCCGACAAACGCCCTGCCCCACCCAGCCAGGCTTCCAGATCGTCAATACCGACAGATCGCCCAGCTAAACCGAGACTACCCCCTACGGCCCCGACACCCGCACCTGCTGCCAAACCGGCGAGGTTCGCCGTGGCGGGGTCCACTCCTTGTTGGGTGAGCTGATCCACCTGAGCGCCGGTAGAAACCGCACCCTCTCCAACCCAGGGCGCGACCTTCTTGAGTCTGGCCAGCTTGGCGACATCCGCGGCGGCACCCACACCCCGACCCAGGGCACCTCCTAACAAGCTCAAGGGCACCGACTGAATGGCTGCGCCTGCTACAGAACGTGGGGAGGTCACAGCCTCC
>ERZ724522.1352-NODE-1352-length-13308-cov-6.442617_pt1 | contig 13308 bp, 27 predicted proteins | sample MGYA00376055_ERZ724522 | MGnify/ENA primary metagenome ERZ724522 (study PRJEB28724, sample SAMN07190884) | wastewater metagenome | isolation source: effluent of sewage treatment plant in Hong Hong | place: Hong Kong | collected 2016-03-17 ... | reverse complement strand
GTCGATGATGGCTCCGCCGTTACCGACGAAGATGACAGGGACATGGGGTTCGGGAAGTCCGAAAAATCACGGACAAGTCCGAAAAAGCCCGAAACTAGGGGCTTCAGGGCACATCCAGACCAGGAACGGGTAGTCTGGGAAAAAACCGGCGATCCGAACGAATGGACGCCATTTTGAGAAAAACTCAGGATCTCTGAAAATCGGCTGCATGGGGCGTGCAGATCGGGTGCAGGATCTCAAAACGGATCGCCGCCGGTGCGGGGCGATGCGACGTGAGGAGAACGGGCAGCCTTGGCCTTGGGCGAGCGCTGGCTCTTGTTGCGATCTCCGGAGCTGCCGACGCCTTCAGTGGCGGCGATGCGGTTGATGATCGTCGAGCGGATCTCTTCGAGCTGGCGAGCGGTGCAGCGCTCAGCGAGACCGGCCTGCCAGTCCTTCCCGAGATGGAGATCCGGGCGGCGGGTTTTCTGGCGGACAATCCAGATCAGGTAGCCGACGCCAACCGGGCCTTTGCCCTTGGCTTCGATGGCGTCCTTGCGGTCCATGAGTTTCCGGAATTCGGCGGCGCTGGCGCTGCCTTCCCAGGGCAATCCTTCCTGATATTGGTGATGCTCGCCGATGGCCAAGGCCAGGAGCTGGTCACGGGAGGTTTCCGCGAGGTGGATGTGATCGGTGAGCCGCTGGGCAATGGTGTGAGCGATCTGGCGGCGGGCCTCGAAAGTGTCGCCTGGGGCGGCATGATCGGTCGGCTTGCCGGTTTTCATCAGGTTGGAAAACGCGGAGCCATCGTCACCGGCGAGGGTTTGGAAATGGGCAAGCAAGGGCCGAAAATCGCCGTGATTGCAGGCCGTGATTCCGGACTTTCCAACGGCATCCATGCACTGGCGGTGACGCCAGGAATCGAAGGTTTCCCCATCATCCACCAGCCCGGCCTCGGCTTGCCGGTCGAATGCTTTGCGGGCGGCAATGACCAGCGGCTTGATCTCGGCTGGCTTCATGTTGCCTCGCTCAGAACCAGATGAGCCGGTGCCGGATTTGCGGATGCCGGTGCGGGTGGTTTTGGGGGTCGTCTTCATGGCTTCGCTAGGCAGTAGCCGGTGAGTAACCAGCCGGGATTCTTTTGAGCTATCAGTGTGCGGATCTGGCGGTGTGTTTCGTCGTTTCCCCAGGAGCCGGAGATCACCAACTTCCCGCATTTGTGTTCGATGTCGGTCTTGCGGCGGCTGCGTGGGCGGCGGCGGTTGATGCCGTAGTTGATTTGAAGCTGATCGTTCATGGCTGGGAGGCGGTTTCAGTCTTGCGGATCACGCCGTTCTTGATCGCCCATTCGCGCATGGCGGGCATCACATCCTGGCGGCCGTAGAGGCGCTTCATTTTCGGTTTGCTGGTGGCCGGGTAGCCGAGGGTGACGCGCCATTCCTCGCGGAGGATGCGCTTTTCCCAAACGCTGAGACCGCCGAAACAAACGGCGGTGTAGAGGATCTTTTTAAGCTCCCGAAGATCCTCCTTTTTCAGGCATCCCACGGGGCCGTGGACGTTCTCTGAAATCACCTGGTCGATGACCTTCCGAGCCCACACCCGATACGGTGACATTGTGGCGGTTCGATGGTTCATGGCTCATGCGGTTTTGCGGTCCAGGAAACAAGGAATTCGGCTTTGGATCACTGTGATCCCGATCAGGTCACGATCCGTCAAATAGATGCCTGTGGTGGGATGGCAGACACACAGAAGGCGGGCGATCCGAAGTGCCTTGCGCATGATGAAACGGCACGGCCAGGAAACCTTGATGACGCTGCCGAGCTGGCCATGAAGATCACCCTCATGGATCTCATCTTCGGTAGGACGGTTTGCCAGGACTTCGACACGGCCGTCGTGGTATTGGATGATCTCCCAGGTAGCATCCGGCCAATCCTTCAGGCGCGGATCGTGACGAGGGGTTTCAGAGGAAATGAGTGAGGTGAAAATCGGCTGATTGTCGGTGCTCAAGCGATAGTCTCCTTCGCCTTCAAAAGAGAATTTCCGGCGAGGTCCATCCACTTCCAAAACGTGGATTTTTGGGGCGGTGGCAGGGCGAAGAATCCGGGCGGTGTTGGACATGGTTTTGGGCGGTGGGGTTGGAAGTTCGAGTCAGTCAAGAGCCATGCCGGATTGAGTAGCGGTTCCGGAATGGGTGCGATTGTGCGACTCATCGAAACGACGGCCGCAATGGGGGCAGTGCTGTTTTGGGGCGACGTAGGACTTCTCGCAGATGCAGAGAATGGAACCGCGCTTGGGCGCTGGCAGGGCGAGTGGCTTGACGTCCTTCTGTTTGGCCTTCGGATCGTGGAACGATTGGTTCATTTCCAGACTGATTTTGCGGAAATCAGACTCGTCCTCTTTTGGCTGGTAGCGGTAACCGTCGCCTCTCGGAACGAACTCCACTTGGATCATCCTCGAAAGGAGATTGACGGCCTGAGTGGCCGCAGTGACTGAATCCGTGGCGAAGTATTGATAGCCGATTTTGATGATGTGCTTTTTAGCCATGGGCGGTGGTGGGGTTGGTTGGTGGTGAAGGCACCGGCGTGATCATGAGTTGCGGTGGCTAGCCGCGCCGGTGCCATGGCCGACATTTTCAGGCCGGGATTTGGTCAAGTGGCTTTGCGTCATCCCAGGCGATGACGGTCTTGGATTTGGCGATGCCGTCCTTGTCGCGCTGGGTGACGGCCTGGATGAGTTTGGCGACGGTGTCCGGGTCGAGCTGCTTGCGGGCGAGCTTGCGGAAAGCGAGGCCATCCTTGGGCACGCGGTTGAACGCGCGCTTGTCCTTGAAGAAGAGCGGGAGCTTCGCGGCATGCTCTTCACCGAGGGCGGCGAGCACGGCCTTGTGCATCACGGAATCCGGATCGAAGGAACCGGCGATGAGATCCGATTCGAAGCGGACGGGAACGACGATTTTTTCGCCGCGTGCGAGGTATTGTTTGCCCTCGCGGTCCGCGTCTTTCAGCGGCACCTGGTCACCGGCGAGACCGGCTTGCTCAAGGCGTGATTCGATGGCTTTCAGCTCGGCCTCTAGGGCTTTGATTTCCTCGACGATCTGTTTTCCGCGTGCGATGTCGGCGGCGATTTGTTGGGGTGTCATGGGGCGGTGGTTTTGGGGGTTCGAAATCAGGCACCGATGCGGCCTTCAAGGATGGCGATGCGGCGGTCGATAGACTTGGTGGCCTTGGGCACTTCGCGGTCGATTTTTGCGACAGCGTTGGAGTATTCGCGCTCGGCGATGCGGAGGCGTTTCACGGCCGCGATGCGGGCCTTGTGGCCATCTCCCAAGATCTTCTTCCGGTTGCGGGTGAGGTCCTTGAGTTCAGCTTTCCAGACTCGTTTCTGAGCGGCTTCGGGTGATGTGGATTTGCGTGGCATGGTGGTGGTCGGGGATGGGGTTGATGGATCAGGATTCAGAGCGCGTGGAGAGGACTTCGCGGAGCAGGACATCGGCGCGTTTGGCGCGTTCCTGGGCGGCGGATAGATGGGCAATCCGCTGATTGCGGTCCTTTTCGGACGCGGCGGTTACCAGTTCCACATTGGCCTGGTTGAGTTCGTGCCAGATGGCTTGGAATTGAGGATCTTTCATGTTAGCGGATGCGGCGGATCGCTTGTTGGCGGGCGAGGTGCTTGATGCGGAGTGCGCGGCGGATCATGTGTTTGCCCTGGGAAATCAGGGTATCGCTGATGTGGCCGGTGGTCTCGTCATCGCAGTGGTAGAGGTGGCAGTAGCCGGGAGATCCGGGGCCGGAAATGACGAGGCCGTTGGATGCTTCGGCGAGCTGGCGGATCTTGCGGTCTGAGAGGTTCAGCACCTCGGCGAGTTGTTTGGCGGTGTGGAATCCGGGGTTGTTGGACAGGTGATTGAGCAGGCGCTCGACCTCGCCAACCTCCGGGGGGACCGGAGGCTGCGGGTTGAAGTCGAACGATGGCTGCTCGTGAGTCATCAGATGAAGACGTCGGCCTCGGCTTGGGATTGGCAATGGGCCTTGATCACGGCTCCCCAGGTGATGCGTTTCCCGAGATCCTGGGACATGTCCGCGGCATCTTGCAGGATGCCGATCCAGACACCGAGGCCCTCGGACTTCAGCACCTCGCGTTGCAGGGCGAGCGGACTTTTCGTGTGGCGCTGCTTTTGCTCGGCACCTTCCGTGTCGTAGTAGGACACTTCGATGGTGATCGCCTTATCCGTGGCGGCTGGCAGGCCGTAGGCGGCGGCGAAAAGCGCGGCGTCATCATCGGGCGGCACGTTGGGCAGTTGCAGCGGCGTGATGCGCCTGCGCCAGATCTGTGCGAGCACCTTGGCATGCGGGCCTTTGATCAACTCATCACGGCCTTCATTGGTGAGGCTGATGACGATACCGCACTGCGCCTTGTTCCACAGTTCGCGGAGGAAACTGAAGGATTCCAAACCGATCGTTGATCCGGGGCGGAGAGCGCGGTGGGCCTCATCCACGATGAGCAGCATGCGCGAGTCAAAGCAGCCGATGATGCGCTGGCGGAGATCCGCCTTGGCACCGCTCTTCGCCGGGATGTTGAAGTGCTCGGCGAGGGCGAAGATCAGGGATGAGACACTGCCGCCGGAGGGCATTTCCACATACACGGTCTCGCCGTGGTTGTTGTCCTTCGCGTATTGCTTCAGGGCCTCGGATTTCCCGATCTGGCTCTCACCGAAGATGAACATGATGCGCTGGCGCTTCAGCGCCTTGCGGCAGCGCGACCAGATTTCACGCGCCAGCCTGGTGACGATGAAACCGGAGCTGGCCTGTCCTGCGCGATCTTCCTCGATCTTGCGGAGCGATGCGATCGCATCCAGCATCGGCTCGATATTCTCGCCGCGGCGGATGCGTCCGCCGGTGAGGAGCTGGATGATCGAGTCCGAGGAATACAGATCCTTCGTGCCGGGCTTGCGGAGCACTTTGCCGAGGGCCTCGCGGTTCAGGTCATTGCGCTTCGCCCATTGGCTGAACCACCAGACGAGTTCGCGTTGATCGTCCGGAAGGTCTTGGATCGCGGTGCGGATCTGGTCCGCGGGGATCTTGAAACCGGAGTTGTTAGGACGCATGACGACTTGGGGAGCAGTAGCGGCGGGCAGGGTGATTTCGGATGGTGTTACCATTGTTCTACGGTGGTTGGGGTGGTGGTGGTGTGACGGGCGGTGGTGGACCAATCCTCGACGATGGCGTCATCGGACGGGGCCGGAGATTCGTGGCGGTTCATCATCACCGCCCGGCCGAGGGCGATGGATGAGGCGCGGTTGGCGCGCATGTCATTGATGCGGCGGGCACCGGCGGCGGCGGCCTCGCCATGGGTGCTGCGGGCGGGCTGCACGGGCTCCGCAGCGGGTGCGGGGAGCACCTGCACGACGCGCTGCATCTCGCGGCTGTTTTCCTGCATCTCTTCGATGCGCTCGCGTGTGGTGTCCGCGTGGAGTTGTTGGAGGCGGGTGGCGGCGCGGCTGATGACGGTCTTGTTGCGCGAGACTTCGCGGGCCTGCGCTTCATTGTCCAGGACGGCCGGGCGCTCGCGGAGTGGCAGGCTTTCGATGTAGGCTCCGGTCTCGTCCAGCAGATGCAGGATGTCCGGCGTGATGCGGTTGATCACATAGAAGAGCTTTTTCTCACGGGAGGCGAAATCGTTGATCACGATGGAATCCTCATGGAAATAGACATACCGGCCGCCGATGTCCTTCCGGTCCACGATCACGCCCTTGTTGGCGATCTGGGCGCGGCCCTTGAAGCTGAGGATGGCGGCGGCCAGTTCGTTGGAGATCGGCCGCACATCACCGGCGCGGAGCTGGTATTCCTCGGACGGGGAAACCGTGACGGACCGCGTGCGGAGGATGACTTCCTCGGGTGCTTGCGCGGCTGGCGTCGCATCGCCTTCCGGTTCCATGAATGTGATGTTTCGGATCATAAGGGTTGAACGGTTAGAGAGTGTCGATTTCCCGCCACAGGCCGGGGCCTACCTCGGCTTCAAGAATGGTGTGGAAGCCCTGCATCATGTGGCCGCGCTCGCTGTTGTGATCGCGCACGGCGGCGGCCACGGCGGCCACGCCCTGGGAGGCGGTGAGCAGCGGGAGCTTGAGCCGCGCATCGGCACCGGCCGCCATGGCGGTGTGCTTGAATTGTGCGAGCTTCTCAGCCTCCGCCTTGAGGGTGGACCTGTCCGAGCGGGATGCGTCCTTGGCCGATGTGTCCCCCACTCCGAGGTTGGCGGGTTGGTTGAGGAAATTGTTTCCGCGCTGTCCCTTGAGCTGCACCAGGCGGCGGTGGAGATTGCGGTTGAAGGATTCGATCACGGCCTTGCCTGCGGAGTGGCCGCTCGCCTTGTCAGCAGCGGCACCGATCCAGCGGACACCGCCGTCCATGGAGGTGCGGTGGATCTTGATCGCGCCATCGCTGAAGGATTCCAGCACGCGTTGCGCGGCCTCGCTGCATGCGATGGTGCCGCGTTCAAACCAGATGTGGGTGGTGTAGCCCACGCCCACGCCGAAGCCATCGGCTTGCAGGCCATGTGCGAGCAGCTCGTCCACATCCTCGGCACGGATCGCATCCTCCGGCTTGCAGACGAAGGCCACGATGGATCGACTGGAAACCTCCATCAGGATATAGGCCACCATTTGCACGACGCGGCCGGAGATTTCATCCAGGCAAACGAAGTCCAGGCGCACGTCATCCAGCGTGTAGAGTTCGCACTTGCGGAGCTTGGAATAATCACGGTCCAGCGTCGGCAGTTTCTTGAGAGCGGCGGCGGTGCCGATGTTGCCGAGCGAGCTGATGGCACGCGCGGGCATTTTGCGGAGCACGGTGCGGGCATGCCAGGGGAAGTCCGGAACCACGGCTGGAAGCGCCAGCGCCGGGTGCGTGGCCATCCACCATTCCTGCCAGGTGCCGATGCCTGGGAGCGGCTTGCCACTCTTCCAGATGCGCACCAGGTGCTTGTGGATCTGCCCGGCCTCCATGCCGTTGCCGTCCTTGTCACGGCCGCCGGTGTTGTTGGAGGCGAGGCGCTGGATCTCATTGACGAGCAGATCCGGCATCATGCCCTTGTGATTCGGCGAGCTGTAATCCGGCAGCAGTGAAGCGGCGCGCTTGCCGGAACCTGTCCAGTCATACCAGAGCCGAGTGAGGGTTTTCACGGATGCCTTGAGCGTGCGCTTGCCGCCATCCAACGGCATGCCGTCGATCCGGCCTTGGATCGCGTTCAAACCAGCGACCAGCGGCGCGCCTTCCAACTCGATCGCGGAGGCGAGCTTGCGGAATTCCGAGTCAATCATGCTGACTCGCTGCCGTTGCCATGCTGGGATTTTGCGGGACATTCTATCAGTGGGTTTCGTCGTGGTTCCAGGCGGTGATCGCTTCGGCTTCGGTGGCCTTGGCGCGGGTGCATGGGCGGGTGCGGCAGTCTTCGTTTCCGCAATAGATGTAGTGGCCCACGTTGTTTTCGAGATGCTCGGCGGGAGCGGAGCAATCAGGACAGGCTTTGGGGGTTTCTTCGGGCATGGCGGGGATCAGTGGTTGGTGAGGATGCCAGCGGGATCTTGGAACTCGGAAACGTCATCCACGGCGAGGTGCATGCCGAAGTGGCGGTTGAACTTGCGGACGGCCTTGGCCTTGGCGGCGTTGAACGTGCGTCCGGTCATTGCATAAGTGGCGCGGCCGGTCTGCGGGCGGCCTGCCTCGGGCGTGCGGCGGTGCCAGGTGATGTTGATGATGAAGAGCATGGCGGCGGGCGGTTAGAGGGTGATGGAATCGGGATCGACGAGGGCGAGCGCGTCCGGTTCATCGGACGGTTTCCAGTGGGTGCCGGTGAGGTCATGAAGGGCACCGTAGAGGCGGGCCACGGCGGCGCGCTTGAAGTCCGGATAGGCGTCCAGCTTTTCCTTGCTGTTGAGCAGCGTCTCGGTTTCCTCGCGGAATGAGGTGAGCGTTTGCTTGAGGAGATCAAATTCCTGCTGCTCATGCCGCGGCTCTTCCTCGGCAGGCGGTGCGATGGCTTCAATGGCCGCATCGCACAGGCTCTTGATCGTCACCGGGCCTTTGCGAAGCTGGATCTTGAGGGCGGATGCCACCTCTTTTTCCGTCGCGCCGTGGTCGAGGCCCAGACCGCGCACGGCGTTCATGTATTTGTAGGCCGTAGGCTCTTTAAGCCATTGGCATTCAGTGGCTAACCATCCCTTGAGGCCATTGGTGGAAATCAACTCACGCGTGAGTTGATTCTTTTTGCGTCCTTGGCCGCGTTTTCCGGGGTCCGGAAGGCTGAAAACATGGTGTGCCTTGAGGCATTGCAGGCCGATCTGAAGGCGGGGACCGAGCGTGATGGCAGCGAAGGATTCCTCATGCTTCACCACGATCTTGCGGAGCTTCTCAAGCGCCTTGGATGCGTCCGAGAGCACGGCCTCACGCGGTGTGACCACTTCGGTGGTGATTTCCTTGGCGGCTTTGGATGGCGGCAGCGGGAAAGATGAAGAACGGGGCTTCACCTGGGAATCGAATGTATAGACTTCAAAAACCTGCTTTCGGTTTGGATCTTTGAAAAAGTCCCCGACAAGGGCATTAATTTCAGAGCCGTCTTTGATGTGCTGAATTGACAGCACAGCGGACTCGCCAAACCATTTGCGGACGACGGACCTGGCGGCGGCGAATTCGCTTTCCGTGGAAGTGGCGGTATAAAGCTGTTTGAAGCCCTTGGAAAGATCGCTGCGGATCTGTGCCTTGTAAGTTCCGGAGGCTGTGGATGTGAGGATGATCATGGGTGTTAGGCAGTGGCGGTTTGGTGTTTGGCTTCGAATTCCTTGGTGAGCTGCTCGGCAGTCATCTTCCAGGCGGCATAGGCGGCTTTTGCCTGTGAGATCCCATCGGGATGCAGCCGGACGGCGATCTGGATCTTCCAGAAATCGCGCTTGGTGATGGCCTCGGCGATGCGGTTGTGAAGGTTCGCATGGCGGGCCTCGGCCTTGGCGATCTCGGAAGTGCGGATGCTTTCCACCGGGCGATCCGGCAGCAGCGTCACGGAGACGTTGCCGTGCTCCAGCCACTTGAGCTGCACGGTCTTGCCGTGGAATCGCGCGTTCGGATAGATGCGCTTGGCATCGCGCTCGTGAATGAGGAGCGTTCCGGCGCTTTCCAGATCCGCGAAGAACTTTTTCCAGTCCACGCGGGCATGTGCATTCAGCGGTAGTTCAATGGCACTCATGACTGGTCAGCGTTGGATGTGATCCGCAGCGCGGCGGGTGAAGTAGATCTCGGCTTGCTTCCATGCGGCCTTGGATGCGCGGGCGGCGCGGTGCCGGTAGAAAGCGGCCGTGATCGCGGACGATCCGAAGGCGATGATGATCGCGCCGAAGATGAAGATGAGCGGTTCGAGGGCTTTCATGGATCAGGCGGGTGTGAGGTTTTCCCAGGATGCGACCGTGGCATCGCGGATGATGTCAGCCAGCGCTTCGCGGCCGTGATCCGTGATGGCGAGCGAGATGCCGCGGCGGTCATGACGGTTGTGACTGCGGCTTGCGAACGTGAGATGCTCCAGCTTGTCCGCGATGCTGGTCACGGCGGCTGAACTGACTGCCAGTTCGCTGGCGATGTGGTTCAAGGAACATGAGCCTTGCACGGAAAGGATGCAGAGGGCTTGCAGGTTGGATGCTGAGAGCCCGAGGTAACGGGCGCGGCTGACGGCGGCGGTAATGGCTTGTGGGTTCATGGGTGGATTCGGGGTTGGGCGGTTAGAAAAGCTCCGGATGGATCTCGCGGAGCTGGCGGCGGAGTTTGGCGAGGGCGGTGGCCTCCACATCCGGGACGCGGCGGCGGTCGATTCCGAGCAGGGTGGCGGTGTTGGCCGTAGTGCGGGCGGAGGGATCGATCCGCGTCTTGATGTAGAGCCGGGCGATGTAGCGGCGGAACTTGGGTGACTCCGCAGCATGATGACGGCACGCGAACTCCACGGCCTCATCGGCGAGGGCGGCGGCATGGGCATCATCGTCTGGCAGCTCGGGTGTCATGGTTCGGAGAGCGGAGGGCGGAGATCAGCGTTTGATGAAGTGGCCGATGAATCCGCCTCCGATGATGATGGCGGCGGCGAAGGCCAAGGGGATGAGCGAGGCGAGGGTGAAGGTGGCGATCATGGGCGGTGGGCGGTTGGGTGGGATCAGGCAGGTCTCGCGAGGTAGGATTCAATGGCCCTGCGGACAACCGATGAGAACGAGCGATCCTCACGGCGTGCTCGCTCAATCAGGGCCTGCTGCATCTCGGCAGGCATGGGGACGGAACAGGCGCGGCTCGCATCTGGTTTGCGTTTGCGGCATGCGGTTTTGGTGGTGGGAGGCATGGCGTTGTTGTGTGTGTGAGTGTTACTAAATCTGAGCGAAGCGTATTGAATAATACACCCGTCGCAAGAAGAATTTGCAAAATCGGAAAAAAAAATACACCTTTGGTCATGCCCAATAAGAGAGCGGACGGAATTGTGAATGTGAGCTTCACCATGCCTGCCAGCATGGCAGAGAGGCTTGAGGCCCGCGCGAAGCATGAACTCACCAACAAAAGCGAGATCGTCCGCAGGGCCATCATGAGTTTCCTGACCCCATCGGAAAGAGCAGCGGTATTGGGATCTGTCATGAATGACGCTCCGAATCCAGACGCTCCAAAATCCAAGGGACCGGTGAACTACTCAGACGCCAAGAAACCGAAACGCTGAAAGCCATGAACCAGATTCCATTGCTGACGGTGACAAATGACCTGATCGCATCCTTCGGTCCCATGCTGGTGCTTGTGGGGATCGTGTTTGTTTTCGTGGTTCTTCCGCTGTGGTGGCTCAAGGGCTACGCGGTGAAGGAACAGAAGGATTGGAGGATCGTATTGCTTGTCGGATTTTTCTTCAGCTTCGTGATCGGGCTGCTGCTGGTATTCATCCTTCCCAAACTGAGCGATGAGGAACACGCGAGGATCAATGGACCATCCGAGCACAAGAGTTTCCGCGTTACCGGGGTTAAAATACCCAAGGCGGATCTTTCAGGCACGAGTGCGGATGATTTCATCAAGCCTGCATTGATTGGCATGGGAGTATGCCTTGGCGGTGCAGGTCTGATGGTGGCTTGGTTGATGTGGTTCGCATGACACCCTCCCCCGCCAGCGCGTGACAGGCTGAATCCACCCTTCCCCGTTGGCGCGTCACACCCTGAGCGGTCGGGCCGTGACAGTGGCCTTTGTGCCTGCACGTTTTCCCCGGCATCCCCGGAATCGCGTGTTAAGATCCGGGCATGCAGACCCCCTGCACCGCCGCTGCAAAACCGGATGAGCTGCCGCTCTTCGTGTGGGCCACGCGTGTGGTGCGCCATGGGGACGGCCGTGCCGAGCTGGTGGCCGTGAAGCCGAAAAAAGACCTCTCGGTGCGTGAGGCTGCGGAGGTGCTGGGAACCACGCGCAAGGTGATCCTGCGGCTGCGGGAGGCTGGCTACATCGACGGATGGAAGCCGGGAGCGATCGCCAAACGCAGCGACGGCCGGGAAAGCAATGCGGCACTGGTGCTCGACGCGGAGAGCGTGATGCGCTACAAGGCGCGAAACCAGCAAGGCATGCTGATTTGAGGCGGTGGCGGGATGTCACCGGGACGGGCCGGAACGGCATTTCCAGCCATATGTTAGAAAGAAGGTGAACCACCTGCGCCAAGTGTCCCGGCGTTTCCCAGCGGGCGTGGTTTGATGCGGGCCTCCTCACGGAAGCAAACCGCAACTCACCATGAACATCGCATCCATCCTCCGCCATTGGATCACGCTGGCACTCACCGCGATCACCGTTTACCTGGGAGCGCATCTTTTCGCTCCGGACGAAGCCAAGGCATTCGATGCCGCCGCGCAGCAGCTCGTCGCGCCGCTCGTCATCATTGGCACGCTGATCATCACCGCCGTCTGGCGCATCGCGCTGGCATGGATCACGAACACTTTCCGCTTGGGAAGCGGAGAACCGAAGAATGACGGCCAGGGCTCCGGGGGGAGCCTTGGGCTTTGGGTGATTGGCACGGTGGCAGTCCTGGGCGGTCTGCCATCGTGCTCCCCCGAGCAGCTCGCCGCCGCGCGGGCCGTTCCCATGAAGGCATGCGTCCACACGGATCAGGGCGATGTCTGCTACTCCACCAAGGACGGCCTCAGCGCGGAGATCGACGCGACAAGCGGCAAATGATTTCGGCCGGTCGAGTGAGGGCAGATCGAAGCCGCCGCGCATGCGATCCATGACCCGCCCCGGCCGGATACCACTCTAACAAATAACACCACACGATACCAGAACGATGGACGCCTCCGCAGGATTGATCATCACCGCAGTGCTCGCGGGCCTGTTGTGCCTGCGGAGGCGTCGCTGCCGCATGCCGGATGAGGCGATGCACGACCTCAAGCGCCGTCAAACTGCAAGCCACTGGATGGAAAGGGAACAGCTATGACCCTTCGCGACATCATCAAGAACGTGCAGCGCGAGCTTCCGGGAGTGGAAGTGGACGGCGTCGCCGGGACGCAAACCATGCTGGCGGTTTTGAATGTGCTTCGCGGCCAGCGCGCCGGATTGAAGCTGGACATCCCAGAAGAACAGTTGGTGCAGATGCCGGATGAAGCTCCTACTGCGCTGCATGCCAGGACGCTCGCCACCCTCGGCACCATCGATCCGAAGGCACGCGAGAACTTCATCCGCTTTTCCCAGCTCGCCGAGGCGACTGCCGCCACATTCGGTTGCGATTACATCGCCATCAGTGGAGGCCGATCATGGGAAGAGCAGGCCATGCTGAAGCGCAAGAGCGATGCTGGCGGTCCACACGCTGCCGCTCCTGGCTATTCGTGGCACAACTACCGACTTGCCGCGGACTACGGCGTTTTCCTCAACGGCGGCTCGATCTATCTGGACGGTGGCAGCGCCGAACAACAGCGGCTTGCGGAGCGCGTGCATGCGGCGTGCAGCGTGCATGCCAGGGACTGCGGTATCGTCTGGGGAGGCACCTTCAAGGGCAAGAGCTTCGACTCTCCGCACTACCAATACGATCTGGGCCGCCTCACGCCTACCGCTGCGGATCGTGCGAAATTCCAACGGGAGGGCTCGCTGCTGTGATGAAACAAGGACGCGATCTATTCGCCCATGTCATCGCCTCGCAAGGCGGAGTGGCACCGGCCATCCGCAAGCTCAAGGGCCGCCAGCTCGCCGCACTCATCCACTACGCCGAGGGGCTGGGTGATGAGGATGGACCGAACGACATCATCGGCACCGCCGTGATCGTGGCAGCGGAGCGGTATTTCGCGAAGACAGCGAAGAAGGC
>ERZ724522.1351-NODE-1351-length-13308-cov-7.867426_pt1 | contig 13308 bp, 22 predicted proteins | sample MGYA00376055_ERZ724522 | MGnify/ENA primary metagenome ERZ724522 (study PRJEB28724, sample SAMN07190884) | wastewater metagenome | isolation source: effluent of sewage treatment plant in Hong Hong | place: Hong Kong | collected 2016-03-17 ... | reverse complement strand
GAAATGAAGGAAGTCCTAAGCGCAGAAACCAAGAGAAAACTGGCCGAGCTTGACGCGCTTGAAGCGGGTGGTGTGGACAACTGGGACTGGTGTAGCGACTCCCTTGCGCCTCTGGATGGCGTTGAGTTCACAGACGACCCAGAGCCGGAAACCCTATGGCTGCCGATTGATACGGCACCAGTATTAGGGGCTATGCTCGTTAGTGTTCCTCCTGACCACGAGGTTTTTGAGGCTTTCCGTGATGCCAGCGGTCGGTGGCAAGCTAGTGACCCACGTGGCGGAGGTTATTATTACCTGCACACAGAACCCTCGCACTGGATGCCACTACCACCCCCACCGGAGGAAACGACAAAATGAAGCCCAGAACAGCCTCGTGCCGCATTGGCGGCGTTGAGATGGTTCTGCCGCTTGAGCGCGGGATCAAGATCCCGCCGGTTGAGTATAAGCACCGCAATCGCGGAGATTACTTAGAGTCAGGACCACATTATAACAGATGGCCGTGGAAGCAAATGAGAAATCACGAGTCGGTGCTGATTCCATACTTTTATGTCAGGTCTGATCATGTCACCGCTAGCGCCCGCGCGTATGCCATGAACAACCCCGGTATTAAGTTTGTCGTGCGGTCGATTGATAGCGGTATCCGTGTCTGGAGGAAAGATATTTTTACGGACGGTAAAAAACCTATTTACAGGACAAAGGGCACACGGTAAACACGAGCCAGCAAGAAGGAGATAACCAACATGGTGAGCTTGTGTGGTGGCGGCGTGAACGTGTCACGTAATCAACGATGATAGAGCTGTTCGGGGCTGGTAAGTAGCATGGCATGGCCGAACAGGTGCGAGAGTTGCCATGATGGTAGCACACCCGCAGCGGTAAAACGAGGCGTCCAGACCACGCCTATATCTTCGGCAGCCAGTAATCAATCTGGCCCACCACACCTAATACCCGCCGACGGGGTGCAGTCGGAAAAGCAAAGTGGAGGTAGTAAAATGGAAATCGTTATCGTGCCGAAGGGCGAAGAGTTGATGATCAAGGACAAGGAAACCAACACCCCCCTGACCAACGTCTATGTTGGCGCTGGCTGGGACCAAGCGGACGGCGGAAAGCCGGTTGACGTTGATCTGGTCGCGGCCTGCCTGATTGGCGGCAAGTTGACCGCAGGCGGAACGGGGCGTCTCGTTTACTTCAACGACCGCACCGAGCCGGGCGTGACCCTCTCCGAGGATAACCGCACCGGCGCAGGGGATGGTGACGACGAGAGCCTTGTCATTGACCTGTCCAAAGTCGAACCCGAGGTGACGGAAATCGCCATCGGCGTTATGGCCTACAGTGCTGGCGTGTCTCTGTCACAGGTGAACAACATCCACTTCCGGATCGTGAATGGCACAACCGCCACTGATCCGCAGGTGATGTCTGTTTCCATGGACAGCGCAAAGCTGGGGGACACAGTGCTCCACGCCGCCACGCTGAAGCGCGGTTCCGAGGGCTGGACGATTGAGAATGTCGGCCAGTTCTACGCTCGTGGCAACCAGAGCGACGCTGTTAAGGGCTTCGCTAATCTGTTCGCCTAAACCCAACACGGGAGGGGTTCACAGCCCCTCCCGCCTTTTTCAAGGAGAACACCATGTTTTCTCTCGCAGTTTGGAAGCTGGACTGGTGGAAAGAACAGTTCACCGAGATCTCGTTTTGGGCGGCTGTCTGGGGGCTTGTCACGCCAAGCTACTCCCTGACGGATACGCTGTTCTGGATCTTCATCATCTCGCTCGATGACGAGACGATCCGCAATTTCCTTCGGTCAAAGATTGCGCCGTCGCTCGGCAAGGCCGCCGACGCCGTGGCAACATCCGTGAATGGGGAGTGACATGCGGATCAAGAGCCTAGCCCTTACCGTGGCGCTCGTGGCACTCGTAGCCGGGGCGCTCTATCTCACGCGCGGGGCAGGCTCTTTTTCACGGCTCACAACGCTGACTGGCCTCTACGCTGTTGAAGGAGTTGGTGGCTTTAGTGTTGTGTGCTTTGTGAACCGAGACAGCGGCGCAACGTCCTGTCTGCCAGAAGCCGACGTGAAGAAGGAGGAGTAGGCGAGATGACCGTAATAGAAGAACATATGCGGCAATCGGCTGATGTGACCACAGATAACCAAGCCTCACCGGATGACGTAGCCGCTGCATTGGCGCGTGACGGGCATTATTACACGGCCCCGCCACAAGACGACTTCATCCGCAAGTGTCGCGGTGTGCTGCTGGCGCTGGTTTGGTGCGCCGTGTTCTGGGTGTTGGTGTTCTTGCTGATTGGAGGTGTGTGATGACCGATACGAACCCCTACTACTACACGCCACTGACTGCCGAGGAGATCAGCGCACACTCCACGAACATCTTGCTTGGCTTTGAGAGCAGGAAGATTCACAAGGATGATCAGTTATACATTCTACGGGAAGCCCAACACAGACTCTTGCGGAAAACTTAACCATATACCCCAACACGAGTGGATCGGCATAGCAACACAACCGGAGGAAACGAAATGACCAACACGCTTACACTCATCCGAGGTCTTCCCGGAAGTGGGAAAACCACACTTGCATCCTCACTTTACGAGGCGGGGCTGATTGATGTGTTCTTTGAAGCAGATCATTTCTTCACAAATGACAACGGAGACTATGCGTTCGACCGACTCCGTTTGAAAGAGGCTCATGCTTGGTGCTTCGAGCAAACGAAAAAGGCGCTTGAGTCAGGTTCCAACGTAGCTGTATCAAACACATTCACCCAAATATGGGAGATGCAGCCGTATATTGATTTGGCAAAACAGCTTGGCAATACGCTGCAGGTTGTCGCATTGTTCGGAAACTTCGGAAGTATCCACAATGTCCCAGACGAGACGATAGAGCGCATGAAAGCACGCTGGGAGGACTATCCAATTACAGTCTAACACAATCCCCCAGCGGGCGGTGGGGAAAAACACCCGCAACCTTGGGCGTAGTTGGCATGACATGACCAAACTCCCCCACGAGAGTGGCTCGCTGACAAGGTGGACAGCCGGGAAAGACCGGCACTGGTTAACGAGAGAGGGAGGTAGCGATGACACGCTTAACCGATGAAGAAATCCAAGAAAGATGCCGTATTATTCACGACATTGGCGTTCTAGAAACAGAACGTAGTGACCGTTTGTTTCAGGAGAAAGAACACAAAAACAGTGTATCGTTAGATTTTAATGGTGACTCTAGATCTGTCACTATAGCTGGTAGAAAGTTTGTTTTCATACAAACTTCCTGTGGGTGTCCAGAGCAATACGACATCAAATTGGATGATTCTGTTGTTGGGTATTTCCGTCTAAGATGGGGTAGATTGTGCGTTGAGTATCCTTACATTAACGGAGAAGATGTGTATTGGTGTAAAATAGGCGACGGGACTTGGGCAGGAGAGTTTAACGATGAGAATGAGCGCAGATTGCACTTAACCGCAGCCGCGACCGCTCTCTACGTTAAAATAACGAGTAAGACCGGCACTTGGCTAGTTTAGCCGCTGAATGAAACGTTCTCCAAAGCCTTTCAGCGGCAGGGGGCCGGAGCGTGGTGTTCCGGCCTCCACAACATCAGGGGGAAGCTATGACGCAAGAAGAAAAGCGCAATGCAGTGAACGAGTTAAGCATGTTCCTTCTGAACCAGTGCCGGATCATTGCGGAAGAAAGTGGCTTTGTTAACTCTCACTACCGGAAGAAGAAGGACGGCACTCTCGTTTACACGTTTATCCTGAGAGAGGAGGTAAAGCTATGACAGAGCCAGATAACGTCATATGCGCACGCTTCAACATGAAGGAAGAGTGCGAGCGGCACTGGAAAGATGGGTGTGAGATCGGGTTAAAGTTTGGCTACCGATATGGTTACGGTGAAGGAAGGCGCGACCGTCACATCTCTCTGTGCGACTTCGCTATGCGGTGCTTATTCGTATATATCGTGGCTTGTGTGCTCATATACCTTGTGTCGGTTGTTGCGGTTCTCGTGCTGGATTTCTCACGATCCGACGTTGCTCAAGAGATGGTGCGCGTCCACGACATGCGGGAGGCGTATTGGCGTTGACATATAGCGACATGTTCTGTAATAGTTCAACTATTATGTGGCTTGCCACATAGGCTCCTCCTTTCTTCCCCTCCGGGATCAAGGGTTGGGTTCAAGGCCAAATCGAGTCGGATCAGGACTCGATTCGGCAGTTTATTCCAGCCTCTTTTGCCAACGCGATGGGGGCTTGACAGATACAGAACCGCCTCTTTTGCCAACGCGAGGGAGGCGGTTTTCTATTTTGCAGAATAAATCTACGAATAAAACGCTTAACTTGAAGAATAAAAACAATCTAACGTGTTGATATTGCAGTTTAGTTTACCAACAAAATGCAGAATAAAAGAATTGATCGGTTCTTCATTTCCGCAAAGCCTCCACCTGTTCCCGCACAGAGGCATAGTCCCCGGCCAGCGCGGCGACGTAATCCTCAAGCGCTTTTCGATACTCCGTCTCAGTCATTGCAGCCTCTAGCTGGCGTGTATCCGGCCACGGGGGGAGGGCAGTCAAGAGGGGTGGGATCTCCGCTCTCACCGGCGGACAGGACGTTGAGCAGCCCGACAACAGCGCGGCGAGAACCAACCCAATCATCACCCGCCGCCGTCCGTGCCTCATTTGCCACCCTTACCTGTCTTGCAATTACCTTCTGTCCCCGTCCCACCTCCGATGCCCTGCGCTCAAGCTCTTCGGTATGGTGGCGCTGGGCTTGCTGCATAAGGTCGGCTTGGAGGGTCAATATCTCGTTTCGGTGCTGGCACGCTCGAAGGCGGTGTTGGCTTACGCCCGAATAAATTAAAGCACTGGCAAGGGCTATACCCACAAAAACTGCACGGGGCTTCAGCTTGGAGAATCCCCATAGCTGTCCGGCTAGATGCAAGAGCATTAAGGGCATGTGAAACTCCTTCCAGACGAGCAAAAACGCTTGCCAGCGCAAGTTCGTTGTAGGCGCGGGCATCAGCGTGGGTGTGTGTCATGGTGTTTTCCTTTCTTCATGTTCGATCAGTATGTCCAATCAAAAAAGCAACACTAAACTAGGGGTTGAACCGGTTGAGTTATTAAATGTTTTAACCCCACGATACTCGGTAGTTTGCAAGAAGGTTTGATTACCGACCACCTTCCCGGATAGCGCGAATAAGCCCATCCTATCGCACTGGCACCCCGGCGCGGCGCAGTGGCAGTCGGAACGCTCAAGCTCACTTGGGTTCGGCATGGTCTATTTCCCCTTTCAATGCTCGGTGCTTCCCGGCCAGCCTACCAATCGTGTAGCCCGTAACAACAAATACGCTGGCCGTGATCAGCGCCTCCACAGTGCTGGCAATCAGGCTCGCAGCCGGTGCAAGCGGGTGCCACACCACGGCATACGTCACGACGCCAGCCGTGAAGAGAAGCGTGGCGTGGTTCCAGATCCGGCGATCTGTCCACTCCGGGCGCGATTTCATCCTAAAGCCTCCCGCAGCTTCGCAATCCGGCACGTCCTGTCCACGATGTTATTAAACCTCGCGGTGTCGGCAAGCAGCTTCTCAACGCTTTCTTCAAACTCTTTGGCGTAGGCCTCGACAGCTTTCTGCGCTTGTGTCATGCCTTTCCTCCAAGGATCAGGTTGAGCCTCTTAATCTCACCACTGAACAACGCAGCTTCGGCGTTTCGGCGTCTGGTAAGTCCTGGAGAAGACTTGCCCTTGACCTTGTTCCAGATGAAGAATTGCAACCGAGCACCGTCAAAATCCTGCGCTTTGATCTTTTGCAGCAATGTTGATCTCTCGAACGCACCCATGCCGACGTTGAAAGCAAAGCACACAAGGGCAGCAAAACGATAGGCATTCAGTGGCGTTCCTTCAATCGCTTTGCGAACACCCTTTACAAAACGCTCCACGTCCTCACGCAACAGTTCCTCGGCCTCCTCCTGCGTGATGGTCTGTCTCGGCTTAACTCCTCCTGTGTGCCCGTAACCAATAGTCCACACACCAGCCGGGCAGCGATACGCCTCTGTCCGCAGCCCCTCAAAGTGCCGCAGCAAGGCCATGCCATCAGGGTGGATGGGGGAGAGTGTCATGCCAGCACCTTCGCCAGCGTGACGCCTGTCTGGCCCTGATACTTGCCGCCTCGGTCCCCATAGGACACCTCGCACGGCTCACCACGGAAGAACAGCATCTGCCCGATACCCTGCCCGACATGCAGCCGCACGGGCCGGTCAAGGTGGTTCACGAGTTCCAGCGTCGGCACACCCTGCCAGCCAGCTTCAAAGACGGTGTTCTGAACCGAGATCCCACAGCGGGCATAGGTGGACTTATCCTTCAGCAGGCCCGTCACGTCCGGCGGGAGATGCAGCGTCTCCAACGTGCAAGCCAGAACAAAGCTCTTTGCCGGAATATCGAAGTGGTCCGTAACCGTAACGGTGAAGAAGTCTCCTTCACCGACGTTCGTGGGGTCAAGGACACTCTCGCCCGCCGACATCTTGAACACGTTGCCTAGCCGAAGGTCGTAGCCGTAGGATGACAGGCCGTAGGAGACAATGCCTTTCCCCTTCTGGCTTTCCACGAACGGCGTGATCATGCCAGCAAGGGCAAGCTCACGGATCTGGCGGTCACAGAGGATGGTCACGCGCTTGGCCCACCCCCACTCGCTGGCCTGTAAGCCGATCCAAGCCCCGCCCTCTTGGCCATGTCACTCTGCACTGCGGCGACCATGTTCCACGCAGCGACGGAGTTTCCGCACTGCATTTCAGCCGCGATGCCGTGCGCGATACGCGCGAAAGCAAGCGCCGCTTTTGGCCCGATGTATTCCGGGTCTGGACGGTAGTCTAGGTCGTCCTCCTCGCCCATACCCTGTCCTGTGGTCATCTCGCAGAACCTTTGTAGCCCTGATTTGGAAGGCTTGATAAAACAGTCTGAATGTTCGTGAGGTTGTTGCATGCCTCATAAAGACCCGCCTCCAGCCGGGTTAAAAACTGATCCATTGCCTTTGCGATTCCAACAGTCTCTCGGGGCGCTTCAGGCGGATAGGCCAATTCTTTCGGGCCAAAAACGGTTTCTTCCATTGTATCGATCAGGTTTTCGAGCCGTTGAAGCGCGGTAAAAACACACGCTTGCTTTGTGAGTTCTTCTTCTGCAAGCACTTTTGCTGCATACACTTCATCCATTCCATTTCCCTCCTAGGTTAAGCCGCGCGTCGCGGCGACAGCTTAGACTGGCACACTACAGCCCGCCTGTAAAGCGGATGCGCTTCGGGACTACCGCCCGTGATACATGCAAGGAACACGATTAACGGTTTGTCGCCTTTTCGTGAGTTACACGTTAAACACGCCCCGTAAAGATTCCACGCCTCTGTCGGTCCTCCCTTGCTTCTTGGGATGACATGATCGCGCGTGATGGTGTTTGGCTTTCCTAGATGTAGTGTCATTTCTTTGCCACAGTAGGCACAGAGGCCAGATTGTTCATTGAATAGACGATAAACGCTTTGTTTCCGCCGGGGAGGATGTCCGGCGGAGTTGGTCATTTCACGCCAAACGTAATGTGGTCCCACGCCCATGCAAACGCTGCGGCAGCAAAGCCAAACCCACCGAATACGATCCTCCGCGTCCAGCGGTCTATCGTGATGTGGTCCTCCATTTTTTTATTGATATCCGAAAGTTCTTTATCAATCGCTGTCAGATGGTCGTTCTGCACGCGCTGCTCGGCTTCGATATGCCCAAGCCTGCCAAACACTTCGGTGCGAACACGGGCACTGTCAACAGCCTTATCTGCAAGCTGTTGGCTGATGTTTGTGAGGATTCCCTCGATGCTTGTTAACGTGACAGACATGCGACGGAACGCATCTTCAAGCAACGCCAGTCGCGTCTCAGGTGTCTCATTCCCGGACATGCACATCCTCCCCGCGTTGGAGCTTCTTCAGCAGTTCGACCTGCTCCGCCGTCGGGGGAGCATACGCCAGTGTGTGTGCCGATCCCGGCGGGCCGATGGTGACGGCCTGCATAAGCTCCCACGTCTTGATCGTGGACCAGCTTACGTCCAGCCGAGCGGCAAGCTCGAACGTGGAAATGTCCCACTTTTCGCGCACGTCACAGACGAGATCTCTGATTTCTTCAGGTGTCATAGCATCACCTCCGGCCAGCCAGCGAAACGGTGCGGTTCGTGGAGCGCCGCCAGAACAGGCACATCATCCACAAATACTGGAATGAGACGCAAGAACAACGCATTCGTATCAGGCTCCGTCAGCACCGTTCCATCCTGTAACCACTGCCCCACAATCGGCCAATCAATACCGAGGCTCCGCATTGTCGGCTCGTCAAAATCGTCTGCCACCAAGGCGTCACACAAGACCAACCCGCCCGCCGCCAAGGTTCCCGGCATAGGTTTCACGTATTGGCCGAACACACTGTTAATAGCAGCCTGTTGCGCCTGCGGAAGTTCCGCAAAGTCCAACGTTTCAGGTATGAGAAGCCAGAGCCTTTTCATCTCGCTCACTCCGCCATCACGGTTAACTCGTAGTCTGTCTTGCTATCTGACCAGACCTTGAACTCGTAGAGGTAACTGTTGAGGCTTGGGTCAAACACGACCGAGGTAAAAGCACTTGCGAAGGCGCTAACCGTTGTGTCCGTGACATTGGCCGCGCCATTGACGCTCATACTCCAGTCATTCGTTCCCCACCGGAAAGCCACACAGACGACGCCCCCAGCAGTCAAGGCCGATGCCGAAAGCAAGGAGGCATTATCCACAAGTCCTGTCGAGGTAATAAGGAGCTTCCCTGTGCTTGCCTCGATTGCGACGGAAAGCGTCTCACCGGCGGCGTTCGTGGCTGTTAAGACGACTGGGTTGCTTCCAGAGGCGTTCCTTTCGTTCGGCATCTTGAACAGAAGCCTTACCGTCCCCGACGCATACGGAATGTTTCCGGGCGTTGTCAGTGACACAACATCCGCCGGGCGCGTCACAGCCGCTGTCGTCGTCGGAATATAGCTTGAAACCCCAAACGCTTGAACGGATTGAGACATCCCAAACCACACACTCTCGCCTGCGCTTGCAAACGACGGAGCACTACCATCAGTGCCCGATTGAATGAAACTCAAGACACTCGCACTTCTTGCAGAACCTGTAGAAGTTGCCGTTCCGGTAATTGAAATCCTGTAAACAGAATCAGCAAGTTTGACGATTGAAGTCGAAAGTGCTCCCGCACCTTGAGCAGTGACAGACCCATTGCCTGTAAGGGAAAAATTAGCATAGGCATTTGTAAACAATGAGCCTATCATGGAAAGCTGGATGAGTGATGTTGTCCCAGCTTTTACAACACAAGACATCGTGTAGGTGTTGCCACTTGTGATGGTGAAGGACGATGTTTCACCCGGAAGATAGTAGTGTTGTCCTGAACCTGAAGTTGTTATTTTACAAAAGCCACTTTGTCCGAGAATTGTAGCATCATTCAGAGCAACACTAACGTTGGTAGTGAAGTAGAAACCAGATGTTGGCATCGAATAACGCTGCAAGTTTGTTCTCTGCGGCTCGATAAGCAAACCGTTCTGGTCACTGATACGAGCACCATTTACAGCAGAAGACACAAGCGATCCGTTCACAAAATCAGTTCCGGTCGTGCTTCGTGAAAACGTCACGGCTGCAGGGAGTTCTTTATTGCAAAGAACAACGTGCTTGTCTCGTGTCTCAAGCGATGCAACCTTGGCCCGAAGCACCCGCAAGCGCTCGATTGTGAACGGCATCGGAAACTGTGAGAAGTCAATCGGGAAAAGCCCTTGGCTGTTGTTTGCTGTGCTCGTCGCTCCACAAGCAAGGTTTACGCCAAGCTGACTCCCGTATTTCTTCCCCCATACGCCGGTGCGAGCAACCTTCGGCACATCGTCCGTGTAATACCAGCAAGCACTTTTCGACCAAATACCTTGAATCTTACGCTTCGCGAGGCCGATGTTATTTCCTGTCGTGGTCACATTGTAGGGGGTGCTCGTTGTTGTTGTCTGGCCGGAACGCACATCCATGAAGGTGTCATTATTCCACCAGCCGAACGTGTCCATGAAGTCAATCTCCGGCACTCCTTGACTCTCTGCCGAAAGCACATTCGGGTCTTTTGCATTGATAAAGGTCCAGAAAGCGGGCCACCCACCCAGCGCCGACTGGGGTGGGGCCGTGGCTGTCAATTCAAAAGCCAACACCTCGCTATCATCCCGCTTGGGGCAAAACGTTCGGCGGGTCCAAAATTGCCCTGAAGAAATGGGAGGAATGAAGAACAGGGTCGCTCCGTTCGTCACAGTGATTGCAGTGTTCAGCGTGACAGAATTGGCGGTTTTTCCGGTGACGTAGATAGGAAAGCCCAGCTTGTCTGCCGCGTAATACACCACAAACTGATGCCCGACCTCTACCCCAGCCGGGACTGCGGCCATAGAAACTGTCGTCCCACTCGAAGCGGCGTTCGCTGTTGTGGAGAAAGCTGGGTAGAAGGCCCAGATAGCCCCCGCCGAAAGCCATACGTTCGCATTCAGGGTGATGCTGACTCCGGGATTAATGGCTGTAACCCGTCGCAAATTGCTGTCCTGATAACCAAGGAAGCACAGTTGCCCAACCGTCACAGCACTGGTTTCCGTCACTGGCACCGTGGCGCTATTGTAGCTATCAGTTGTCTGAATAACAAACTGCACAGGGGAGAATGTAACTGACTGGGCTGTTGTCACCGTCACGGGGTGGGAGAGGGTGACACTCACGCCGGGGTCAATGGCTGTAATGAATGTCGCAAACATGCGAGTCCGCACGGCGAACTCTGTAATAGTTCCCGTCTTTGTCGGGACGACGGAAAGCCACCGAAGGCTCGTCTTTCCGGCGCTCCCAAACTCATTCGGGGCGGATGCTGAATTACGCGGGGCTGTGATGATGAAAGCCCCCGTGCATCCGGTCGCCCGATAGGCCAGCACGTTGTTCGCAGAGAGTGTCGCGTCCGAATTGATAGCCGTGACAAATGCATCGGCGAAGGTGTCTGGAGTATCTGCGCCGCCCGCTGTCAGCGTGACGACGATGGGGCCGAAAGCCGCATTCGCGTCCGTGAACGTAACGGTTGCGGTGTCCCCGCTTGCGACTGTTCCACGCACCGCGAGCGAATACGTCGTATGCATGTTTCCGGGGCCGACCGTGGGGCCAAACCCCGCCACTTGCCCAACCACAAGCCCCGATGTATCCGCAAGCGGCACAGTCCGGCTGTAAGTCACATTGCTCGCCGGGTTGCGTGTAATCAGCTTCGGCTCGATGACGTTGTTTTTCAGGTTTGCCGTCAGCTTCAGATCGCTTGTCCCGAAAACGAAAGCCGCTGTATCGGAAAACCGCGCGTAACGCTGGACCTCATCATTGATAACAGAAATAAGATTTGCCCCGTTGAACTTTGCATATTCCTCAAAATAACGCTCAAGGTCGGAGACAGAACCAATCTTGATTTGTCCTGAAGTCGGGGTTACGTCCGTTCCAAATACAAAGTCATAGATTGTCTCGTAGGCGGCCTTGGATGCAGTTCCAGCAAGAACTTCTGGAAAAGTAAGCGTTGTGTTCGGAGTGAGGAATGGGTAGGAAGCAGCGGAGCCAAGCAGCCCATGAATTAGGCCGGGCTGGATCAGTCCGTTAACTATGCCGCTGATCATGCAAACTTCCTCCTGAATCCCATCCGTAAGATACCGTTATTCAGGTTCACTGTCGAACCTGTCTCGTTCTCAATCCGCGCCAGTCCAGCATCTGTTGCCGTCACGTTCGCTTTGAGGTGCATCCCCTGCAACGGCTTAGAAAAAGAGACGTATTCCGCCACGTCGCCAAGCCGGACGCCGGTAAGCACAAGCACTTCCTCATCTCCGGTCCCAGTCGTTAAGCTCGCCGGATCCCACTCCACCTGTGCCCAGATGTGCGTCCGCGCCTTGACTGTAACGAAGATGTTGCCAGCCGCGATATCCTTCGAGGCACTGTGCCGGTTCCAGAGCGTGACTGTGACCGTATTGTCCGCGGTCACAACGCCCTGCATAAAAACCTGCAAGGTATCCACGTCCATCCAGACAGACTGCACAATGTCGCCGACCCTTGCTCCTGTTACTGTGACGGTCGTTGTTGTGCTCGTGTTTGTCGCCAGCGAAGGCGGATCGTAAGCCGCCGTGCCGGACAGTAGCGTGTAATCCAGGTCGTATCCGCCAAAGCCGATCTCGATTGGCGTGACCACCGCCGTCCACGTCGCCGAGGCAAGGTCAATCGGGCTTCCAGAGAAATTGTTGATCCCCAGAGTCACCGTGTTCGCCGCGCTGACGCAAGGCGTGATCATCAGCCCGTTAGTGCTGGCGCTGCATGTCACATGCACGAAGTCTCCGACCCGCGCCCCATACACCGTGATGTCGAACGTCGCGTAGCCGTTGTTCGCCACGCTTGGCAGGTCATACGTCCGGCTGCCTTCAAGAACCTTGGGTGGTTGCGGAGAGGGGGCGGTCGTCAGGCTGTATCCAACGCGCTGCACGCCAGCTGCCGTGTTGACCACAAGAGCGGCCACGGACGGCTGGTAATCCAGAACCACGTTGCGAACGTCCACGGTGCCGTTTGCGCTGTTCTGGTCGGCCAAAGAGGCCACCTTATCAGCCGATCCGCACTCAATCCTCAAGCCGTCAATCAGGACGTTCCCGCCGTCGTGCTTGTTGTGAACCAGCCGGATGCCGGATCCTGCCGCTTGCCGGATGTCAAGCCGACCTCCATTCACAACGAGCCGCCCGGCATTGGCTGTGCGAAATGGCGTGGAATATCCGTAAGAAATAGTGAACCCGGACTCCCAGACGATTGTCGGATTGTTCAGGATCATCTCACCGTCTTGCACGAAGAAGTCCGGCAGATCGAAATTATCCCCGCGCCGAATGACTGTCGGGTTATTGAATACAACCCCTCGGCACGTTGTGTCTGAGTCGCCGACCACGCTGAACGGATACCGCGCGGCGTCGTTCCCGTTCGGCCCTACAATCACCACAGCGTTGTTGATAATGTGCCCGCGGCTGTTGTCTGCGTGGTCGTAGTCAGAGTTGACATTTACCGCACGCCCGCCTGTCACGACTCCTAGGAAATTGACGGTGTTCTCGATCCCGCGCAGAGATACGCACCCATCAGCGCCGCCGTTACCCCGGTAACTTCCAGACACACCGAGAATGTTAAGTGTGCAGTGAATAGCGTCAGGGTGCAGGTCCGCCGCGCTCGCCGTGCAAGCAATGGCGTCAACAGCTACCGTGCAGCGTCGTGTGCGCCCGCACTGCTTGATTGCCTCCTGC
>ERZ724522.1350-NODE-1350-length-13318-cov-6.793938_pt1 | contig 13318 bp, 14 predicted proteins | sample MGYA00376055_ERZ724522 | MGnify/ENA primary metagenome ERZ724522 (study PRJEB28724, sample SAMN07190884) | wastewater metagenome | isolation source: effluent of sewage treatment plant in Hong Hong | place: Hong Kong | collected 2016-03-17 ... | reverse complement strand
TGGCTGGGCTGGACCGTGGAAGAGGTGATGGAGGCGGCGGAGAGCAGCAGGTGAAGTGGCGAGCACATCGCCTGCTTATTTGTACATAAGAGGGCATAATGCGATTTTACATACCATGAATGCGCATGGGGGCCCGCCAGCTCCGGCCTGTGGTACATTCCGCCCATCGAGGCGCACGGAATGACCACCACTATCCACTTCATTCTCGAAAGAGTCGGGCAGCCACCCGGACAAATACGGCTATCGGATCTGAAGAGTCTGGCGTCCGGGGTGCAGGACTGCATGAACCGTATGATCCACCTGGATATGGGCTATGCACCCACATCGCGGACTCGGCAGGAAACTGAGAAGCTGGGAGAGATCTTTCTGGTGGGTATCGAAAAAGGCAGTTGTGACCTGGTTTGTCGGACGAATGACCCCGCACATTACCGCGTTCCACCCTCCGCTTTTGCCCTGCACCAGCTCAACCGCGGAATCAAGGCCAGGCAGAGCGCCCACCGATGGCCTGCGTGGATGCCCGAAACTGCCCGAACGCCTCTCGGGCGTGTTGTCAGCCGCTTGGTTACGCACGATGGCGACTATTTGAGAGTCAGAGCGGTCAATCCCGCTTTTCGTACCGTGGAATTCGAACTCGATGTCCCCACTGCTGTCTCGTTGGCAGAGCCGGACCCGATTTCCGAAGGGACGCCCGTGCGCATTGTGGGCGAAATTTCGGTACTGCACCTCAAATCCAGGAAGGCGATAATTCGGGCCGGAACCCGCACAATTGAGCTTGTGATGGGATCTGAAGACCTGTTTGAGCGATGCGACGAACTGCGGTGGAAACGCGTCAGGATCACCGGGGAGGCCCAAAGCGACCGGTGTCGGGTGGTTACCGTCCGGGACCTGGCCGCCGCCAGCGACGACGACCAGCCCGGCCTATCTGCGTGGACAGACCAGAGTGAGGGCTCCTCCCCGGTCAGATATGTGGAGGAACGTCTGCGCGAATTCCGAACATATGAACGCGGTTGGGACTCATACGATGCCAAGAAGGTTTCCTACCAGATCCTGAACTATGCGGGCAATTTCTTTCACGGAGCCTATGCGCGCCTCGCGGATCGTGGGTTCAGGCTTCCAGATGTGTTTGTGTGTCCCACAACAGCTGGCGGGGTGCAGTTTGAATGGGACATTCACAAGCGGAGTCTGGAGTTAGAGGTGAAGGGTCAGAATGAATTCGCCTACCTGCGGCTCGATCCAAACAAGGAGTTGGAGGAGGAGGGGGACTGCGACCGCTGGACCGCCATGCGCCTCATTGAATGGGCGGTGACCGGAGGTGAGCTGTGAGCAGCTTTACTCCTTCAGAATTGCTATATCGACGGATTCACCCAACTTTCATGAGACCGGACGGCACCCCGACCAGTCAGGCCTTCACCGATGAGGAGATGTCAGTCGATCGGGCCAGTAAGCGCACTCCACAGAAATCCCAGGCGGAAAGCCCAAAATGTGGACTTGTCTCTTTTCCCGTGGAGCTGGCCACACGCCTGAACCAGACGGTCGAAGAGGATCCCAAGCTGTGGAATCCTGCTCATTGCTTGGTGAAAGGCAAGAAGAGCAAGGGAACCCAGCGGGCTTTCGCCGCCGAATCTGTCTGGGTGATCCCACCCCCACCGCAGGTCGAGGCATCCCCCACCACTGAAGAACCCCCTGAACAGGAGTGACTCAGCGCTCCTCCTCAATCCTGACCGTCCCGATGGTCTGCAGCTCGTCCTCGGCCTCGCTTCCAAGCGCCCCGACGCGGGTGGCCACGTCGGAGACGATAGCTCCATAGAGCTGGCGTTCTGACCCGACTGCGGGCGTTCCGCTTGCGGAATAGGGCAGCCCGGGCAGGTACACGACGGGATACTTCGCGCCGCGCTGGCGGAGGAGCAGCTCTTCGACCTGGCGCGGCTCCTGCACCAGGGCCAGGGCGGGCGCGGAGGCAGCCCCAACAAGGTAGTCGGGATCGGTGCCGAAGACCTGGCGGCTGTCGATAGCGTCCACCCAGGAAAATTCCACCGTCCTGCGGGGAGCGCCCAGGCGGCGCACCGAGCGCTGGCCGGCGCGGCCGGTGGCGATCTCCTGCTGCATGGCGAGCCCCAGGGTGCGCCCAAGGCTATAGTCCAGCCCGAAGGGAACCACGGGACCGATCACCAGCTTGGATGCGGAGAGATACTGTGGACTGGTGGTGGCATCCAGAGTCAGGGCTGCCACGCGCACCCGCCAGTAGCGGTACTGCGTCGTCACTGCCCAGGCCACACGGGTGGCAGAGGGCCAGAGGATCGTGAGGGTGCCGCTGGTGGGCAGAGTGCCGGATGCAGGCATCTGAATCCGGATCTGGGTACCTTTGCCGCTGCCTGTCCAGCCTCCGGAGCTGTTGGCCACGATCTGGGCGGCGTGGTTGGTGCCGCCGCTGGTCAGGATGGCCCAGCCCCCCACCAGCTCGTCGGCATGCACAACGTAGGAGCCCGCGCTGCCACCGTCCTGGTAGACCGTGTCGCCGGTGCGGGCGAAGGTCAGGCCGGCCATGCCCTCGGCGGCATCCAGCGTCGCCAGGGTTGTCCAGGTGCTTCCGTTGACGGACCCCTCCAGATACCAGGTTCTTCCAAGTGGGTTGGAAACGTGCAGGCCGATCATCGGGGATAGAAGCGTGGTGTCGTAGTCCAAATCCCAGGCGATGATCTGCTCGGTGGTGGCCGTGGATCGCCAGGAGCGGGCGGGGGAACGGGTCAGGACGGGGTCCAGGGCATCCAGGCCGTATGCGTAGCGCACCGGGATCTGCCATTGGTCGCCCCCGAAAAATGGGGCCCCCGAGCTGCGATAGCCGATGCCGGAGGAGAGATACTGCGTGCGGGTCGAGGAGGGCCGCCCGCGTGTGGTGGCAAGGAAGGCGGACAGCGCGCTCATCACCTCGGCGTTGTTGGTGGCCGCCGCGGCCACCCAGCGCCAGTGAGCGGTGCCGCCGCCGGTAGTGGAGCCCCACCGGACGCTGGATACTGAGACCGGCGGGGTGGCGTCGTTGGTGGCGTCCGCCGTACCGGAGCTTGTATGTGTGATAGTCCACTCGGTATCGTCCAGATCGCGATAGGCGACCATGTACGCTCCGGAAAGCCAGACGAGCCATTGTCGGTGCGTGGAGGCGGTCAGGCCGGTGACGTCCGTCCCCAGCGCTGCGCCGGCGTTGTCATCCCAGAGCCGCGCCCCGGTGGAGGAGAGGCGGAGGGTTACCGAGTAGTGGTAGGTTGTTCCGTCGGTTCTCACCACCCGGATAAAGTTGTCCTGCGCAGAGACGGCCCCCGCAGTTGCCTTGACGGTTGCGACGGCGAAGACCTGGGAGCCATCAGCATCGCCCTCGTAGAGGAAATCCACCACGGAGGCGATGCTCGCTCCATCCGAGCTGAGGGTTGGAAGGCCCGCCCCGGTCTTTGTCCAGCCCGTCACATCTTGCGGAAGCTGAAAAGCAGCGTAGCAGCGACCGAAAATCGTGGTGTCATCGAAGCGTCCGAAGGTGGCGGGGGTGTACTGGATGCTTGACCAGCCCCCCAGCACAAAGGCCCCGATGGAGCCCTCAATTGTACCGACGGCGGTCTCGAAGGTGCAGGCCAGGAGGTAGCCGGCGCCCCGGGTGGCCAGGGTGGGACGGAAGCAGCGGTCGTCTTTGTCGTCCCAGTCCAGCGCCTCTCCATCGTAGTCCAGGCCCTGATCCTTGCTGTCGTGGATGCAGTCCGGGTGGAATTGGGTGGTGAGGCTGGCGGGTTGGATTCCCGGTCGGAAGCGGACAGTCAGCATCCGGCATCCGGCCGTGGTCACCGCTGCTGGATCGTGGAGCCGGACTACGGCGCAGATCAGGCCGTCCTGGCCTACGCAGGCGCCCACGTGGGCAATATCGTCCTTTGTGTCGCAGCTCGCCTTGTTGGTGTCACCATCGTAGATGATGACCGAATTATCGAGGTCAAATGGTGCGTAGGGTGCGGGCCGGATCGCGAAGCGCAACTTGCGGGCAGTCGGTTCCACGTAGACGAGGCCGACCCCGCCATCCGGTAGCCCCAGCGCCACCGCACCGAAGGTCAGGCCGTCGCCGCTTGCGGTCCACGTACCTCCATAGTCCGTGGAGGTGAACCAGTAGGAAACGCTGGAGGTGGTCTGAGAGACCATCGTCAGGTAGCTGCCATGAACGGCGAGCGATGGAGACACGCTGCCGATGCCATTGGTGGGGCTGGACTGACTTTCGACCCAGGTGTTTCCACTGTCTTCGCTGTAGGCAACGACCTGGTTGGTGCCCGACATCAGAATCCGCCCATCGGGGAGCTGCACCAGGGCCGGCTTGCAGGCCAGCACCCCTGCTGCGATGGTATCGGGGATGTCCAGGGCCTCCACCTCCGCGGAGAGGGTGTAGCCGGTGTTCTCGGCTCCCAGAATGCGGGTGCACACCTTTGTGGGGGTTCCGCTGATATATTTGATGTAGGCGATCAGGGTGGACCCGTCCGCAAGGCCCAGGGCGCTCACATAGCCATAGGTGGTGAGCCCGGTCTCGTAGCCCACCCAAAAGAAGTCCAGGCACTGCGCCGGGCCCATCCAGCTGCGCTCGGTCCCGCCGTCCGTTTCGCTCCAGGTCAGGCGTGCTGCCGCGGGCAGACCGTGCCCGCCTGCCTTCTGGACCTGCACCCACCGCTCCGCCGCCGCCACCGAGCCGGTCTGGAGATCCACGGTATCCAGGCGGGCGCGCTCGGTGCCCTGCCGGACGGCGGTATCTGGCGATGCCCCGGTCTGGGTCGCGGTGGTGCGGCTGCTGTCGAGGTTGGCATCCGAAAAACGTGGGTCTGCAAGCAGCAGACCGCGGACAGTGGTTCTGACGGACTCAGCCAAAGGGCCTCCGGAGCCCCGCGCCGGGGCGCTTGGTCAGATCGCGGAGCTTACCCGGGCGACCTGCGCTGTTGACGAGCATGGCGTTCAGCTCCCGATGCCCGAGCATCACGATGGTCTTCTGAACGGCGGCGGTCGGGGAAACCCCTGCGAAGGCGTCCCGAGCAGCCTGGTGGCCGCCCAGCGCCTGCACTGCTGATGCAGGCGCCACGATCTCGGACTGTGGCTCGATGTAGGCCAGCCGCTGATCGGGCATGTAGCCGGAGCGGAAGCTGGGGGGCTCCTGCATGGCCACCTCGGCCGCGGCTGCGGCGGCAAGGCCGCCCGCCAGGATGGACAGGGGGATATTGGCCGGGTAGGGCACCGAACCCAGCGTCTGGGAGACGGCCAGGGGGATGTTGATCAGCGCAGAAGCCACCGCAGCAGCGTGTTGAGCCTCCCATGCCGCAAGCGCAGCCTCCTTCTGTGCCTTCTCCCTGATTTTTGCGGCCTTCTCTTCGGAGCGGAGTTGCTTTTCGAGCTGTGCCCGCTGAGTCTCGGAGAGATCTTCGGCAGCCACCTCGCCAGAGGCATAGGCATCCATCAAGGCCCGGCCGGACAGAGAGGCAGCATCGACGGTGGCGGTGGAGAGCCCATCCAGCAGGTCCTCGATCCGCTCCAGATCGTCTTTTGTTGCGGCAAGGGCCTCTGCCGCCGCGGCCTGTTGACGTGCAAATACTTCGCCGATGGCGTCGGCCACCTGCTGGGCGGCGCGTAGGGCAGTGTTGACTGCCTCCCGCTCGGCATCTGCCATGTTCCGGGCGTCTTCGGCTCCCTTCTCGAAAATCGCGGCCTGTTCATCCGCCATCTTCTGGCGAAGCTGGAGCCCCTGTTCAGCGGCCCTGGTCCGGTCCTCTTCCTGCTTGCGGATGATCTCGGTGATCTCCGTCTCGGCCTGTTCGGCGGCCAGGATCCGCTCCTGAGCGTACTGGCCCTCGACCGCAGTGATCGCGGCATTCGCCGCAGAGATCACCTGTATCCGCTGCTGGTGGCTATGAGCGGACTGAAGTGCTTTCTCCCGCTCCTCCTCCAGCCCGAACACCACCTCGGCCTGTTTGCTGCGGAGCTTTTCCAGCTCGACATTCAGGTCGGCATAGACCTTCACGGCACCCGTCTGGCCGACCGCCTCCAGCCCCACGACAGCCAGGCGCTCGGCTGCCTCAGCCTCCCGCTGCACCTCTGCGAATTTGGCCAGGGCCCGGGTCAGTCCCTCCAGGTCATGTCTGGAGTCCTTCAGCGCCGCCTTTCTGGCCTTCTCCGCCTCTTTCGCCTTTTCCGTCTCTACAATAACCCGGCGATTCACCTCGGCATTTTCGTCGAGCGCAACGTATTGGGTCTGGAGGGCTGCCTCGCCCGCCATGATCTCTTCGCGGTAGTCCTCGCTTGAAGAGGTCAGGCTTCGAAGCGCGTATCCGAGGGGCGTCCACGCTGGGATGATGCTCTCGGCGGTGTCCACCATCTGCGTGGTCACGCCGGCCTGCGCGGTCTTCAGCTCCGCCAGCTTGAGGCGGGTGGCCTCGACCGACTCCTGATAGCGCCCGAAGGCATCCTCGCTGGCCTTTTGGAGCTTGCTTTGTTCCTCGGTGATCTGCCCGGTCAGCACCGCCAGTTCGCGCTGCTTCTCGCGGGTATCGTCGAGGATCGGGGAAAGATCCTCGTAGCTCTGCGCCAGGATGGTGGCGGCCCGCCGCTGGGCCTCCATCGCCTCCGTTACCGGCTCCAGCTCCAGACCTGTGAGGCTGCCGGCGAGGGTGCCGACCGCATCTGCCACCGGCGCCAGGGCGCCGTAGAGGGTCACAGCCACTATTGCGAGGGATGCTGCCCCTGCTGCTGCCGCAGCGATTCCCTGCGCGAGCACGCCGATCCCGAAGCCCGCCTCGGCTGCTACCGTAGCGATCTGGGGCCCCTGCTGTGCAAAAATCACGAACGGGTTGGTCCCGGTCGTCAACTGGGATGCGACATCGGACAACTGCTGGCCGAGCCCGGCCATGCCCCGGGCAGCAGCGCCGGCGGCCTTTTCTGTCTCCTGGGCCGCACCCCGGGCCGCTGCGGCGGCCTGTCGGGCAGCCTTCTCCTGGAGCGTTGCTGCCTCTTGCGCTTCACGGGCCTGGGTGCGGGCCGTTTTTCGGGCGAGACGCTCCTGCTCGGTGGCCGCCCTGGTGGCCTCGCGGGCCTGGGTGTTGACGCTCGCTTGAATCACCCGATCCTGCTGTCGCGCCTCCTTCTCGGCAGCGGCGGCCGCACGGGCGGCTTCGCGCTCCCGAGCTGCGGCCACTCGCGCTGCAGCGGCTTCTGCACTGCGGGCCATCCGGGCGTCTGCCTCGGCCCTGGCGGCCGCCTCCTTGTCGAGAGCGGCCTGAATCGCCGCAGCGGCCTTCTGTTCGGCGGCTGTCCGCTGCGCCGCCTCCTTCTCGGCCGCTGCAGCTGCTGCAGCGGCCTCCCGCTGGACGCGCCGGTACTCGCCAACGGAGAGTCCCAGCGCCTTTGCCTCGGCCTGTGCAGCGGAAGAGGCCCGTTTTGTGGCCTCGGCCAGCGCAACGATTTCTGGGGAGGCCGATGCTGCCGCGGCGCCGACAGCATCAATCCGATCCTGCCCTTCGTCCAGCTTCTTCAGGTCGGCGTCATCCACCCTGTAGGTGATCTTGATGACGCCTTTTTCCTTGTCAGAAGCCATATTCCGGGCCCTTCCCTTCCATGAATTGTTGACGCGCCATATTCTGGCGCGCAGCGGCGACGTCCTTCCGGTTCATCCGATCCAGCCGATAGAGAGCCAGGATCTCGCCCCGCTCGGCAGCCGGCAGGGCCCGGAAGGCCCCCGGCGTCAGGCCTCCCCACCACCGGGCTGCTCGGAGGAGCTCTTCGTCGAGTGGGAAGGCGAGGAGTTTCCCAGGCTTTTCTCTGCCTCTTGGTACACCAGCGTCTCGCGCTGGAAGATCTGCCGGATCATGGTGGCCTGATTCATGACATCCGCAACCTGTTGCTGGTTGTGGAGGTTGATCAGGTCAGACACCTCGATGGAGGCCGGTAGCAGCCGATCCTGGGCGATGCTGGGAGGCCGCGCGTGCGGGTCCGCCTTGGTGGCCTTCTCCATCAGCTCCTTTCGGAGCTTGGGGCTGGCGATGTACATCCCGAGCAGCGTCGCCGGGACGATGAGGCTCACCTTCCCGGTTCGGGTCTGCTCCAGCAGGAAGTCGTAGATCTGCCAACACATCGTCGGAGATTTGGGGGTCTCTACGGGGTACTCGACCCCCATCAGAAGAAACGTGGACATCGGCTTACCTTGGGTGAACGTTCGTTGTCAGTGAGGGCCAACAACCGTGACGTAACCCTGGGGGCACGACCAGTTGATGGTGATGGAGTTGCCGTCCCGGGCCGTGGCTTCGGACCAGGTGAAGCGGGTTTTGGGGTAGGTGTAGACAGTATCGCCACCGTCCACCGCAGCACCCTTGATGGTGCGCACCATGGTGAGGACGTGCCCCTCGCAGTAGGGAGCGCCGGTGGCGCCGGTGGTCTCGGAGGCCCAGGACTTCTGACCATCGATCACGTCCAGCAGGGCGACCTTGAGGTCGTTGCCGTGCGTGTACCGCTTGACCGTGAAAGAGCCGGTCCGCATGGCAGGCTTCTGGCCGAGACGGAGAGTCAGGACGGTGCCGTCGCGGGCCTGGGAGGCAATGCGCTCGGGCTGCTCGTTGTTGTCGGAGAAGTCCTCGGCATCAACGACGATGTTGAACTCAGCGCCGGATACACCGACGAGCTTGAGCTGCATATCGCTGCTGTTTTTTGGTACCAGATCTTCGAAAAGCGTGACGGGCATCTAAGACTCCTACAGGGAGAGGGGGCCGCTGGTTTTGCGGGGGGCGGCCGGGCGGGAACCGGCAGCACCACGCTTGAGTTTTTTGGGAGCTACAGGCGCATCCGCATTGCGACGGACAGCCTCTTGCAGCTTGTCGACCAGGCCGGGAAGCGAGTCCTGGACCAGCTTCACCATTTTGGTGGCTTCAAGATCTTCTTTCGGTGTCCCGGCCCGATGCACGAATCCGGCGTAGGGGCCGTCGCCATGGTCGGCGTCGTTGATAATCTCGACCTCGCGCACACCCTCGGTGGTCTGGGAACGCGCCCGGCGCCATTTTGCACGGGAGAGGCCGGGCTCGTAGTCCTTGGGGATCCTCTTGTATTGCCAGCCCTGCCAGGCTTCCTGGATGTCGGCGACATTCTGATCGGCGTGCGCCTCCAGGATCTTCACCTCGTCATCCAGGAGTCGCCGCTTCAGATCCCGCAGATCGACGGAAATGGCACATTCTACGCCACTCATGCGGGCACCGTGACACGGCCGCTCGACCGGATGTAGTTCTGGATCACCCGCTGGTTCAGGGGGAGTCCGCGAAAGATAGGCGCCGCACCCGTTTTTTCGGCGAAGCGGCGCAGGTCCCGCTCGCTCCTGGTGATGGCGCCGGACAGCAGCTCCAGCATGGGCTGAATCACCAGCGGAATCCGCCCCTGGAGGATCTCCCACAGGGGTGGAATTTCCGGCTCGCCTGCGCGGTGGACCCACTCCACATAGTTCACGTCGTTGTAGATCGTGATGGAGATCTCCGAGGATGATCCCACATAGTCAATCTCCCAGGCGTCCCTGGATGTTGCAGTGTCTACCGGCCACTCTGACTTGATCCAGGCGCGGATGCCCTCGGCCACGCGCTGCAGCGCCTGCATCTCCGCCGGCAGGAGCTGCCGTGGACCGCCGTGTAGCGCGATCAGGCGCTGGCGGATGCTGGTGAGCTGGAGGGGGATCTCAACTCCGGCCATCGACCACCCCCGTCACCGCGCTCCAATAGGTGGCGGTGAAGCTGGAGTCCACATCAATAAAAGCGCCGTCCACCTCTACAGGCTCCGAGCTCCCGAGCCATTCCACCCGCACGGAGCTGTCGATCTTGGAGCCGCGGGCCCGCACCCAATTCTCCACCACCCGTACCTCTTTCGGCCATGTCTGGCGGGCATCGGCCGCGTCCTTGACCTTCAGCCGGAAGCGCATGCGCACGACGACGGTCGTCTGGAGCTGCTCCATCCCACTGCGGGCGGACGAGAGCGGGCGGTTGGGCCCAAGGCGGACACCGAAGGTGTGGTCACCGAAGGCGTTGCCCTGCTGCTCCCGATCATTGAAGGAATGACGGGCAGCCTTCCAGAAATCGCCGGGCATCGCCTTGATCTGCTCGACGAACATCAGGCGCACGTCCTCGGGGTCGAAGGCCGTCATTGGGCCCTCGGGATCAGTCCCCACGGCCATCCCTGGGCCGACTGTTCCGGCTGGCCACCAAGGCCACGCACGACGGTTTCCGCGTGCCCATCGCCATCCAGGTCGTAGCGCAGCACAAGTCCGGACTTCAGGCTATCTACCTTCGCCGTGTATTTTGCAGCCTTGTCGGCATAGCGGTCGCCCTTCCGTCCGAGAAGATCCTCGTAGATCAGCCGGAGTGTCTCAGCCAGATGCAGGTCGAAGAGACCGCTGGTGACCCGGTCCGGGAGTTGTCCACCATGCACCAGCCAGCGGATCATCTGGTACCAGGCCGCGTCCAGCTTGGTCCAGGCGAAGGTATCCCAGGTGGTTTCCACCTCGTCCACGACGTAATTCCCGACCTGGGGCAGCTCGGAATGCAGTGCAGAGAGGTCCAGGGGCACGACAGTGGGGGCGAGCTGGTAAAGCCCCACAATGGCTGGCCGGCGGAGCACCGGGGTGCTGCCATCGCCCAGGGTAAGCGCCCATCGCTCTTCCCAGCCCTCCCCCAAATCGTAGTCGGAAAGCACAGAGGAGCCGATGGTGTAGGACGCGGTGTTGGTTGCGGCCGTGACGGTCTGCGCATTCACCACCACCGTCCCGTCCGGCGCCAGAAGGCTGTAGGTGCCGCCGGATACGGTCACGTCGCCAGTATCAGCATACAACGCCAGAGACACCGCGTTGGCGGCACCTCTGCGGAGAATGCTGGGGCTGCGCTGGCGGCTGGCGAGCATCAGGCGGAGCGGCCCAGCACGATGATGCGGTAGGTGGCGGTCGCGCCGGAGGGGTTGGCGATGTTGATTTTATCGCCGGTCCCAGCGGTCACCGCGACTCCACGGGGGGAGTGCTTGATCAGCATACCGGGGCGGCTGGCATTGTAGGCAGGATCCACCGGGAAGGTGTCCGTGGTCCCAGACGCAAAGCCTGCCCAGCCGTTGCTCGCGGCCTTGCTGGCCTGGAGGGTCTGAGTGGTGCTGTAGTTGATGATGGCGATCAGCACGATCTTGGCCGGGCTCTGGACGCCGATCCCGTCGGTGAGCACACCTACAAGGTCGATGTCCTCGTTGGCACCCGCCGCCAGGGTACGCTCATCGCTCTCGACGACATCGATTTGGGTGTACCCGATCCCCTCGTCGTAGTTCATTTCCCCAGAGTCGAAGCGGGTTTCCGCTGGGATGTTGATTCCCTCGGCACTGTAGCTGGCCAGGGCAAGGAGTGTAAATCGGATGGAGGCTGAACGGCTGGGCATCGAGGGCTCCTACGCGACCCGGACGATCCGGGGTCCAAAATCAGGGCATTGGTTGCGGATCCGCACAAACGCGGCTCCGTAGCGGGTGGTGTGCAACTCCAGATCGTCCGGGTCTGTACCCTTCAGGACGTCGTAGCTGCGGGAAAGGTTCCCGCCACCGGTGACAGACGCAGTCTCGGTGGAGACCTGCCCGACTGCCTCGGCAGCGGTGGGGGAGAGCCCGGCCTGCGACCCGCCGGTCAGGCGGTGCCACTGGTGGGCAGCAAGGAGAGCGACAGCGACGGGGCGCTGGTCGCCCCAACCGCCTGCGGAGAGCTGGCTGTCCGCGATCCCAAGCCAGAGATCCCGCTCTGCCTCTCCGGCCGCGTAGAGCGGCCGGCAGAGAGCGGCGAGAGCCTCGGCGTTGGTTACGAACGCGGCAGCCATTTCAGCCGTACACGCCGATGGTGTTGGCCTCGATCATGCCCTTCATCACCGGATGCTTGCGGATGAAGTCCGCCTCTTCCCCGGTGATGTCGGCTCGGGGCTGCTGGGCCCCCACCACGCCGGTATCGAGGACACTACCCAGGTGGATGGTGCGCTTTCCGACGGGAATGACCTTGCGATCCTGCTCCAGATTCCGTACTTCAATCATGCCCAAGGGTCACCTCAAGAGGTCAGAGAGACGTAGCCGAGGACGCAGTTGCCTACATCAGCCATGACGACGCCGCCGAGGCTGCGGTACATGTACTGCGTAGTTTCAAAGCCCACAGACTGCAGGGGGAGCGGGGTGGTAGGCTGCACATCCACCACCCGGATCGAGTCCTCGTCGTCGTTGTACACAAAGACGCCCTGGACCGTGGATCCACCGATGGAGAGATCCGACAACTCGTGCGCCTTGTGGAAGCGCTCCAGGGGGATCTTCGCAGAGTTGTTCTCAGCGATGAACTTGAGCGCGGTCATCCCGCTGCCGTTCCCCGTGCTGTCCTTGACCCGGACGGTCGCAAGGAAATTGTACAGCTTGTGGGAAAAGATGATGTCCGTCGGCGCCATTGCCTGCCTGGAGTTGTTCTCCGGGTACTCGATCAGCGCGAAGATCTCGCGGCACATCGCGTCCACATCCGCAGAGGACGAAAAGGCAGTGGAAACCACCTTCTTATCCAGCCAGGGGTAGTTGAGGATGCCCTTGATCCCATCGGCGCTGGAGCCGTTCCAGATCAGCTCGTTCTCCAGCTCGTCGATGGCCCTGCGGGCCGTTCGGACACCCTTGTCGAACAGGGGGAAGCTCGCAAAGTCCGCGCTCGCCTGATCGAACACTGAGAAGGCGAAGGCGTCCACCAGATGACGCACGGGGAAGATCTCCTCGCGCTGGGTGAGGGTGACCCGGGGCACGGGGCGCTGCCCCCCGCGGTAGATCGCCGCCGAGCCGCGCTCGTACACGCGGGTCACAGCGTGTGAGGTTGCTCCAGGCTTCACGTCGAAGTTGCGCTTGAACCGCTTGAGGCCGTTCAGCGGCTTCCGGGGCTCCTCCAGCACCTTGGCGGCGCGGGACTCCAGCTGGCGGGCCAGGAAGAGGCCGCCGTTGGTGTCCTGCGAGTCCATCCGTACCTGCCGGGAGTTCTGGCGGAGGAAGGCCTCAAAGACGTTGGAGTTGTGGTCCACGCGGAAGAGATCGACGCTTTCGGCGTCCATCCGCGCCTGCGGATACTGGTAGTTCGCCTGGGCGATGGCCGCGTCGATGGCGGCGCCGATCCCAGCGAGGAGGAGCCCTTGACGGGCGGCGATGATGGACATCAGAAGATCTCCAGGACGGCAAGGCTGTTGGCGGTGGTGGCGGTGGAGTTGATCCCCCAGCGCGCGTTGGGGAGGTGGATGGTGGAGGCGCCCTGGGTCTTGGTGAAGGT
>ERZ724522.1349-NODE-1349-length-13340-cov-4.046669_pt1 | contig 13340 bp, 17 predicted proteins | sample MGYA00376055_ERZ724522 | MGnify/ENA primary metagenome ERZ724522 (study PRJEB28724, sample SAMN07190884) | wastewater metagenome | isolation source: effluent of sewage treatment plant in Hong Hong | place: Hong Kong | collected 2016-03-17 ... | reverse complement strand
CTGCCCCAGGTTGACACCAGAGGCTTTGGCGGTCGCGGCCAGCTCAACGAGGTTTTTACGCAGCGCGTTGACGGAACGCGCCAGTTCCAGGACCTGCTGTGCCCCGGAAGCGGCAATGCCTAGAGAGAGGGTGGGGATGGTCATGGGCGGCTCCAGAAACGAAGTTTACTGGAGCCGCCCAATCTAGGATACGGACAAGGGCGGGCATCCTGTCAATGCTTCCGCCGCTCCCTGTCCAGCTCGTCCTTCACCTGCTTGGAGCGCACCTCGATGTAGGCGTCGTCCATCTGGTGGACAAAAAACAACAGTCGTTCCCGTTCATCCAGCCCATGGATGCGGAACAGCTCGCAATAGGCCGTGATCTCTGACAGAGGGATGGCGAACGGCTGCCCCACCTGGGAATACTGCCGGCTGCGGCTGAGAGTGCGGAAGGCTTGGTAGTAGAAGACCTCGGGGCCTTCAAGCTGTGGCTTGTCGTCCGCCGAGGTCGTCTTCACAAGGCCGTCTTCCTTCAGCCCTTCCAGGAACTCTGCCTGGGGTCCCCAGGTCAGGTCCCAGCGCAGCCGCGCCGTCAGTTTCCCGCAGCGGCCTCGTCCTTGACCAGCCGGTACTCGGCGAAGTCGTTGGCGTAGCGGCCGACCAGCTCGCGGAAGTCCTTCACCTGCAGCAGCATCACGGCGGTCTCGTAGTCCCAGCCGTCCGGAAGCCACGTGCCCTTGAAGGAGAGGTTCTCCCAGCCCAGCAGAATGCCCTTGGCCATGCTCTCGACGGCGATCTCGATGCCGCGCTGCTCGGCCGCGTCGTTCTTCATCTCCAGCAGAGACTTGTTGGCCTCGTAGAGCTGGGAGACGATGCGAGAGTGGCGCTTGTTGCCGTGGCGAGCCACCTTGATACGCGGCACCGATGCCGGATCGGGCTTGCCGCCCTCCAGCGTGCGCGTGGCCGGGCCGAGGTTGAACCACTTGCCCTCCAGCTCCAGATTGGGGTCGGTGGCAAACTGCGCGAAGATGTCCATTGAAAACTCCTAGTAGGAAAAGTGGGGAAGGCCGCAGTGTACTACTGCGACCAGCCCAGAATATACCGCAAGGTTGGGCTTCTTGGCAAAAGAAAAGGCGCCCGAGGGCGCCTTCTCCATGCCGCTGTAGGGTTACGGGGTGACAGCGACGCCCACCCGGTCCAGGAACAGCGTCTTGCGGTACGCGGCGTTGGTGTGGGCATCGTCCGAGAACGCCTGGAAGTCGAACTGCGCCATCACGTCCTGGTTCTTGCCCTGGGCGACCACCTTGGCGCCCATCAGCAGCACGCGCGGCATGGTGAGAACGTAGCCGTTCTTGTTCACGTCGGTCGTGGCCACGATCAGCGAGGTGTAGGTGTCCGCCAGGAACTTGTCGAACAGCGTGCCGTTGGCGAAGTACACCTCCAGTTGACCCATCACATCGAAGTCGCCGAAGCCGATGCCGACGTTGCCCAGGTTGGACAGCGCCTTCTGGCCCCGCGAGTTGTTGTCGATGTTGACGGACATGCTCTTGACGAACGTGCCGGTCATGGGCGTGGTGCCCTCCCAGAGCTGGCCGATGCCGCGCGCACCGTTCATGATCTCATGCGTCAGGGACGCCACAGGCGTGCCCGGCAGGCCCGTCGCGGCCGCGCGCACCATGTCCTTGCCGATGAGGTCCATCGTGCAATCGGTCAGCGCCGCCGCCGAGAAGTTCATGCTCAGCTTGCCGACGTTCATGCCACGGTACAGCAGGAACTGCGTGACATCCGCGAAGTTCTTCTCCAGCGAGAAGGACGCCTCGGTGACACCGTTGGTCAGACGAGAAGTCGCCACGGTGCAGTTCGCGATACCGGCTTCGGCCGAAGCAGGCGTCGAAGCATCCAGCGTGACGACGGTCGAGGTCGGAGGCGTGGTGGGGTGCACTCGGAACCACTTGCCGTCGTTCAGGCCGCCCGGGGCGTTCAGGCGGAACCACTGACCTTGCTGCAGGATGGTGAAGAGCGAGGAACCCGAAGTGGCAACGGACGCAGTGATGGTGCCGGTGGCCATGGTGCCAGTGAAGGTGGCGCCCACGCCATTGGTGCCGAAAACCGTGTAGGTGTTCTGCAGAGCACCCTCCAGGAACTGATCGAACTCCCCGTACTGCAGGTGGAAGTTGACCGGCCCCGAGGGCTGAGCATCCACCGTGGTCGCACCGCCGACCTGACGGTCGGAGCGCAGTTCCTTGCTCTCCTCCTTCGTCTGGTCGAAGTTGAGACCTTCCCCGGTGATCCGCAGGTTGCGGCAGTTGCCCGCGCCCGGCGTGGTGCCGTAGACGGACTCCTTGATGTAGCGCATCTGCATGCGGCCAGTGGAGGCGAGATTGCTCATGGTGTACTCCAGTTGAGTTGCGGAGGATTATGTCTGAGGAAGGGGGCTAAAGCAAGTTTCAGGGTGGCGCCGTGGGGGCGGGCGCCACGATCCAGAAACCCACGACCATGGGGATGAAGTAGAAGCCCCGGGCGGCAACGCCTGGGTAGACCTGGGCCGCGTGCGTGCGCACCTCGCCCAGGTTGTCACGAAGCTGCAGGTAGGGGCGGAAGTGGTCAAGCAAGCGCATCTGCTTGGCCGTACCGGTGCCGGCCTTGGCGCCGGCCGCCACCATGATCTGCCCACGATCAGCCACCAGGGGATTCAGCCCCAGGCTGAGCTGCTGGCCCTCACGATAGACGATGTCCACCGTGAGGTAGGCTTCCGTGACCTTGGACAAGTCGATGTCCTCCCGATTCTCGTAATCCACGAGAAGGGGGTAGGCGGACCAAGCCGCACGGGCTCGCTCGATCTCCGTGCGGATGGCCTGTTGAGCAGTTTCAAACCCCATAGCCGCCTGTGTTGTACTTGTCTACAGCATACTGGACCATTGCGACGCGGCCATCCACCAAGTTGACAGCCCGTAGAGTCACGCCCTGATTCTCGACCAGCGTCGCGTAAGGAGCCGGATTGTGAATCCAGACCACATCACGCCAGCCTGGATGCACACCCTCAGCCTTGGCAAGCGCCTCGCTCACGGCAGGGTCATCACCTCGCACGTGAATCTCAGCCTTGCGCGCTTTCTTCCAATCGCCCTTGCTGGGGATCGGAGCATACGCCGAGTTCGGCTCGCCAATGCTGTAATTCCAAGCCGTGGCAAGGTTGCCGCTGAATTGCGGAGTTCCGACCACGATGTCCTTGAAGATGCGCTTGGTCCAAGCCTCGAACTCGGCGCTGATCTGCCGATCCATGGCAGCCATCTCCAGGTCGAGCTGCTGGATGAAGTTGGCGATCTGCTCAGCGCCCGTCAGGTCGATCATGCCAACCTCACATGCAGCGCCCAGGCATCGCCCTCGGGCTGCGAAGAGAGCACCACCCACAGGGCGCCATCGAAGGTCAACGTGGTGCCTGCCGCCACGTTGCTCGGCACGAACAGCGCCCGATCACCAGCTTCAATGCGCTGATCCGACAGATGTCGGAAACGATAGAACTTCGGCGTATCGAGCCAGATGGCGTTCACCGAAGTCGTGCCAGCAGTGACAGCTTCGGTGACGGGATCGTAGGCACCCGAGTTGATGACACACGTCTGCCGCGCACCTGCGTCCAACAGATCCGACTGTGCCACGGTGAGGCTCTCCACCGGCACGTAGGTGTTGCGCACTCGGTAGAGGTTGCCCGCCGTATCCCGAAGAAAAGTTCCTTTACTGACCGCCTCGGCAGGAGAGAAGAAGATGTTGTACTGCGGGTCGTACTCGCTGTCGGTGAGCGAGTTCACGGTGTCCTTCAGGAACACCTTGTGAGCATAGGCAGTCGTGCCTGCGGCTGCCGCCAACGCCTGCGAAGGAGTCAGCACCGCAAGCTGGTCCGTCACCCGCTTCATCACGTAGTGCTGCCGGATCGAGGAGCCCTCGAAGCCATCCACAGTGCCCAGGCCCACCAACCACCGCTCGTCGTAGATGGAGACCACGTGCCGGGCAGGCATGCTGATGCCGGGCGCTACGGAGAGCACCCGGCGACGCGCCGTGGCGCCATCAGCAGTGGAGTCATCGAACGAAGCCGACTGCGCACGGAACAGCAAAGCTGCGGTGTACCCGTCGTAGACGGGGTCCGTGTCGAAGTAGCGAGCAACGTCCGAGAACTTCATCACACACCCGTGACAGGGTCAGCAACGATGGGCACGTTGACGATGGTAGTCAGCGTCGGAGCAGCTTCCACAGCCGCCGAGGGATTCAGCAGCAGCAGGGCAGCCGTCAGCCGGCTCTTCGCAAGCTGGTAGCCCGCGTTCAGGGCCGTTGCAAGCCGCTCGGCCTGGGCTGCCGGGCGGGTCTTGGCCGCCTTGCCGTCCTCGATCTTCTGCGGCGCGAACATGTCCACCGACCCCAGCAGCTTGCGGGCGACGGAGTACGCGGCGAAGAGCTGCAGCAAGTCGAAGTACCTTTGCTGCACGATGGTGCGAGAGGCTGCGGCGATGGCGGCGACAGCAGCGTACTGCGTCAACGCCTCGCCAGCTCCTGCATCCAGCTCCCGCAGCTCCGTCTCCAGCTCGAAGGCATAGTGCGGCAGGCCCAGGATGTCGTCGCCGATCTCCAGGGCTTCCACGCCAAGCAGAGACCGAACGGTCTCTGCGTTGGTGTAGTAGGTGAGCGCAGCCATTCAGCTCACTTCTTCTTCGGAGCCGCAGTCGGAGCAGGCGTGGGAGACGGCTCCTTCAGGTGCGCCGTACCGCCGTCCAGCGGAGTGATGGGCTCGATGGGCTCGATCTCCGGCACGGCGAAGGGATCGTCCACCTTGACCAGGATGCCCAGCTCGACGTGGGTCGCGATCCAGGCGTCCGGCTTCACGCGCGTGGGCTGGCCCGGCTCGAACCAGACGCCTTCACGGTCGCCATTGACCATGCGGAACTGCGAGCGGTTGACGTACCAGGAGCCGTCGTTGTCGATGGAACGGGCTTGGGTGGAATTGCTCATGGGATCTCCTTGAAGAAAAAGCCCGCCACTACAGCGCAGCGGCGGGCCTCGGGCTCGGCACGAAGCCGTGGGTTACGAGATGGTCAGCACGTCGAACGGCGTCAGGTCGCTGTCACCGTACATGCGGTACACGTCCTCGGACCAGTGCATGACCATCGCCTCCGAGCGGCGCAGCACGAAGCTCTCGGCCGCTTGGTAGGACGCCGCCGTGTTGGACACCTTGACGATGCCCTTGGTGGAGTCCAGCGCCCAGATCGTGTTGGCCGGCACCGGGCCGCCGTCAGCCGCAGCGTCCACCAGGAACCACTTCACGTCGTTGCCGAAGCCGGTCTGCTGCGGCGCCATGCGGGCCTGCGGGTCGATGCGGGCCAGCGTCGGGTCGTAGTTGTTCGAGCCCGGGCGGCCGGTGCGACCTTCCACCTTCAGGTAGGAGTCGATGTCGCCGATCACGTGGGTGATGCGGCGCAGCTTGCGACGGCGGGCCAGGAACTTGAGCCACGACTTGTGGGTCACGACGCCACCGGTAGCCGCCGTGTCCAGCGAGTTGGTGGTCACGGCAGACACCGCCCCGACGTTCAGATCGCTGTCGCCCGCGAAGATCGAGGACAGGTACTGATACACGCGGCCGTCCTTCTCGATGGCCAGGAACCGGTTCACGGTCATGGCCACGATGTCGAGCGTGGTGGCCCGCAGCGCCTGCTGGCTGAACTCCAGGCCGATGCCGTAGGTCGGCAGCGAGCGCGGACGCTCGGAGGTGCCGAAGCGCAGCATGTTGGGCGCGTCGGAGAACTGCGCGATGCGCTGGGCCTTGGCCTGCTCCGGGCCGCCGGCCGTCGAGTAGGTCACCACCGGCTGGATGAAGTTCTCGGTCGGCACGGACTGCGTCATGGCCACGAGGTCATCGAAGACCACCGTGTCCGTGGTGTAGTCCTTCGGCACGGCCGACTCGATCAGGGCCACCAGCGCAGCCGGGAACAGCGAGCGCGCGGCGGCGCCGAACGGCGAGCCCTGGTCCTTGGAGTTGGCCGAGCTGGAGCCCAGCACACCGGAGGTGCCGTCCAGCACTTCCGCCACGGTCGGGTGGCGCAGGCCGTAGGGGTTCTTGCCGACGACGCCCAGGCCCTCGGAAGCCAGGATCTGCTCGAAGGGCGTGCCCAGACGCTCATCCGGCTTGTCGGCGGCGAACATGCGGTTGATGTACTGCGCGACAGACAGGTTGGCCTTGTGGGCCTCGGCGTAGATCGACGCACCGAGCTTGTCGGCGGGCACTTCGATGCGCTCGCCGCTGATGGTGTAGAAACCGGCCATGGATTGCTCCTGTAAAGTTGATTGCTGGCGAGTCGGAAAGGATCAGCGGACGTTCTCGCGCTGCACCACGATCTCGGTGCCCACGGCGCCAGTGCCGACCGGACCCAGCGAGACCACGCGCCACGCGTAGATGGCGTTGCGAGCCTGCAGGCCGGCGGCAGTCAGGTCGGCAGGAACGGAGCCGGGCTGCTGCGTGGCCTTGCAGACCTTCGGGTAGGAAGGCAGATCGGTGCCCAGGGCGGTGACGCTGCCGCAGACGACGTAGTCGCCGATGGCGATGGTGCCGGTGCCCGGCGTGGCCTGCAGGCCATCGGCCAGCACGCGCATGCGCCCACCCTGGAAGATGGAGCCGATGCTGTGGCCGCCAGACTTGGCGGTCTCCACAGCAGCGATGACGCCCTCGATGGGATCGCCGGCCGCGCACAGGTTGTACTGCGACTCGGCGCCCAGCTTGACGAACTTGCCTTCGTCCACGGCGGCGAACTGGCCCGCGTTGGTGCCCAGGCGAACCGTGACAGCCGCGCTCTGCGGAACGGTCGGAGAGATGAAGTGCAGCTTGCTCATGATGATCGCTCCTTAGGCGGTCTTGCGATTGGGGAGGAGGTGGAGGAACTCGGGCGGGATCGGCGCAGCCGCCTTGGGCTGGGTCTCTTCCAGCGGGGCCACCGCAGCGACGCCACCGGCCTTGAACTTGGCCTTGAACTGCTCGGACAGCCGGTCATGCTCGGCCAGCAGCTCCTTGCCGGTGAGGGCAGCGCCCACGTCCTTGGAGCCACCGAGGGCGACGGACATGACGGCGATGGAGGCGCGGACGATGCCCTGGCAGTTGCCGGCGACCTCATTGGAGGCGTTGACCTTGGCCGACAGCTCGGAAGCACCCGCTTCCAGCAGCGTGACCTTGGCCTTCAGGGTCTCGACCTGTGCGGTCAGATCCGCGACCACCTTGTCGGAGGCGGCCTTCTCGGTGGCGACGGCGGCCTCGACGGCACGAGTCGTCGCAGCCGTGAAAGCCGCCCCGATTTCGGTGGCATCCGCCGTCAGCGCGACCACGTCTTCAGCTTCCGGCTTCACGCCTTCCACATTCGCCGTCTCGGAGCTGAGGCCGAGTGCTTCGACCTTCGTGCCTGCCGCGAGCAGCAGGATGACAGCCTTGGTCAGTGCACGAATTTTCATTGAAGTTCCTTCAAGAGAGTAGCGCGGATTCTGCGGACGAGTTTTTCCGCTGTCAAGCGTTTTCGCGCCCGCCAGCATCTGCTCCATCGACATCACGCCATCGACGAGCCCCACTTCGAGAGCCTGACGACCCATGAAGACCCGGCCCTCGCCCATGGTCTTCTGGAACTTCTCGGGCGTTGTGCCCCGGCGATCCGCGACGTACTCCACGAAGATACGTCCGGACTCATCAGCCAGAGCCTGCAGATGCTCCTTGGCATCGTCGCTCAGAGGCTCATAGGGGTTGCCCAGCGCCTTGTACTTGCCGTAGCGCACCAGGGTCTTCTGGACGCCCGCCTCCTTGTAGGCTTGGCTGTACTCGGTGTGCACGATGAGAGTACCCACCGAGCCGACCTGGGCCGTCGCCGAGGCGAACACAGCATCGGCCGAAGAACCCAACCAGTAAGCGGCCGAAGCCATGGTGTCATCGGTGTACGCCTTGACCGGCTTGACCTGGGCGAGCTTGCGGATGTAGGAGCCCGCATCTTCGACACCCGCCACCGCCCCGCCACCAGAGCTGATGTGCAGAACCACCTGCTTGGCATCCTTCGAAGCAGCCACCTCGCCCAACGCCTCGGCGATGTCGCCATAGCCAGTGACGCCGAAGAGACGCATGAAGCCGGCCTTGCCAGAGATCAGGGGGCCCTGAATGCGGACAACCGCCGTGCTGCCCTGGAGATCCCACATGGGCGGCAGCGCCCAGGGGTCATCGGAGTTGCCGCCGCGCATCTGCACAGCCGCCTTCACGGCGTCGGCGCCCGCGAGCTGCAGCCTCTGCACTTCCTCCACCGCGTGGAGGTACGTGAGGTAGCTTTCTTCGGTGCCGAACCAGAGGTTGTACATGATGGGCTGGAGTGTAAGGTGGAAAAGTTGCTTTATGCAAGTTGCGCTACTTGTCGGCCGGCTCTTCGTGCAATTTCACAGAATGTCGCGAAAAGGAGACAAGCTCTGACCACGCCTGCCTTCGGTACTTGCAGACAGCGTAACTGCAGCTCTCGGCCGTCTTCTTCGGCTCCTTGCGAGCGCAAGTCTGGCAGAACTCAGGCTCGGGCGATGGTCGGGGTGATCTGGATGACATCGTAGCCTCCTGCAGTCACACAAGTCTGCGTCGTGCCGTCGTCGATCCACAGCGACGCCCAATACTCGGCTTCCGGCAGGTACGCAAAGTCAGTGGCTGCGATCTTGATCACCCCCGCAAGCTGCCCAGCACTCACTGTGGTGAGCACGATGTCCGCTGAAGAGACCCCCAGCCCACTGGCTTTGCGCAGCGGCGTCTGCGGCCCACCCGGACGCTGGCCAAGTGCCCAGGTCACTCGCTTGCCCGACAGCCCGTTGAGGTTGTCGGTGATCGAGAACGGCACCTGCACACTCTCGCCGCGATTGATCGTGATCGTTGTCATCCCACAACTCCAACCAGCACGCGCTGGGCATACAGCCGCAGAACCCGGCGGTACTTCCAATCGCACCAGACTCCGAGCCCCGCCACAGGCGTCTCCGGGAGCGCGGTCATCAACACCCCCACAGGGCGAGCAATCGAAGCCGTCAATACCCCCACAGGGCGCGCAACCGAAGTCATTTCGCGTTACCTCGCGACTTCTCGGGCGTCTTGCTGTTGCGCGACTGGTTGGCCGCCCCACCACCAGATTGTCCACCACCCGCGCCCGTGCCGCTGTAGTTGTTGCCGGCCGGGTCCGCCTGCTTCACGCCCAGGATGTCCATGAGGGTGAGCGAACCGGACTGTGACGTGAAACCTGCCGGCATCGGGCAGTAGTTCACCCGCATGCAGAACTCCATGTCACCGATGATGCCCAGCCCCCACTGCTTGGACAGACGCTCGAAGCGCAGAGTCTTGAACGACTCCAGCTCGGTGATCGGGCGCAACTCGATGTCGTCGAACTCGAACGCCACCGTGACCTCCAGGCCATACAACCGGCAAGCCAGCGTGAGGGCCTTGCTGTACAGCTCCTGCAGCTTGACCCGCACCATCGAATTGGCCGACAGCATGAACAGCACGCTCTCGGTGGAAGCCACGTTCTGGGAGCCCGAGCCGTTGCCCAGCACAGCCGGCATGGTCTTGGCGCCCTTGGCCAGATTCGCGTCCACCAGCGCCTTGATGGTCTCGAACTTGTCGGACGTACCCGAGCCGTCGTCGCCCTTGATGTACTCGACCTCGATGTAGTCGAAGTGCACCAGCGCCTCTTCCGGCCCCAGCTCGTTGATGGCCGTCTGCACCTCGGTGATGCGCTCGTTGTAGAACTTCGTGCGCAGCGTGTCGTCGATCAGCACCTCGGGCGGCATCATCGCCCGCACCTTCTCTTCGTTGATCGAGATGTTGTATCGAGGATACACATGCCGCGTCAGCACCCGGCGCAAGTCGGCGAAGAACGTGCTGGAGGCCAGGACGGGCTGAATGGCCGCGTCCAGGGGCGACTGCGGGTACGGGTCCAGCAGGGACGGATCGAGCCAGACCATGAAGAACGTGGGGATGTCGAGGTCGATCTCCTCGCCGCCCACATCCTGCACCGGCTTCAGCCCGCGCGTGCCCCCGCTCGCGTCCTCGTAGAACTTGACCTTCGTGACCGACACCGGCTGGAACTTGTACGGCATGCGCCCCTTGTCCAGCACCAGCTCCAGCGCCATGCCGCCGTACAGCACGCCCTCCTTGCCCAGGGCCTCGGACGTGCTGCGGATGGAGTCCACCTGGGAGAACCCGGAGTCATACGCCGGCAGCTTGTCGAAGCGCTGCAGAATCTCCCACGCGAGGCGGGTGGCGTCGTCATCGACCGTGCCGTCCGGTCCGCGAGCCAGGACGATGTACTTCTCCGGGATGCCCACGCGCAGGTAGGCCGACAGTGCCGCCGACAAGTCGGGGTTGGCTCGCGCCAGATTGCGCAGCACCTCGTAAGTGCTGCGGCCGGTGCGGTAGGTGGCGGTGATGTCGATGTTCGCCAGCAGCGGATCGACGCGGTTGAGCACACCGTCCTGGGGCTTGGCCGAACTCAGGTAGTCCGGCACCGTCTGCTGACGGGGCTTGACCTTCGGCGGCGCCACCGGGGGCAGCTTGCTGCCGCTCACCGCAGCCTTGATCTTGGTCCAAAGGCCCATGAAAGTTCCTTCGCTGGAAATGGGCGCATTGTCCGGCCCGGGGCTGGATTGGTCAAGAAAACGCCGCCCGAGGGCGGCGAAAAAGGGTGGCGAACCTTGGAAACCACCCGAGGGAGGGATTCCAGTATGCCCTACCGCTGCAGATCGTGCAAGCGGTCCATCGCCCGGTTGTGCCGCTCCATGGACATGCGCTGGACCAGCGGTACGCCCGTGATGACCACCTGCCGGCTGATCGTGCCTCGCAGCATGCAGGCGATGTACAGATACAAGGTGGCGTGGTGGTAGTGATCGTCACCCGCTTTGGACTTCACCCAGGTCCAGGACAGCTCGTGGTTCTCGTCAGGCACCTGCACGCGCCGCATGTCCAGCAGCTGCTTGCAGTAAAGCTCGTTTTCCTCCTCGCCCATGGGCGCAAGCAGGACCTCCTTGCGCTTGAACATGCCCAGGAGCGTGTCGAGGGCCTTGTCGCGGTTGATCTGCACCGTGTGGATGGGCAGCTTGCCCTCAGACTCGTCACCCTCGAACATCTTGACGGCGAATGCCTCCAGCTTCTTGGAGGTCGAGTACACCGCGCCGTAGACGTTCTTGTCGAACTTCTGCATGCGCTGCACCGTGTCGGTGTAGGGCAGCGAGTCGATCACCGTGATGGCCACGCGGTACTCACGCTGCAGGGCCTGCTTGCGCTCGTCGAGCATGCTGATCGGGCACCGCTCACGGTGCACGACGATCATGGTGGCATCGCGCGTCATACGTCCCACCGCCAGCGTGCATGTCAGACCCACGTCGATACCCAGCGCATGGATCTCCGTGGACCGGAGGTCCATGTTCACGGCCAGCGCATCGTTCAGATCCGACAGCGTGAGCGCCTCGCTGTTGTCTTGCTCTGCCAGTCCGAGGTTCTGGTTCACGAACTCGCTGTAGCGAGCGTACTTCGTGGACGACTCGATCAAGAAGGGCAGCTTGATGATGTTGGGCGCGTCAAAGGGCGAGACGAAGTAGCCGTGCGCGGAGAAGTTGTCGCTGCGGTTCTCGGACACCCACTCGCGGTACTGCGGCAGCAGGCTGGGCTCCTTGCCGCAGTTCGGGCACATCATGCGCGCTTCCAGGTAGCGCGTCTTGGGCAGTGTGTGCTTCGTGATCGTGCGCAGATCGTGGTTGAAGCCGGGGATGCGCACGTGCTCGAAGTAATTGGGCACGAACTGGTGGTTGCAATGACAGCACTTGCACATGTTGTGAAAGCGCTCGCTGCTGGCCATTTCCAGCGCAATGCCATAGCCGGGGATGGTCGGCGTGGAGAAGTTGCGGCGCAGTTGCCACGGGCTGTGCGTCAGACGCGAGTGGTACTGCGAAAGAACGTGCGGATCGGATCGGTCGATCTCGTCGGAGATGATGAGGTCGGCGGGGATCGAGATGGCCTGGGTCTTGCCGTTGGTGCCCCGGAAGTACATGAACGACGAGCCGAATTGCTTGATCTCGGAGTTGTTCAGGTTCTTGTTGACGGCTGCCCGCAAGCGGGGAGAGCTTTCAATGAACGGGTCTATGCGGGTCTTGGCGAAATCGGCCGCGTCCCCACTGAAGGGGAAGGTGGTGATGCTGCTGAAGTCGGGGATCATGTTGACCACGGCGACGTTCCACCGCGCGGTCAGCTCCGACATGCCGATCTGCGAGCACTTCTGCGTGTTGACGACCTGGGCGTCGTCGGCCGCGATCTTCTCCTGGAACTCGTGGTCCTGGAACGAGTAGTGCAAGCCCTTCAGAAAAGTGTGCTTGGTGATGAACTTGGGCGCGTCCGAGAGCTTCCAGGTCTCGAAAACCTGCTCTCGAACGTCTGAGAGCCACTCACGGGCCTTCATGTCTCCATGTCCTTCTCGATCTGCGTGATTTCACCTTCCATGAGCATGAAAAAGTTGTCTTGAGCGTCCTTGGGCAGGGTCTTGACGACGCGAATCACGGCGGCCTTGAGCCGCTTGATGGATTCGGCCGAATGCAGCTCGGTTTGGACCTTCGCAAGGGTGGAAATCACGTTCGAAAGGCTGTTTTGCACCTGTGCGCGCTGATTCATGGGCACGGAGCGGTCTGTGGCCGCTTTTTCCTGAAGAATTTTCGCTTTTTGCAGCTGCAGAAGCGTTTCCGTGACCAAATTCACGTCTTCCAGGCGCACACCTTCCAGTTTTGTCTCGACTTTCGAGTGCAGGATGAGCAATTGCTCCTGCGTCATGCCCTGCAGAGCCTCTTCGATTTGCTCGAAAGTGACTTTCCCGGCCGTGGTCTGAACGTGCAGATCGTAGTCTTGCAAGCCGGGCGCGTCGCCGAGATCGCTCATTGGTACTGGTCCATGTAGCGTTGGATGGTGCGCGGATGGCAGTTGGCCTGCTCAGCAGCCTCTTCCAACGTCATGTGCCGGCGCAGCACCTTCTTGGCGAGCATCGTTCGCACTTGACGACGGGTCGCAGCGAGCTTGGCGGCGGCCTTGCGGGCTTCAGCGACAGGCCCGGGGACCTTTTCCTGGAGTTGAGCGACTGTGCGGCTCAGATACCACTCGGAAACGCCGAGCTTTTCGGCGGCTTCACGGTTGGTGATCTTGCGCTGTTGGAGCTGACGCAGAAGGGTCTTGGTCAGCTTGCTGGTGAGGGTTTTGGGGCGTGCCATGGTCGGCATTATCACCAAAAGTGCTGTAGAGGTGAAGTTCCATGACAAAAGTGCCGACTTTGCACCAAAGTTTTGGAAAATAGTTTGGACGA
>ERZ724522.1347-NODE-1347-length-13355-cov-5.413083_pt1 | contig 13355 bp, 5 predicted proteins | sample MGYA00376055_ERZ724522 | MGnify/ENA primary metagenome ERZ724522 (study PRJEB28724, sample SAMN07190884) | wastewater metagenome | isolation source: effluent of sewage treatment plant in Hong Hong | place: Hong Kong | collected 2016-03-17 ... | reverse complement strand
ATAGATAATAACATACCAACAGCACAAAAATCAGTAGTTAACACATGAGATCCAAAATCGTACTCAAACTCACAAAAATTATATCCGTTCCAATTTGTAGCAGACCAATGAATGATCAGGATAAAAGGTAAAAGAATTAGGATACAAATCACATGCACAAATGCTTCAAATAGTGCATCACAATTTTACCTTGATGGTTTACGGATCGATGCACTCAGTACATGAAACTACGAACTATCTGACAAATTTTAATTTTATTACCACATGGCAACTCCAACATACGACCAAGACCTCATGAGGAAAAGAGCCGTAGAGCTCCAAAGCCAATGACAGACTAAGGAACAAGTCTCGAACACATTGAACATAGAAAAAAACCTGTGATACTTTTCTGGTAAGAAATCACCAACAATTCCTACTACAACCAAGACCCCTAAACCAACAACACCCCCATCAACAACACAAACGCAAACGTCGTGATTTATGTGAACTCCAGTAAACAAAAATCCAACAACAACTACACCGAAACTATCACGGGTAGATAGACTCGCAAAACAGAATGCACACATAGTAGCACAGCAACAACCATCAACTCCTCCTGCACCAGTAAATCCTACACCACAAATAACACAGACAACGCCAGGATACCAGTGAACCAAACCAGAGAACGCACCAATGGATGCATGATCATACGGAATGCAAGAGATACAAAAACAATGACAAGTGCAACAAGACCAGATCATGAAGCAATACAATGACGACATTGCAACCATTAAACTCGAGGAAGACCAGACAAAAGCAAGATATAAAAACGCAGACCAGGTGCTATCATGAATCAGAGCAGTAGAAGATGCGTACAAAAGAGGTATATTTGACCCACAACAAATAGCATCTCAAACAGGAATACCGTTGGATCAAGTAAACCAGGTACTAAGATGAGAAGCATTCAAAGCCCTGGAACTACAAGACCGAGCAACAGAAGAAGATAGAAGAGACATGCAATACAAGATGGATCAACTCCAGACAACGAAATCAAGAAGCGTAGACGACCTCGCAGACCAAGCAGAGAGATCAAAATACAACTATGACAACCAGGTAGACGATATGATGAGACAAGCGTGACTCGCAACAGCACAAATGAACAAAGTAGGTGCACTCACAGGAGCAGTACAATCCTCTGGGTACAGAATGGCAATCGACATGGTAAGATCCGAAGCAAAAAGATGACTGGATAGACTCAAAACAGTACAATGATGGGAGCAAGACGATATAGCAAAAGCAAGAACAAGACTCCTGGAAGACTTTGAAAACAACACCATGCAAATAAAAGACTACTTCGACAGAGGTATGAACACTTTGCGTATGAACGGAATGGCACAGATTCAACAAGTAAATCAAAAATACTGAGTAGCAAGCCAAAACACAGTAAACGCATTAAAACAACTATACAACGACATGGAAGCACAAAAGGTGTCTCTCCTAAATGAGACCATGCAACTACAACAAAGCTTCAATGGAATGTGGACTCAAGAGATATGAATCCTGGAAGAAAGAGCAAAATGATGACTTGGAGACAGAAACAAGGATATCGAAACATACAACGAAATATACAAAACAAACCCTGCTCTTGCAAACTCACTATTTCCAGAACTTGCAAACCAAGTAAACAACACAAACTTCGAAAACTTCGACATGAACATAGACTTCACGTCAATACCATGATTTGCAGAAAAGTATCCAAACCAAGCACGAGCAAAAAACAATAACCCATGATGAATAAAGACTGCATCTCCTGCACTACAACAAGCACGAAAAGATGCATGAATACAATTCACAACATGAACAGCATCTCCATCAAACGAATGAGGGACACCGTACACAAAGTTCGCAACCATCTGAGACGGTATCAAAGCACAATGGATTGCTCTCAGCAGACAATGAGGAGACATCAACAAAAGACTCCAAGCATGGGTAGGAACAGCAGAATGACCAAGATACGCACAACAAGTGATGTCACGAGCAGGAATCCCACAAGGAACAACATTCCAACAACTCTCAGCAGAACAACAACAATCGCTACAAACAGCAATTATTCGTAAGGAAAGCCCAGGATTATACAAACTTATGACATGAGCATGAGCGACAGGAACACCATGAATGCCAGGATCAACACCACAATTATCACCAGAAGCACAATCAGTAATCGACGGTATGATTGGTATAGATAAAATACCATCAGCAGACAGAGTAAGAATACTTCAAGAAATACAAACTAACGGTAAACAAATACTATCAACAAAAGTAATAAACAACGCAAAAAAGAGTGTAGACCTTGTAAATGAAATATTAACATCACCATGATTTGCATGAGCAGTATGATGGTCATGGGAAAAACTATGATGACTTAAAGAAACCCCTCTAGTATGAACTCCTGCATACGATACACGACAAAAAATCAAATCTCTTGAAAGTTTGATTGCAATTCCATACCTAGAAAACATGAAATGACTCTGAGCAATGAGTGAAAAAGAATTTACAGCAATGAAAGATGCATCATCAGCAATGAACTCTTCTATGACTGAAGAATGATTTAAATGAGAAATGAAGAAAATAGTAGAAACAATGAATAGCATGATCACAAGGAACTGATGAGAACCATACAAAGCAACACAACAAACGACACGATCCCCAAAATCAAGCTGATTCGTAATAGACCCAAATAAGTAAATGCGAGTACCCGCTTTATATTCACTTAACAAATGGCACTTGTCCCTCAACAAACACAACCTAAATACTGACCATACAAAGCACCAACCCTGGAGCAAGTAACAGACATCATAAAAGCACTACCAAAACCAGTGATAAATGTCACACCAGTAAACAGACTGGTGCAACAAAACGTACCTGCACAGACACCATATGCATGAGGGACACCAAACATGCGAGCACAACCAAAAGCATTGCCAATAACAAACCCAAACAATCCAATGCAGATATCACAGACATGACCTAACAGCTTCGGATCGTATAAAACACCAGTACCACTACAAAAAGAATACATGTGAAAACCAATAGGATGACAACCCATGCAAGCACCATTAGATGTCCCACAGCCAAAGAAGACACCAGAACGATACGTTGCAATGGATAGAAGAACAGAACTCGCACAACAACAACGCCAACAAGTACCAGAACTTGCAAAACTTCCAGATGATCAAATAGTAGAAAAATTTGTCACACAGTTCCCACAATTCCAGGAATACTTCAAACTACCAGAACCAGAGCAAGACCCAAACCAACAGATCATAGAAGCGATCAGAAGAGACTACCCAGAAGCACAAAGCATGACGGATGAGCAAATACTCCAACAATGGAATCAACACCAACAAGCAATATGATGAGACCCTACAGCACCAGGAGCACAAGAAGTAGCGTGATGAGCTATTAAGACAACACCATCTCATGGTGGCTCTTGATTTTTATGAATGTGAAATATACCAAACATAAACCCGATACTTAAGTACAATAAAGAAAAGGATGCGTGAGCACCAAATGTAGGTAAACTTGCAGTAAATCTCCCATGATCAACAGCTAATGTATGAATTAATACACTAAATATGCTAAACCTGTGAACAGTAAAGTGACTCTCACAGATATTCCTATGAGCAGTAGCTAATTTAACAAAGTGAGCGAAATCACTTTTTGTCTGATCCGATCAAGCAGAAGTAGACTCTGCAATAACGTTAGATAGACTAAAAAGAAAGTGAGGAAACCTATGAAAGATAGCACAATTCCTCGATGAAAGCGAAGAGCTTGCAGACGCGGTGTGAAGATGAATAATTGAAAAGTACTGAAACCTAGATAACGTGGCAAAAATAATAACAGAAGACCCAATGGAAATAGTTTCAGATATTGCAATGCTCATAGAGTGATGAGGGACATTCGTAAAACTAGTATCAAAAACAGTAAAAGCAAAAACTCTTGCAAATATATCTGAAGAAGTAGCATCCTTCTGAGCAAAGTCAGATCCCTACAACCTAACAATTGCATCAGCATGAAAAACAGCACAAAAAACCACAGAAGCGTTCACCACTCCAAGTAAGAGTGAGTGAGTAAGTGTAACAGATAGACTCATCTCATCATACAACGGACTAGATGCACAGACAGTACGTATGATGAAAGACAATGCAGACCTCATTAAACAGCTTGACGATTGAACGCTCAGCAAGGAAGCACTACAAGAAAAAGTAATAAAAGTTATTGACGACTTGGTAGACGAAAAATCAGAAGCATGAGATCTATACCAGGAAGCATACAAAGATAGGACAACATTCGATCCACAAGAGATTGTTGGAGACATAGTAAATAAACTCCAAGAACAATGAGTTATTTTTAATGAAGCATGAACAAAAATAGTAGATTTTGATGGAACAAACCCAGGAATGTTCTGACTCAATGAGTCAATGAAGTCGTCAATAATCTCTAGTTTTAAGCAGGCAGTAAAAGACCTGACAAGAAAAGAACAGGTTAGCGTAGCAGATCTACATGCAGTAAGAAAAAATCTAAATCAAGCTATTTACCAAGTTTCTAACTTAGAGTCAGCAAAACCTAGATGAATACAAAAAGTTGTTGATTGAATAAATGTAAAACTGAAAAAAGTGCCAGGATTTTCAAAAGCAGACAAAGCATTCGCAGAGATAGCAACAGAGCTTTCACAAATAAAGAAGATGTTAACCACCACAGATTCAGAGGGTAAACTTCACATGAAAGGAACGGTCAAATGATTCCTTTCTGAAACAGGAAGAAGAAAACTCGAAGTAATCGAAAGATATTACCCAGACTTCCGTAGAAACATAGAAGCAATAGTCGCATACGACGATTACATCAACGCCAGAGAGAAGAAAAAAGTGTGACTATACAACAAACCAGTATCGTGAGGTGCATGATGAGCAGTAGGAATTGCATTGGGATGACCAATAGGAGCAATCATAGGTGCAGTAGCGTGAACGATGCTTCACAGTTTTGTCACAGATCCGAAACGGTTCAAAAACCGAGTCGTGAAAAAACTTGGGAAAAAAGTTGCACAGAAAATAGCAAAATGAAAAGCACTTACTAGGATAGAAAAAGCAAGAATGGATTTTGAAGCAGAAAGACTACTTGCCAAACCTCAGCTCGCCCTGGAGTACAAACCAGACTTAAAAACAGAAAAGGTGCAGGTAGTTGATACCCAATGAGTCGTTAAATGACAGCCAGGAGCACAAACGCTACAGAAACAAGCCATTGAAAATTGAAAAATAGTAACGAAAACAGAAGTGAACGCATCTCCGATCAAAATTCCAGGTAAAAAATGAAATTTTCCAAAACAGGTAAAGGAAACATGACAAGAAAATGTAAGAGAACCAAGAAACGCAATAAAGGAAGAATGAGCAAAAACAAGAAAAGCAGAAGCACAAAGAAGAGCAGACATCCAAAGTGCAAGACAAGCAAAAGTGACAGCATACGAAAAAGCAACGTGACCTACTGAAACAAACGTGTCACAATTTAAGAAATGAATGATCACGCCAGACGGTGTAATTACTGAAACATGATTCAATTGAAAAAAAGCGTACTACAAAGTAGAGTGAGACGGAAACTTCCAATACAGATACGAGGGTAAAGCAAAACAAGGATCACCAATCAAAGTACCATGACCTGCAAATGTAGCAAAAGAGCTCGATCCATGGGAAGTAAAAGACGAACCAAGTAAACTCCCAGAAACAGACCTCCAAAAAACACCAGAGCAGGAAGCAAAAGAATGGATGCAAAACGAAATAGCAAGAATGTGATACGGAGACACAGAAACAAAGCTCGCACAAGATGTCCTAAGAATAGAAGAAATGGAAAACAACCTTGGTAGAGTATGAAGAAATAAAGTGAAAAACAAAGCTTACAAAGAATCCGAAGAAATCAAGTTTCTCGCAAAAAAAGAACGTGTAATATCCAAAATCCAAGAAGAACTCGGATTGGATGCAAACGATGCAAAAGATCGGTACGATAAACAAGCATACACCGCAAAAGATGTAAAAGAGAGATACCAGACGAAAGCACAAGCTCTCGCATTTTACCATGGTACATCAGAAAACTTCATGAAGTTTGATCCAAAACTAGCGTGAAAGTGAGAATGAAGCTGAATGTATTGACCATGAGTAGATCTGACAGACAACCTTAACATTGCAAAAGTCTATGCAGACCTTGTAGCATCCGAAAAACATGGGGTAAACAGAAAAATATGAGAAAATCCAAACTCAACGAGGATGCAAACCCTCTTAAAAGGGAAAAGAAACATAAAGTCAGTAAATATAGGATGAGTAAAAATATACGATATCTTAGAAAATAAAGCAGAAGTAAACAAATTTATTAGAGATAGCAAATTATACTACACAGATTCAGAATGGGATGAGGTATTGCAAGGTCGTAAGATAGAAGACATAGATATAACGGATCTTATCTCAAGTGACAAAGAACTGTCATCAGCAGTAGCCTGATTCGTTAAGGAAAAATGATACGATTGATTAAGCTACCCAATTAAAACAACACAACTATGACGATGAAAGCCAGGTAAAAACTACAAAATATTTGATGCAAATAAAGCTGAAATACTAAAACAAGAAATGTATCAAATAAAAGAAAATATAACAAAAACACACCTATCACCAGAACAAGCACAAGCAAAAATCCGTAAATATTTTACCGAAAAAGAAGTACCAGTGATATTTCAAGAAAAGATAACAACACCACGATGACAGGAAGCATACGGGAAATATCATGACGGAGCGATCACCATGGTAAAAGAACCACACCTCACTACTCCAGACCACGAAGCGTTCCATGCGTACTTCGACCTATTCACTACAAAGAACAGACAAGCAAAAGTATTAGAGATAGTAAAAAAGAAACAGAAAATCAAAGATAACCTGGAAGCAGAAGAATGGCTCGCAGATAACTTCGCAGAATTTGTAGCAAAAAGAGAAACATTCACTTGAGCAATCAAGGCGTTTTTCTGAGATGTCCGAAATGGAATCAAGAAAGTATTTGGAAAGGAAGATGCAGTACGCTCCCTCTACACAGACATGATCAATAAAAAAAGACCATGAGGAGATAAGAAGATACGATCAGAAAAAACAGCAAAGAACCAGACAACAGGAGTCCCATACCTAACAACAAAACCTCTTCAAGACATAGGTACAGAAATTAAAGGAGCAGACGTAACCGTCATGCATCTCAAGAACATGCTATGAAGACAGTACAAAAAACAGGAGCTCAACCAGATCATGGAAGTGATCAGAGTCGCAGAAGAGAAGTGAGTCGATAAACTCAGTAAAGCAGACGTGCAGGAGATCATGAGAAAAGAGATACTCCCGTTGGAGATAGTAGAAACAGGTAGATATGCAGACTACAACAGACTGTATAGAAATGAGTATTTGAATGAAGACAACATCCATAGAACTTACTGAATAACACACATATACACAGCACCAATAAGAACATCAAACAATAATCACTTTGATAATCCAAACTACTTCTGACATTTAAGAGTAGAAGATTTGTCCAAAAGAACATGATATAACGAAAATAAATGAAACATAGCAAGAGTAATAGAAGTACAATCAGACCTGTTCCAAAGATGAGATGAAACAACTGTAAGAAATAGATTATATAGTGATAAATGATATGGGGCAATAATAAAAATACTAGATCTTCAACGTAAAATGCTAAAAATATCTCCAACATTAGATCTAGATAATAAAATATCTGCTTTTTATGAGGAACTGTCACAAAAAAGTGATTCTGGACAAAAAATAATAGTTCCAGAAGTAATAAAAAAAATATACCCTATAAAAGATCAGTTTTGAGATATGATCGACATAGAGTGAACAATAGAACAATACAATAGAACGATAGATGATATTGATTCTATGATGCCAAAAGAAGCAAAACAACTAGAATCCTACGCCAATAAAGGAGCATACCGAAAACGTATGGTATGACAGGAGATCATCGAGCAGGTGAAAGCAGGGAAAGAGAAGATACAGTTCCCAGATGGAGTAACGATTGCAAAAATAGAGTGACACGAAATAGATATACTTACAAGTTGAGATGTGTTTAATGTGTGAAACTGATACTTAATACAAAAAGAATACTTTAGCAATATAGTAAATAAAATAGTAGCAAATAAAAAAGTAGAAGATGTTATCCGAGAAAGCTACGTAGACAGAGCAGAACTTACAGAGCTGTCAAACTGAAGACGAGAAGACTTAGATGAAAATATATGAACAAAAGCACAGTTTATGGATGAAGCGATGGAATCGTACATGGATATGTATGGTATAGAGTATGATGGAGCACTAAACTTTGAAATGAGAGACCCTGCTATGTTTGAAGATTTCCTTGAACTGCATGGATGATATGAAATACTAAAAGAAGTAAGAGAAAAATACCCACAAAGATTTGCAGACCCTAAAACATTGTGATGACCATGAGAACGAACACCAGAACAAGCAAAAGAAGCAATAGAATGAATGAGAAAAGACCACCAGACGATAGCAAACTTCTATGAAACAGACCTCATCCCATACCTCCAGAAAACATTCTGATGAGACTTCGTATTCGAAGACGGATGAAGATGGCTAGAGATCGATCTGAAAAAAACATTCGGAGACCAGAAGAAGCTTGGAATACCTGCGTTCCAGAAAAAAGACGTATACAAAGAAATAGACGAAAGCTTCAATAGGATGCTCGACCAACAAATGCAATACAAAAAAGAATCTGGTGGTAGGTTTACTGACTGAGGTATTATCGCATGAATACAAAACTACCTATACAACGAATACCCACAATACAAAGCACACATAAACGATAAAATCATGGAAGCAGTAAAGAAGTACAACATCAAGGAAAAAATGGATATGCCAGCAGATAAAATTTCTACACAACAAAGAGCCCTGTACACAAGATCATGGAAGAATGCAAAATGAAACACCACAGCAGAAAAACTGTATGACATGTACTGAACAACCGTACTAGACCCAAACACATTTGATTGACTCAAGAAAGCATGAATCCCCGTTACAAAAAGCGACATGACAAAATATTACGATCTATTTTTCAAGAAGCTTCCAGAAAACGTACAGTTCCATGACATCAAAGCATGATTCGATAGAGAAATAAAAAGAGCATACGACTACGGATACATCACGGAAGAAAAAGCATCTGTGTACCAGAGATTGGTATCCATGCTCCAGGAGAAGCAGAAGTGAGTGCCAAAGTTTCAGACGAAAACAAAAAGCGATTCAGCAAGAAAAGTACAATCGTACTTCCAAGAAAAGCAAAAAAAATGATTAATGGAAGCAAAAACAGATGAAGACATCGACATATTCAAAGAAGAACGACCAACCAAGATAGACTGAACAAAATGATACAGAATCCCATGATGAGGTACACAGTGAACAACAATAACTAGTGCTCCAATGTGAGACGGAATGTATATTGGATTTGACAAAAAAAGCGTAGCATCTTTCTACGGAGACTACGAAATACCAATGGAAAAAAACCTGGAAAGAGTAAAAGAGTATGACACATCAAACATTAAACGAGGAACGGTAGAAGATCTGCCAAAAGAATTACAAAAAGTAAAAGACTACTGGAGATTGCCAAAAAAAGAGCAAGAGAGAATTGCACAGGCAAGAAAAGATTATATTTTGTCAAAATGATTTGACTGATTACTATACTACGATCCATACACAGCAAACCTTATAGAGTGAGTAGTGTACAAAAAAGTACCAGAAAAAGGAGTGCCAAAGCTTTCATCCTCTAAAAAATAGCCCATGAAATACCCAGGAAAACTCAAGCAAGCATGAAGCAACCAGATCCGATCCAAACGCATCGGACAGAATGTTCAGATACAGCCAAACATGCTCCTCACCATGAGGAACAACAGACTGTACCCTGCAAACCACGATGACATCCTGGAATGAATAGCAGTAGATGACATCGAAAGCACCACAGCAATGATAGACGGACTCACCTACTGTTCATACTACCCATACCACCCGACCACCCTGTACGAAACAGAAGTGGTCGAGTGAGAACTATCGGAAGACGACGTTGGATGTTTCTTCAATATCACACATGATGGATCACAGTACGTCGACCTCAGCACCAGAGGAATCGGAAGACAACTCAGACTGGAAAACATAGTAAGCCCTAAAAGATGAGAATTTACACTCCGAAGAAACCCATATCCAGACCAAGGGAAACCATGATCGCCATGACCACAATGATTACCATGAAAAAAGTGAGAAAAATGAGAAAGATGAGAACCAAGTACAATACCATGACCACAAGGAGAACCAGGAAAACAATGAGAGACGTGAAGACAATGAGAGCCATGAAAAAAAGGTGAAAAATGAGATCCATTTTTGTATAAAGATTTTACAATTGAACAATTATCAGTATTAAGAGGTGAACAATGAGCACAGTGACCACAAGGGATACCATGACCAAAATGAGAAAAGTGAGATCAATGAGAAAGCATCAAACGATGATGACCACGAAACAGCTGAATGCAGTACGAAAAAATGATTATAGTGTACCATGAATGATCAGCACGAATAAGTGAGGAAGAGAACATCAACAAAGAACCAGGGATAGATAAAGCATGGCACATATTTGCCCAATGAGGAACATTTTTACCACAATATTAAAAATGTCAGCAAAAGACTACAAAATACTTTCAGCAATGAACCAAACGCAACAGAGAGTTGCGTGAAATTCTCTAGTTACACAACCAGGAACCCTATTAACAAAGACAGGAAACTTCGTAACCAAAGCAGACGGAGACGAGTTGGTGTTATGAATAGCAATGCATGCACAACAATTCCCAAACGATAACCAAACCACGATCCAAGAGAAAGTGTTTTTCAGACCAACAACATACGTCGATCAGTATCTAATGAACGTAAAGACAGGAGAAACAGCAAGCATAACAAACGTGTGAGTTTTGTATGACATATACACAGATCCTGTAACAGGAGAACAACAAGTCGATATTTCCACCACAGGAGACAAAATCGAAATAGTAGACATTATCACAGACACCGTAGTCGCAGTGCAATTTGTCCCACAATGATGAGCAAGCTGAGCACAATGAAACCAATGACCACAGTGAGTAGCATGAGCACAGTGACCACAAGGAGCACAAGGTACAGCATGATCTACATGACCACAAGGAGCACAAGGTACAGCATGATGATCGGTAGCACGAAAGTGACCATGGGATAGCTGAACAGCATATATTATTAACGACTGAGTATCAATAGACGGATCAAGTTATATCTGTATTTTGTGAAACACAAACCAAACACCACCAAATGGTACTTACTGGCAATTAATCGCACAAGCATGAAGTCAATGAGCACAAGGTTCACAAGGTAGTACGGGAGCACAGGGTAGCCAATGAGCACAGTGAACAACATGATCGCAAGGTGCTACAGGTGCTCAATGAAATACATGAGCACAGTGACCACAAGGGACAACATGAAGCCAATGAGCAACATGAGCACAGGGAGCTACTGGAAGTCAATGAGCAACATGAGCACAAGGTGCAACTGGGACACAATGAGCACAAGGGAATCAAGGTGCTCAATGAGCACAGTGAAGTCAAGGGACACAGGGTACGCAATGAAGTCAATGAGCACAATGAGAAGCATGATGATGATCAAGTTGAATTAATATTCGATATTCACTAACATGAACATATGCATCTACTTCTACTTTTACATTTTCATGAGATGCATGAGATGCAGAAGCAATAGAAAGATCATTGTTTACTTGTTTATCTAGTGCCGATGCACGTAAAATAGGATATGTAAAAAGTGCTTCACATTCAGCTTGAACTGTTACGGTAACTGTTGTAACCGACATAGACTTGGCTTCTTGAGACAAAACATTTAAAGTAGCAATCAATAGAAAAGTGGAAGATTATCAACATTTATTTACTATACCATGAGAGCAGATTGCTGATGCAAGCAATCCACAGGGTATGTTTTATAGAAGTTTAATTGATACATATCTTTTGCCTGTCAATTCATTTGTTAGAACTGCTTCAGCATGAAGTGGTGCTGCCTGTGCATGGAATGTGTATAAGTGAACTACAAACTTATTCACGTCTGCACAAGATATGACAACAAGCTCAACATTTGATGAAAAAAGACCAAATACAAACACAATTAGTGCATGAGATATTGTAACGCTAAGAGTTACTTCTTCAGCGTGAGCAACAAATAAAGCAAGTGATTTGCAAGTACAAGCATTTATAGTGCCACAAACTTTATATACTACTGCTGACTAATGGCTATAGTTGCCCAACGAAATCTAAAATCTAATTCTAATGATTCAGTTTGATGATTTAACTGAACTGACACTTCAATTGACTATAATAATCAATGACCTTTTAACTGATCTGCACAATTTAATGCTTCATGAGATAAAGTAACAGTAGCAAATAATTCTGCATTTAACATTACAACATGATCAATTTTAATGCGAGTAAATACTTCATTAAGTTGAAGTTATGCATATTTGATGTGTAAAAATAACAATAATCCAACTAATGATAATTTTTTTTATGCAATTTGACCTGTAAGTAATAATGGAAAGCCAAGTTTTTATAATTGAGCACGAAGAACAGCAAATACAGCAATAAATGATAGTAAATGGCATCTAGTAGCAATATGAGCTACAACATGAAATTCTGACTTTTGGCTTGATGGCAAACTTGATGCTACAGTTGCATATAATTTATTCATTGCTACTTGAACAGCTAGTAGTTTGTATATATGACATAGAGACGTTGATTCAAGAAATTTGAATTGATTTATTAGTAGAGCAAGATTTTATAATCATAAAATAGTAGCAAGCGAAGTAAAAAACGAATATGCGTTATGAAAATGATTTTATTCTTGATAAATATGATGATACCACAAGATTTTTCTTCACGAACACGTGAACAACGAATAGAATTTGACTGAATAAAGTCAAAATGTTTTGACCCAACAAAAGAAGAGATACAAAAACAAGAACAAGAAATAAAAAACAATAAGATAGCAAGATGTAAATACTATTTGTGACTCTATTGAATAGAATTTACTTGAGAAGAAACAGACTTCTCTGATTTATGGAGCAAATATATTGTTTGAGATTGAATAAATAACCCCCCTATGAATGAACGATTGTGAGACATGGACAGATTGTACGAGATAGTAGAAGATAAAAAAAATAAAAGTAATGATTTTGATAGTTTTGTCAGCATTAATTCAAAA
>ERZ724522.1346-NODE-1346-length-13360-cov-6.061180_pt1 | contig 13360 bp, 17 predicted proteins | sample MGYA00376055_ERZ724522 | MGnify/ENA primary metagenome ERZ724522 (study PRJEB28724, sample SAMN07190884) | wastewater metagenome | isolation source: effluent of sewage treatment plant in Hong Hong | place: Hong Kong | collected 2016-03-17 ... | reverse complement strand
ATAAAGTTAAAGCTGGAGTTGCAATCGTTGGGGAAGTCCCAAAAACCAAAGCCCCGCTTCCGGTTTCGTCGTCCATTAAAGCGGCTAGTTCAGAGCTTGCGTCAATCTCAGTCTCAAGAAGGATATTCACCGAACCCCACGCTGTTTGGACCTCGCTTTCTGTATCCCATTCTGTATCTCGCGTTAAAGCCGCGGCGATAGAGACATTTGATTCTCCGGCAGGACTTGAGCTAACGTCAAAATCAGCACCAAGAAAATCAACATTTGTCGTTGAGCCGTCAACGGTAACATCATTTTCCTCTACCGTGATCGTGGCTCCGGCGCCGGTCGTATCAAGATCGGACAAGGTATTATCCTGGCACTTTTTCCACTTCCCCTCTGAATCGTCGTAAAAAATACCACCGCCCGTAGCAGAAAATGTAGAGCAATCGGTAAGCGTATCTGTGGCTGTTCCTTCAATGCCCTGAGCCGCAGTTTTAAGTTCTCCTGTCAAAGTCCCGCCCGCCAAAGGGAGGTAGTTAGACGCCGTAATAGTATCCGCCACTTCATTGTCAGCCCACGGATTAGCCGTATTAACCAAATCCTCTGCTATCGTCCCGTCTGCTATGTCGGACAGGGTAGAATCAAGCCCGATTGTTACTGTATCTGTCGACGAATCACCGGTTACAGTGACCCCAGTTCCGGCAGTTAAGGTAAGCGTGTCCGCAGAAGAATCAGCAACCGGAGAGGTTCCGGAGCTGGTCGCTATTGTCTCAAAAAGATTTTGGATTTCGTTCGTGGTAGAGCCGTCAACTTCAGCCGTCAAAACTGCAAAGCAACCTTCGGCTGCGCCGGAAGCGTCAACCCCAAGCGGAGAGTTCCCAATGCCGCAGTTTGCGCCATTCGCTGCCAGAGTGGTAGCGGTCGTGGCGTTTCCTGTCGTATTTAATTTTCTCCACTCAGCAGCGGTATCGCAATCGCCGGCTGTGGGTTCGCACTTATAGAAAGTGTCAGCGTCGTTTTCGTAGCAAAGGTCAGTCACCTTACCGTCGGTAAGAGCTGTGCAATCCGTGGCGTCTTCGCGGTATCTCCAAAGATAGAACGCACTAGCTTCCGAAGGATAGAAGCTGAGACAGAACAGAGCTATCGCGGCGCATGCAAGGAGCTTTTTCATGGGTCCTTTACAGCGCCGAGATTCTGGCTTTTGTCTGCTTAATGGTTTCTTCGAGATTTTTCAAGTCAGCTTCTCTCTCAGAAATTTTTGAGTTAAGAGCTGCAATCTCAGAGTTCTTTTCAGAGATAGTGGCGCTGAGTTTTGCAACTTTTCCTTCAGCTTCAGCGATCATCTTTCCGGCTTCGCTTTTCGCTCCGGAAACAATCAACTGATATTTTTCTTCGCCGGCCTTTTTGGTTTGTTCGGCCTGAGCTTCATAGGCGCGAAGTTTACCTTCAGCCGTCTGGATATTTTCTTTCAAAAGCGCAAGAGCGCTTTCAGCTTCACCGGCGCTTTTCACCGCCGCGTCTTTCTTTGACTTGGCCTCAGACATTGCTTGCTCTAAACTTCCGAGACTTTCCAAGTATTCAATCGCTTCAATAAGCGGCCGGATTTTATTTCCAAAATTCTTTAATTGCTCTGCTGCGTTAATAGCGGACATGATTACCTCACCTTCTTCAGAAGGACAGTTACGTTGATCGCAACGCCACCGCCGCCGCCTGAAGTTACGGGACGAATATAGCGAGTCAGCTCTGAAATCATTTCAATAGAAGCTGAAGTTTTGCTGATAGCGTTTCCTTGAGGGTCAGTCAGAGTAGCCCAATTTGAACCGTCGTTTGAACCTTGAAGAACAACAGTCGCCGTTCCGAAAGTTCCTGAAAACTGAACGCTCCTGTCTGAAGAACCAGGCATTTCAATAGACTCACCTGTATCTGCGTCGCCCATTGACGCCCAAGCGACAACATGGGAGTCTTCACCCCAAGCCGGCACCCGCGTTACGGTTTTAGAGATTGTCGCCATTTTTTACTCCTTAGATCAGGTCTTCGTCGCCGCTGGAAGACTGTCCAGTAGGTGATTCGGTTTCAGGCTTATCCGCATTTGCAGCGGCGGCAGCTTCGGCCTGATGCTGTTCGATTGTTTTATGCTTTGCCTGATTTCTCGCCTCAACTTCGTGAAGCGTACTAGGCATTATCGGTGTTTTTGGATTTGAAACTTCGGGAACGGAAGGGTCTACTTTCTTCATCCAGTTTTTTGAGAATTGCTGCTCCGGTGTGATAATTGTTCCGTCAGCTTTCTTGTACGAACGAAGAACGAAAATATCACCAGGATAGCGGCGTCTGTGGTCGTGGAACCCTACCTGTGTGGCTGTTACCTTCATGTAAAAACCCTCCATTTAAAATTAAGCTACCCCCGCCGGCCAGATCACTCCGGCCAGCGGGAAGCAGCAGAGATTACGAAATCGTGATACCGTCAGGGTAAGTCGCGGACGCCTGAGCGAAAGACAGCGGAACAAGGTGCGCGCTAACCGTGATTGACGGCGTGGTGCCGGTCACATCATAGCGGATACCGAGATACCGTTCGCTTTCGGACAGAGCCGTGGGCGGAATCGGAATATAGAAAATGAAACCAGCCACAAGCAAGTCAGCGTCCTGCGCCGGAGCCGTGGGAGTTCCAGATTCAAAAACGCGGCGGCCGATAAGCTGGCGACCGGTAGATTGCCCAGCATTTGAAGCATACTCCACTTCAAAAGTGTAGTCTTCGTCACCGGTCGTCTGGTCAGCCGCAACTTCGACGGAAAACATCACCGCCATAGGCTCGCCGTTACCGATCGAGCGATCAACGCTAAGGTCGATTACGTTTGTACCAACCGCATCAGCCGTAATAGCCTGAGAGTCGGAGAATTGATTATATGCGTCAAGAAACATGGTAGTTCTCCTTTTTTTGGCCTATCACCGGTAGTCTTAAAGACCTACCGGCGGCCTATTTAGTTTACGTTTAAGAAACAGTCGCTTCGGTTTCGATAAGAGCATCCACAGTACGAATCGGAATACCACGGAAAGAAGCCTGGCGCTTTCCGTCAACCGTGTCCCATGTCAGACCGCCACCAGAAATCATGTCGTCACGGCGCTGAATATCAAGCATCTGCAAGCAAGACCGGTTCATGTAGAAAACAGGGCGGCCCATTGCAAGCTGCGGGATACGGTGAATCGCTTTAATCATAAGCTCGATCAAATCGGCAGCAGACGATTTTGCGACAAGGTTTGAAATGTCGATATTGCAAATACGAACCGCATAGCGCCAATCTTTCAACGCAATGCCGGCTTTCCATTGCCAATGGTCCTGGTACGCGCGCATACGGTTTCCGGCGATACCCGCGGTAACTTCAACCGTAACGAGGCCGAGGTCTTCATGCGTAAGACCGGCTTTTGAACCTTTGGGGAAAATACCATAAACAGAGTTCGCGCCCCAGACAATCAGCCAAACAGAGCTGTTATCAGAACCGGAGCCGCTTCCAGAAATTACGTTCTGGCCGTTTGTAGCCGTAAGCGAAGAATAGCGAGTCGCAAGGCCGGTGAATTCTTCGGGAGCCGTACCGCTATTCCCGTAGAAAAGAGTCTGAGCCATTTCTTGATTCATGGCTTCAATGAAGGAATACGCTTCAGAAAGACGAAATTCCGCAGTATTGCCGTTCAAAGCAGCGAGGTCTTTGTCAACTTCGGACCAGGCTTCCAGCATACCGCATTGTTCGTCAATCTGTGCGGTCGTGCTTTTCGACGGAGCGACGCCCTGGTTCAGCAAGCGCCACGCAACCGTGGGCAAGCCGGTACGGACAGTCACACGCTCACCGGTAGGAAGATTGCCTTCCTTCCAAAGCATATCCGACAAAATTTCATTGGTCATTGAAAGCAGTTCAGCAATTACGGGAACCTTTCCTTCTGGGTCAAGACGTTTCGCCCAATCGGTAAGGGTTAAAACCGTTGCGCCTAATGTTGCCATTGTAATTCTCCTTTAGTTAAGATTCTGGTGTTTGGTCGTATAGTTTATTTGCAGCGCTAACTTCAGTCTTAGCTCCCTGAGCATTAGCCACCACAAGCTGTTCGGGCGTCATGGACTTCCCGATCTTCTTCACAAAGCGCACTACGGCAGGATGATTTCCGAGGCCGGTGTTTTCAAGATACTTCTTGAATTCATCATCCCCGAAACGATCGAAAACTTTTTTAACAATAACCGAGGTTTCCTTGAGGTTATCGCCGCCAAGCTCCTTATCGTTCTTTACATCATCCAACCACTTATCTTTCGCCTTCTCAACCGCCTCAGCTTGCGCTGTCTTCTGGGCGGCTTCTCGCTCCACAAGAGCCTGGGTAAGTTCTTTGGAGAGCTTCTTCTCGTTCGCAAACGAAATCAGCTCGTCAACTTCCTCAGCGCTCAATGGCGACTTTTCATCCAACTTCAAATCTGTTTTTGCAATCGGTTTTGCTTCTGCGGCGGCCTTTTCGTCGGCGGCCTTCTTATCGGCGGCAGCTTTATCGTCTGTGGCCTTTTTATCAGCAGCGGCCTTTTCGTCAGCGGCCTTCTGGTCCGCTGCGGCCTTATCTGCGGCAGCTTGTTTTTCGGCGTCAGTTTGCTGTGCGCCTTGCTGGATTGCGTTCTTTTCTGCTTCTGAAACCTGAGTTCCAGCAGCGGCTTCTTTGGCGGGTGCGCCGGCAGCGGTCGTCATTGTGTTTCTCCTTCTGGTTTAGGTTCGTCTTCTTCTTTTTGTTTTTCTGCGTCCCACTTATTTTCTTTCATCATCTGAACAAAAGCGTCTGGGCTTGCGTCGCAAATTTCAGCCAGGATAATCTGTCCAAACTCCTGCCGTCCGGCGAGCCTATGAATCTCAGCGCTTCCTACCCATATCGAGGCGAATACGTTTGCATATTCCAGCTTCTTCCAAATATAACGACGGAATTGCGGTAAGGTTAATAAAAAACGCATATCGTCTTCTTCCTGCATGGTGCGGAAGCGTTCAGCTTTTTTCGCGTCTTTAACTTGCTTAGGGTCGCCAGCGTTCCGGACAAGAGGTTTTTGTTCAGACATTACGCAGCCCCCTGAGTTTGGAGAATCCGTTTCAAGGCGCTATCGTCTTCGAGTTTTGCGTTTGCCAAGTCTTTCGCGACTTTAGCGCCACCTTGAATTTGTTCGGCTGCCGCGGCTTGCTGCTGGGCTTGAGCTTCGGCGGACATCAGTTTATCAACTTCTTCGTCAGAGCGAATAATCTTCGGGTTCACTCCGGAACGCTCGCCGTAATCGTCAATGACTTCATCCCAACGGACTTTCTTCGCAGCGCGCGCGTCAAGAGAAGCCACTTGTCCGGCGAAGCTGGAAAATCTCTCAAGCGTCGAAACGCCGATAAGTTTCTGCGCCTGAGCCATGACGGAAATATATTCCACCTTCAGGTCTTGTCCGTCGAGTTCCGGAGGCGGAGGCGGAAGCAATCCCTGGCCGGCCATGTATTCATAAGCCAGGTCAATAAGCGGGTCCAGCATGTCCTGGTTTGTTTGTTCGAGAACCGGTCCGAGCGCCAGAAGTTTTTCCTCTTTGCGTTCGTCGATCTCGCGCGCGGTAATCTCGCGCCGGTCCGTCTGAGCCAGCATGAGGAAAAGGTCCTCATAATAGGCGCGCTTAATAATATGCCGAATCTCCTGAATATCATTCGTCAGCGCAGCTAGGTCAAGCCGGATATCGAAAGCGCGGCGGAATCCTTTTGTGCCGTCGCGTTCGTCCGTGTATGTAATATCGCCAGGGAGAATCGAGGCGCGGACGTTCCGCATTGCCGTCGGTCCAACCATTGCCGGCTTCACGGTTTGTTCGAGGCCCTGGGCTTTGCGCTTCTGTTCGGATTGAAGCTGCTTTACGTCGCCAAGTGCCGTCATTCCTGGGCAATCTGTCCCGTAAACGTCGCCGAAGGTCGTATCCCAACGAGGACAAAGGACAGGGAAAATGTCGCGGCCGGACTCCCGCAAGAAACGGTTAAAGTCAGGCTTGAGCTGATTCTGATTGCTCGAAAGCTCAAAATAATGCTCCGAGTATTTTTTGAATTTATTGTGAGACTTCTGAGGGTCCCACTCGTCGTTCGGCTGGATAATATGGGCAACGTCAATCCATGTCTCGTACATGGACCGGTCCCACAAATTTTTAACCGTTTCTGAGAAGTGTTCCCACATTGGCCGGCCTGTCTTCTGGTCGTATTGGCCGAACATCATCACAAGCTGCCGGACGGTCATTCTCAGCTCGCGGGAGAATACGCGGACACGGCCTTTCTCGTCCGTGGAAATGCAGTAGCTTCCGGTCGGAAAAACGTAAGAGTGAAGTACGTTCTGAAAGTCTTCGTCAACGAAAAGGCAGCCGGTCGCAAAATTACCCATGTCGCCATAGACGTTCGGTAACGACTGATAGATATTCGACCGGAGAAACATTGTGGACATGAGCTGCGTTACAAGGTGAAGCCAATCTTTGATAGGACCGAATTCTGCCATATCCGTATCTGGAAGCGAAAGCCGAAACCAGGGTCGTGCGGGTGAAGTGAGGCCGGCAACCATGCCGGAACGGAGGGTGCGGGAGGCGAGAGTGGCCGTAGAGTCTATGATTTTCTGGTTTCGGCGATCACCTCTATTCTGGTCAGTAATAGAAAATCTGGCGCGCCTGGGGAGGATAAAATCGCTCAGGTCCCGCCAATGAGGAACGAAGCTCGATCTTTCGTCTTCGAGCTGGCCTTTTAACTTTAGGAGTCTCTGGTGTTTTGTCTCAGGCATTATACACCGAGCGCCTTTTTATCGCCGGTCTGTGCGCCGGCGTCAGGAATTCCGAGGCTTCCGGTGATGATCGTATCTCTACGCCCACTTCCGGCCGCGGCCTTGTCTCTCTGGCGCTGTCTTGCGGTTTCTCTGGCTTCAGCGCTGTCTTTCGGCTCTTGAGCCTGGCGCTGTTTGAGCTGTTCTTCTAAACTTTTTTGCCGAGCGTCTGCGTCTGCCGCTGCTTTCTTTCCCTGTTTTTCAGCTTTATTTGCGGAGGAAACACTTGCGGCGGTAGCGGCGGCAGCGGCTCCAAGCACAAGCGCGGTCGTCAGGAATCCCATTTTAAATCTCCTTCAGGTAATTTCGCTCTTTTAACTTAAAGCCACGCTTCAAAAGAGTTTCTTCGTTTACGGGAGAAACGGTTTCAAGAGTGAAAATAATCCAGTTCGCAGTTTTTTCGCCGATAGCGTCAAACTCATTCAAGAGCCGAAGTCCGGCGCTGCACTTACGGTATTCCTCTTTTACCCACCAAAACAATTCTATCAGCGTTTGAATCGCCGGATTGAACGCATGTGCCGAATACATGCCGGCAATAAAGCCTATTCCTTCCGCGGTTCCTTCCGCATTAAAACTTTCGGCAACCAAAACGATATGGTTTAGTATTAAATTTTCAAAATTCTTCCGGATATAGGTTTCGTCCTCTGGAAACAGATTATATTTATTCTGAGAAAATACTGCAAACTTTCTAAGTTCGGGAATCATCCAGGTAACGTCTTCAGGTTTTGCGGTCCGTATTTTTATGTCCATTTCAATCTCCTATTCTCTTGAGGCGAACGGGTCCCACTCAGATTTTAGCTGCTCGCCTTTTTGGGCTTCTTGTCTACTTGGGTCGAAAGGTTCGTATTCAGACTCCATTTTTTTCTGGGCTGGTTCAAAAGGTCCGCCTGGGAGATTGTGAATTTCTCCGGTCGCGTCGGGTTCAGCGAAAGTCAGCGCCAGCGCGTCGGCGAAGTTCGGGCTGCGGCCGAGCCGGTCCTTGATCTGGTCTTTTGCTTCCAGCCAGAACACGCCCTCTTTGTAGCAATAGGTCGGGGTCGTCAGTTCCGCGACGAGTTCCGGAATGTTTGGGAGGCAACCGCCGCGGCGAATCCAGTTCACCATTTCAATCCACATTTCGGCGCGCCGGTTTTTATACCGCGGGTCGATTGCTTTACCGTGGAACATGACTCCGCGCGGACCGTGGCCGGATGATCTCATAACGTCGATTGCCCCATGCGCCCAGCCAACGGTATCGTCGAACGCTTCCCAATTACTACCCCATTGCTGCTTGGCCTTCATCACGCGGTTTGCAATTTCGACCGACGGCGCCGAGTCCCTGGCATGCCGCATGTCCGCCGGTCGGAAAGCGACGAGGCCCTGGCGCGGGAAAATAACCGTTAGGTCGTCACCGAAACGGGCAACGTCAATTCCGAGCCGTTTTTGCGCCCATTCATAAACGTCTTTTTGATAAGTCATTTTCATTGCCGCATAAACTTCGTCCGGACCGATCAGGGTGTTAATCGAGGACGGCGGGAATTTCCCGAAGACGTTCACCAAAACCCAGGGATTATCCTTGCCGTATTTGTCGATCTGGTCCTTCGCCCATTGCAGACTTACGCGCGGCGTCCGCTTGGGGTCGTTCGGGTCCGAGGTAATTTCGACCATGTGCCACAAATGGCGCTCGTTCGTGCATGCGCGGTAGAGTGGTCCTTCCAGGTGAGTCGGGTTTCCGCCCATGAGAATCTTCGTTTCGACACCGGTCGCAAGGCCGCCTTCGGCTGCGGCCATAACTGCGTCTGGGATACCGCCGACTTCATCCAGAATAAAAAGCAGATAGTCCGCGTGAAGCCCTGCGAGGGTATCGGCTTGCTGTTCTTTGTCAGCGCTCTTACTCCAAGTTCGAGCCGACATCCACCAGGTTTCGGGGTGATCGTTTGCGAATATGCGGGTTTTCGTCCAGGTGAAACTCTCCGTGAGGAATTCCGATTTTTTTTGCCATTTCGACATTTCGGACCAGAGGTTATCCGAAAGGTTCTCTTTTGTAATAGAGGTCGCTGCTATTTTCGGGTGTGGCCGTGTGGCGAGGAAGTTCCAGGCGCACCAGGCTTCGACGGCAGTTTTTCCAGGGCCTTTGCAAGCCTTCATTCCGATACGGTTCTTGTACGGGAAATTTTCGAGGATATCTTTCTGCCATTCGTCCGGCTCGACGCCGAAACATTCCCGAACGAATTTCACCGGATACAGACGCCATTCGCGCAGCTTCTCGATCACAGCCGGATTCATTTCTGGTCCCTGTGCGTTCCCATTAAAAACCCTGTCTCATAAACTAATCCCTTCCTGCAATCAGGACAATCCGCCACCGAATACATTTCAAACCGGCGCTTGCGCTTGCAATACAGCACCGATAATACTCTCACGCGAAGCGTCATATAATGCGCCGTCCCGAAACAGTTCTGGCAACCAAGCACCGTTCTCTCAAGCAATTCGCGCGTAGCGTCATTAAAATTTTTTCCCAATCGGTTCATTTGCCCTTCGCTATTCCCTTAACTCCCTCTACCGCCACTTCCTTTACAGCCTCTTTTAAAAGCGGTATCGCTACCTCTTTCAAAAATTTATCACGGTCCTCTTTCGGTATCGCGTCCAAGCCTATCACTTTCCCAAGCAAAAACTTCATCCCTAAAATTATCATATTATATCCTCCAAGTTTTCTTGAGTTTTTTCTGAAATTTTTTCAGAATTTTCGTTTCCGGTTTTCTCAAAATTTTCTGGAAAATTTTTCTCAGATTTCGTTTCCGGCGCTTCAGAATTTTTCCCAGAAATTTTATCCGGATTCGATAAAATCTGAGGCTCCAATGTGGGGTCGCTTTCCCCCGCCGGCGAAACTAAAAACCCCGTATGCGTTTTAATAGACCGATCGGATTTTTCGGGAGTCCCAGGAATTTGGGGCGGCGCGGCCGGCGCTGGTCCAATCGCAGCCATAACAAGCGCTTCGAGTGTGTGCTTGTGCGTGTGTTCGTGGCGCTCTATGAATAGCGCGAGATTCTTTCCGATCATCTCGAACGCCTTCAGGTTATCGCGCAGCTTGACCTTTTTAGCGTACCCGATAAGCTCGCGCGTCTTGTCGCCCTTCTCGCCGGTCCACTCGAAAAGCTCTTGAGTCTCGACGCCAGAGACAGCCCAGGCAGCAGCCGGCGGCCAGCTTGACGGGTGCAGCAGCGCGCCTTTGTCGTCGTATAGCGTCCGGATATCAAAGCGCGCAATTTTTCGCAGCGTGTCCAATACTTCGCGCTTTACAAACTCGCTTTGGGTAAGCATTGCGGAATTGTAAAGATCGCGCCGGCCGTCGTCCGTGATTATCCAGTTTAAAACGTCGTTATAAGCGCAGCCCCAGAGGTCGAGAAGGTCGAACAAATGTCCGCCGTTTGCCAAGTGGTCAAAAATTGTTTGCATGGTGCCGGCAGGGTCCGCGGCCTTGCGATTAAATGCGGCGAGCTGGTCCGCGCGCGTGATCGGTTTAGATAGGTCCGTCTTTTCCGTCGTCATAAATCCTTTGCACTTTTAGACCGCCTGGCCTCGCGTCAATCGTGAAGCGCTTTCCAGTCCTCTTAGAATATCGCTTTATTTTCTGGACCCTTGCGCGGTTTTCTTTTGTGTCTTCTGAAAATGGGAGAAAGCAGCTTTCACCGATCGACAGCGCGAAGACAGGAAACGCGGACGGACGGCCGCGCGGCGGATTCTTGGAACCAGGCAGCGCCCAGCAATAAGACCGGCAGCGCGGACAGCGCCGCGGATATTCGCAGCGAGGGAACCAGGACCAGCCACAGCGAAGGCAGCATTTTTTCATAGTGTAAAAAACGGCTATATATACCTATTATTTAATTTTATTTTTTTTAAGATATGATTTTCCGCGCGTGAATCATTCTTTTTTATTACCCACCCCAAAAAAAACATTATAGGACCCTATCCCGTCCTATCCCGTCCTATCCCGTACCCTATCCCCTGCTAAGTCATTTAAAATCAACAGGTTATCCCGTCATATCCCCTTTTTTGGTGTTTCCTAAGAGTTATCCGACACAGCGTATATATCCAAGTTACATATACCTAGATTATTACCACTAATAGATAACTCTTATACATATAGGGGATATAGTAGATAGAGGGGATAAGTATTTATAAAATAAGGGTTTACAACATACCCCCTTTTTAATTGCACGGGATAGGACTAGATAGAACGCGCATAAAAAAATATAAACTTATAAAAAAAAAGCATCTTTTTTAAAAAATGATATAGACAGCGCTAAAGTTTCCCTGTATTATTTCCGTATCTGTTAGAGTAATTCAAACACCGGCGCAGCCGGAGAAGGGGAAAACATGACGAACCTAGAAAATAAAATCACGCGGAAAACGCGCTGCGCGTATCGCATTTTATACCAGCAGCCGCGGCAAATCGTCGCCAGCTTTTGCCCTGGTGACATTATCGAATTCAGGGAACACGGACGCCGGCAGCGGTATTCCTTGCCGATTGATGCAGCTTTCCGCCTGGCTGTCAGACTTCACGCAGAACAGCAGCGCCGCGAGAAAAAAGAGAACCGGAAACGCAACCGCACCACAAACAAAGGAGAATAAAACCATGAACAGCCACAAGAAAACCTATTCAGCAGAAGAAAAAAAAGCTTACTTTGCAGCGCTGCGCGAGCGCTGGCAAGACATTAAAAACCGCGTGACAGCCGGCGAGCTGGACCAGATAAAAGCCGTTATAGCCGAGCATGGCCTAACGGTTTCGCCCTGGTCCTATGCTTTCACCGAGGCCAGCATGCGCGCGCAAGGTTTCGACGGTATCCCGTATTTAGATTGCAAGACTTTCAACGGCTGGAAGCAGCGCGGCTTTAAGGTCCGGAAAGGCGAGAAAAGCACCATAAAAGGCATTGTATGGCTGGGAGTAGGCAGCAAGGCCGAAGACCCAGACACGGCCGACCGCGCCGAAGCAGCCGGAAAGCGCGGCTTTTTCATGCCGAAACAATACGCGCTCTTTCACCGGTCCCAGGTTGAGCCAATCGACGCGCCGCAGCAGGAACCGGCAGCAGCGGCAGCGGAAGCGCTCGCGGACCAGGTAAAAAAGAAATTCCCAGGCATACGCGCAAAGGCGAGCAGCGCGAACGGTATAGGCTGCCTGGTTTTAGATTTTAGCAGCAAATAGGCGACGGGAGCCGGCCAGAACCGCGGCCGGCTTTAAACCACGCGGCCGGATATCCGAACGACCGGCCAAGAAAGGAGCTTTAAAAATGGACTACGCGCCAGAAGGAACCAGAACCGAAGAAAAGCCGCTGCCCTGGCAGCTTGCCGGACGCATGCAGACCGCGACCGGATACGGCGCCAGGCTTACAAGCTCAAAAATAGCAATAACGCCAGACGGCCGCCGCCGCCGCGTATACGTTACCCAATACGCGAACGCCGGCACCGCCTGGATTTTATTAAACGGAAAAAAGCATATTTTAAGGGAGCTTTAAAAATGGAACCTATGAAATGCAGAAAACACCCGCGCCAAAACATGCAGAGAGAAACGCGGCCAGGCGCTTTTGGCAGCTTGTCGCCTATCGTCCGCTATTTCTGCCCAGCATGCCGGCGGAACCGGAACCGCCGCGCGGAAAATGAAGCACTCCGGACAATCTGCGGAACGTCCGCAGCCGCAGCCCGTCGCGATATGGGACTATAAAAACGAACCACAAAAAAAGGAGCTTTTAAAATGGGAAAATACACTTTAAGACGCGAAAAAAAGGAAATCTACGCCGGAACGCTGGCGGAAGTATACGACGAATTGAAGCGCCGCGCGCCTGGCGGCAATACCTGGCGCGCCTTGTCTGAAGAATATGGAAGCTATTCAATAGGCAACCCAGACGGCACCGAACGCGCGCGCGATTATGAGGAACACGACGAACACGAACGGCGATATGAAAAGGCGCTTTATTATTCGCGCCGCGACCGCCTGGCCGCTATCGTCAAGGCTTTAGGCTGGCAGCCGGTCATTAAGAAGACGGAAGCAGAGGAAACCGGCGGCCGGTTTTATGCGGATAATGTCCACATTGACGCAGAGAAAGACGGCGCCAGCTTTTCCTTGTGGATTGGATACCCAGACCGGACAAAGGCGAGAATCAGCGGCAATTTTCCAGGCCGGCACCACTACGGCGCCGCGCGGCCGTCAATAAATATCAGCTACGAACGCGAGCCGGCAGCCGCAGCGCGAGACATTGCGCGCCGGTTTTTGCCGGAATTCCTGGCCGCCTGGAATGAACACCAGCAGAAAGAAGCAGCAGCAAACGACCGCGAAGCGCGGACCCTGGCGGCCATGCGGACCGTTAAAGGCTGGGACCTGGCCGAACGCGAAGCAGCGGAAAAGGCGATCTGGCAGGGACTACCGGAGGGAGTTTATAGCCTGAAATTCAGAGGCCCAGAATCCGTCCGCTTTGATATAAGCACGACGCCGGAAGCAGCGCGGCAAATTTTAGACATACTCCGCGCCCATGAACCGAAGGAGGAAGCCGCCGGCTAACTTGTGACGGGACGGCCGCGCAGCGCT
>ERZ724522.1345-NODE-1345-length-13365-cov-4.131931_pt1 | contig 13365 bp, 24 predicted proteins | sample MGYA00376055_ERZ724522 | MGnify/ENA primary metagenome ERZ724522 (study PRJEB28724, sample SAMN07190884) | wastewater metagenome | isolation source: effluent of sewage treatment plant in Hong Hong | place: Hong Kong | collected 2016-03-17 ... | reverse complement strand
AAATCCCGCATAGCATCCGCGATCCCTTTGCGGCGGCGGTGACCACGGCGCAACGTATCTCGGATGAGTACGACTTCCTAGATACGCTTTCGGCGGCGGTCGCCAACAAGGCGGCCTTCCAACAGCCGGAGGACGCTGCCGACCTGGACTTGGGCGCGGAGATTGAGCTAGCGAGTGACGCGGAGACCAAGCGCATTCATAAGCTCATGACGAGCAACCTGGGGAACCATCGGCAGTACGGTCGCCCCGGCAAGGTCTTTGCGGTACGGAACCCCGGCGTCCACTCGGCCTATGAGAACTACGGCCTCAAGATAGGCGGGGAGCGCGAGTTGTTTCACGGTAGCCGCGCGGCCAACTGGCACGGCATCTTGAGCCAGGGCATCCGCATCAAGCCGAAGGGTGTCCCGCATGCAGGCTCGATGTTCGGGAACGGCGCGTACTTCGCGGACAACCCGATGAAGAGCTACCTGTACACAGATGGTGGCCGCAACGGGATACGCTACATGGCGGTCTGCGCGGTGGCTTTGGGGCGCATCATGCGCCATCAGTATTCGCACCACTACAACGCCGCCCCCAAGGGGTATGACTCGGTAATGGGCGAGGCGGGTGGTGGCCTCGCACACAATGAATACATCGTCTACGACACGCGCCAGCACGACCTGCGCTTCATCGTAGAATTCAACTAAGGAAGCTCCAGGCCCAAAAAGCCTGACAGCCTAACAACCATCTTTTTTGTAGACGGCGCATAAGACGCCAAGGAGAAACGCAGATGTCTCAGAACCCCGCTCCCGCTGTAAGCCTGGATGCCAACGCCCTCGCCGCTTTGCCGCCCTCGGTGGTGGCCGCGAACCCGGACTTGGCCGCGTTGATCGCCAGCCAGACGCCGCCCGCCCCGCAGCGCACCGACCCCACCCCGGCGGTCTGGGCGCAGGCCATCGGCACGGCCCTGGCGCAGGTGGCCGCGACCGGCGCGTCCTTCACCGCCCACACGGTGGTGATCTATGCCCGCGCCGCGAACCCGACGCTCAACATCCCCGGCTTCAAGAGCCGCGAGTTGGTCCGCGCGGTCTTGCTGGCGGACTCGCAGGTGGGTGATCCCATGATCGAGTTGGTCCGCGACTTGGTCATCACCAACCTGCCCGCCGACGTCCAGACCGCCATCAAGCGCGGCAACCTGTCGGTCGGCCCCACCACGGTCAAGGGCCACGCCACCGACCTGTACACCTTCCTGGCCGCCCTGCCCGCCGGGTACTAATCCAGCGGCGGACTGATCCGCGAACGTTCTAGTCAGCCGCCAGGGGTGCGCGACCGGCCCCTGGCGGCTCTCGTTTGAGAGTGCGCTATGGCTCAAGTCAAAGTCAAAGTAACCTGGGGACGCTTTTGGGTGCTACCCTTCGACGGCCCGCGCAAGCGGGTGTTCTGGACGGACACCGCCATCTTCATCAATGGCCGCCAGATGATTTACGAAGGCGCAGCCCCGATTGACTCCGCCCTCCAAACCTCAGCCGCCCTGCCCACCCCCACGCCCCTGGAAACGATGGACGCCGAAGTGACGCCCACCAATCGGCGCGTCAAAATCGAAGCCAAACTCCACGCCCAGACCTATCTGCTCGAGGCCGGAACCGAAGTCATTCTCTGGGCTGATCGCGGTGACGACAAGGGGCGCTACCCCAACTATCCCGCCTACATCATCTGTGAAGTAGTGGATGAGCCGGACAACCCCGACCGCTTCCTGGGCGATGAGTACAGCAAGCTCGGCCCGGTGCGCGTCAAGCGGGTTGAGTTCCGCGAGTCGCTCTGGTTTGTCCCACCCATGCTTCCGTCTGCCGAGGGTGACCTGCCGGTGGTCGTTGGGCCGTTCAGCCCACTGCCCGTCAAGAAGGATTGAGCGCCGATGAAATGGATTACGCATAGTCTCAGCTTTGTTTTTGGGTTAGTAATCGGCATCCTGGTGCTGCCGATCCTGGCGCACTTGCACGGCCCGCCCACCCCGTTGCCGCTGGTAGATGCCCATGGACGCCTCATCGACAACTGACGCCGAGCTACTGGCAGCCTGTGTCGAGGAGTTCGCGGCGGCCATCTGTCAGTATTGCCGTCCGTCACCGAGCTTTGAGCCTGCCAAACAAGATGCGGATGGTATCTGGCGGCATCATCCCTTGACCGGCCTGTCCTGGCGCAAGCCGGTCTTGTGCAACGCGCACCCAATCCGCCAGAAGTATCTGCGCAGACACACGGAGGACTTGAATGACAACCATTAATGAAGCCTGGGAAACCTACGAATCCATATCGTTACCCGCCCGGCAGCTTATGGCAAACGGGCAAGTCTGGTATTTGCCGGGGGAAGAAATCATCTTGAAATACGCGGCGCGTCCAGTGACTCGGATTGAGGTGGCGGTCAATACCGCCAGCGGCGCGGTGCTGGTGCGCCTGACCGAGATTGATGGTCGCGGCTTCAAGATTAGATTTATGTCCTTCATCAACACGCCGGTCACCATCATCTGGTAAGCCTATGCGCCGCTTGGTGATTGCTTGGCTGCAGCCGCTGGGCTGGATTCTGTCCGACTATCGCTGGTATCGGAAGCTGGTGGGCGGCACATGGTATCGCATGCTGGAACTCAAGATGGTGCAAGGAGGCTTTGAGATATGGCGGCACGAGGCTCCCAAACAGTATCAGACGCGGCGGGGCGACGTCATTCTAGAGCGCGAAATGTGGCCGCTGCATCTCAACCCCGGCAAGCGCCCAAATCCCGAAGCCTAGAAGACTGGCTCAAGTCAGGTCTGTATCTGCCGCCCATCCTGCGGTCGGCTGACAACCAGGGGGAACTCTTTCGCTTCCTAGACCGGGTGCAAGAGAACGGGATCACCCGTTACAAGCAGAATCACCAGACGACTGAGGAGGCGGCGCGGCAATTCTATGTCCCGTCCATCGCGGCCCACATCTATGTGATCGACATTTTTCTGTGGATGCTGGCGAAATTCGGGTACACGCTCCAGCAGACCCGCTATGCGGTGGAACCGCTGTATGACCTGGAGACTAACCTGAAGGCATGGCGCGAGGAACGGCAGGCAGTCTTTGCCGAAGAACTCCGGGCCTACCTGGACACGCGCCGCAAGGAACGCGAACAAGGCAACAACGGCAACGAGGGGATATGAATTACACCTACAACGACTATCTGAAATTTCAGCGCCCAGAAGCAGTCGCGGTCCCGTCCGTCCCTACGCTCAAGAAGAGTGTGGGCATCCTGGGATCGCGGGCGGTGGTGATCTTTAATGACCATGTCTATTCCCCGATCTACGGCCACTTTGAGTGGAAAAGAGGACGGCTGCAGGCGCATTGTGCGATAGGCTGCACGGAAATCCCCAACGACCGTCATCTGGGGTGCGGGATCCACGCGCACTTCGCCGTGGGGGAGACCATGACCTTTGTCGAGCAGATCCGGGGGGCCGCCGACGCGATTACCCTGGTGGAAGCGACCGGCCATGTGGCCCTGCATGAGAAAGGTTTTCGCACCGAGTACGCCGAGATTATCGCGGTGGTGGATTGGAGTTTCCGCGATACGGATGGGCGCATTGACTGGTATTTTTCGCAGGCCAAGCACCTGCATCCCTGTGTCCGGGTCGCCTCAATACTCAACGTCCCGCTAATCACGCCATCAGAAGCCCAGCACCTAATCGACCGGAGCCTGCCCCAAGATGTCAAATCTACAACGCCCCAACGGTGAGCCGTACCTCTTCCGCTACGATCCCATCCCCACTTGGTGGCAGAAGCTGCTAGGGGAAAAGGATTGGCACGACGAGTATCTGCGCAGACACGGGAGCGCCTGCTGGTGCCCCAACTGCGAGGTTGACCTTGTTTCCGGGGACGCCTTTCGGGAAACGTCGCTCTCGGACGACTCCGGTTTCTATCTATCAGTCTGCCCCATCTGTGACGCGCGGACGGCCTGGGACTACGCCACCTTCCCCGCCCCCATCTTGATTTACCCGCTGGTCGGCTTCCATTCCCTGCCGTAAATTGCTGAAGACTAGTTTATGTGGCAAGATAGCGCCCATCTCACTCACAAGCGAGGAATGAGCGCGTGGACTTCAGTTGGCTATTGGGTGGCGGCTTGGTCGCGGGACTAGCCGCAGCCTTTCAATACATCCGCATCGGCTTCGACAAGTTCTATAGCTTTTTCGTGACTACCCTGAGCATCGAGCGCACCGGCTCCGAGGCGCTGATTATGTACCTGACGCTCAGTGGCGAATTTCGCATTACCCCGTTGGGCAGCTATCGCTATGTGGGCGTCCCCATGCGCACCAGCCGTTCCTGGCGCAACCAACTGGTCTTTTGGGAAGTCATCTCGTCGCTCGGCAGTATCTACTGGAACGGCTGGCGGCCCATTTGGGCGACCTGGAAAATCAAGGACGACGATTATCGCCACGATTCCATGGTCTACCCGCAAAACCTGAAAATCTCCTTTGTACGCGGCACCTTCAAGCGCGAAGCGCTGTTGCTCAAGGCGCAGGCATACTGGACCGAGTTCAGCCGCGACACCGAACACGAGGATCGCCACTTCACCAAGCGCATCTATGGGCGCAACAAGCGGGTCGCCATGAACCGGGACCAAGGGGATGAATTAAGTATGCCCTCCACCGATTCGGTCTCCGACTATCGCGCCGCCCGGCCTGTAGGCATTGACCGGAAGGACATCGGGCATCGCGCCGCCTTGCTAGGGGTAAATCATCTAGCTCTCTCCGCTACCGTGCAGGCTGCGGTAAGAGAAGCGCAACGGTGGGAAAGCGGGCAAGCGTGGTATCGAGAACGGGGTTTGCCCTGGACACTCGGCTGGATGCTGTATGGTGAGCCAGGGAACGGCAAGACCACGTTGGCGCGGGCGATGGCGGAGGAGTTGGGGCTGCCGGTCTACATTTACGACCTTGCCAGTCTCGCCAACGACGAACTCATCAAAGCCTGGGGGGAGATGCAGGCGCACACGCCCGTGGTGGCGCTGTTCGAGGACATGGATGCGGTTTTCCATGGCCGCGAGAACGTCGCCAACAAAGAATTGACCTTTGACTGCCTGCTCAACTGTTTGGATGGGCTGGAGCAGGCCGAGGGCGTTTTCAAGATTATTACCACCAACGACCTCAGCCAAATTGACCCAGCCTTGGGGCGCGACAATGGGCAGGGGCAATCCACGCGACCGGGACGCATCAGCCGGGTAATGGAGATGCTGCCGCCGAGCGAAGAAGGACGCTATTTGATTGCCAAGCGTATCCTGAAGGACTATCCCCAACTGTGGCCGCAGGTGGTGGCCGAGGGGGAAAAGGACACCGGCGACCAGTTCCAGGCCCGCTGCTTCCGTTTGGCTGCCGACCGAGGCCCGCTATGAGCCGCGTCATTATCGGATTCACCGGCCACCGCGACTGTACGGCAGCGCCGGAGTTGCTGCATGCCCTGGCGCAGGAGTTCCCCGGCGCGTTGTGGAAACACGGGGGCGCGATTGGGTTTGATACGCAGGTGAAGCAATTCGCCTTGCAGTACGGAGCGCAGTACGGCGGGATCGAGCAAGACCCTATCCTGCCCAACTATGCGGTCTACGGCAAGGCCGCGCCCATTGTGCGCAACCACATCATTGTGGATGCTTCGGATTTTCTAGTAGCCTGTTGGGATGGGCGGACAACCGGCGGAACGTTTGAGACGAGGAAATATGCTCAACTACATGAAAAAGACATTCGGGACTGGTCGCCGGACCCGCTTTGTTTCATCTAACCCCGAAAAGCACATTGAGTGGTTAGGTCTCCAAGTCCAGGCGCTGCGGATCGAGCGCGGGTGGACGCAGTCGGTGCTGGCGGAGAAGACCGGTCTCTCGCGGCAACTCTTGTCGTTGATTGAGAACGGCAAGGGCAACTGCACCCTGGCGACCATAGTGGCCCTGGCCCATGCCTTTGACCGGAGCCTGTTTATTGTCTTGTCGGACAATGAGGAGGAGCGGCGGCAGAAGCGGCTCGGAAATCTTTAATGCCATTGGGACTTGTCGGGGTGGGGTAGACAGACGTATTATAGGCATCCACGCAGTCACCGATGCAGGGGTGGTAGCCTGCTACAACGAGCGAGGAGAGAGCTATGCAAGTCGTCGTCTACGACAAGAACGATGAAGTCCAAATGCATACGGATTGGGTGCCGCCGCAGGAAATGGTAGTCGAGGCGCACCAGCACATGCAGGCCATCGTCGCCATCAGCCATGAGCGCGTCGAGATGGATGAGCGCCTCAAGGCGCAGTTGTCCTGGTTTGCGGGGGGCGGCGACCGGGAGCTAAGTGTCCAGCGGTGCAAGGCGGCGGGGTACGACAACCTGCGCATGCTCCTGGGCGACGAGCATGTTGCCACCGCCATTTGGGGGCGCACCGATACGAGCCGCACCGACCGCTTCCGCATGCAGCGCTTGGTCTTCCTGGGCGCGGTCTTCCAGCCCGCCGATGAAGTCGACGTCTTGGGAACGCTGCCGCGCAGCATCGCGTCAACGCCCATGCTGCACGTCATTGAGAAAGAAGCGGCGGCCTTGCCTGCCCCCGATGACCCGGAGCGCCCGCAAGCGCTGGAGAAGTTCAAGGCGCTGCTTGAAGAGGCGGGGAACCGAACGCACCGCGAGAACGTGGCGGTCGGCAAGGAGACTTTACGAAAAGAGTTTACATACGATCCGAAATCTGGTATCGTAACGTTTACGAATGGGCATGGGCCGGTTGAGGCTTTGCAATTGAATCCGAAGGCTGGCCCGGTCGCGGCGGTGGTCCTTAACCGCATCATCCCGATCCCCATCGGCAATCTGACGATGGACGCCGATAAGATGACGGCGTGGGTCGCGGACCAACCCATTACGGTCGGCAAAGTGCTGACGGCGGATGAACACACGCTGAACGCGCTGGCCGACATTACACACGCCAATCGCGCATAGGAGGCAATCGACCACCATTTTATGATGCCGGTAACCGGCCTACTCACATCACCCTAGTATCCGACACTCACATCAGACATCACACGGAGACCTTTCCTACCATGGCACAAGTAACCACTGGCGATGCGTCTAACGCCCGCCCCCCCGAAGGCAAGTACCCCCTGTTCATCCTCGCCACCAAGCATGCCCCCGGCAAGTTCGGGACGCAATTGGAACTCACCGGGCGGTTGACCCTGCCCGATGGGGAGCGCATGAACGTCAAGCGCTGGATTTCCTACCCGCCGGATGGCGGCAAGCTGCCCACCGATCACGTCCTCTCGACCCTGGCCGCCGCCGCGCTGTACGGCAAGACCGAACTCGCCAAGGGCGAATCGTTTGACGACGAAGACCCGCGTTTCGTCGGCACGACCGTGATGGCGACGATCCGCCACTTCGAGTCCGGCCCGCGCTCGTCCAAGCCCGGCACCCCTTCGTGGGCTTTCAAGACCTTTGAGCCGCACGTCGCGCTCATCCCGGTCGAAGAGGCCGAGGGCCTGAAGGCCATGCTGAAGACGCTGTTCGCCGCCGAGTACGCGGCTGGCCCCGAGGCTTTCAAGACGGCGGTTAACGAGTTGATGGTCGACGCCATTAACGCCACCAAGCTGGTCGCGGAATTGACCAAGGATGAAGCGGTCCAGGTCAAGGCGGCGATCAAGGCGATGGCGAAGGTCAAGAAGGTGAACCTGGACGCGGCCTCAACCGGCCCCGTCCCCGGTAACGCGGCCCCGGTCCCCGGCAACGCGGCCACGGCGCAAGTCGGCCCGTAAGGGTCTGCGCAGACACTCAGAACTCCACCGGGCGGGTGCTACATGGCCCGCCCGGTTTTATTTCCCCTAGCGAGGAACCTTAGATGCGCTTGCAACTGTACTTCCCCCCGAATGGTGATACCGCCCGCTTCAACGTCATCCTCTCGGACAGCGACCTGTCCGCCTTGCAGAACGGGCAACTCCCGGCCACGCGCCAGGAGGCCTGGATCGGCGGCAGCGAGACTCCCAACGACCAACTCCCGGTCGTGGTGCAGGTGGTCCATGAAGCCCACTACCAAGACCCGCAAGCCCCTCAAGCGTAGCCCCATCCGGCCTACGCCCAAGACGGTCGCGGATAACGAGGCCGAGCGCCTCATTCTCGACGCCGCCCGGCGGGCCGCCGCGTATCGGGACGCCCGCTTCGGCCTAAACCAGAAGTGCATCGCCTGCTTCTTGGGTATCCGGCTGGATAACGGTGACCTGGGGGGCGGGCTAGCCACGGCTTACAACCACTGCATCCCGCGTTCGCGGCTGCAGGGGAAGCAGCATTGGCACACGCTGCATTCCATTGAGAATCTGGCCCCGGCTTGTGAGCAGCACCACAGCCAGCATGACCGGCAGCCGGAGTGGTGGTTACCCTTGATGCAGAAGGTCTTCGGCTATGCTTATGCCGAGGCCCCGTTCGCTATTTACCTGGAAGAAGTCTATCAGCGAGGAGTAAAGCATCGGTATGGCCGAAGTAACTGAAATCCGCCGCAAGATCCCCACGCCCGCCGTGGTGGAAACCTTTTTAGCCGAGGTTGACCGCACCCTGGCCGAGAACTCACCGGCCTGGCTGCCCTGCCTGAAGGACGGGTGTTGTGACGGGCAGGCGGGCTGCTGTCAGCACTCGCTCAACGCCTCCATCCCGTGGACCGAGGCCGAGCAAATCTGGCTGGCCGTCAAGGAAATGCCCGTGGCCCAGCGCCGCAAGATTGCCGCCACGGCGGCCGAGCAAGTCCGGCTAGCGGTAGCAGTGGATCCGGAGCTATTTGCCGCGCTGGAAAAGAATGAGCAAATGGCCGCCGATGGGCTGCAACGGCTCAACAAGGTGATGGCCTCCGTCGAGTCACACCCCTGCCCCCTCCTGGGCGTCCCCGCCACTGCTGACCTGCCGGAGCGTCCCTATAGCTGCTCGGTCTACGAGCGCCGTCCGGCCATCTGCCGATACTTCGGGCAATGCGCGGTCCAACAGATGACCGGCGTCACCGAGGACGGGAAGCCGGTCGTGGAAAGCAGCTTCATGGGGTGCGACCTGAGCTTCACGGCGGTCAAGGACTACCAGGAAGCGCACCCCAACGACCTGGAAGTGACGTTGGCCTCCGGCTCCACCATCGCCAACTACAGCAACCGGCTGGCGGCCCCCAGCATCAACGGCATGCAGACGCCGCTGTCGATCAAGCCGATCCCCTTCTGGCTGGCCGACCTGACCGATCCATCCGGGGACATCACCAATCCCAACAACATTTTCATGGGGATGCGCCGCTTGATTGAGCAGACCCTGGAGATGCTGGTCGCCCCCACGCCGCCCGCCAGCGCCATCCAATAAGCGAGGAACCATGACCCGGATTTTGATTTGCCTAACGTTGTTCTTGGGCTTGCTCGTCAGCCCCGCCCCGGCGCTGGCGTATGATTGCGCCCTGTACAACTACACCGTGAGCGCCACCGGCGCGGTGGAGGTGACCAACGGGGAAGCAGTGGCCGAGCCAGCCACCATCGCCGTCCTGCGGCTGGTCAACCGCCAAACGCGGGCTTACACCAACTACATCCTCAACGTGCCTGCCCTGGCCGCTGGGGAAAGCTATCACCTGCTGGATGTGACGCCCGCGCCCGCCATGCTCTGGACGGTGACGCCCTCCACGCGCAACGGCGGCTGCTCAGATAGCGGGGTATTGCCGTGAAAAACTTCTGGTTTAGCCTACGCACCGTGGGACTGGCGGCCTTCATGCTGGCCGTGCTGGGGCTGCTGTTTTCCGCGCTGGGCTGTACCCCCCAGGTTCCGGTCGACGAGTAGGGGCAGCCCATTGAAGCGACTGCCCCATACACCTACGGTCACCTGACCTGCTATTCAGCCGGAACGGTGATCTATGACGAAGACGTCGACAGCGCCGAACTGGTGACCATGACTTACTACAACGACCCGCTGACGCCCGCGTACTGGAAGGTACGGGCCGAGGGGCAGTCACTCACCATCACCGGCGACTGCGTTTTCGTTCGCTAAGGGCCAACAACGTGCCGGGGAAGAGGTCGAAAGGCTTCTTCCCCGCCGGGTTGAGAATGGTGTAGGCCCACTGCTCCCGCCGGTCACCGTCCCCGTCTTTCCCCGCTTCAAAGTAACCCTTCCGCGACGACAACACCCCTTTTGTCACCAGGGCATCCAACTTAGAGCGCAGCACTCCCCGATTGGGGGTGGGCGTTCCGGGCGGCGCATTGCGTTCCACCACCGCCATGATTTCGGTGACGGTGAACTCAAAGGGCCGCCGCACGGTGGGCGCGATCTCCTGGGCCAACGCCTGCAGGAAGTCCTGCTCGGTGACGCCGGTAGTGGGTTGCTGCTGAAATGACACTACCTGGGGACGGCGCGGGACGACCGCAATGTCGTCCGGTTTGGCTTTGTGGGTGGCAGATGGCATTAGTCGACCTTGATGATGGACCGGCCCAGCGGCGCGGAGTAGCGCCGCACGGTGACGTTCTCGCCCTCGATGATGATGCCGCCAATGTCGCTGCGGCGAGTGGAAGCGACCTTGTGGCCGTGCGCATTGCGGAGTTGCCAGGCAGGCAGGCAAATGAAGCGCGTTCCCGGCACCCGTTCCCCGCTATCGTCCAAAATATGGCGATGGCCGCGCAGGATGAAGCGCGGGACTTCCACACCGAACATGTGACAGTCCGCAATCACTTCCCACGCCTGGGTGGCCCCCGCCGATCCCCACGGACGGCTGGAGCCGCGTCCATGGTGCGAGAGGTCGTACAGCACGGAACCAACCCGGAGGCCTAGCTCCCATTCACAGGCATCCGCTTCCAGGGCCTTGGCGATGCGCACTTCCGCTTCCGCCGAATCGCCCACATGCGCCTCGGTGCCACGGGTGATGAAGAACTTATCGGCCCGATCTCGAATGGGCTTGAGCATGGCGATGGCGATGGCTTCTTGGATAGCGGGATTGGTCAGGCCCTGACCACGATGCTTGACGTTGCCGTCTACGATGTCGCCCAGGTGAATGACGATCAGCTTGCGGCCTTGGGCGCGGTCAAAGACTTCTTTCCAGTAGGCGTCCCACCATTCCAGCAGTTTGAGTTGGACGGCGGAAGCGTAGTAACGCCCCCCGTCATCCAATTCGACTTGTTCGGGGCAGAGGGAAGTGAAGCCCCCGAAGTGAGTGTCACTAATCACCGCTACCAGGGGAACGGCGGTGATGGGCGGATCCTGAGTTGTGATGTCCGGTTTGACGACTTGCGCCTTAAGATTGGCTTTCTTAGCCATGCGACGGATGCTCCTTTTCCTTGCAAGCACCCGCAACGGGGCGTAAGTTTGCCGGTAAGAACTAACGTGCGATTTGCATTATGACAGGTCTATACGGCAACGTCAATTTAGTCCTCGAGCCAGCCGTGGCGCAAGAAGCCGTGATACTGCGGGGTCATGATGCTACCTCCACCCACTCCACAGATGTTCGCGCCGCCAATGATGGTCACGTTCGGCGGATCCCCTTCCCGCACCCAACAGTTGTGCGGCACATCCTTGCGGGTGCAGTTGCTGGCCGGGCCGTCCACGAACCACGTCGACCCATCCGGCAGCTTCACATGCAGACTTAGCCCGTCTGGGCCGGAACCGCGCCCGGTGGAATCGCGCCACCACTCCGCGTCCCACATGGCTCCGGGCGGCATGGCCTTCAGTGTCAGGACTTCGCCGGTGTCAGCCCGCCGGTGATATTGCTCAAAGTACACCTGCCACTCATCATTCGGCGCAAAAACGTAGTCACAGGCGTCACATTTGACCGGCCAGCGGGGATCGGTGCGCGGTACGTCCGGCTCGGTTAGCTCATAGACCTTGAGGTCGTGATACTCCGGCGCAACCTGCATATCCCCATCTTCAATCTGGACCATGGCGTTGTGACAGCCCAGCGGATGCCCCTCGAGCAATTCTCCCTTACCGAAGCGAAAGCGCCGCAGGAAGCGTTGGGCGCGTAGGGTTGGCTGAATGAGATAGCATTGGAAACGCGCCATAGTTACCTCCTAGATAAATCCGAGCGAGGCTAGCAGCTTGTCTTCGCGCACGGCAATCACGTTCAGCCCCAAATCGGAATCGGTCAGCGCCAGGGTATCCCCACGCTCTATCAGCAGGCGATAGCCAAAAGCCCGCAGGTAACCATGGACAAACGCGTTGTTGGTGTACCCACGCGTCTGGGAGACAAGCTCAAACATCACGGCCACGGGCGGGGTCGCCGAAAGCAGCAGGCGGGAAGCTCCGGCGATCACATACAGGTCCATGAGTTCGGCGTCGATCTTGATGAAGTCGGCCTGCTCAACCAAGCTGTCCAGCCGGGCCACACGCACCTGGCCACCTAGAACCCACCGCAGGTCGGGATGTTCGCCGTTGCGATTGACCAGCGTTCCTAGCTCGGTGATGTCTTGGCTGCCGGGGATCATCCACCATTCCTGCGCTCCGTTGATGTCGCTGCAGGCGGCATGGATAAAACGAGCCTGGGGCGACAGACGTTCGTAATACGCCTGGGCGCGGGCGTCCAGGTCAACCCCCACCGGCACCGTGTCGGGGAAGAACGTCAGAAATTCCTCGGTGAACCACCCCTTGCAACAGCCCACATCCACCAGCTTGGGAGCCGGAGGCAGCAGGTTGTGGCGCTGGAAGAAGTTGATGGTGTTGGTGTAGGTTTCGCGGGTCATGGGCGGTTGGGGCGATACTTGTCGAAGAAGCGGTAGTTGCGGTAGACGTCGATCCGGTCGTTATCATACGGCTCGAGGAAATCAGGAGTGAATCCAGCCCGATGGAACCCGATTGCCAGCCCACGCTCCGAAGCGGTCAGGTCAGAGCGCGACCAGAGTGGTGGCGACCATAGATTCACCTTCTCGATGGCCGCCATGGCGGCGGCGGAGGCGTAGAAGATGGGGCCAAAAATGGCGTAGGGTGGAATGGCGCGGTCGAGGGAACCATACGCAGAAGCCAACCAGCGCCCTTCAGCGCTTTCAGGGGTGCCCCAATCCATGTTGAACCCGATCCAGGCCGTCACGGGGCGCTGGTGGGCAAAGAATGGCATAAAATCACGCTCCTTGACGCGCATGGAGTCGTGCATGAAGAAATAGTGGTCGCAGCCGGGGTGCAGCCGGTAGCCCTGGAGATACGCTTCGGTACACCCACCCCCCTGAATGAATAACGACTCCACTTGGGAGTGTCTGCGCAGATACTCCTGCTCGTCAGGGCGTGACCCGGTATCCACAACCAGCGTGGGGTACATCAGGCTATCCAGCAACGGCTCCAGGTATTGGCTGCCGTTGTGATAGGCCACCACCACTAGCTCAGACATAGCCATTCTCCCGCTTGAACGCCTCCAGGTCTTCCGGCGTTCCCAGGCCGCGCATCTGGCGTTCCTCAATCTC
>ERZ724522.1341-NODE-1341-length-13417-cov-10.176022_pt1 | contig 13417 bp, 19 predicted proteins | sample MGYA00376055_ERZ724522 | MGnify/ENA primary metagenome ERZ724522 (study PRJEB28724, sample SAMN07190884) | wastewater metagenome | isolation source: effluent of sewage treatment plant in Hong Hong | place: Hong Kong | collected 2016-03-17 ... | reverse complement strand
ATCAGTCATTGAAATAATCCTTTTTTTGATTTTCATAAAATTCTAAAGCTTCTTCATATGAATAGCCCCAATGTAGTTCTTTACCATTGAAACGAACAATATATCGATCGTAATAATCTTTGCCACGATCAATAAGCTCTAGTCGAGTGACTTCATAGGTCTCTGGAGCAAAAGTTTTTTTCACTTTAATTACTGACACAATTATCGATAATTTTTAATGAATTCATCTGCAGCTTCTTCGCTGCCATAATACAAGGTGAGTAGGCCGCGCTCACCATCTTTTTCCCATGCATTTTTGTGTTGTTCGATTTCATCAGGTTTCATCATATATACACCACAATGTCGCAAAGAGCACCCATGGCCATATGAACCATCTAACAGCGAAATTCCATAGATACTATCACCATCTATATCAAGAGACTCAACATAACATGGATGTAAGGTGCATGAATGATAAACTATACCCGGAGCTTTATATTGTTGCCAATAATTTTTCCACCGCATATCATCTTTTCGAATTTGACGACGTGTTCTTGGTCTATAAGACATTACCGCACGCCTATGTGCTCGATTTTTACGAGTATTAGCCGTTCTAATGTTCATCTAAAAACCTCTTGGATTTAATCATGTTCATATGCGAATTACCAATATGGTACCATTCGCATCTCCTATGGCCGTGTATATCTTCTTTGATTAGATTTTCAGCAAAATCTTTAGCTTCTTCATATGAAGAAAATGATCCATACAAATCTTCAAGACCGCCGCGAGGATAGTATCTGTCACCAGCAAAAACATAAAACATTTTGCATATCCCATAATAAAATTGGTAGCGCTCGTCGGATTCGAACCGACACTTTGCTGATTTTGAGTCAGCTGCCTCTGCCAATTGGGCTAGAGCGCCATGGTACTCCTGGTCGGATTCGAACCGACACTTTACGCATTTTAAGTGCGTTGCCTCTACCGATTGGGCTACAGGAGCGTGTTATGTCTTATATATATCATTTTTCAAAACAGTGTCAACTATCTTGAAGCAATTTCATCAAACATTTTGCATCATGGACAGCATTATGTGTGTCTGGATGAGAGATATCTCTCAATTCAGGCGGATATCTGATCATTCTAAAAATGATATCTTTAATATTGGCCATCTGGCCAGGGCCTATCAAAATAGCTTCACAAAAATATTTGATATCATCAGGCCAATCACAAACAATAACTGGCGGCTCATCTGGAGAATTTTCTTCTAAGAATTTTTTGATGGCAGCTGCACCATGTGTTTTGGTGCTTGGAATTGGATTGTATTTACCTAATTTTGGAACAACATTTAGTTTAACCCATGGATCTACTTTTTCTTTGATATCAAATACCAAATACAAATACCATTCATTTTCTGCTACAAGAGCTAAAGAAATTAGCTCTCCGCCAAAACCATTAAATTCACAATCTAAAGTAAATATCATCCGTTTATCCTCAATTTCGAAAATTTGCTTTTTTTATCATCAGCCATTTGACCTTTATCCATGATAGGGGTATCTGTATCTGCATGTTTAGATGATGATTTAGGCTGTCCTGAATTCTCTACATTATAGAGTCTCATTTTGGCTTTATCTACACCTACCATGAAAGTTTTATGGAAATTCAAATCACCATATCTATTCTTCAGCTGCTTAAACATATATTGGCCGAGTTCCATCAACTCATCTGTAGCAATAATAGCGAGTAAAAGATCAACTGTAGCAGCCAAGCCAAAGCTTTCTGATACGTTTGTAATATCTACATCAGAATTATTTGCACCGTCACGATTAGATTGAGTAGCGCTAATAATTGGAACGCCCTCTTCCATAGACAACCCTCGAATTTCTTCTGCAATAGACTTTACGTACGTATATGAATTTACATTGGCAGACATCTTTAATCTAGACGATGCACAAATATTCAGATAATCGATGAAGATAATATCTGGTTTCATATTCCTCTTCACTTTTAGTTCGTGAAGAAGATGTCTAAAATTTGCTACAGAGGCTGATGCTGTTGGATATTCTTTAGATATAATTTTGTTTTTGAGTTTATCTTTAACTCTAGAGATTTTTTTAAGATACGTTTCTTTAGGAAGAAGTTCTAAATCTTGAACTGGAATATTCAAGATGTTTGCATCGATTCTTTCCATAATTCGTTGTTCAGACATCTCTAGAGTGATGTACAAAACATTGTATCCGGCAAGATATGCCGCTGCAGCCATATGGCACATAACCAGGCTTTTACCGGTTCCCGTTGAACCCATGATAACATTCAACGACGGACCAGAGACACCGCCATTAGTGATTTTATTTAGAAAATCAATATCGAATGGAACTTTTGTTTCTTTTTTATGATAGAAATCATATCGTTCTTCTGCGTCTAGAATAAAATCATGACCAATAGATGTATCAAATGATACGCCTAGAGCATCTGATAAAAGTTTGGGAATTGCACCCTTCCCTTTATCCTTTGATTTCCCATCTAGAATAAGAACAGACTCCATGATTGCATTATGGAGTGCTGCATCTTGACAAAACTTTTCAGTGTTGTCTATAAGCCAATCAAAATCATTTTCACTGGATTTTTCATAACTGCCGATCTTTTCTTTGACTTCTTCATATATTGATGATGGTAATCCAGACGAAGACTCTAGATCAACAAACAGTGCTTCCTTAGAAGGAAGCACGTTGTATTTCATAAGATATGTGTGAAATAATTTAAAAACTACTTTTGAACTAGCATTCTTAAAGTAATCATCTTTAATGAAAGGCAAAACCTTTCTTGTATATTCTTCATTATAAATGAGATTATTTAGAATGATGTCTTCTAGCATCAACCCTCCTCTTTGATTAATTCCCCATGACTTACCTGGAAGGTTTCTCTAATATAAGCTTTAAACTTATCTGATGTCAACAGTGGACTCCAAAATTCTGCGTTGTTTGTATCTTTTTCACGGAACTTTTTGTCTTCAATTTCACCTGTTTCTGGATCAACACGAGAGTACCATCCATTGCTAGGTTTAACGACAAAGTTTCCTTCTAGAGCTACATCTAAAAGACCTGAATATTTAGATAATCCGCCGTCAAACATTACAGAAATAGGAATTTTAGACTTTTCCTTAACTCGACGAGATTTTTCAACATTGATAACGAAGTTATATCCAAGGAGTTCTTGGCCCTGCTTTTCTTGTTGTCTTCCAAGAACAAATACTGAATCGGATGAATACATAGACCCTGTTCCCCCGGAAACAATAGTTTTAGGAAAAAGACCCTGTTCAGAATATACATGGTTCACCACAACGCATGGAATATCCTTCAGAACCAAATACGGTGTAACCATTCTGAAAAGACTCTTAAGCTGTTTTGCTCTAGACATATCAGCAACTGACTTCTGTTCTTTGGCATCTTCTACTTCTTTCTTAGAAGCAATATTACCCACAGAGTCAATGACAATGATAACTTTATCTTTCTTATCAATTGCTTCAAGCTGAGCAATAATATCAAATTTTAGATTTTCTAGATTGAGTAAAGGTGAATGCAAAACTCTAGAAGTATCGATATTCAGGGCAGCGAAATAAGAAATTGGAGTACCAAATTCTGAATCGTAAAATAACATTACAGCATCTGGAAATTTATCCATATATGTCTTAGCCATAATGAGAGAAAATAAAGTTTTGAAATGCTTAGATGGTCCAGCCCACATAGTAATACCTGGATAAAAACCACCATCAATATCACCTGATAAGGCCACATCTAACATTGGAATTCCAATATGCACGTATTCTCTATCCATAAAAAATTCTGATTCTGATAAAACATCGGCTTCTTCAATTGTAGATGTCTTTTTTAGCTTAGCTAAAAGTGGATTCATTTTTTATCTCCGTATAAATGAATTTGTCCGTCCTTACAGACGAAATATGATTTCGATCTATCAATTCTAGAATTTTCTAGAAAAATACAATTGGGATGTGCAGCTATTCTGCTATCTGTTTCATCAGTATTTCTTTGCACATATCTATATGATGCATATGTTGGTGTGATAACAGTGATGCATAATGCTAGAAAAAGCAGAAAAAATATAATCCCAGATTTCTTTGCGTTCATGAGAAAAATCCTTCTAGTGTGTTAACGCGTTCAATTTTATATTCAATAAGATCTAAGATAACCTTCAATGGACTGATAAAGGTTTTCTCAAACTGTGTTGCATAATCAATATATTTTTCTAGATTAAGCTCGGGCGGAAGAGAAGATGGAACTGACAAACACTTTTCTCTAACAGGATTTGGCAATTTCATATAACAGCACCTAATCTTATTCCCATCGCGAATAGGATCATACTTTTTATCTAATCCATGTTGCTTCAAATAAGCATTATAAACGATCGCACCTTTTACATGCATAGGTGTGCCCGACGAATATAATAATGTGGGGTGAGAATATTCAGAAATGCCATTCACAGATGATGGTGAGGCCACTGAATCAAAAGAAAGATTATAAAACTCTTCTCTGAATGTGTCAACAAAATCTATAACATCATCTTCAGTTCCATTAAAGATAACTTTGAAGCTTTCTTTTAGTTTATTTCTACATACCTCGGGTGTAGATGATTTTACCGCCTCATGACCCATAATTTTAATCTCTGGCTCCGCATAGCGAACTCCTTCATTATCAAAAATCTCGAGAATGTATCTCTTTTTCTTGATCCAAATTCCTTGGCGGGCTAATGCTTCTCGTTTCATTCTTAGAAATGGCGTAGAAGCATTTAGACCATCTGCTAGTTTTAGATTTACATCATTAATTTTGGGTTCCAAAACATTTTTACAGATTTTATCTAAAGTGTCTAGCCATTTATCTTGAGAATAATTTGCAGGAATAATGTCAGAAAGATTGAAATACGTAGAATCGGTGTCGATGGCAATGCATCGATCTTTTTGAGTTCCACTTAACTTATTAAGGAATAAGTTGATATGCTTTTCAACCCACATGATTGAAAGCTGGCCTGTAAGAGTGATTGCTTCAGCAAAATCTAAATTGAACCACCTGAAATAGACATTTCCAAGGGAACCGTATAGAGAGTTAAGCTGAATTTTACGGGCCATTTGAAGGTTTTCGTATTTTGAAATGACCTTCTTCAACTCTTCATTCTTAGTTTGTTCATATTCCTTTTTAGCGTCAAGCATTTTTTTCTTATATTCTTTACGCTCAGACATCATTTTTCTAATGATTTCTGGAAATACGCCTTCTTGGGCCCTGTCCCACAAACATCCATTTGCTGTAAGAGCATAGTTATGTTTTTTTAGAAAGTTCTGAATTTTATGATCATTCATACAACCATTCAAATAATCATTAATCTTCCAATCTACATCAAAATGATCTGTGATCTTTCCACGATATGTTTCAGGAGAAATGTTATACTGGACAATAAGAGAAGGATATAGGGATTCGTAGTCAAATGATGCTACATACTTATGCATACCGGGAATAGGATCTTTAACATAAGCACCAACAAATTCTTGCTTACGCGCTGGGGTAAATGATGAAACAACACGCTTTGTTTGCATCATGTGATTATGAATTAACGTATCCCACAATCTAACTGAAGTGAATACGTCTGAGATATTAATCTTTGCATCATATGCAACAGTCAAAGCAAGATCGATCAACTTCATTTTTTCATCTAATCGATCTACGATGATGACGTCATGTAGGTTATAATCTAGAAATTTCTGAGGATTTTTCTGATATAGTTCGTTTAGAGTTCCATATTCAGAATAATCTAGCTTTCTTTCGTCCAGTTCTACTTTTGCAATGTGATCTAGACGATACGATTCTTGGGCTTTATACGTAAATTTCTTATAGAGCTGTAGATAATCTAGAACACAAATTCCAGCTGGAACGTAAACAGTCTGTGGTTTATTGAAAATTTCTACCTGGTGATCTGTTAAAATTCCCCATGGAGAAAGAGATTTTGCGGCGTCTTCGCCCAAAACTTGAATAATTCGCTTAACAATGTATGGAATATCAAAGAACTCAATATTCCATCCTGTAATAACATCTAAATCAAGACTTTGCCATACTGATAAAAACTTGTATAACAAATCTCTTTCATCTTTACATTTTACGTAAATTACATTATCGGGTGGGGTGTAATCCACAAAACCAAACATGTAAATTGAACGACATTTAAGCGTTATAGAGATGATTTCTTTATCAGCAGCCTGAATATCAGGAAATCCATCAGAAGAGTCTGTTTCGATATCAATGTTGCCAATGTTGAGATCAGACGAAGACCAAGAAAGCTCTCCAGGATAATAATCATTCAAAAAGGTATAAACGAATTTATCCAAGCCGTAGATATTCATACCCGAAACACCAGAATATTTCTTTAAGAAGTCCTTTGCTTCATAAAGATTATCAAAATCCATTCGACATGCAGGATTTTTGTATAGGGATTGGTATTCAGCCTCTTTGTTTTTAGCATCAACAAAAAGATATGGCTGATATTCTACTTTTCGGTGGACGCGCTTTCCGTCGTTCCAGCCTCGTAGATAGATATATTTGCCTCTAGAAAAGGCATCGGTGTATATAGACGACATATAAACTCCAGATACAAAAAAGCAGAATATGAATTATATAACATAGTGTGGAAAAAGTACATCAGTCTTTTTCAAGTGTGAACATTTTATCTTTAGATGTTGTTATGTATTTTTTGATTTTATCAATATATCCACGATTTCGCAATTCTTTGAAAATTAGATTTTCAAATGAATATTCACCACCAGATGAAATAGCAGCTCCTCGCATAGCATGAATTTTTGTTTTAAGAGCATCTAATTCTGTACTATGATCACCAGGAGATTTGATTATCTTGTTGATCATATGCATATAGTTTTGAACTTTGGCTTTAAGACCTGGTTCTGAATCAAATGATTTGATATCTTCATGCACTGGAATCTTAATCCATTTATTGTTCTTAAGAGAATAAACACCAGCGTTTTTAGAAATAGTATCATTGATTCCTTGGGCATACAGTTCAACAGGATAACCCTTAACTGAAATATTTGGATGTTTGAGGGCCCACAGAGTTTTTTTATCTTGAAAATAATCATCTAGCAAATCTTTATCAGATGATATTTTTTCTTTGTCAACGATCAAATGAACATCTAAATCTGAAAAAGTCGTGTAATTGAAGTTTGCATTTCCACCAGTAAAAATAATATCATGTACAGCAGAGTTTGGAATTTTTGCAAACACTTGCCATGCATCAGCAATCTTTAAAAGAGCTTCTCTAACGTCTTTTTTAATGTGCTTTTCATCTTCCCATATCGCAGGATTCAAAACATCGTGATAAGAAAGAGTTAAAGAAAAGCTCTCAAAATTCAATATCATTTAGTTAAACCCGGTGTGTATGTTGCTTTGCCTTTGACAAATTTTGCAGTTAACTTCTGAAAACGATTATTGTCTTCTCTATAGGAAACATGAACCCAACCAGATGCTGGATCACCTTCAGTGTATCCTTCTAAAATGATTTGATCATATGGACAATTCTCTGATATCCATTTTGCGACATCATAGTTAGAGACACCAGGAATTTCCATGTCAATAGCTTCACCTAAACAGTGTGAAGATGTTGTTGAGCCACCAACGGCCTTATTCAATTTAGGAGAGCGATATCCAGAGTTGATTTTAATAGGTTTACCGAAATGCTTTCTAGCAGGCTCAATGATTTTTTCGCATGTTAGTTTAAGTTTGGCAATAACATCTGCAGGAGGAGTGTTATTGATACCCAATCGAATTGCTGTTGTAGATTTAGACACTTCATCGAGTGTTACGTGTTCAGAAATATTCATGATTTCTCCATAAAAAAGAGGGATTGCTCCCTCTATTTATAGAATAGACCAATAATGATCTTGATATTCAGCGTCCGAAATCTCTTTCGGGCTTTTTGTCCAAAATGCTGTTAGCACTCGACATAACAGAATCCAATTCAGCATTGTAAATCCTTTTTCTTAACGATGATGATGAATAGTCATGTTGTCTTTCTATAAAGAGAACTTTAAGTTTCAGGTTACATCCTGTAAAATCTGTTCCCTTATATTTCTCATCTAAAAATCTAACATCCCAATAGAGCAGAGATAAAACATTGAAAAGATCATGTTCTGTATCATATGGAATGATACCATCGACGTATCTGCATCCTTCTAATTGCGTATAACGTTCAAGCATAGATTGAATTGGTTTATTTTTTTCAGGCCTGTCGATAGTTGGATCAGTTTGCAACAGAACTGTTAAATGATCGCAATTATCTTTGGCCGCGGCCAATGCTAAAATATGACCAGTATGAAGAAGATCAAAAGATCCAGCAATTACGCCGTACGTTTTTGGCCTATCTGATACTTGCTCTTCAATTCCCATGAATTTTTTTCCTTGTATGATAAAACTTTGATTTGATTTAGAGGAGCCTGAGGATCTTCAATTTCACTAGGATTTTTAACTTTCAGCAGCTTCCATTCGTCTAAAAGATCGATAATCGTATTTCGACGAGCAATATCATTCTCTGTCAAAATAGCATCTTTACCATCTAAAAGAAAGAGCTCTTTAAAGTGAACGATGTAATATTTTCCTTGCTTATGCAAAATATGACAAGACTGATATAAAATATCAGATTTTCTAGATGCTACACCAATTCTAGTTAATGTTTCTTTAATTTTTAGAAACGAATCGTCATTCGGAAGAATGACTTCAATAAGTTTGATACTCATACGCCACCTGTTTTTCTTTTTTGTTTTATCATTTCAATGTCAGATGATGATAAAATAGAAAGAGCGGCCTTAGCTTTCTCAGCATTAAATCCAAAATATTGCATAACCAATTCTAGATTATCATCAGTCTCAGATTTAATCCACTTTGCAAAGCGCTTTCTTGAGACAATACTATTTATCAGATAATCATATTGCATTTTATTAGATAAGTCAGAATAACGATTCATTTCATTTGCATAAAATACTGTATCAGCAAAATAACTTAGGCCTTTATTCACAAGAAAAGCATTATATTCTTTTTCTGCTGAAACTGGATCGTCTGCTGATCTAATCAAATCTTTCTTGTTTTGAGAAATTGAATTGATGAAATCAAACGGAGTCATTCAAAATCCACATCTACCATGATTTCAGTTAAAGCTGCCATGATATTGATTTCAGGATTTACGACAAATGCATTCTGATATTCATATTTGGCTAACAGAACAATGAGAAGAGGAATAGAGTCCTTCTTAACATAATCATATGCAGTATCATAAAATGTCGAAAATAGAGTAGGAGCATCTAGATTAGATTGTTCTGCTACCCACTTTCTAACTTTATTGAAATCTTTTTCCTTCATTCCAGAAATCAGCGCCTTAAATGACTCCCTGGTCATATCGATAAGAATTCCAGAGTCAATGCATCCTGTCGCTGAATATCTCTGAAGTTCATTTAGAATTCTACGACTATCTGGAAAATGTTTAGCGATAAGAGATGCCACAGCATTCTTATCATATTCAACATTTTCTTTTTCAAGGATAGTCTTTACTCTTTTGAAAAATTTAAGAGACAATCCAGGAAGATCGTCTTTAGGAATAACAAAATCAATAACAGAAGTACGAGATTGAAGAGGCTCGATAATCTTCTTTTTAAAATTTCCAGTCAGAATAAAGCCACAATTCTTAGAATATTCTTCCATAAAATTACGAAGAGCCGGCTGTGTAGAATTAGGATTTAGATAATCACTTTCATCGAGAATAACGTATTTACGTCCACCCATAAATGATACAGATGACGCAAAATTTTGAATATCGTTTCTAAGTGTATCGATATTCCCATTCATTGATCCATTGATAATCATATAATCAGCATCAATTTCATTCAACATGGCTTTAGCCACAGTTGTTTTACCTGTTCCTGCTGGGCCCACCAAAAGAAGATTAGGAACTTCTCCTCGATTTACAAATTCTTGAAATGTCTTTTTTAGATTTTCAGGAAGAATGCATTCTTCAATTTTTGTTGGACGATATCGTTCTGTCCATAGAGGATTTTCAGCAATCATAATTTAACTCTTTCACTTAATCTACATAAATTCGGGTATTCAATTCTTGCCCATGTAAACCTTTATTATAAATGTTATTCACATATGTGTCAACTGATTTGTTTGGAATTGAATAACCCTTTTTCAAATATTTTAGAATACGCTTGAATGTAGCTACAGGATAATCAATTCTATTGAATGTAATTTCTTTTTTACGAATAGCTCTAATTGCGCTATAGGTTGTATAAACATGTGTTTTATTCATGCAAATACAACAAGCATTTAAATCAAAAGTTTCGATCGCAGCTTGTGGAGAAGCGTACGTAAATTCTTTAATGAATTGAATTTTAACAGAATTTTTCTTATATGTACTTAGAAGCCCCAAAGGACATTCGAAAATTTTTTCGTACCCTCGATTTAAAAGAAAATCTTGTGCTTTATCAACTTTGTTGAGAGAATGGAAAAAGATGTCATAATCTACGATATCTTCTGACGAAGTAGTAAAGCAACCTCTTAGCGCTCCACCACCCAAATAAACATCAAATTTATCGATTAAGGTTAAAACATCTTTTTCACAATTTATTCTTGATAGAAGTCTATTTCTACTAAATTTAAGCAACATTTTTTACAACCTTAGCTAGGACAGCTCCATCGATTTGACCTGGATAAAGCTCTTCTAGTCGACTCTTAAGAGTTTTCATATTCTTCATAGAAATCTCCATACCTTTACAATCAGTTTGAAGAGCTGAATTTAGTTGTTCTTCAGTTAGGGATGAAGGAAGATATGAAGAAATAATCGAATATTCCTTCTTTAAATTTTCTTCATTTGGATTGTGCTTAAGCATTTCTTCAGCCGATGCTCGAAGTTTCTTAAGGCAGGCATAAACCTCATCATCTGATGGTTGCTTTGAGTTTTTAGCTGCTTCTGACATAATAACACTCAGAAGACCTGCCTTTGTTTTATCACCCATTTTACGAGCTTGAAGTTGAGCATTTTTAATTTCATCATATAGCATAATATCACTCCTTAGGATTTTTTAGCATTCCATGGATTAATCACAGTTTGCTTATTTTTTTCACGTTTGGCTTTTTCTATCTTTCGAGCTTCGGTTCGACGTTCTTGTTCTCGAAGTTCAGATTGAAGTCTTTCTATATTCATAACATCCTCATAAAAAAGAGGCATCCTTGCCTCTCCTGATTGGTACTCTCGGGGAGAGTCGAACTCCCAAAACCTAGTTTCTAAGACTAGTATGTATGCCAATTCCATCACGAGAGCATAAAATATATTTTAGCTAATCATTAACTTTCTTCCTCGTGAATATCCATTCGCTAGATATTCATCAAGTTGTTCTTTCTTTATCTTAATCGGTTTAGAATCTTTGGTTACCCAACATGTTCCAAACTGGGAATTCTTTTCTCCAGAACCAGAGATAGACATCTGCTGTCTGCTTTCAATGCTATGATTCTTTCCTAGCATTCCATACGTTGGCTTATTTCCAACACCATATCTCTTCATGTTGGTTTTCAACCTATTTTCTTTAGCAGACTTCATTTTCCCAACAATAGGACCTGCAATTTTACCACCAATTTTACCACCGGCAGAAGAACATTTACGCTGATGATTTGAATCTATAAAACCACCTCCTCCACCTGGAGCGATGTTCATACACAATGGGTCATTTCGCATTTCTTCGGTTATAATTTCTTTTTCTCTGTCTCGCAATATTCGACGACTTTCACAGAACTCCAAGATCTGCTTACTGTGACGCTCTCTACCGTGCTTCTTGATGGAGCGTGAAATGCGTTGTCCGCTGCCAAAGTACCCATCGTCAAGATCATCTGTGCTGTGCATTCCGATGTAGTATTTCCCATCATCACGGGTGATTTTGTAGATGTAATGATACTTTCTTTGATCTGCTCTTGCCATAAAGTTCTCCGTTGTTCAGGAGTATTTATAGCAAAAGTGTAACCTGGTGGACCGTATGGGAGTCGAACCCATGACTTCGGATTGCAAAACCGATGTTTTACCACTAGCACTAACAGCCCAAAACTTGGTCGGAATGACGAGATTCGAACTCACAACCCCCGCGACCCAAACGCGGTGCGCTACCAAATTGCGCTACATTCCGATAATTGCGGGAGAGGGATTCGAACCCCCGACCTCTTGATAATGAGTCAAGCGAGCTGACCGACTGCTCCATCCCACGTCAATATCGAATACTTATTTATATTAATCCTTAACAATCTTGATTGGATATCCAAGAATTTTTTCTAATTCTGCTACAGACATTTCCTTAGGAGGATTAATTTTTTGATTGAATTCGACTTCAGAATATTTTACGTCGTCGATATACCAAAAACATTTTCCATTAGCATATTCAATAGCAGGACCATCAAGACGATGGAGCTTGCCATTTTGATACCAAAATTTATTGCCATTGTCATATTCTAGAGCAGGACCATCTAGACGATGACACTTGCCATTTTGAAACCAAAATTTATCTCCATTAAGATATTCAATAGCAGGACCATCAAGACGATGACACTTGCCATTTTGATACCACTCTTTATCTCCATCAACACGTTCTACGGCAGGACCATCTAGACGATGGAGCTTGTCATTTTGAAACCAAAATTTATCTCCATTAGCATATTCAATAGCAGGACCATCTAGACGATGAAGAAGACCATTTTGATACCAAGTAATATCGCCATTATCTGCTACTGTAACTTCATACTTTTGCATAATATAACCTTTATATGTAAATGTCAATCTTTTTTTGGAGGTCTGAGTGGGATTCGCACCCACGTGGGATTTCTCCGATGGTTTTGCAGACCACCCCGTTCGACTACTCCGGCATCAGACCTATAGAATAATATTTATCCCTTAACAATCTTGATTGGATATCCAAGAATTTTTTCTAATTCTGCTACAGACATTTCCTTAGGAGGATTAATTTTTTGATTGAATTCGACTTCTGTATATTCTACACCTTCAATAAACCAAGACTGTTCTCCATCAACACGTTCTACGGCAGGACCATCTAGACGATGAAGAAGACCATTTTGATACCAAGACTGTTCTCCATTAGCATATTCAATAGCAGGACCATCTAGACGATGAAGAAGACCATTTTGATACCACAATTTATTGCCATTAGCATATTCAATAGCAGGACCATCTAGACGATGAAGAAGACCATTTTGAAACCAGGCCAGACCCCCATTAGCATAGTCAACGGCAGGACCATCTAGACGATGAAGAAGACCATTTTGATACCAAAATTTATTGCCATTGTCATGTACATTAACTTCATACTTTTGCATGATTAAACTCT
>ERZ724522.1340-NODE-1340-length-13420-cov-4.490011_pt1 | contig 13420 bp, 17 predicted proteins | sample MGYA00376055_ERZ724522 | MGnify/ENA primary metagenome ERZ724522 (study PRJEB28724, sample SAMN07190884) | wastewater metagenome | isolation source: effluent of sewage treatment plant in Hong Hong | place: Hong Kong | collected 2016-03-17 ... | reverse complement strand
GGGGGGACTGGATTAGTCGGCATACTCATCACTTCTTCTCCTTGACTACCTTGTCCTCACTCCAATCGATTCGCGGATCGAGCCAGCACGTCGGGGCGTCGTCTTCGGGGATCATTACGTACCGCTTCCGCCCGTTCCGCTTCATCGGGTGCAAAAGTGGCTTCAGGTCTTCCGGCCCCCAAATGACGGTCTTAATCAAATCGTAGTCGTCTTTCGGGATAGCGTACTCATTGCCGTCTATTGCCTCATAGAGGAGAAAGAGGGTAGAAGTCGGTTCGGTGGTGGTTGGAGCCGCTGGCGTGGCGGCGGGGCCCGTCCCCCCGACCCCCGGGTCGGTGCGGCCCTCGGTGTGTGGGAAGGTGGCGGTCCGTTTTTCGAGGAACCGTAAAACCTCCTCCCGCCGCGCCCGCAGAATTTCCGCATGCGTGGACGATAACTGACCAGCCGGACTGGATCGAATCCGACCATCCACCGCAGAAAGAGTGATTCCAGTGGACTCAATTTCAGTAATTAGGTCGGAGATCGGCGAAATAGGTGGCCAAGTATTCACGAATCACACTCCTGGTCACAGTACAATCACACTAGAGCAAAATCGTAACTACAGTTTAAATAACAACTTAACTGATCAATCACATCAATCACGCAATCACAGTGGTACTGAGACATATATATAGAGACGTTATGGGTTATAGACGGTTAGGGTCTCGCGTGTGTGTAAGTGTGTATGTGTGTGATTGATGTGATTGTGTGTATGTAAGTGTAAGTATATATGTATTATGTATTTATATAAATCTACTGAGTCACACATCAGCAACACAATCACACTTAGTACTCCTCTTCAACTAATCCGAACGCCGAAGAGGGAATTTCGACCCCTCTTGAGTACCTCCCTGAAATCTTGCGTTGGCCTCTCTTTGCTCCTTTGATTCTCATGAGAAGTTGATCGAGCGACTGATTCTCCCACTTGGTTCCTCGGAGAAGCTTCTGGGAGATGGTTCGATGTGAGACGAATACGAGGCCGCGAGAAAGCCACGGGCTCATATCTCTCCTGGTCTTGTCTCCCTCTCGTGTCACGCGGGTGATTCCGCTCGCCTCGAGCGCGGTGACCGCTCCAGGTTTCTCCGCTGTCTCTCCGGCGAGGATGCGGCCGACAGTTTCCTTTCCTCGATCAACCCACACGTCTGCCGAAAGAATGGCGTCAAGCAGCTCATCCTGGTCACTCATCATCGTTTCTTCAAACTCCCCGGCGTTCAGCACTCCCCCGAGCCACGCCCGCGCGTCCGCCGCGAGCATCCCGCTACTCACTGCCATCATCGCCGTCGGGACTGAGTACGACTCCACGACTCGGTCCGGAGTGGATCCGTACCGCCCGCGAAGCTCCGCCACCATGTCGCGCGCCCGCCAGACGTTCTCGATGGCGACGGCGAGCAGCCGCAGCCCCAAGTCGTGCGCGTCCCCAGCGGTGGGGAGGGTGAGCTTCCCTTGCTCCTCATCGGGTGGCTTGATGAGTTCAAGCTGGACGAACCTGTTCCGGTCCGGGTCGCGGCGCAGGCCTATTTCAATCGCCGCCACCCAGCAGATGTGACGGAGGGAGAACCGCTTCCCCTTTTGGTCCTGCGAGCCGCGCAGAATCGCCGACGACTCCCCGCGCGAAGCGGTGCGGATGAGTTCAAGGACTTTCTGCCGGTGCTGATCGTGCTCGAACTCGTCGAGCAGGATCGCGCGCGATGAGTTCCCCACCGCTTGCCTCAGTCCGGCCTCGGTCGGCTTCTCCCCCGACATCGCCAGTTTGCCGAACAGCCGCCCCAAGAATTGGAAGAGGGTCGTTTTCCCGGTACCGGATTCACCGAGCAGCGCGACTTGCGGGCGCCAATCAAAGAAGACTTGGCAGTAGGTCGCCATGATGAGCCCGACGATGAGGGCGGGGTCGGTCTCCTGGTTCCGCCACTTCCATCGGGCGAAAACCTCGAGCGCAGAATTTATTGTGGCCACACAAAATTCTTTGTGGGTTGCTTGGTGGAGGTAATCCCGCAGCCGGTCGAAGTCCACCCACGGCTCAGTGTTGTTGAGGTCGAGCAGGTGCCCGCGACAAATGGGGGACTCGTTCGGCTCGAGTTCGCGGGAACCATTCCACACCGCCGCCGCGCCGCCGTTCACCACACAGACTGCGTGCCCATCGATCGGCCAGACTCCCTGCCCGAGCATCGAGCCGTCTTCGATCCGGCGTTTTCCGGCGATGAGGGCAATGGATTCGCGGACGTCCTTCAGTGGCCACTTTCCTTCCTCTTCGGATTTCTCGGTGACGTGGTCGCGAGCCGGACTCCCGCAAATCTGGATCAACTGCGGAAACTGCATGTGGGAGACGTCTTTGATCGTGACGACCTTCTTGCGGGCCTTCGAGTAGACTCGGATTCGCCCGTCCTCGTGCTCACCGAGAACATCCAGGTGGATGAGGTCGCAAATCGCCCGTTCCGCCATGTCCTCTTTGTCGCCGTCGTTCGAGTTGGATTTCTTTGTCACCGGCTCGAACTTGTCGGCGAGCTCGAGTAAGTCGGTGTAAGAGTGCTTGTCGGTACCGATCCAGTCCCGCAGGTCGAGACCGTGCTTTTCCGCGATGAGGTAGGGGAGATCGACCCGCCGCACATTGGCGCCCGCTTCCGCGAGGACCGACACCCACACCGCCGCGCCCGCCTGCCCCGCGTGGTCCGCGTCGTGGATGACTCGCACATCCTTCCCGGCGAAGAGGGCCGCGAACTCCGCACGCGGTTTCTCGCTCGCCCCGCCACTGTTCGTCACAACGACATGCCGCCCGCGCAACTCCTCTGGGATAATCGATTCGAGCGTGAGACAGTCGCTCACCCCCTCCACCTTCCAAATCACTTCCGCCGTCGCCAAGTGCTCCAGCGCGAAGCGGTTCATGAGCCCGCCGCGTGTCCCCCGGAGTGTGTGCGACTTCTCTTGCTTGAGCGGTTTCTCCGGGCCGTCGTAGACATTGAGCGGTTTTCCGTAGGCGTGAATCACCACCCAGCCGGATGGATCGGAGTTGAGAAGGTTCGGGCCGTAGACCGGCAGCGCGAAAACTGAATCCGGCTCGGTGGATTTCTTCGGCCACTTTCCCCGGCGCGCCCCCATCCGTTCCAATGCGTCGGCCGTGATTGGTTGCTTCGCTTGGGTGTAGAGGTGGCAGAGATTCGGAATCCACTTTTGGAATTCGATCTGCGATTCCCAGTCCGTCGAATCCTCGGTGGCGGGGAGCGTCACCCCTGCGACGGTCGCGTAGTGCTTCAACGCCGCTTTGTGGTCCGCGTGCCCGCCGAACCGTGCCGCCGCGTAGAAGAAGCTGAGCGATGAGTCGGCCGACGTGTCGCCGAAATCCCGGTACCGGCCTCTCATCACACCGACGCCGACGTTGATACCGGCCGATGCGTTGGAGTCTTGCCGCCCCAGCGAGTAGCACGCAACCCAGCCGTCTTCGTTCGGTTCCCCGGCCAGCTTCGCGCCCCAGGCGATGTATTCAGCTTGCACGTCGATCGCTTCGAGGACTTCCGCCCGCGCCGCGTCCCATGCCGCTTTTCTTTCTGCCTTCGATGTGCCTGATTTGCTGACGCTACTACTTGGCTGAGCTGCTGTTTTTGCAGGCATTGTGTTCGCTTCCGTCCGCTCGGTTGCTGATCTGTTGCTGTCTGCGGGACTCCGCCGCAGGCTTTACGATCTGATCCGTCCAGTATCGTTCGAGAGTTCGATAGGTAGTGATTTCGGCGAATCGCCGCGTGTCACACATAAGCCAGTGAGTACGTGGGTACCGCTGTTGGTACGCGAGAATTGATCGGTAGATAGTCTTTGGAAGAACCTGCGACCGCTCCGGGGGCCGCAAGCAAGTAACCGTCCAGGATGCCTCAACGACGACGGCGGAGAACCGCATCAACTGAAGCCGTTCAAGCTCTCGCTCGAAGCGGTCTCGCCCGCGCGTCAAGGTTCCGTATAAGTCCTCAAGCGATTTCCGCTCGATGGAGATTTGGTCCTCGTGGCCAATTATCGAATAATCACCGGACTTGAGGCCAACAACCTGAGTCCGAACCACGAGCGGAGATCGTTTCGCCCCTTCCCTTAGACCGGTGAATCCGAAAGGGAACTGCTCTCGTGTGTCGATGGCGACGGTGAAGGGACTGATGATAAGATCATTGATTCCATCCTTTGAGCTTCTGCCCATTGCTCGCGTTCCTCCGTGATGAGTTCGACCAGAAATGTTTTCCGCTTATCGAGCAGTTGCCGCCGTGCCTGCTTCTCCATCACCGACTGCTTGCCGATGACCAAGCACCGATCCTTCGCGCGGCTGATCGCTGTGTACCACCATTCACGCGAAGCGACTCGCGAAGCGGTTTCGTCGGCGAGGATGATGACCACCGGCCATTCCGAACCCTGCGACTTGTGGCAAGTAATGGCGTACGCGAGTTCGAACTTCTTCACCGACTCCGGGTGTGTGCTGATTCGGACGATACGGTCCCCGTCGCCAATCGAAGGGAACCGCATTTCGATCGTCTTGTCATCCACACCGATCACGCGGCCAATGTCGCCATTCGCCAGGAACTCGGGAGACTCGTGCCCCTTATCGGACGTGTACCAGCCGTTGGATGTGCAGATAACCTTGTCGCCAACGCGGAAGATGATTCCGGCCTGAGACTTCCCGTTCGGGTTAAGAATCCCCTGAAGCATCGTGTTGAGCGTCTTCCGGCCCAGTGCTCCCTGTTCGTTCATCGCCACGAGAATCTGCAAGTCCTCGATGGGATCACGAGCACCTTTCCGCACCACCGCCTCGAAGACCGCGCGAATGATTTCCATCGTCTTCGCGGGTGATGAAGTAGGAACGATTCGCAGATTATTCCCCTCATCGTCGAATCGATGGCAGGTATCCACTCTCCGCTCTTCACGAATCGCCGCACACCCTTTCACGATCAGCCCCGAGTTCCGCTGAATCTCGGTGAGGTGTCCGTGCGGGATGTTCGAAGCGATGAGATCACGGAACGGCGCGCCGTGGCCAACCGGGGGAAGCTGGTACGGGTCGCCGATGAGTAGGAGGTTAGTGCCGCGTCCGAGGGCTCGAAGCAATGACGCCATGAGGTCCGTATCCACCATCGAGGTCTCATCAACGATGATGAACTTGTGCGGGAGCGGGTCGCGCTCGTTGTGATGAAATCCCCATTCACCCGATCCAAAACCTCCCCTTGATGGAACAAGTGATCGGTGAATCGTCATCGCGGTGAGGCCGACGATCCCCGCCTTACTCAATGACTCCGTCGCCCGCACCGCCGCCTTACCCGTGGGGGCCAGTACCGCAATCGCACCGTGTCCGTACTTGTTGATGATCGATCGAATCAGAGATGCCGCCGAGTAAGTTTTCCCCGTCCCAGGCGTGCCCGACAGAATCCCGACCGCTCCCGCCGTCGCGAGTTTGACTTGCTGCTCTTGGTGCGGGCTCAAACTCCCAGAAGGTTCCGGCCAGTTCGCCTCGCACTGCGTCATGCGGAAAATCCGCTCCGCGATCTCTCGCTCATTCCGTGCGGACTTTCCGACAGCAAGCCAGCCGTTTCCATCGACGTCGCGCCGCGTCTCGATCCACTTCGCCCGCTTCCCGAGTCTCGTCGCTTCTTTCGGCTTCGCGTCCGCCCCGCCGATCCTTTGCCGCAGCAACTCGCACGCATCTCGGTAAGGGTGCCAAGTGTCGCCGGTGCCGCGCATCGCGAGAACGTTCCATAGGCAAATTGTCTGCCGCTTCAGCTTGCTCGGGTCCAGGCCGAAATCGACGTACATCTTGTCACAACGAGCGAACCCCGCCGACTGGAAGCGGTGTGTCATGAGCAAGTACGGGTCGCGGCGAATCAGCACGGGAGCTCGCGAGCCCCACTTATTAATGACCGATCGAATCAGCCCTTGAGAGAACCCGCGACCGTTGAACAGGCCGATTAACTCGACCATCGTGTTCTCTGACTTCTTGTGCTTCGCGAGTCGATCGCTCGCTAGCTTCAGCTTCACGGCCGCGATGCCGCACTCTTCCGCGACTCGTTTGGGATACTCCCGCAGCATCCTCAACGAATCGGATTCGTACTTGTCCCAAATCTTGTCAATCGCCACCTTCCCGACGCCGGTGCCGCGAAGCAGCTTCGTCAGATACGCGATGACCGGACCTCGACCTAAAGGCATGTGCTCGGTGAAGACGTCGTACCTGAACTGCTTGCCGTACTTGGGCGACGTCGTCCACTTACCAAAGAACCGGTAACACCCGCCCGCCTGAGGTATCGGCTCGGCAGGTCCGACGATCGTGTCGCCCGACTCGGTGAATCCGATGAGGCAGTCTTGTGATTCGTTCCGCCACTTGGTGGCCTGAAATGTCGCGACGAACTCTTCCATCGATCCACCCCACACCCGCAAGACTTGTTTTGAAATGACATGACGGCAGGAAAATGGCGGGTGCCCACAGAAGTAGACACCCGCCACGGCAAAGGAGGCACTCACACAGTGCGCGGGATTAAATGTCGTCGAAGTCGTTGCCGCCCGCCGCCGCACCAGCCGCTACCGGCTGAGCCTTGCCGTTGCCAGAGGATGAGCCGGAAGACTTCGGAGGAGAGGAAGACGAGGATGAACGGCGAGCCCATGCGGGGTCGCGTGGGACTTGAGCGACTTCCTCGTCATCGGTGGACCAAACGCCGAAGAAGTCCAACTCGATCGACTTCTTTTTCTTCCCGGTCTTCGCGCCGGTCTCTTTGTCCTTCTCGTCGTATTCGCGTTCGATGACCTTGATGATGCAGTCCCGGCCTTCAGCCAACGCAAGATCGACGTCAACGTCCTTCCCGATGTCCGATCGATCCATCGCACCAGTCTCGACCGCGAAACGGGTGATGCGTCGAGTGCACATCGCCGTTCCCTTTTCGTCCTTCCCCTCGATGTAGAGACGTTGCGAAATTGTCTTCCCGCCCTGGTCGGCCACCGTCCCCGCGAGAATCACGAAGTCGTATTGCACATAGTTCTGGTCGGGTAACTCCCTGACCGTCTCGATCATCGCGTGATACATCCCCGGCGCGGGCCGATTGTTGCCGCCCTCGATGTCCTTCTCCGTCATCCCGTTCGTTGCAAGTCGCACCATTTGAAAACCTCCTAAACAATTGCCTTGAGAACTAAATCGCATTCCTTGAAACAGTGAGCCCAAGTGGGCGGGTATCCGAGAGCACGGAGGCCAGCGGCCCACACAACGCCAGCCCCGTGAGCCTCAACCGCTCCTTCGAGCAGTCGAGGCCATGTCATTTTTTTGGCAGGTCGTTTTCAGCCTTCTTCAACTCCTCCTGATGAATCACCTTCATCCTCAACTTCGTTAATGCCTCGATCATTTCCGCCGCCTGCTCCTCGGTGAGGTCGCGGGCCGACAGTGCGTTTCGCTTGGCGAGAATCTTCTTCCAGTTCTCCAGATCGATGTGACAGTCAGCCTTGAGGTTTCGCAGCCCTTCAAGCTGGGCGTCCGTGATCATGACCTTGCCCGCCACGTTCGGCGTTCTCGCTGAGACAGGAGAAGAAGCAGGAACAGACGGCGAAGTCGCCCCGGAAGCCGCCCCAGCTACCGAGACACCAGCCTTCGCCGCCTGTCCTGACTGCTCTGCCTGCTGAGCAGCACGGTTAAGACGTTCATTGCGCATCGCTTCCGCATCGCGTTCAGCTTCCGCCGTCGCGAGCCGCATGGCCGCAATGTCCGCCTCTGTTTCCTTCTCCTCCTCCACCAGTCGCTCCGACGCCTTCAACTTCGCGTAGTCGGGAGGGTTGAGGATGTATTCGCGAATCGCTTTCGGTGTGGCGTGTGGTAGTCGCGGTGGGAGAAGATCGACCCACACCAACTCGCCGTCGATCCAACGATGATCAGCGAGCCGCGACTTCAAAACATTGGCCCCAGGAACGTCTGGAACATTCCCCTTGGCATCCGCCCGACGATCCATGTGCAAATACAGCGACGCCAACTCCATCAGCGTCTCTTTACCTTTCGGAGCCTTCTTTCCGGTTGGGGCGTTTCCCTTCCAGACGTTCCTGAGGTGACTCGTGAAAACAAATGTCTCACAGCGGGCCGCGAGGTCGGCGAGGATCGACTTCCAGAAGTCCTTCACCGCGCCCCACATCAGCCCCGCCGCGAGCGTGAACTGCTTCGCGGTGAAGCCGAATTTCTCCGGGTTCTGACGCACGTACTCCACGATCCCAGATTCGATCTCACTCACCGGGTCGAGCATGATGACGCGATACTGGCCCGGCTTGATCGACTTGATGTGATCGAGCCACCAGAGGAAAAGATCGACCGGCTTGTATCCGTTCGGGTGCCGCTTGACCATTTCGTCCGACACATCGACTCGATCGAAGCCGAGAGACTTGTACGTCCCCGACGACTTCTCGCAGTCGTAGACGAGCGTGGACGGGCCGGGAGCGATGGAGAGTCCAAAGATTGTCTTGCCGCTCGCGAAGTCGCCGGTGAGTCCAATGACTTCGATGGCTACACCGTTCGGCCAGAGGGACGTTGACGAACTCGGTGACGACGATGTGTCACTCGTGTCGCTCTCTTCCTTCACCCCGTTCTTCGGAGCATTTCCCGCAAGCACTACCATTCCGCTGACTCCTTTGCCTTGTTGATCTGTTCGATGATTTCCTCAACCGTGACCGCTTCGAAGGTCCGCCAACGCTTGCGAAGTTCGAAGCTCACCGCGATGCGAATTTGCGGACTGCCGCCAAGCAGGTACGACTCGCGTGATTCGAGGTAAAAGAACTCGACTCGCTCACCGATCGCTTGCTTGATGCGGTCCGATGCGGTTGCTTCGATTTCGGGGGTGTCGATGTGGATTGATGCGGTACTCATGACGCGCACTCCAATTCCAGCGACAGAGGTTTCTTCTCCTCAACGAGTCGCTGGTAAAGAGGGATGCGTGCCTCCTTCTCTTTCGTGGAGGCTTCGTCGGTGTGAATGCAGACGGGGCCGATGTAGCTAACCTTGAGGTTTGAAACCTCACCGATCCAATACCGCACCGTCATTTCAGGTACGCCGAGCTTTCGCCCGATTTCCGGGGCATTCCAGCCGTTGCGGTAAAGCAGCTTCGCTTGGGCGATGCCTCGCTCACGTTCTTCCTTTGAACGCTTCATGGGGTGAACTCCTTTGCCAAGGATGTGATGTTGATGGGGGTAGCATACTGGTATGTTTGCAAAGTTGCAAATATTTTCTTGCAAGTTTGCAAAGTTACGTTATGTTAAATCCGTCAAGTGTTACCTAGGAGGCGAAAGTGTGATTCGAAACGTGCAACCCGACTGGCTGACGTGCTCGCAGGTTGCCAAGCTATGCAACGAAGAGCCCCAAGCGATTTACCGATGGATACGCGAAGGACTTCTCCCTGCGACGGATACACGCCGCAAGGGGAAGAAGAAGCCGCGTTATCGAATCAATCGATCGGATGCGATGGAATTGGCGAACAAGCTATCGAGCGGACTTCCCGCTGGGGCTTGACGCAAGGGCTTTTATCGAGGCCGCCGCCGCGTTGTAGAGGTCGGGATTCGTTTGCAACTTTTGCAGCATAGTAACGAGGGTTCGCAGCGGGATTCCAGACACGATCTTTATCTGATCTTGGCGTGCTGCGATCGGATCGATGCCCATGAATCCGCAGAAGGATTCGAAGGATGCACTTTGGTTCTGGGGGATATGGCCTCTTTTGTAGTTCCCGATTGATGACGGGGTGATGCCGATGGTTTTGCCAAGCAGTGGATCCGACATCTTCAGTTCGATGATGGCATCAGTGATCCATTCGCCGACCGTCGGACAATTTACATCCTTGGTCTCCGCCTTCCTTGGCTTGGCATTCATCCGAGCGAAATACTCCGCGACCTGTGGACGGACCGAGGGCTTAAACGAATCCATTTTCCATACTCCGCCGCACCTCGATTGCTGCGGCAACAATCCATCGATGCTAAATGGTGCGCGACGGCGAGGTACCACGCAAGGCAAATGCGGGCATCGCGACCATCAAAGAGGAAAAATATCGGGTTGATATGCGTTCCGGCCCGAAACCGCCATCTCCGTGACGTGTGAACCCATCCTTGGGTACGTCGGATACTGTAAACGTGTGCAGGTTAATTTTCAACGGGAAGTACGGGAATTTTTTGGGAGGGGAAGAGGATGCAGAAGTGCGAAAACTGTGGGGCTGTGCTCCGTGACTGCTTTACGCCCTGTCATGTGTGTGGGTCGGAATACCAGCGACCTATCGATGTTCGCAAGCGTGGCATGGTCGAGATACGTGGCGAGCGGATCGTGTCTTTCGACCGAGAGGACGTGATCATTCTCAACGCTGATATTCGCTTCATGCACATCGACGACGAGGACTGCATTGTCATTCGACACAATCCGAGAAGGGCACCGCAGGTTTATGGGTGTCATGTCGTTCACAAGGGAGCGGTAGGTCCGTTCTCCGTTTCACCTGCAACCACCTAACGCCCACGGGAGAGGAAAGGGAGAGAGGATGCGAGTAAGCAGCAAGCAAATGACCATCGGCGAGTTGGTCAATACTCTCAAGCGAAAAGATCAAGACGCCAGTGTGCGCCTCGATTGGATTTACACAGTCCCCAAAGGTGGAGTCCATTCCTACCGAGGCTATTACGAAGACCTAGCCATCGGATACGGCGAAATGGATTTCAAGACCGACCCGAAGGTATCAGATGTTGTCAAGTGGCTCGAAGATGCCATTGGGAAAGATTTCTTCGGCTATAAGGGTGGCGAATACACGATGGAGTTAGAGACGGTTGTCTGGGTCGCAAATAGTAGCGAGTCAGGCGGTATTGCGATCGTCGATGTTGTTGAACTTAACGGCTACGTCATCCTCAAAACAGAGTTGGTTGACTAACCCCGATTCATAGGAGCGATGGGATGGCGACGGTATTTGATTACCAACAAGCAAAAGACGAAGACGGCGATTCAATTTTGGGTGTTCGGTTGATCGACGAAGAAGACCTTGATTTGCTTCTGACTCGTTCTGAATGCCTGGAGAAGATTCTTCTGTCGTGGAGAAATCTAAAAGCGTTCGACACTCACCGGGATGCTGTTATTGATGAGATTTGCAGAACTGTTCGCAGGCTTGAATCCCCCACCCCCACCGGAAAGGGAGAGTGAACGTGAGTGACGAAGAAACTTCGGTTGAGTGCTATGCGTGTTACGAACCAGCCACGACCGATTGCGATGGATTCGAGTTCTGTCAGCGATGCTGTGAGGAGCATATGCAGCGAATAAAAGAAGAGTCTCGACCTTCCCCCACCGTCACCGTCCCCCGTGATCAGTGGGAGAGGATGAAACGAGAAAGTGAGGCGTTGCAAGCAATATTCAAGGTCCGCTCAACTGAGCATGGTGGTGGATTCCGCCGCACACTTGACGAGTTGAATAATCAGATAGGTCGATTGTTTAAGAAAGAGTTCACCCCATCCAACGCGGTGGAGCCACAACCTACCCAATGACGATGTGAATCCCTGAGTGCTCGGAGGGTGTGCGATTCGGCGAGGATCACGTCTAACCGAATCAACAAAGCAAAGGCGTGACAACGAGAACAGGGAATGGGAACGACGCCAGACCAGTCGTGACGGCTCGGAGAGACGAGCATGGGGCGGTTCGTGTAACAGGTAACGGGGTGAGGGTCCTTTTCCTCATCGATGCACGTTCGAGTCGTGCCCGCTCCTTTTTTTAGGTTTCATGTCAAGCACCACGGAGGGTTGCAGATGCTCGTTCTTTCACGGAAGCCCGGCGAGTCCGTTTCTATTGGCGGTGACGTCGTTGTGACGGTCATCGAGGTCAGCAAGGGAAAGATTCGCCTGGGTGTTGAGGCACCGAAGACAGTTCAGATTTCACGGGATGACATCAAGACGAAGCACGAGAAAGGAAGCGAATCGCCATGATCAAGCTAGCGACGTTGAACGAGGTAGCTGAAGAGCTGCAAAGTTTAGAACAGAGCACCACCCTCACCGTTGTCGCCGACGACGATCCTCGGGGAGCGGAGTACCCGGTGGATGAATCGAACGGCGACGGTGAGGAGGAGGAACTCACGAGCGAGTTCGAGGAAGAGGAGGAGGGGGAGGAAGCGGAAGCAGAGCAGGGCGCGCCGGTCGATGTGACGACTGATCCCGCCGCCGCAGCAGCCGCCACTCCACCCGCACCACCGGAGAAGATCCTTCAACTCCCCGACGAAGTCCGCGCCCGCGACCTCGCACTCATCGAGGCTCACCAGAACGACCTGCGCGAGCAGCGGCAAGAGGTTCGCCGCCGCTTCACGCAATGGTCACTGGCAAAGGAAGAGGCGAAAGAGTGCAAGTCGTCGTATGACGAGTCGGTGTCGAAACTCCTCTCGATGATCGATGAGGGCCCGCAGCGACAGCACAAGTTATTTCAAACCGAGAAGATCACCGAGGACCAGAAGGCCGAAGCCGTCGATGTGAAGATAGTTCCGCCGCCCGCCACCACCGACGAACCCTCTCCACCCTCTTACATCTTCACCGGCTGGCGTGACACCTCCATCGGCGAATTCTGCCACGGCGACGTCTCCCCCGGACTCGCTGAAATCCTCTCCGACATGAAGATGGAGACGGTCGGGCAGTTATCAGACTTCCTCGATGGCGACCGAGTCTCCACTTACCTCACCACCGACCAAGCCGCCGCACTCCGCGCGGAGATTGAAGTCTGCAAGATGACGAACAAGAAGCCGCAAGCGTCGCCTCCCGTCGATGACGACTCGTGGCGCGGCATCTCGGTGGATGATCTCGATATTCCGAAGTCGCTGAAAGAGAAGCTGAAGGAACAGGACTTCGAGACGGTCGGCCACATCGCGGACTTCACGTCGAAGGGGAAGAACCTCACCGACATCAAGGGCGTCGGCGAGAAGAAGGCGGAGCAGTTGCAGGACGCGATGGAGAAGTTGTGGGCGTCCAGGAATGCGAGCGAGTGAATTCACCACACACCCCCACGGTATAGCCGCAGGGGAAGGGAGGAAGAGAGATGAATATTTCAGAAATTGAACGAATGGATAGCGCGGTTGAAGAAGCGAAAGCAAACAACCGCAGACGAAACGACATTCTTAACACAATCGATTACATCAAGGCTGGTAATAAGCCCAGGGTTGAAATCGGATTTGCTGACGAAAGCGACTTCCTTTTCATTGATGTCGAAGAGTCGTTGATCATGGCACTTCTTCAGGATGAGTTGGTTAAAGCTGAACAGCGAATCAGAGATTTTAAGTGGCCATCGAGCACTTAGGACTGTCGCGGTGCCGGTCGGGTCTTCCTATTTCTTACCGACCGAATGGAGCGAGTAGCAATTCGGCCGAGCCAACACTAACCTCTTTCTGCGGCTGGATACGGTGCTGCGTGTTGGGTTCGACTC
>ERZ724522.1339-NODE-1339-length-13429-cov-3.711455_pt1 | contig 13429 bp, 13 predicted proteins | sample MGYA00376055_ERZ724522 | MGnify/ENA primary metagenome ERZ724522 (study PRJEB28724, sample SAMN07190884) | wastewater metagenome | isolation source: effluent of sewage treatment plant in Hong Hong | place: Hong Kong | collected 2016-03-17 ... | reverse complement strand
TCTTTTGCATCACTTAAAGACATTGGTTAACCCCGTCATGCTCATGTATTGAAGGTCTTTCTTACGCTTGAGATTGTCCAGGACATACTGATCCGTGTCCAAGTGAACGTAATCTACAATACGTCCACCACGTTCGCGGTCCATACCGATACGATGACCACGATCCTCTGCTTGCATACGGTTCTCACCGTTGAAGTCGTTACTATAGAAAACAGTTGTTGGACTTACTGTGAGCGTCAGGCCCATACCAGCAGCACCCGGCTGACCAATGAAGGCCATACGTGGATACTTGTCCAACTCCATAGTGTACATCTGTAATAAAGTTTTATTTTCAAGCACTTCACCTAGTGGAGTCTTACCTTCCCACCCTCGACCATCAGCACGTACTGTCGTCCAACCCTTTCGTTTGCAGATATTAACGATTTTGTCAATCGAACCAGTGAAGCCGGCATAAATATTCAGGCGTCCGACATCCTCATGATTATCTAAATCCTCTTCGAGCAGTTCGTCCTTCGGACAAGGTATGAACTCCGTATCCCGTTTGAACCTATCCGTGACGCCCTTACCACGACAGTTCGGACATTCACATGGTACTATCTTCAAATCGTCTACATCATCAGGGTTAACGACATACTCGTGGTGCATCCCTGTGCCGTTACATAGCTCACACGGACCCTCGCCAATCTTCGTATCAACATACTGGAAGCCGTCTGATAACATTCGTAACTTAGTCAATGCATCAATTGTACTTCGAGCCGATTTAACAATCAGCTTGGCGATGTTGACGACCTCAGTCGTAGGCTGACACTTACGAATCTCGTACACCTTCTCAGGCAGGTCGATACATTCTCGTTTGAACTTGATTAGTACCAGACCGTTCATACGTTTCTTTAGTGCAGCCACTTCGTTCTTACAAGCAATATAATCATGCTTGAACTTTGGACTGAGCTGGTCGTGTGCAAGTACCTCACGCGGTTCACCACAAATGTTACATTTGTCAGTTGAATCACGATAGCCGATCAAGTGTGGATATGTACCTTCCTCACCCCTGCTCCGTTCCTCAACGATAGCAAGAGTTTCCTTGAAGGTATAAATATCTTTCTCAACCAGGAATCCTGGACACGCTACTTCACACAGGTGCCACCAATCGAGCGGACTCTTGGGTGCCGGCGTACCTGACATAACGATGACGCAGTTCTTATCCGGGTGATCCGTACGCACGGAATCAGCCAGATATTTCACAGCGACAGACCGTTGTGATTCAGGTGTCTTGAGCTTGCTACCTTCGTCACTTATGATGCCATGTGGTGCAGGCTTACCTGGCTCCCAGTGTGCTACGATTTTCTTAATCTCTTCGTAGGTGCTGAAAGGAGGTACAATACGCAACTGCCACTTGTATGTTTCCAAGTACGTCGCACGTAGAGCAGACTTTGGACCAATCCAAAACCACTCTGTCATATCTTCCCACAAAGCAAGCAACTCCATGACCATAAACGCTGCAAGCGTCTTGCCAGTACCCATCTCAGCACCCCAAACTGCTGCACGCTTTTGTACGCCGTGTGCAATCATTTCCAATTGGTGCTGATAAGGTTGAGCATCTGCTGGTAATCTAGACAAACAATACTGTTTGATTTTAGGAATAAGGAGAGTATGATCCTCGTCAAATCTAGCAAACGGCTTAGTGCCGTATTGTCGTTTCAAATGTTCCAAACGGAACACATTCCGGTGCGTAATCGGCACGGACCATACCTTTTCACCATTCGGATGAAGCGGTGGCCCGTGCCATTTACGACCTTCAAATGATTTCTTAATCGTGTTAACTAGTCCCCTGTTGAAGTCGAAATACAAATAGATACGATTCTCACGTACCACTAGTTTGACTGGAACTAGGTATTGACCGTCAAATAATTTAGTTTCAATTACTTGCCCTGAGACATATTGCTGCAAGCGACTGTCCTCGTTGATCGTGTTGGTGGATACGTGAGAGCTGAGATTATTAAATCGTGTTGAACGTCTTGTAGAGCACCGCTGGAGTTCTCCAGTAGAGTGACCAAGACATCATTGTATGTAAGTTTCTTCTGATGGAAAATACCATAACTGGTATTAAAGATCATCCTATTCTTTGACACTACTTTGTGAAGTTGTGTAACCGCTGGCGGAAGTCTCCAGTCGTAACGGAACTCAAAAGTTAATAGTTCTTCATCGACATCAACATTCCATTTCGCTTTAACAATCTTGGCAAACTCCTCGATAGCAACTAACATGGCTTGTATTCCAGTAGGAGTTGGTTGTTTCGCCGAGTACGTTTATAATCAGAGAATATACCGCTGTACCCGACACTATCTAACTGTACTAATAGAGTTTCACCAAGCAAGTTGCTCACTTCTCTGCTTAGTAAGTGTATGACACATGATTTATACTGATCCAAGGAACCTGTGACAATAGCAATCACTTCACTATAGTTGTTGTAATCAATGATCATCGCGGACAGACCAGTTGATACAAGTTCGTTATACTCATTACATGAAGAATAGATTAAGAAACTCAATGATATGTGTTTCATCAACACAGGTGACGCCATCCGGACGGCATTTTCATCAGATAATGATGGTGCCCAGATACTATGTAACTTGGCTAATAAAGTTTTATGATTACATAATCGTTTGCCAATGCCGTCTAAGAAATTGTTTAGACCTTTAGTGTCTAATATATTCCCTCCGAGGTGGCGAACAATTGGAGTAACAGATTCTCGACGCAATGTTCTCCTCCCCGACCTTAGACAAATCGAACGTACTATTGTTAGCACCAAAATGAGTCACCAATGAGGGGTGATGATTGTAAATCGGAATCTTTAAATCAGAAAGTGCGAAGCCCATGATGGTATCCAAGTGTATCTGATTCTGTTTCGTCATTTGTCTATGGTACAACACATCTGCCAATATCTTACGTGGGAACAATAAAGCCAATGAACCACACAAACCAAATAAGTTCAAATTATTCATAGGTGCCCAACCCAAGGCATCAGGTGTTACGTTAGCATTGCTGGTCCAACCAGATAATACCTTGGTCTGATTCATATTGTCAAGCATCGTGGCCAAGGCACCGCGTGACCAGTTCACATCGTCCTCACACATCAGTACGTAGTCACTCCTAGTATGATGTAGGATATATTGTGCAGCATACCACCAGTTGTTGAAGCAACCCCGTCTTGAGTGATTCTTAATCAGCTTGACATTGTTGTGGTAATAAAAGTTATAAGAGCCAGGCTCCGCGAATACCCAAGGTATCCCGGAGCCTGGCTGACCGAAGAAGGTTTCGAGTGACCTGTCGATCGTGACAACTTTGCGGGGTGCTGTGATGATGACTGTAACGAATCTCATAGCAGCAGCACCTCGGATGGGTTAGTCGCGTCCAGCACTCACGGGCTCGGCTGCCTCTTTCTCGTCGTCTTTCGGATTATTGAACTTCTCAAGTTGCTCCGCGACTTCAAGCATTGGTGGCAGCTTATCATCCGGCACTGTGCCAGCGTATTCGCTGATGCGGGTGATGTGCCATTGCTTGCCATTTTTCTTGCTCTTGATTAAGTCAATCTCGAACACAACAGGCACCCAGCGTTGTTCCTGGGCTTGCTTGTTGAAGACTCCGATGCCGACGTTACCTTCATTACGGAGGGACGTAGAACCGTGGAAGAAAGTTTCAAGCGACTTCTGCTCAGGCAACCACACAAGGAACTCAGGCCCGAACTGATTCGGATTGTTCTGACCACCTTCAAGTGCCCGATCACGAATGTCCTTGAATAAAGGATTCTCAGGATTATAGACAATGGTTGTCTCAGGCGAGTAGCGTGCTACCTTCGGACGCCAGGACAAGATGAAGGCCACCAGACGAAGCCCATAATCAGTGCAGTTCTTGCCACTGATTGAGGCAATCCGTCCAACGCCAATCTTGCCATCGGTAACGACCTGGCTCATGCCAGAGGTTACTTGGATACGTGGCAGCCAGCCACCACCCTTGGACAACTCTTTGACAACTTCAGTTGAAACATACTTGGATTGTTGACTTGGAATGATCAGTGCGTTCTGTTCAGACAATTGTTTGGTCCTTAGTTTGGAATAACCCTACTCTACAACAAGTGTTGAACAGTAGGGTGTTTGATTTTGTGAATCAGCAGATGACGTTACAGATTGGCAATGTCGGCGGCCTTGGCGGCAGCTTCCTCTTGCTTCTTCTTCTCGCGTTCGGCCTTGGCCTTCGCCTTGGCTTCTTCGCGTTGAGCAAGACGTTGCTCGTAACGCTGCTTCTGCTCCTGGATACCCGCTTTATGCAGGCTCATACACCAACGAAGTGCGGCCTTGAAGATTTCCTCCGGCGTGCTCGCACCTTCATCGGCGATGACGGTCGGACCCACAACGAAGTTGCTCAGTTCCGTCTCAATCGCTGCCTTGGATTGGAACTTCGGAATGGCGACGAACTCGGCTGGTGCCGAATCTTTGCCCTTCTTATTCGCATCCTTAATCTGCTTCACGCGAGCGTGAACGACAGGCACAAACGACTGCGGAGCGTCAGTCATAGCACGATCGACGTACTCGGCTTGCTCCTCAATCGGCAACTTGGCCAACGCATACGCATTGGACAGACCGATCTGACCTTCGTTGACCAAATCTTGGATACCCTTGTCCAAGTTGGTGAGGGAGAGACGCTGACTCAGCCAGCTATAGGGTGTGGACAACTTGTCCGCCAAGTCAGAAATCGTCATGAGAGGATTCGCACTCAGCAAGCGATAAAGCTGCTTCGTGTAATCCATTGGCTTCGTTTCAACCTTATGAAGGTTGGTGATGATCTGAGCTTCCATCAACTCAGAGTCAGCCAGATTCTTAATCAGAACTGGCATGGTTTTCAGGCCGGCATCTTTCGCGGCCGTGTAGCGATGCAGACCGTCGATCAGGCCATACACGCCTTCACCTAAATCGGACACAAGAACTGGATTCAAGATGCCGTTCTTGATAACGCTCTGTACGAGCTGCAAATAATCCTCGCTCGCTTTGTCCACGCTACGCAATGCAACGTCGGATGGCTTGATTTGATGAAGACCAACGGTTGCGACATTCGATTCGATAGTTGCTGATTCCATAATCGGAATTTCGACCTCAATTTGATTGTTCGTTACAGTTAAAGGCGAATGATTATCGAATCATATCAAATGAGCAACGTAACAAGATTTCAAATCGAATAGCGGACGAACAGATTTGATTTGGGACCAGTGAACGCAATAATCAAATCACGCTGAGGTCGATGGTGCTACCTTCTATTCGGCCAATTTCGGGGGAGTGTGCCACAATTTTGTCTACTGTTTTTGGTGCCTCATAGTTGCCCTATATAGTAGTCATCTAAACGGTATTCCATATAAGACTAGGAATAATGGCATAGTAGTTAGTAGTTGGGCGAATATAGGTATGGCGAGACTACGTCGGATTGATTTGATTATTTTTACGAAAGCGAGGAATCAAATCTTACCATCTAAATCAGAAGCTATCAAACTATTCTTAGCTAATAACACCCATTCTGATTTAAGTAATCTATATTCTATTGCTATGGAGTGCCAAGTCAACGTCGCACAGGACGACGGTGAGCAAATTGAAGGTGAGTTCAAAGGACGTAAGTGGCTTGGATTCACGAATCATATTCAGACTTGGAAATCCTTTCGCATACCTTATAAGGCCAACACGGAGCCTGAGTATACAGACACACCCATGAAGTGGGACTTTGCATCTCACGTAGAGGGTGTGGGTATGACAGGTTGGGATTGGCAAAATCGGGTATCGAAATGGGTGGCCTTCGACTTTGATGCAATTATCGGTCACTCTGACAAACACACTAACAAGTTGAGTCCAGATGAACTACAAGAGATTCAAGACCTTACTTGTGACGTTCCTTGGGTCACCACTAGGCTATCCACTAGTGGTAATGGGTTACATCTTTATGTATTTCTGCCTGACGTATCTACTGCTAATCATACTGAGCACGCTGCTCTCGGACGTAGCATCCTTCACTTACTATCTGCCGAAGTAGGTTATGATTTCATAAGCAAAGTTGATATTGTCGGTGGTAACATGTGGGTGTGGCATCGTAAGATGCGAGGCACCAACGGCTTGAAGCTGATTAAGAGTGGCAGCCCGCTTGAGAAGGTTCCGAGCAATTGGCGTGACCATATCCAAGTAACCACTGGCAAGCGACGCATTATACTTCCTGATTTCGTCAGTGAAGATGGTGAAGATAAGTTCTTAGAGCTTACTGGCCAACGGGCTAAGATTAAGCTCGACGATCACCACAAACAGTTAATCAAGTTCCTTGAGGAGAAAGGTGAGAAGAACTGTTGGTGGGATAATGACCACCACATGCTAGTATGTTCAACTGTTGATTTAGAATCAGCACACAAGGTTCTAGCTTATAAAGGTATCTTCCGAACCTTGACGACTGGTTCAACTGGCCACAATTGTTTCTGCTTCCCGCTACGTAGGGGTGCATGGGTAGTGCGTAGATATGGCCAGGGAACCAGTGAAGATGCTACCTGGACGAAGGACGCCAGTGGCTATACAATGTGTTACTACAATAAGGAACCCGATCTCAAGACGTTGGCGTGTGCTTACGGGGGTATCGAGCATCCTACTGGCGGTTTCGTTTTCAATGTAGCAGATAAAGCAGTTGAAGCAGCCAAAGGTCTAGGACTTGATTTAGCAATCCCCGATGAGATGAGTAAACGTGAGACCAAACTTAAGATCAACAGGGAAGGTAAGTTGGTCGTTGAGATTGCTAAAATCGCCAATGATGTTCTTCAAGGTTGGCTCCCATCCAAGGATAAGTTCACCCGCGTCTTCGGATTGATTAAACAATCAGAAGGTGCGAACGAACTGGACACGAGCGACTACGACGACATCATACGTCATGTGGTAGCACCTGACGGTACAAATGGTGGTTGGGTTATTAAGAGTGAGGGCCAATGGACCGAGGAACCTCTCTCGCACGTAACACTTGCACTACAGTCAATTGGATTAAAGAATCAGGATGCCAAGTCTGTACTTGGTAGCAATATCTTCAAGCCGTGGAAACTTACGAACCTTCCCTTCCAGTCAGAGTACCCAGGTGACCGTCGGTGGAATAGAAACGCCGCTCAGTTCCGATTTGCCCCTGATTTGAAGAAAGATACACTTGACTATCCACATTGGAAATTGATTATTAATCACATCGGGAAGGGTTTGGATTTAGCAATCAAGAACAATGATTGGTGTGTCAACAATGGTATACATGCGGGTGGTGACTATTTACGTTGCTGGATAGCTTCATTGTTCCAGTTTCCATTCGAGCCACTACCATACTTGTTCCTTTATGGGGATCAGAACTGTGGTAAGTCCATCCTGCACGAAGCACTGGGTATGTTGATGACTCGTGGGTATAAACGTGCAGACCAAGCATTGAAAAGTACGTCAGGCTTCAATGGTGAACTTGAGAAAGCAGTACTCTGCGTTGTTGAAGAAATCAATCTTCATGAGAACAAAGCAGCGTACAACTTAATCAAGGATTTCGCAACAGCTTTGGAGATTTCAATCCATATCAAAGGTAAGACACCTTTCATGGCACCGAATACAACACATTGGATACAGTGTGCGAATGACCGGGACGCATGTCCTATCTTCGGTGATGACACACGTATTACCATGATTAAGGTGCCACAACTTGAGAAGGAGCAGGAGATTGGTAAGCGTATGCTTATGCAGTCGTTACGTAAGGAAGCACCTGATTTCCTATCTTCATTATTGAAGTTGGAGATACCCGAGTGTAATGAACGCTTACGTGTTCCAGTTGTTGAGACGGAAGATAAAGTAATCAGTATTAACAAGTCCAAGAACTTGCTTGAACAATTTATTGATGAACATTGTTATGTGAAGCCAGGCCAATATGTGTTAGTCAAAGATTTCTATTGTCAAATGCAGCTATGGCTTGATCCAGTTGATCGTCACCATTGGACGAAACAACGCATTAGTCGGAACCTTCCAGATCAGTTCATCCGAGGCCGTGATCGTAATACAAACGATTGGGCATATGGCAATTTGTCATTCAATAAGGATGCACCTGTTTCTACACCATTCCACCTTGAAGGAGATCGTTTAGTACAATGAAGGCTTGCCCTCCTGGAACCTTTGTAAGATTTGATAATCATATTGCGGAAGTAATTGGGTATAGCTCACACAAGGATGAGTACATGTTATCCGCATTTAACCAACTTCGTACTATGTACACCGTGTCAAGAGACGCTACCGATCTTGACTTCTTGAAGGTTAAAGATGAAGTGTTTATTGATTTTGAATCAGGTCCTTGTATCGTAGATAAGATCGAAGATAAATGTGTACACCTGATTCAGGTAAACACTGGTAAAACGATTATTCTACATAGTTGTATACCTTATAAAGGTGAACTAAATCCGAATGAGTTAAAGCAATCCAACCCAAAGGATAGCATCGGTATGGAGAAGATACCGATGAGTGTACTCAGTGGTCCAGTAATCTATGAAGTAGGGTTAGGGATGGCCGAGGGAGCTTTGAAGTATGGCAAACATAATTATCGAGAGATCGGTGTACGATTCAGTGTCTATTTTGACGCTGCAATGCGACATATGTGGGCGGTCCAAGAGGGTGAAGACATTGACCCTGATTCCGGGCTCCCTCATATCGTTAAGGCTATGTCATCACTTCATGTTCTTAGAGACGCACAGATCAGGGGTAAATGTTATGACGACCGTCCGAGAGGCACTAAAGGATTCATTGCTAAGCTCAATCAAATTTGGAAGAAGATTCTTGGCAAATATCCAAACCCTGTTCCGCCGTACCTAGCCAATGGCAATCCACCTGACGAATACAACTTCGGAGATTACTTAATCTAATGGATGATGAACTATTTGGTATGTTCAGTGCTTTAAGTAATGATACTGAAAAGGTTAGCCGGGACCGCGACATAGTGCGTGCTCCCTTCGGCTATCCTGGTGGTAAGGATCGATCTGTTAATCAGATTCTGGACATCCTACCTGTCCGTGAGAAATGGGTTGACTGCTGCGGTGGTTCGGGTATTATTACACTCAACCGGCAGCGTTCATCCATCCTCGATGTTTACAATGATCGTTGGTCAGGTGTGGTAGCTTTCTTCCGTTGTTTAAGGGATGAAAATAAATTAGAAAGGTTGATTGACCAAATCCACTTGACCATGCACGCTCGTGAGGAGTTCGTGTACGCCAAAGCAAACTACGACAATCCCAACCTTGATGATGTCGAGCGTGCCAATTTATTCTATCAAATGATTATACAATCATTCTCAACACTTGGTAGAAATTGGGCCCGTTCACTCAATACTAGAATGTCATTCAAACGTACTATTGATATCCCGCATTGGAAACAGATTCACGCTCGCATGGCAGAGTGTCAAATCGAGAATCTCGATGTGAATCAATGCTTAGCTGATTACGATTCAGAAGGTACGGTGTTCTATATTGATCCACCGTATCCATATACTGACACCGGAATCTATAAGCACAAATTCAATGATGATGCTCACCGTGAGATGCTTAATCGAGTCTTCACCAAAGTGGGCTACGTAGCCGTGTCATCTTACAAGAATGACATATATGACAAGTATCCTTGGGATGATGTACACGTCTGGGAGGTTCCAGTAACCATTGACTCCCGAAGCTCGACAGAGGGCGGCAATCGTGAGTACAAAGGTGGCAAGATAGCCAGGGCCTTTGAATGTTTGTACATCAAGGAGGAATCATGATACACGCCAATGGACACTTAATCTGTGCAATTGATACTGAGACTACTGGACTCAGTTTCGAGAAGCACGATATTATTGAGATCGCAGTTGTAGTTCTTGATTTCGATCTCAACCCTGATCCAAATTATCTACCATTCCATATGGAGTTACAACCTGCTAAGAACTATGAGGATATTGATTTTGGCTTCATTTCTAAAAGTAAAATTGACAGGCTTGAGGCTGAAGGTTTCAATCCACTTACTGCATTGGACATCTTTATTGAATGGCTTGACAATCTTAATCTACCAACAGGTGTGAAACGTATCATGCCACTTGCTCATAATTGGAACTTCGATAAGATGTTCATTGAGCGGTGGATGGGACCAGCTTCATACAATTTGTACTTTGACGGTAGGGCCCGCGACTTACTGCCAATTAGTCTGTTTATCAATGACTGTGATGATTTCCATAATCAAAGATACCACTTTCCTAAGAGTAAGTTGTCATACATTTGTAACCAATTAGGTATTGAGTGTGACCCGGATATGTTCCACAATGCAGTCTATGATGCTGTCAAGACAGCGGAGGCTTATAAAAGACTATGTCAATTAACGCAATGCTTTCACTAAATGCTCACGTCCAGGATGAACGTAAGCTAAAGTTCGTCCGTAAGTTCATGAAGATGGCTCGGACTGTAGCGGACGATAACAACGCTTGCTACTCTCGACATATTGGAGTAGTTGTTGCTGATCGTGATTATAGAGTCCTAAGTATGGGGTACAATGGGCCGCCTCAGCATACCCCACACACGGATGCTTATGACTATCTTCAAAGTTTCTTTGTACCGCAATTAAATGAATCAGAGAATACTTTACTATTCGGTAAAAGTGATCCTGGTGAGAAAGATATTCGAAAGTGGTGTCTCGAAAAGAATGATTGTAAAATCTGTCCACGACGCTTTGTAAATGCTGGACCGGGTGAACGATCAACACTCTGTAGTTGCCAACATGCAGAACGTAATGCTATTACTAACGCATCATCTGATTTACGTGATGCCCTTATGTTCTGTTGGTGCGGTGTACCTTGTATTGACTGTGCAGGTGCTATCATTAATTCAGGTATTGCTGAAGTGCATTGCCTTTATACTGAAGCACCTGATTATCATCCAACATCAAGATTCCTATTAAGAACAGGTGGTGTTGAACTGTTCCACTATAAGGAGGACTACTTCTCTTGAAGTACGCCGCGGTAGCGGTTAGCTTTAGTTTGAGGTCCAGTAAGTTCAACTTTGAATCTGAAGGTGATGCCCTTCTTAGGAGACACGCCATGCATCCATTGGGCTGGCTCCGTATAATAACCTAGACTTAGTGAGAATGGGTCTGTCCTATACCACGCACCATTGATTATTGTTTCAGACTTACCAAGATTCGTCAGCATCGTAGGAGTATGGAAATGTCCATAGACAAAGTAATGTATGAACGTCTCGCGGCTTGCATGTAGTGACATAACACGACGAGTCTTCCGTTCAATACCGTAATAAGGTATGCCGTTCCAGGACTTAACATCGTCACCATGCTCGATAAAGAAGTTCCAACCGTTGATATTGACTATCGCACTATACGCACGAGGTATCTTGAAGTGAACATTACCCAACTCTTTACATTGCAACCGCGTTGATTCATAAATCATGTAGTCCCAACTGTTGTGCGGGTCTTCATAATCTTTCTTCGTTGTGTTTCTTCCGTGGTTACCGGGTAAGCAAATGACGATAACTTCCTTGAAGTGTGGTGCAATGTCCCTCAACATCAGACTGTACACACCACTAATAGCAAAACAATTCTTGAACTGATTCTGGAAAGCAGACTTTGATTCATAATCATGTATGGTACCGTTGGTGTTGTCGCCATACATCAGTATATACAACCGTGGAAACGCGTAATTCTGCAACTTCTGTTCTTTGATTTTGATGAAGTTGTTTACGAGGTTCTCGGCACGGTTAACAGCTTCTGGGAAATTGTATGCTTCAATATCCTGTACAGAAGATGGCAACACAACACGATCCATATGGCTATCACTAATGTGTAGAACCATATCTTCGACATCGACGTCTCTCTTTCTGCTTGGCTTGTACTGACTAGGTAATTTAGTCAGTGGCTTGATTAACTGATTGGTACTATCCAGGATAGCGTCAAACAGGACTTCCTTCTTGCGTAAAGACTTAAGCTGCTTTCCTTGCCTTGCCAATTGCTCTGTCAAGTATTGATTTTGGGCTTCCAGTTTGCTTACGCGTTGGACGTTGTTCATTTCGCCAGTCCCAGGGTGTAGTTGGATTTTTCTGATTCCAAAGACCTTTGCCTTCCGCTTTGGCCTTTGCTTCAGCAGCTAGTATCTCTTTAGACGGGTGGTATCTTTGATCCACCATAGCATACCCATGATTAACTAAATCAGTTGCCACATCTACACCGTTTTCAATAACGGTAACGTCAGCTACTAATCTTAAGTAGCTATACGACTTAGGCACTACGTGAACTTTCTTGTTGACGTAATTATGTGTGGCGTAAGATAGTGCCTCACGTCCAAACGGCTGGTCCGACTCTTTTGAGTTATGGGCTATCTCAGGACAATCTCCCCAATGCAGCCGTATTGTGTAAACAGTGGCATCCTTCTTCACTAGATAGGTGTCACCATCTTTAGCTCCAATCATCGTCCCGTCAAACGGGCTCTCGATAGCCAGACACTTGGTAGCGACTTGAGTATTCAAGCTCGTTAGTGTCACCCCAACAATCCAGATTATATAAATCACCGGGTGTGACCAATGCTGGCGGGTCTTTAGGAAGGACATAACCTTGTTCCTTTAATCCAGTTGCAATTATCTCTGAGCAATGATACCCTTCAGTATCGACCTGACTACCCCGAAACTTTCGTAGCCACCGAAGCCGTGGTGATGCTATCAGTAAGAACTGATAGGGTGAGGCATAGGCATCATTCCAATGTTCAACACAAAAGTCCATTAAACATTTGCCTTTGTAAGGCTCCAGTATAGGTCTCCAATATGCTTGACCATTCTTATTCCAGTAATTAGTTGCAAGATTCTTGTAGAGAGGTAGGATGCGAACACCCGACCCTTCCATTGATTCGAAGACACAGAGTACAGGCTTACCGCCATTGAATGTCAGCCAACAGGCTATACCTACGTGGCTAATATGTGAATGGGTGAACCATTGTATACCTCTTGACATAAGCCAAGTGCCGTGGAAGGCAAGAAGATCACCCGTTTTGATCTTATTTTTTGCTTCATGATACTTCATTGTTTATGCTTACCCTCAGGGCATTTAGGGTGTTTAGAGAGGAGAACTTCCTTGAATCTCCAAGCACTACAACCGATTCTATCGCAATTACGACAGTGACAATATTCACATTCATTGCAGACACTTAGCCGATGCTCCATTGCTTCGCGGCTTATCTGATTATATTTATCACACTCGTTATAGCAGACACTTATCAATACTTCACTGAGAGCCATTGAAATATGTCTCTGGCCAATCTGACTGTCGAATGTAATTCAACGTATATGATTCATAATCATAATTGACAGACCAGTTACGCCAGTTTACATCATAGATCACATTCT
>ERZ724522.1338-NODE-1338-length-13447-cov-14.574373_pt1 | contig 13447 bp, 8 predicted proteins | sample MGYA00376055_ERZ724522 | MGnify/ENA primary metagenome ERZ724522 (study PRJEB28724, sample SAMN07190884) | wastewater metagenome | isolation source: effluent of sewage treatment plant in Hong Hong | place: Hong Kong | collected 2016-03-17 ... | reverse complement strand
CCGACGAAATCCTGCTCGTACAAATCCACCGTGCGGTCGCCGTGGGACTTCTCGTAGAGTTCGTCCACCCGCTTCGCCATCTCGGCGGTGACGTGATACCGCTCGCTTTGCAGGCGGATGCAGACCACCTCATCGCCCCACTGCACCGCGAAGTCACAGACGGTGCCGCCCTTGCTCATGCGCCCACCCTGCATCGGGTCCTGGTAGGTCCAGTGCAGCCCGCCCGTGTACGGCGGCTTCTCCGGGTGCGGCGGATCGCCGGTCAGGCGCGCGATGGCCTTGTAGATCATTTGCTCGGAGAGGCTGGTGTGCGCCCCCACGAAGTCGGGCCACGGCACGCACCAATCCGGCTGGTTGAACGGCAGCGCGTAGAGCTTCAGCCAGCGCGGGCCGAAGGTGCGCAGCGGATTGCGCGGCAGACCACCCGGCGCGACCCGCCGACCCATGCCCTTCGGCGGGGCCGGTGGCTGTGGCGGGCGCGGCGCTTTCGGCGTCAGGTCCTTGCGCGGACTCATCCGGGAATGTCCACGCCGAGCGTCGTAAATTGATTGCTCGACTCGCCAATCTCGATGAAGTTGATGACCACCACTTCCGCGAGGTTGTTGTCCTCACCCAGGTAGAACTCGGACTTCACCTGCGTCACCCGCCCCCGGAAGAACACCTGCCATTCCGGGTGCGATGGGTTCGGGTTGCGCGTCTGGAGATGGACCATCTTGCGGGTGGTGATCAGCCCCATCAAGGTCTCGACCATCTCGTCCGGGGAACGGCCCTTGGCGTTGCCGGACTTCTGGGGCAGCGGAATCTTCAGCACCAAGGACGACGAGTCCTGCGGCACTGCAAGATGGTGCAGGGAGTGCCACATCCAGATGGGCGAGAGGTAGACGTTATCGCCTCGGAAGAACTCGTAGTGGAACTGAATCCACTGGAAGGGCTCGCCTTCGCGCCAGGTATCCCCGGAGATGGGGTCCACTTCCGAGTCATCGAAACGGCAGAGCGTGCGCCCGATGTGATCGACGCGCTTCCATGGCCGCCACGGCGGGTCTTGCAGGCCGCTCTCCCACTGGTCCGCGTCCGTGCGGTAATAGATGTCCACGTACTCGGAGGCGGAGGCGTACTGCATCATCGCGAAGAAGTGGGAGGCGATCTTGTCCCAGCCGCCCATGTTCGCGTCGTAGCGGATGGTGTCCATCCAGCCGGTGGCGGCGAAGGGATAGACGCCCAACTCCACGCGGGCCGATGGATTGAAGAACGGGTCTGGCAGCAACTGGTGGTAGACGTTGCCGTCCTCATCGCCCCACCACAGCGCGTAGTCGCCTTTGAGCGAGAGTTTCATCCAGGTGGGAACGATGGAGTCCGAGGACTCCCAGAGCGCGCACCACGCGGTGCCGGTCCACGCGCCCAGCCAGGTCTTGCTGGGGATGGCCGGGGTCGTGACCGTGTCTTCGTCCCAGATCGCGACGTTGTGCTGATTGGTGGTGACATACAAGACATCGCCCGTGCCAATAGCCAGACCCGTCGGCGCGGACTGGCTGATCGTGGCTTCATAGCTGCCGGTGTTGCTGAATCGTTGCAAGCGGGCGTTGCTGTAGTCGCAGACCCACACGTCTCCCGATGCGGCAATGGCGACGCCGAGCGGGCTGTCCAGATTTGACGAACCGCTGCCAGACGTCCCCCACTTGCTGACATAGGAGCCATCGGACTTCAGCAGTTTCTGGATGCGGTCGTTTCCAGCGTCTGCGATGTAGAGGTAGGTCCCGTCGTGGGCAATGCCGGCCGGGTTGTTGAACTGCCCATTGCCAGATCCGGTCGCACCCCACGTTGCCGTGACGGCGCCAGTGGCGCAATCAAAGACACGAATCGCCTTGTACACAGCGAGATGCAGGATTGACCCGGTGACAAAGACCGAGGTTCCATCGGTGCAGCAACTGCGGTAGTTGCCGCTGGCATCGTTGTAGGTCCACGCCGGGGTGGTCGAGCCGTTGGCAAACTTGCGGATGCGGCTGACAAAGGTGCTATCCGCTTCCACGATGTAGAGATTGTCAGACCCATCGAGGCAAACGCCCGTGACGGTGTAGGTCGTGGCGATCGAGGTAACGTAGGCCCCGGCCGACGTGAACTTCTGGACCACCTTGTTCTGGGAATCGGCCACCCAGTACGACCCATCGCTGGCGATGGCAATGCCCAGCGGGCTGTTGAACTGCCCCGCCCCGGAGCCATAGGTGCCCACCGTCTGCTGCAAGACCCAGGTGCTCGTGGGCGATCCGGCCGCCACGCTCGTTCCGGCCTGCACGAGGGCGTACAACGAACTGCGCTCCGAGAGCAGATCGACAATCGTGCCCTGGTACTGCGGCGGCACCCCCTGATCCTTGCTGGGACCAGAGAGCGGCACTTCCGCGTTCACGGTCAGGCGGGTCAGGTCCAGCCCACCGCCCGCGATGAACAGATCCTCCCCGTCGCGGAAGACCTCGGCGTCGATGCCCCAGTTCGGATGCGTGCCCGGCTTGATGGTGGCTTGAATCCAGCGCGGCTCATCCGGGTTGAGCATGTACGCGCCCTGCCCCCGGGTGACGCACCACAGCGTTGGTTCCTGCGCGTTGTTGAACCAGTTGAGCAGCGTTGTCGGCACCACGCCCGCGTTGAGCTTGATGGCGTTGCCGAAGGTGTCCTGCAACTCGGTGCCGGTGTAGCCCGCCGTGGCGTTGACGGTGCCCCAGTTCGCCAGGGTCGCCGCCCCGGCAAAGGCCCCCAGCGCCGTCAGCATCCACAGGTGGTTGTCGGTATCAATCGCCCACAACTTGTCGTCGTGCAGCCCGAAGACGACCGCTGTCACGCCCGCCAGTTGGGCGACATCCAGGTCGCCCGTGGCGTCATCGGCCTCGGTCAGGATGACCGTGCCCTCGGCCCCGCCCGGCACGAAGACCGCGCCCCCGAACGCGACCGGCTCATTGACCGGCACGAAGTCGGCGGGCCACTCGTTCTCGGTGACATGCCAGTCGTCGCTCGCGGCGTCCCAGCCAAAGATGCCGGTCTCCCACGCCACATAGAAGTTCTCGCCAATATCCCCCAGCGGCCACGCCGGACCCGTCATGCCAGCGGGCAATGCCGGTTCACTGGTCAAGGGCGGCAGGCACATGCTCTTGGGCCGGCGCGGGTCGATCACCCCGAACGCGATGCGGCTGGTGTCAACGCTTTCGTTGCCGTCTTTGATGCCGAAGCCGCCGGAGTAGTCGTCCTGTGTCCACGACGAGATCAGGGCCTCGGCGTCCGCGCTGACCGGCCCGGTGACGACACGGCGGTCCCAGGTGGCGGTCTGCGTGCGCGGGATGCGCTCGCCCAGTTTGCCGGGATAGAGTTGCCGGTTCGCCGGGGTGTCCCGCGTCCAGAGCCGGAAGTGGTTGGCCGGGAGTTTCGTGGTCATGACCGCAGATCGACCCGCCGCCCGGTGGCGCGGTAGCGCTTGCCCACGTACTGATCAAGTTGGGTTGCCTGCGCTTTCAGCAGTTCGCCGTAGGTGAAGGCGGTCGCCACATCCCCGTTCTGCCGGGCGTGGGCCTCGATCAGTTCGTAGGCGGCGGTCTTCGCCAGCCAGCCGTCCGGCGCCGTGGTGGTGTCGGTGTCGTCATCGAGTTCCGCGAGATCGTTCGCCCCGATCAGGCGCAGCCGCTTGGCGTCAGCGACCGGGCGCATCCTCGGCTTGATGGTGACGGTCTTGGGCGTGTCCCAGGTCGCCACGTCGTAGACATCGCCCACCCAGTTGGTCCACACCCCCACCATCTGCGGGTTGTCCTCGATCTGGATGCCAAGCAGATAGTCCCAGCCAGACGGGATGGCAATGACCGGGCTGGAGGCGGCGAACGTGGCGGGGGTGGAGGCGGTGTCAATCGCCAGTTGCCCACGCACGCGGCGGATCAACTGGTTGATCTTGCGGTGAATGCGGGCCACGGTGTAGACGGCGGGCACGATGATGACGACATCGCCCGTTTGCGTGATCGCGGGCCACTCCGGGTAGACGGTGATCGACCCGGCGTCGTAGTCGGTGTTCGTGACGACGCGGCGGGTGCCCGCGTTGTCGGCGCTGATGGGATCGGCGGAGGTCGCGTACCAGACCTCACGCCCATCGAAGGAGCCGTCCGCGTAGAGCATTTCGTCGGTGGAGATGAAGGTATCGACCGCCCCATCCTCGGAGGCGGTCAGGATCGCGCCGTCCCCGATCTCGTCAATGATGTCGGTGAAGAGTTGGAGGCGGGAAACGGTGCCCATGCGCCATTACCCACGCACGTCGAGGAACACGCTGACGGTGGCGTTCGCGCTCCCGGTGCCGGTCACGGATGTCCTGAGCGCGACATACGCCTCCGGCCCCAGGACCCCGATGGGAAGGTCCTCCCACTCGGTTGTGGTCGAGGGATCGCCGAAGTCAAAGGTGTTGGTCAGGAGCGCCTGCCAGGTGGTCGCTTCGGCATCGTAATACTCCACCGCGCCGATCACGCCTGCGGTGCCACTTGCGACCGTCGCTCGCAGGCGGCCCTGCCGGTAGCTGGCGAGACTCATGGAGCCAGACAACGCCGCTGCATCAACCGCTGAGATGGTGGTCGGCGAGGTGGCCTCATCAAACGCCTGGAAATAAGCAAGGACGAGGGAAACCTCGGTGATCGCCTTCGGCACCCAGGTGAAGGTGCCGTCCGCATTCTTGCGGCACAGGTACTCCTGATCGGCGACCCCCTCCCCGCCCTGCACCACGGCGGACAGCGTGCGGTACGCCTCGTCTGCCGGGGGGAGTTCGGTGAACAGGCCCGGCCCCAGCGCCTTGTCGGCCACCAGTCGCAGGCCGCGCGAGCCAACGAGTTCAAAGAGTTGCGCCAACGCGCCCGGTGACGGGTTGCTCACGTTTCCCCCTTGCTCACGGCAGCCACGTCACCGTGATGTTGTAGACATTGACGACGCCCGTCCCGCCGTGGGTCAGCACCAGTTGCAGGTGATCCATCAGGTTGGCGCGGAAGTAGAAGTTGTTGCCGACCGCCAGCACGCCATCGGCGTCGCCGGTCTCGTTCCACGGCGCGATGTCGATGAACCGCTTGCCGGTCTCGCCGTCCGCCCAGTCGTTGAAGGCGATGGCGTTCCCGGCGCGGTCGAGGAAGTCGTTGGCATCGCCGCTGGCCGCATTGACCCACTGGAGTTTCGCCGCCAGCGTGCAGGTGCCGGTCTCGCTCTCGCGCTCGATGTCGATGCGCAGGCCCCGGTTATCCCCCGGCCAGAGGTAGGCGTAGGTCTCGGTGCCGTTCGTCACCGTGCCGGAGCTGGTGCCCTCCGGCGCGATGACTTGCTGGAGCGTCGTTGCCATGCCCGACCTCCTAGTTCAGGTAGGTCAGCGAGATGGAGACGACGTTGGCGACGGTGGTGCCGCCCGTGGTGCAGTGGATGTAGAACGGCGCCCACCAGACTTCGTTGTAGACCCGGTTGGCGGTGTTCACGATCAGCACGTTGTCGGCGTCGCTGGACAGCGCGTTCGGGTGGACCGTCAGCCACTTCGCGACCGCCGAGCCGTCCGCCCACTGCGGCAGCAGCAGGTTGTTGGTGCCACCGGAGTCGAGCCAGTCGGTGATGTCGCCGGTCGTCTCATCGAGCGTCTGCAACTTGACATCGAGGGTGCAGGTGCCGGTCTCACTCTCGCGGTCCACGCGGATGTGAAAGCCGCGATAGGGACCGGGGTAGAACGGCCCGAAGCGCATGGTCGTGGCGGTGACGTTGCCGTTCGTGTCGGTGAGCGACGTGCTGACCGCGACATCCTCGGTGTACTGCTGGGGAGCCTGGTTCATGATGGGCATGGGATTAGCCTTCCTCCACCGACACAAGCCCGTACGGCGTGCGCGGTTTGTCGCTGGATTCATGTCCGGTCTCCCGCTGGTGCAGGATGGACATCTTCTGGTTCGTGGTGGTGAAGCCGCAGGTCTTGCAGTAGCGGATGAGGTCTGCGTCCTGCGCGGCGAGGGCAAGCAACTCGGCGTCCGTCGCCCGGAACTCGTCCGGGTCGCGCTTCATGGCGATCTGGATGTGCTCGCGCACGGCGATCTGCTGGGCGTCGTTGTCGCAGCGCCACAGGCCAGACTCGGCGGAGCGCATCGGCGACATCTGGGGGTAGGGCTGGAGCGCGCAGCCGGGGTACTTGACCTCCCAGTAGAACACCGGCTCGTCATAGCGGCGCAACTGCTCGCGGGTGGGGCGGGAATGGAGGTAGTCGAGATAGTCGGTGCTTTCCCCAACTTCGTTCCCGTCCCAGTCAAGCGCCTGTCCGCCGACGAGTGCGGCGACGGCCTCTCCCTGCTGGCTGCGGTTCGCGGTGGCTGCTGGCATTCCTGCGCTCCTGTGCGGTGAATGAGGGGCCTTACTCAGACCCCTCCTTTCACCGTGCTTATCCGGCCTGGCCGTAGGTGCGGCGGCCGGCGTACCGATCCACGAAGGTGTTGACACCGGTGAAGAGAATCTGGCGGTACACGTCGTAGCAATCGAGCGTGAAGTCGCCGTAGATGCCGAACTTCTCGGTCGGCGCGCCGGTGTGCTCTTCCTGCTGCCGCACCGGGGTCCACGGCATCCCGTCGTAGTTCCCGGCGCCCCAGTCCTCTTTCGACGTGATGAGGATGGTGCCGTCCGGCCACGGGTGCGGAATCGGCATGAACTTGAGGTTGGCCCAGCGGAAGTTGAGTTCGTTGACCTGGATGGAGATGGAGTTCGACTTCTCGTTGTAGAGCTTGTACGGCTCCAGCACGAGGTCAAGCGCCTCCATCGTGTCCAGGTCGCACATGATGGTGTCGCCGGCCTTCTTCTTGTGAATCTTGCGCTTGGCGGTGGTGGCGGCGCGCAGGTGGTGAATGCTGATCTGCTTGTTGGACATCGCCGTGACGTTGGCGGCGATTTCGTCCGCCCAATCCAACATGCCGCGAATCTTGCCGGCGGTGGACCCGGACTCGGCTTCGTACACCGAGTTGATGTACATGCCTTCCAGGTAGTCGTTCATCGTCTTGCGCAGGTTGGCGATGTCATCCTCGAACACGTCATTGCTGGCGTGGGTCGGGGTGTGGCGCATCCGCTTGTCCACCGGGATGAACCCGGACTGGAGGCGCACGACCGTCTGCGCGATGCGGTCGCCCCGGAAGACGTTTTCCGACCCGAAGGCGGTGGCCATCGGGGTCGCCTTGCCGTAGACCATCACGACCGATCCGGCCGGGTGGATCACCCCGATGTTCGCGGCGGCTTCCACGGACCCGGCATCCACCTGGGCGATGGCGTGCTTCGTGGTCTTCGTCGGGTCAAAGTAGGTCGTCTGTCCGGGGTAATACTCCTTGACAAAGACCTGGTGTCCGACCTTGAACCCCAGCGCCGCCGGATCACCGGTCAGGTCCAGCGTGGGGTCGGCGGAGGCGCTGGCGTTCTCCAGCGTGCCCCGGATGATCGGGTTGTAGGACTGCCCGATGTAGTGGGTCTGCTGGTTGACCTTCTTGCGCAGCGGGCCAAGCCATTGGGTGACCAGTTGCTCGTCGGTCTCAACCGGCTTCATCCAGTTGTTGACGAGTTCGATATCCTCGGCGTCCACGATCTGGCCCGCGCTGGAGCCAACCGTGGTGACGAGGGTGGAGGACGGGTTGATGGAAACGGCCATGTGGGTGGTCTCCTACAGCCGCACTAGCCCGTGCGCCGGAACAGGCGATCCACGACGTACTGGGTTTCCTTCTGCGCCACGTCCGGGGTGTGCTTGAAGACGTAGGGCTTGGTGGGCGCAGGAGTGCCAGGCACGCCGGGGTGAATCCCCTGTGACAGGTGCTGGGCAACGTTGCGGTTGGCGTCGATCGTGGCTTGCGAAAGGGTGGAGGTCACACGCTGGTTCTTCGCGCCGAGCGTGCGGGCAAGTTCCTCGACGCGCTCACGGGGCATGTCCCGGAACTTGGCGAGGGCTTGCGTATCGGCTTCATCGAGGTGGTACTGCTGGGCGAGTTCGGCGATGGGGTCAACGTGCTGTTGCCCCTGCGCCACCATGAACTGCGCCTTCGCGTTGGCGTACTTGAAGAGGGTGTCGCGCTCCCACTGGAGCCTGCCGGTCATGGGGGTGTTGGTGCCGGGAATCGTCAGGTTCTTGCCGAGATAGACGCGGTTGTGAATCTCCGCGTTGATTTCGGCCTCGCTGACGCGGTGTTCCGCCCCCTTCTCCTTGATCCAGGCTTCCACCTGGTCGTAGACCGCGATGGTGTCCCAGTAGAAGTCGCCCCATTCGGCTTCGAAGTCGTCGGCGGCTTGCTCGGCATCGACCTTCGCCTTGTTCGCCTTGAACTGGTCGTTCTCGGCAATCAGCGCGGCGATCTGCTCCGGGGTGAGGGCCGTGGGGTCGCCCGGTTCAGCGGGAGCCTGCGTCTCCTGCGGCGCGGCCTCTCCGTGCAGCGCAGCCAACGCCTCGTCAATGGTGAGGTCGTCACCAGTGGCGGCGGTGGTCCCTGCGGTGTCGGTCGGCTCAGCGGCGCTTTGCGGCTCGTCCACCTCGTCCCGGTCAAGGCCGAGGATGGCGCGAATCGGGGTCGGTTCACTCACGGTTCAGCCCTCAGTGCAAGGGAATGGCTCGCACTGAGGGGCTATGTATCAAGAAGGTTGCTAATCAGATTAGCGATGTGCCTTACGCCGCTGGGGCCAGCGCCGCCAGGTTGACCCAGCCGGCCACGCCACCCCCGCTGGTGACGTAAACCCAGACCGAACCGTCGCTGCCGTTCATGCGCTGCCCGGTCTGCACGGGCATCCCCGCTGGCACCTGGTAGCCGTCGCTCATCCCCGGCTGCGTGCCCAGCACGACAGGAGCGGCAATCGTCTGCATCCCGGGCCGGGTGCCACGCATCACCGCCCCATCCTGCAAGAACAGGCCGCCCGTGGGGTCGTAGGGTGCCTGCACCACCCGATTGCCCTGCGCGTCGAGCGGGGGCACCGCGCCCGTCGCCAGCCGTTCCGCGATCAGCGGCACCTCGGCGCGGGCCTTCTCGGCCAGGTAGGACTGGTTGTAGGCGTCGATGGACGCGTCCGCCCCGGACGGCTGCGCCAGTTGCCACGTCAGGTAGTTCTTCAGCGTCGTGGTGGAGGCAAAGTAATCGCTCACGCCCTGTCCCTTGAGCCAGTCGTGGATGCCGCGAGGCAGCGCATAGGTCTTGTCGTCGGCGCTATCCAGCGCCCCGTTCAGGATCGCCTGGGTAAAAGCGGCGCGGGTCGTTCCCGGCTGATTGCCCACCTGCGTGTCATAGCGGTCCAGTGCCTCGGAGACCGTCGTGTACTGCTCAAAGGTGTCCCGCATGGTGGCGGTGTAGTCGGAGTCTGCCCCGGCGGCGGCGGCATCGTTCTGTGCGATCAACCACGCGCCCACCGGCACGTCGCTCCCCGCCACCACCCCGGCGTACTTCGGGTCGATGTCGAGGCCGTAGCGGGAATCCTTGACGCCGGCGATGACTGAGCGCGCCTGATCGAACTGCGTCACCGCCTGCGCCCACAGGTCGTGGTTCGTGACGCGCAGTTCCGGCAGATAGACCTGCCCGCCCCCGATGTAGGCGTAGCCGTTGATGAACGTCTGGTAGTTCGGGTTGATCTGCGCCGTGTCATCCACAAAGCGGTCCACCCCGCCGGGATACTGCACGGCGTATTTGCTCAGGCCCTCCGCGTCCGCGAACGCCTTGTCCGCGCGCAACTGTTTGTCGCGGTTCGCGTAGTAGGCATCCATCAGCGGGCGTGCGCCAGTGTCATTGATCCACGCGTTCATCAGCGTGGTGCGGTCTTCTTCCGGCAGCGAGGCGATCTGCTCCGCCGTGAAGTCGTACCCCTGCACCCGCAGCGTCGTGATCCCGAGGTCCGCAAAGGTGGCCGTGATATCGCCCACCTTGTCGTACCGGATGGCGTTCGCCACATCGCGCACCGCCCGTGTCTGGGGGTCACCTGCGGCCTCGTCGCGCACCAGTGCCAGGTCGCGCCCGTCCGCGCTTTTCGTGGCCGTGCCGCCGATGCGCTTGTCAAACTCGGTGGCTTCCGCCTCCGGGGAAAGGACCGTGCTGCCATCCTCCCGCAGTTTGTCCCGCCCCCGCCGCTCGTTGCGTTCGACGCGGAACGTTGGCTGCGCCGAGATGGGCAGCGGCGAGAGGTAGCGGCGCGCGATGCCGCCGATGACATCGAGCGCCGCATTGCCCTGCCCGGCGCCAACCCCCGACTCGTACAGCCCGTCCACCCACATCCCGAGCGCCTTCTGGTAGAGCGGGGAGTCGTGGTCGGCCATCGCCAGATTGACGCCCCGCTCCAGCGTGTCGGCGTCGGTGGGGTCGTTCGGATCGAGGTCCGGGTTCTCCTGCTGCAAGAGGTCCGCGACAAGGTAGCTGATCTGGGCGTCGCTGCTGGCGGTGGGGTCGAAGCCCGCCACCTGCTGCGTGCCCGGCAGTTTGCCGGAGATGAGCTGCGCGATGCGGTTGATGACGCCCTGCGAGACGCCCGGGTACTCGATCTTCGCCTTGCCCCCGCCCGGCGTGCTGCTGAACTGGATCAGGTGATGGTTGACGAGGTTGAGCGTGTTGACGATCTCCTGCTCGATTTTGTTGATGCCAAACGTATCCGGGGTCCGCGCATCGCGCCCCAGCGCCCCCAGCGCAAAGAGCCCGGACTGAATGGCGGGCGAGAGGATCAGGTTGTCCCCCACCCAGCCGCCACCGAGGATTTCCCCGAGTTTTGTCTGCACCTGCCGCTCATCGCTCGGGTCTGCCGTGGTGCCGAGCAGGTAGCCGCCGAGCAGGCCCATCGGGTTCAGGGAGAGCGTGTACCCCGCCGGGGTGGCGGCGAACTCGCGGAAGAAGCGATAGCGCGGGTCGGTGCCGGTCTGCTGGTTGTAGTCGGCGGCGTCGAGCGCCCGGCTCCACATCAACATCTGCACCGGAGATTTAGCGGCTTCCGTGAGGTAGAGCTGCGAGGCGTTGCCCACCCACCAGGTGAACATGAACATGCGCTTCATCGCGGCGTTCAGGTTGGTCTCACCCCCGGCGAAGGCCAGCCGTTCCGACTCCGCGAGGGCCACCTCATCGAGCTTGCGCAGTTCCTCCTTGTAGTCGCGCCCGATGCGATCCGCCATGTCCCACACCTGCGCCCGGTTTGGCGCGGATGATCCGCCCGCCGCCTCGTAGAGCGCCTGCCGCAGTTGCGTCTGCGAGAAGTAGCCGTCCGTGTCGCGGGAGAGGGTGGCCAGCGCCATGCCGATCTGGTCGCGGGAGAGGGGGATAGGCACCCCCCGGTTGGCCGCCATGCGCTGGAACCGCACATCCGCCATCGCCGGCAGGTCCTTCTTCAGGCGCGCATAGGCTGGCTCGAACATCGAGGTGTAGGCGGAAAGGCGCAGCCGCAGGTCGAAGGTGTCGGCGATGTCCTTGATCTTCTGGTTGCCCAGCACAGTGCCCGCCGCCTTCGTCAGCCAGTGGGAATCCGGCTGGTTGTAGGCGGTGCGCGCACCGATCTGGTCGCGGGAGATGTTGCCCAGCTTGTCGGTGCGGCCCAGGCCCACGCGGTCACGCACGGAGATGGCGCGCGGCAGGTTCTCCGCTTCGGCGTCCTGCAAGTACGCGAGGGAACGCTTCCACTCCTTCGGGTTGACGTACATGCCGAGCAGGCCGCGCCCACCCTTCTCCAGGTTTGTCGCCAGCCCGATGCCGATGGTGGCGAGGTTGCCCACTGCCTGCATCGCCGGGTAGGTCGCCCCGCGCCCCACGTTGTAGAGCACGGTCGAGCGCCACAGGGAGATGAACTTGTCGTAGACGCCCAGCGCCCCACCCACCAGCCCCTTCTTCTCGGCGGGGGTGAGCATCCGGCCCGTCGTGCCACGCACGCCCTGGCTGATTTCCAGGTCGGACTTCAGCAGGCTCGCGGCCATGCGGTCGATCTGCTCGGCGGGCAGCGCGGCAAACTGCGCGCCGCTCATCTTCTCCCACGAGGTCTTCGGGAAGCGCTGGCCGAGCGTCGAGAGCGTCTTCTTCAGCGCCTTCTCATCTGCCGGGGAGAGCGGCACGCCCGCCTCCTGGCGCTTGGCAAGCTCCCAGGCGGTGGCGGTCTCTTCCCAGTGCGTGCGCAAGCGTTGCCCCGCGCTACGCTGGGTGCCGTTGAGGTCGATCAGGGTGTCGAGTTGGTCGCGGGTCTTCTTGTCGAGCGACATGCCCCACAGTTCGTCCTGCGACCCGGCCTTGTAGATATTGGCCGGAGGACCCGTCACCGCGCCCGGCAACGCCGGGAAGGTCGGACGGGTGCGCCGCAGGTAGTCCTCGATGGCGATGACGACCGCATCCGCGCCCATACCGGAGGCTCCCGGCACGATGCCGTTGGTGTCCAGCACCTCGCGCAGCGCCGCCTCACGGGCCTGTGTGGCGGGTGAGGGCTTGGCCTTGCGCAGCCCGTTGATCTCGTCCTTGATGTTGTCCAGTTCCAGCCGCGCCGTGGGCGGGTTCGTGACGCGGAACTGCATCAGGTCCAGGTAGGTGGTGTAGGCGTTCTGGTACTCCATGCTGGCGGTCGCCGGCGGCTTGCGGTCAAAGATCAGCGCCGCGCCGGAACTGCCCAGCCGCCCCGCCTTCAGCCCCGTCTTGCGGAACGACGCCGGCGGCTCGATGGCCTTCTCCCGCAGCCACATGCGCTCGCGGGCCGACTGCGATGCGAGGGTGCCGGTAGAAACCGGCGCGCCATCCGGTCCCGTGGTGGTCATCTTGCGCCAGCGCAAGCCCGTCCCGACCGTCTTTGGCGCATCCTTCGGCAGCAGCGCCTCCATCTCGCGGATGCGGCGCTGCACCTCGGGCGTGCGGAAGGACGCGGGCAACCCGGCCAAGACATCCTTCATGGTCTGCAAGCGGTGCTCGGCCAGGCTGCGCCGCGTCAGGGGGTGCAGCATCCCGTCCGTCAGCGTCTTCTCCCAGGACCGGGTGAAGTCCCCCAAGATGTCGTTCGGGTGGCCGTCCGCCAGCATGGAGGAGCGCAGGTCCGTCAGTTCGCGCTGGTAGCCCTCCCCCGAGCGCCCGGTGTCCGCGATGAGGTTCCCGGCGCGGTCGTAAAGCTTCTCCGCCGCGTGCTCGATGAACGGCTCGCCCGGAGAGGTCTCCAGCCGGGAGAGCGTCGGAAACCACGCCTGCCGCACCTGCTGGCGGTCGGCGTTCGGGAGTCGTTGCCAGAGCGTCAGCAGTTGTTCGGCGTCGGCTGGCGTCACCGGCCGCCAACGGTCAGTCGGACCCGGCACCACCACGTCGTAGACGCCCGCCGCAGAGCCGTCCTTGTTGACCTTGTAGGCGATATCGACCGGTGGGTTGCTGCCCTCAGCCGGGAGCGCCACCCGCAGGATGCTCGTGTCGGCGGTCGGGCGCGTCACGTAGGAGGGCGTGGCGACCGTGGGCACGCCGGGCACGCCCTGCGCGGTGCGCACGTC
>ERZ724522.1336-NODE-1336-length-13463-cov-37.454281_pt1 | contig 13463 bp, 25 predicted proteins | sample MGYA00376055_ERZ724522 | MGnify/ENA primary metagenome ERZ724522 (study PRJEB28724, sample SAMN07190884) | wastewater metagenome | isolation source: effluent of sewage treatment plant in Hong Hong | place: Hong Kong | collected 2016-03-17 ... | reverse complement strand
TGAACGCGCGCTTACCGTTGTACGGCTGCACTCCGTTGCTCTCGATGTCGTAGTCAATCACTCGTTGTCCTTCCTCTCGAAGTCTCCGGGCCTGCTGTTCTCTGTGGCCGCGTCGGGCGCGACGTGAGGGGTGAGCAGGTCCCGGCCTGGCCCGCTGCTCCTCGTGGCCGCGTCAGGCGCGACGTAGTCAGTGAGCGAGTCACAGTTGCGAAGGTAGGCGACGAAGTTGCGCAGGTTGCGCATGTACTCGCCGCGGCAGCCGCCCGCCTTGCCGCCCTTGTAGTGGCGCATCCCGTAGTGCGTGAGCTGGGATCGGGCAAGGTTCGGCCGGTGCGAGTGCGACATGCCGATGGCGCTGAGGATGAATCGGCAGCCGATGAAGCCGCCGTCGGGACGAGTGCGCAGGTTCCCGTCGCGGTCGAATACCGCCAGGTAGACGGTGATCGCCGACGACATGCGCTCGACGCGGATGCCGTTACGCGACCGGCGGATGCCGAACTGCTCCTTGATGCCGGGAGTCAGCGCGTCGAAATTGTCGTCCAGCAGCGCGCAGAAGCGTGCCACCTCAGGCAGCGCGTACTTCTCCGCCGTGCCCATGCTGTTCCACGCCGCGCGGATCAGGTTGACCGCCTCGCGCAGGTCGTCGCGTAGCGCGTCACGCGCGGGCCACAGCCGCCGCGACGGGTCCTCGCCCGCCAGATACAGCGGCTTCCACGACTTCATCGACTCCGGGTGCGCGAGGCCGTAGGTCGCCAGCGACTCGGCGTCCTTGTCCTTGTCCGGGATGCCGCGGCCGTAGTCGTCCGTGCCCTTGATGTTACCGGCGAACCGCGCGGCGTCCGGGATCTTCTTGCCGGGGAACAGCCGAATGCGGTCCCGGAACGGCAGCCGCGCCAGCTCGTCGGCCGTGTACACCTGGGCGACCGAGTACGGGTTCCGCTCGCGCATGTGCGCCTGCTCGACCAGGACCACATCGACGGCCGGGAAGTCCTCCAGGAGCAGCGCCTCGCGCGACAGCTTTGTGGCGGGCTCGCCACCGTAGCTGACGCGCCAACCGTCTCGCTCCCAATCCAGAGCCACCACTCGGACCGGCCCGCTGTGACCCGTAGACGCGTCGGGCGCGTCGTCAGGAGTGAGCAGGTCCGGTCCGAGCGCCTGCGCGCTGCGAGCTGTGGACGCGTCTAGCGAGTCGTCGTACGTGAGCGCATCAAGGGTCATCAGGAGCCGCCGCCCGTGTAGTTGCGGAGCGCGTGCTCGACCTCCAGGGTGAGGTCGTGGATCGTCGAGTTGTTCAGGATCTCGCGCGTCACCAGTCCGCGCGGCAGCGGGATCTCGCTGGCGTGGCCGTCGCTCTCCAGTCCAGGTCGGACGACCTCCCAGATCTCGCCGCCGAGGTACAGCACGCGCTGGGCCTCGTTCGGGAAGCGCACGTCGGTCACGACGGCCCACGTCGGCAGTTCCAGCAGCTCCGGGTGGTCGCACCAGATCAGCTCGCGCCGGGCGCGGTCGATGGGAAGGACCTGGTCGACCCAGAAGTTCGAGCCGAACACGTCGCGCGCGCCGACGCCGAGGTTCTGGAGGTACTGGCGGCCGGTCGTGGTCGAACCGGCGGGCCACTGTGGCGGCAGTCCGCCAATGTCGAGCTGGCCGATCTCCTTGAACCGCTCCATCTGGTCGAACTCCAGGCCGAGGGCCAGCGCCCCGATGCGCTTGAGGTTGTCGGCGAAGGCCCGGCGCACGGCCTGGCCGCCGGTCAGCGTTCGGATGGCCTCGTACGTCGTGTCCTTGCCGGAGGTCTTGAGCCCCGTGATGCCGATGAGGTTCATGTGGAGTCCCTTCTTAGAAGATGTCGCCGTGGCTGAGGATCTTGGAGTCCTCGTACGGCCCGATGACGGTGTTGTAGAACGAGCGCTTGACGCGGTCGAGCTGAGCCAGCGGGAGAAGAAGTCTATCACGACTCACCATCCGGCGACGGCACAGCTCCAGCTTCGTGGCCTCCAGGCTCCCCAGGATCTCGGCGAACGTCTGGAAGCACCGGCCCTGGCTCTCGACGTACCTGACGAGCACGTGCGTCAGGTGCTCGGCGTCGCGGCCGTTCAGGGTGTCCAGCGTCAGCACGTACGTCAGCTCGCCGGGGTTGCTGGGGTCGCTGCCGCTGTCCAGCTTGCGGCGGCTCGGCTGGTCGATGTAGGGCATCAGAGGCTCCCCTCCCGCACCAGCACTTGCGACTTCTTCTCGACGGTGCGAATCTGGATGTCGCTGCGGCCCCCGACGCGTGCGTCGATGGCCTCCCAGGCGTACTGGATCGCCTGCTCCGCGGTGCTGGCGACGATGGTGGCGTGCCACGTGCCGGTGGTCGTGATGTACCAGGTGTTCTGCGCGTAGATCATCAGACGTGGACCTCGATGTGCTGGCGCGTCAGGCTGTCGATGGTCGCCCCGGTGGTCCACGGGTCGGTGATCCGCTTGAACTCGGCGACGGCCTCGTCGAAGTCCTCAGCCATCACGTTCATCTGGTAGAGCGTAACGGACGTGCGCGCCGGGCCGCGGCGGTACTCCACCTTCCATAGCGTCTTGGTTGGCATCAGTCCTCCTCGGCCAGGAGGCCGGGCGTGTGCCCTTCCTCGGCGTAGAACTCGTGGACGACCCGGCGCGACGGGCGCTCAACGTGCTCGCGCACCGGCACGGCCAGGCCGCCGTTGCGGCGGACCTCCTCAAGCCACTGTGGGTCGCTCGCCCACGGGCGCTGAGAGCAGGTCCACTTCGACGCGGCGCGCTGGAGGTCGATCTCGTTCTGGCGGTCGTCGATGGTGCGCAGCGCCACCTCGGGGTGGTCGGAGTAGGCGACCAGGCCCTTGCCGAGGAAGTCCAGCACCCAGCTCTCCCCGATGGCTCCGGGCGAGTACCACCAGCCCTCGATGAAGATGCCGCCGATGCAGTTCGGCAGTGCGCACACGATCAGGTCGCGGCTGAGGAAGTCCTCCCACGAGTCCTCGGTCGTGCCGTGGTCGCCCGTCTCGCTCGCCATCGCCTGCGCGGCGACCTCCGGGTCGTCTAGCTCGGCCGGGCTCACGATGTTGTAGCCGGACGCGCGCAGCGTGTCCGCAACCTCATGGAAGCGCGGGAAGTTGAACTGCGGGATGTTCGACATCGGCCCACCGAGATAGTAGAACGGGTCGTCGGGGTTGCCGGACCGGCTGATCGTGCGGACCAGGTCGACCAGCTTCCCGGCCGTCGCGGATCCTCGCTTGTCCCTGATGGGCAGCCTCATGCGCTGTCCTCCTTGTCCGTCTCGTTGACCTGGTCGGCGCTGGCCTGCCACTCGCTCTGCTCGGCGAACGTCAGCTCGTGCCACTCCTTCTGGGGCTCGCCCAGGAACTCCTCGACGACCTCGCGGTGCGTCTCGTACAGGTTCTGCCCGCTGATGAACGTCATCAGAACGCGGCACCTCCTCCCGTGTTGTCCTGCGTCTTGATCCGGTAGCGGTACCCGGTGGAGCCGCTCTGGTCGAACGTGCTCGCCATGCGGACCAGGCGCTCCTCCTTGTGCATCTTGGTCAGCGACTTGTTCACCCTCTCCGGCTTCTCGCCGAGCGCCTCGGCCAGCATGGCCTTCGTCATCGGCTCCTCGCTGTTCTCCTCCAGCGTCAGCAGGATCGCCGCCTCCAGCTCGTCCTCCGGCACGTGACGATACCAGCCCGTCTCGAAGCTGTACTCCAGGCGCACCGGCGGCGGCGGCTGGAGGTAGCGCGCCTTGCTCCAGGTCAGCTCGCGGAAGTCGCCGCCCTTGGCCGACTGGAAGTTCTCCATGACGGCGACGGCACCTTCGAGCACCGTGGAGCCGCGGCCCGCAGACATCAGCTCGCCGTCCTCGCCCGCGCCGCTCTTGCGCTCGTGGTGCGAGAGGATGACGCCACAGTTGAAGTCGGTCGCCATGCCCAGGATGTTGTCGATGACGGTGGCCATGTCGGTGGACGAGTTCTCCTCGCCCTTCCAGAGGCCGCGGAACGGCTCGATGAACAGCAGGTCCGGCGAGTGCTTCTCGCACGCGGCGCGCACCTTGCCGAGGTCGCCGTCGTTGTCCAGCTTGAGGCCGGAGTAGCCGCCGTCGCCCCAGACCATGACGTTCTCGCGGATCAGCGCGCGGTCCTCGTCGGTGAGTAGGCCGCCGCAGTTGTTCAGCATCACGCCCATCTTGTGATGGAACATGCCCGCCGAGCCCTCGTTTTCGATGATGAGGGTCTTGACCGGGTCGCCCGGCGCGAGGTACGGCTTGCCCTCCTTGTCGCGGAAGCTGTCGTAGAGCGGACGACCACAGCCCCACCGCAGGATGCGGTTGAGGTTCATCGTCGTCTTGCCCTTTCCTGCGCGGCCGAGTGTGGCCGTGATCTCGCCGCGAACCACGATGGTCGGCCACACGAGGCTCGGAGGGATCGGTATCGGCGTGTCGAGGTAGTCGCCGAGCGTGGTGACCGGCGGCTCGAACGTCTCCTCCGGCACGTCATTGAGTGCGAGCAGCTTCGCACGGGCCAGCTCGCGCGCGACGCCCGCCTCGTCGAGGCCGGATAGGTGCTTGGCGAATGCCTGGATGACGGAATCGGTCATGCCCAGTCCGGCTTGGCGATCTTGGCGATCCGCTCCGGGAACGTGAGCCAGCTCGTCCCTCGGGACGCTGAGTACCAGCGGGCGGCCGGGCTCGGGCAGCGCATCACCTGGACACGGTAGGCCCAGTAGGGTGCCCACTCCACTGCCGTGCTGCCGTCCTCGTGCCGCACGTGGCGGATCGGGAACACGTGCGTCCCTGCGTGCGGATCGTGAGCTTTGGAGGCGTACCGCGCACGCGGCTTGGGGTACGCACGCGGATCCTCGCCGCGCAGGAACTGCGGCGTCGGCAGAATCTCATCGAACTGAACGATCTCCCCGAAGGCGATCTCTCCGCGGCCTGAGCCGTAGACGATGAAGTCTCCGACCGTGATGGGCTGTAGTGCTGCGTCTAGGTATTCCATGCTAGCTCCTGATGTTCTGTGGGATGATGTTGTGCGAGCCGCAGTCTCCGCAAGCCCACGCCGCGCCAGGCCCATGTAGTCCTTGGCGAAGCTGCAAGTTCTCGATGCGGTTGTCGGCCCGATCTCCGTTGATGTGATGCACCGTCTCCCCTGGAGCCAGCGGGCGGTTCAAGTGCCTAGCCATCACCAGCCGATGCTGCATGACGGCCGGGCGGCGGCCACCACCACCGTAGCCCATGCACGCCATCGGATCCGACGGGTCCACCGTCTCCAGCACGTAGCCCTGCGTGGTCCTGTACACGCCTCCGGCCCACGAGTGATGCTTCTCGCCCCGCGGTATGCGGCGGTTTCCATGCAGGTCACGGCCCGCCTCAGACAGCGCCCTGCGCACGACGTAATACGACATTCCGAGGCTCTCGGCAACCTCGCGCGCCGACAGGTTGCCCTCGTCCCAGAGTCGCACGGCCTCAGCGCGCTCAATAGGTGTGTGCTTCCTCGGCCTAGCCATTCTTCAACACTGGGCAGGAATCTAGCACATACGGCGACATTAGCGGATCATCGCACCCGGTCGAGGTCCAGCGGCCTCGGTGAGCATTCGCCACTAGCCGCACCAGCTCGTGATCCTGCACAGGATCAGGCGACGCGTCGTTGAGTAGGCGGAGGAAGAACAGGGCGTCGTCGTCGTCGTATCCGCTTGTGTTCAACGTGGCCTTGGCCACATTGAAGTACACGACATTGCGATGCCCAGCCGTCACTGGGTTCTCGTCCCTGCTGGCAATGATGTGCTCGATGCAGGGATGCAAGTAGGGCTGCGTGCCGAACTCTGACCGCTCGCGCGCCCGCTCGTCCGGCGAGGAGATCTGGAGCCAGCGCGCGCGCTTGCGCCACGCGTCCGGGCTGTTGCGCTCCGCGGTGGCCTCCTCGACGAACTCCTCCAACGTCATCGGTCCGGTGCGGGCCTCGTAGCTGTTGCTGATGACGGGCCGCGTGTCTCCGTAGTACGGAAGGTTCAGATACGACCCCAGCATCCCCGGCATCAGACGGTCAGCCTTCGGGAACACCTCCACGTGCGCCTTGCCCGCCGCCAGGATGACCTCCTTGAGGATTCCCCTAGCGATCCACGCCTCGATGGGCTCGTCGAAGAACACCAGGATGTGCGCGTTGCCGGAGCGCGAGCGCTCGATGTACGACGGGCCAGGAATGAACTCCATCATCGCCTCGGCGGCCTTGAAGTCCGGCTCGTCCAGGTCGATGGCTGCCCACGTGCAGGTGCCGTCCCGGCGCAGCGGGGCGATGCCCAGGCCAGGGCCGACGCCAGCCAGGTGCGCGCGGAAGTCCTCTCGCTGCGGCGGACGCTTGACCCACTCGCCGCGGCCCGTGCCGAACGCCTCGGGCAGGCCCTGGAACAGCGCCTCGAAGCGGGCCTGCGTTTCGTGGGACGCTGGGGTCACTCCGACCCCTTGCCGGTCAGGGCGATGAGCAGCGCCTCGTCGACGTGCTTGCACTTCACGTCGCCCTTGACGCCGCGCAGGTAGTCGCGCACGGCCTTGCCGTTGGACTTCATCACGAGGATCGTGTCGGCCGTGGCGTCGACGTAGCCCTCCTGGTAGACGTCGTGGTAGACGCTGGACTCGGGGTAGCGGTTCGCCATCAGTCCTCCTCTGCGGCCAGGGTGAACTCTCCGACCTTCTCGGCGCGGTAGACGGAGAACTTGCGGACGCCCGCGGTGCCGTCTGAGTAGCGGAAGGCGACAGGCAGGTGCGGGACGGCCTCCGGCGCGCTGGGCGCGCGCACGACCACGGCCTGGTCGGCCAGGTCGGTCATGCGGTCGTGGACGATGAACAGGTCAAGACTCATCGCCGTGCTCCCTCTGGTAGCGCGCGAGGTTCTGGAGGCGCAGGCGGTCGGAGTAGATGCCCTTGAACGCGCGGCGCATGGCGCGGTGCCACGCGCGCGTGCGGTCGTACTCGCGCTGGCGCTGCTCGGCGATGGCGCGGTCGGCCGCCGCCTGCTCGGCCACGCCGTCGAGCTGCTCGCGGACCTTGCCGAGGTCTACGGCCTGGTCCACCATCTTCTTGAGGTCGTCCGTCATGCGCTCCCCTTCCGAAGTTCCACGCCGCGGATCCGCCGTTCACGGGACTCGCGCAGCAGCTTGATGTCGCCCCCGTCCGGGTCGGAGCGGCGGCCGTCGATGATGCGGGCGATCTGCTGGTTGCAGTAGTTGATGACCGGGCCGTCCGAGCCCCGGAACCAGGGCCGCAGCTTGTCGATCTCCTTCTGCGCCGCGCGCTCGGTCGCCTGGGCGCGCTTGCGCGCCGTCTCGGCCAGCTTGAGGGCTGCCTTCTCCTGTGCCTCGGTCACGAGGTCAGCTCCAGCGCGTCGAGGTCCACGCGCATGGTGAAGTGCGGGCCGAAGCCCCAGCGCTCGTCGACCTGGAAGCGGACGTACGCGCCCGCCATCGACTCACCGGCGTCGATGATCTTGCCGGTCAGCGGCAGCTCGGCCGCGCGGCCGATCTGCGCCTCGCAGTTCTCGACCGTGAACCTGCTCTGCTGAGTGTGATCGTAGCCCATCATGTCTCCTTCCTGTAGTAGATACCGAGTCGCCCCAACCACGCTCCCGGCCCACGCCTCCGTCAGTCGGCGCGCATCCATCCTTCTAGCTGGGGGAGGGCTAGAAGGCGGCACCGCCCTTGGCGTCGGGCTCGACCGGCGCAGCGGCCTGCTCCGCCTGCTCCGCGTTGTCGATCACTCGGCCGCCACCGAGTGCCAGCGCCAGCTCCGTGGCCTGGGCCTGCTCGCCCGCGTCCGTCGGCCGACCCAGCTTGGCGTCGACGACGTAGCTCGTGCCGCGGTCGAAGTCGCGGCGACGCGTCGACAGCTCGAACACGTTGGCCCAGAACGGCTTGCCGCGCAGGACCGAGCGCTTGAGCGTCAGGATCTTGTCCGACGCCGCCTTGTTCGAGCGCTGGAGGGACAGCTTGACCGGCTGGAGGTCCGGCTCGCCTTCCTCACCCTCCAGCGGGTGGACGATGACGAAGCCCGTGTAGTTGTAGGTCGTGCTGATGAGCGGACCCTTGCCCCACGGGATCTCCTTGGTGTTGACGCGCTCCTTGTAGCGCTCCTCCGCCTCGTCGTACTCGGCGAACGGCGTGCCGACGTACTCCTCGCCGACGAGGTCCGCCCAGCGCTCCGGGATGACGTCGAAGTCGTCCGTGACGTAGTACCGGCTCGTCTTCGGGTCGGACGCCGAGCGCCCGCGCGAGAAGTACGAGACGATGAACTCGATGCGGTCGCCGAGCGACTCGCTGGTGAGGGTGTTGAGGAAGTCGCCCGCCTCAGCCTTGTCGTCCTGGACCTCGCGGGTCAGCGCCTGGCAGACCTTGAGGATGGGCGTCTGGAAGCTGATGCCCTCGAACTCGTCCTCCTGGGACGCGATGAGAGCGGCGACTTCTGCGGACTGCGGTACGGTGAGATCGGTGCTCACAGTGGTAATCCTCCTACTCGTTGTACGTCTTGTTCTTGAAGACTAGCACACTCGCGCTACTTCTTCAACTTGGTCATCGTGATCCCGCGCTGCGGCCGGAACGACAGGCCGGGCGGAAACGACTTCTTCTGCTCGAAGTGCTCGCGCGCCAGCGCGTTCACCCGAGCCTTCTTGAGGCCGGGGCCGGTGTACTCGTCAACCATCGCCCGGTTCTCGAAGTATTCCATCAGGGCGTCCTCGTCGATCACGTCGGCGTAGATCGTCTCGCGGGGCGAGAAGCGGATCTTGCCGTGCGGCTCACCGAGGTCGATGGTGATCGAGCCCTCGATGGGTGACTCGATGAGGTCGTCCCAGATGTCGGCCTCGCACGCGCGGAACTCGCGCTCCGCGTTCTCGGCGGCCGTCTTGGTGATGTCGCGCTCGATCCGCAGCTCCGCCAGTCGGCGGAACTTCGAGGCAAGCGCCTGGCCGGTGTCGTCGTCTGCCATCTAGCCCCTCCCGATGCTGAGGGTGTGGCGGCCGAACACGGCGTAGGAGAACACGCTGACGAACAGGCCCTGGAGGACGTTGATCGTGTCGGTGGTCTTGACGCCGAGCGCCTGGGCCGCGGGGATGATCCCCTCGTTGAAGCCGATGGTCACGAGCACGGCGGTGAACAGGAGCACCAGGGTGACCCCGATGACTGCGCCGATCAGCCCCGCGACCGCGTCGCCCTGCGTGGGCTGCTGGTCAGGTACCATTTCGTTCCTCCTTGACATTGTCCTTGGGCAGTACGGCCCGCACGATGCGGTCCTTGAGGTCGTTCGTTGGGGCCACCTTGAGTGTGTCCACGGTGTTCTCGGCCTCGTAGATGTTGATCACGACCGGCCTGTCCTGGCCGACGCGGTGGCAGCGGTCCTCGGCCTGCTCGTTCGTCGCGGGCACCCAGCTCCGGCTGATGAAGTGCTCCACGTCGGCCGCCGTGAGGGTGATGCCCTCCTTCATCGCGGCGATGGTGCCGACGATGACGCTGTACTCGCCGTTCTGGAAGGCGTCCTCGATGGCCGTGCGCTCCTCCGGCTTGACCGAGCCCGTGTAGGTGGCGACCTCCAGCCCCTTCGCCCGCAGGCGCTCGGCAAGGATCGCCGTCGTCTCCACGAACTCGCAGAACACCACGTGCTGGTGCTCGACGGCGTCGAGGATGCGCTCGACGCAGGCGTCCAGCTTGGCGGAGTCGTCCTTGCCCTCCAGCAGCGCCGGGCTCTCCAGGATCTGACGCTGGCGCACCATGCGCGCCGCGCCGTTCGGGATGCGGTACATGGTCGTGACGTCGCTGCTCTGCCCGGCCTTGAGCATCGCCTTCGCCGTCGGGGAGCCCTCCTCGGCCTCCTTGACCACGGCCAGCCACATGTCCTTCTCGGCCTTGACGTACAGGGCGCGCTGCTCCTTGCTCAGCTCGACCGGGATCGTGACGCGGATCTTCTCAGGCAGGTCGAGCACCTGGTCCTTGGTGCGGCGCACGAGTCGGTCGCGCAGCTCGAAGCGCAGCGCGTCCGGATTTTTGACACCCGTGATGACCTTACCGTAATAGGACTCGTGGTACTCGACGTACTGGTCGTAGAAACGCCAGTAGGACGTGTACTCCTTCGGCCACATCCACTTGAGCAGCGACCACAGCTCGTCCGGACTGTTCATTATTGGTGTGCCGGTGGCCGCGATCATCAGGTTCGCGTCGATGCGATGGAGTCCCATCGACTGCGACGCCTTGCGGTTCTTGGCGCGGTGAGCCTCGTCGGCAATGACGGCCAGCCACGGCGTCGTCTCGAACAGCGGCTGCTTCATCTGCGTGACGGTGCGCTCGCCGCCGTTGCGCGTCTTGAGACGCTTGCGCTCGACGCGAAGCTGCTCCCAGTTTACGATGGCCCAGCCGTCGACGGCGATGGCGCTGCGGATGGCTTCCTCGCGCTTGGCGGGAGTGCCCTCGACGACGAACACGTCCTCGCTGGGGTCCAGCCACTTGAAGATCTCCCGCTTCCAGGCGCCCTTCACGCTGTTCGGTGCGACGATCAGCTTCGGGCCGTCTACGCCGTCGCGGGCCGTGTATTCGGCGACGGTGCCGAGCGCCTGGACAGTGTTGTGCGTTACGATGAAGTCGTCCGTTACGTACAGCGCGTCGGGGGCGCTCACTCGGATGCAGCACGCCTCGGCCGCCTGCTCATACTCGATGCTTTCAATGGCGCGAATGACGCCGTACTTCGTGCGGGCTTGGTACAGATCAGCCTTGCGCCTAAGCCTGAACGGCGCGAACTGCGGAGGCAGCCGCACTGTGATGCGGTGAGAGTCCGCGTGCGTAGTCGGCTTGATGCGTCGGCGGGCGGTGCCGCCAAGCGACTGCACGAGGTGTACGATGCCGTCCGCGAGCGCCTCGCACGACACCGCGATCTCGGCGCTGGTGCGCGAGCCCGACTGGAGGTAGCCGTCCGTATCCATGAGCCCCTGGAGCACGGCGAGTCGCGTCTCTACGCTTCCGTACAAGTAGTCGTCCGGGATGCGCTTCTCGGTGGTCAAGTGGCCCCACAGACCGTAGGACTCAAGTGCCCGCTTCGTTGCTCCGCCGACCACAGACCAATCGTACTTACTGGATGGTGGCTTACGGATCGCGTCGGTCGTTAGCTCTTGGCAGCTCTCGATGATCTCCACGTCGTCGTGGTGATTGCTGATGTGGGGCGTAGCTGTGCCCCGGAACGACCCGTCGCCGAGCAGTACGCCCATGTAGTACGGCTCCAGCGCTGGCGTCGGGCGCTCAGCGAAGTCGACCGGTTCGACCAGAGGCACGCGCCATCGGCGATTGCCCGCCGCGTCCTTGGCATCGCCGAGCTGCTCGGTCGTGAGGACGCGCCAGTCGCCGCCGCGGGCGACATCGGTGGGTGACTTGACCGCCCACAAGTGCTCAGCTCCGGCGAGCGTGGACGTCCCATCTGAGAGCGTCACACGGTAGAGATCCTTGCGTCCCTGGGGGTACTTGTCCACGATGCGGTGCGTGCCGCCGTCGCGTCCGATGATGGCGTCGCCCGGCTCAATGTCACGGAACGTGGTCCAGCCGGTAGGAGTGAGGATCCTAGAGTCCATACTCTGTAGCTTACCAAGTCCCATGTCATCCGCTAGAACGAGGCGCTGCCGCTCAGCAGCGTGGTCAACGAACGCGCGCTGGAACGGGTACAGCTTGTCGCCCAGCGGGATCTCCAGCTCGGCGTCATCTGGCAGCGGCGTGGTCAGCTCGGCCGTCTCGGCGACCCGCTGCTCCTTGATCCAGGCGTGCAGCTCCGGCGAGGCGTCCGGGCGGATCATCGACATGATCTGCTCGGCCGTCGAGCCGTCGGCCGGGGCGAGCCACAGCTTGCGGTCGCCGTCGTACTTGCGTCCTGGCACCTCACGAATCTTGGCGAGCGTGTCAGCGAACTCCGTCCCGCGGCACGAGCTGAGGTCCAGCTCCAGCGTGTCGCCGTTCTTGGTGAGCGTTGCAGGCACTACTCGCCCCGGAGGATGGCTCGGACGGCTTCCAGCTCGCCCGTGGCGGCGAAGCCCTGGTTGTCGATCAGCCCGTCGAGAGCAATGATCGCGTTCGTGCAGCGGCGCACCGCGTCGGCGGCCATGCTGATCGGGATGTGCGCGCCGTCCACGTCGATGGCGGGCTCCTGCTGCTTCTCCGGTGGCGTGCCGTCCAGCGGTGACCAGGTCATGCCGCCACCTCGTCCGCCTCGTTTGCCGCCTCAATCAGGCCCAGCAGCCAGTCCGGAGCGTGGTCCAGAGCGTAGACGACTACGGTGCCGTCGAGGATGACCCGGCCGACGTCTTGGCCGTGCGCGGGCACCGTCATTGCTGCGTGCAGCGTGGCGTGGTTCAGCGGCGAGTCGGCGTAGTTCGTGTCGTAGGTCATCCGTCGGCCTCCGTGAAGTCGATGTAGAACGACTTGCCCGGAACGAACTGCTCGGCCGTGTCCGGGTAGGAGATCGTGATGTCCAGCGTGCCCGCAGGCGTGTACTTCCAGAAGTCCTCTGGATCGCCGTCGTCACGCGTCACGGCGTGGAGCAAGACCGTCTTGTGGCACTCATTTTTCGGGTTTCCATGAACGTAGTGGTCCGTCACGGTCGACACCCGGAACTTGGCTCGGATGCTCATGCGTCCTCCTCTGCGGTTGAATCGGCGACCCCCAGGATCCCCAGGATGTCAGCCTCTCGGTAGTTCGGCCCCTTGAGGACCTTCCCGTCGTCGCGGCGCACGGGCTTGCCGTCCGCCCCCAGCTTGCTCATGTTCGAGCGGTGGACCTCGGCGAACACGTCGTTCAGCGGGAGCCCGAACTCCAGGGCGCAGCCGTTGATGACGTACACGAGGTCGGATAGCTCCTTCGCCAGGTCGGCGAGGCGCTGGCTCTGCCCGGAGATCTCGTGACCGTAGCGCTGCTTCTCCAGGATGTTCGTCAGCTCGCTGCGGACCTCCTTGTACTCCTCGTCGATGAGACGTAGGCGCAGGGCGACCCGGTCGTCGCTGGGGATGCTGGGGTGGCTGACGACCGGTAGCCCGAACGCCTCGTGGAAGAAGGCGACCTGGGTGAGCGTGTCGGTCATCCCGGCAGGTCGTCCTTCTCGACGCGGACCGCCGCCGTGGCGAGCGGGTTCACGTAGAGCACGACGAGCTGGTCGTCGTTGTCGTGCGCTTCGGTGCCGGGCGCGAGGATCTGCGGCTTGCCGTACGTCTCGGAGTTGGTCCAGAGGAGGTAGTCGATCTCCTCATACTTGTGGACGTCGCCGTGAAGGTCGAGCACTTCGATGCTGAGCATCAGACGACTTCCCAGCTCGTCGCGCGGCGGCCGGACGGCATGATGATGTCGGTGCCTGCGTCACGGACGCGGCCCATGCGCACGAGTTCGGCTCGCCGCGAACGGATCGAGCTGCTCGACTGGTGCGACTTGGTCACGTGCTGTGCCAGCGGCACCA